>Ga0265316_10004661_pt1 | contig 13579 bp, 11 predicted proteins | sample 4522metaG_FD_202092 | JGI IMG/M metagenome (GOLD analysis project Ga0265316, IMG submission 202092) | Rhizosphere microbial communities from Carex aquatilis grown in University of Washington, Seatle, WA, United States - 4-5-22 metaG | ecosystem: Host-associated > Plants > Roots > Rhizosphere >... | reverse complement strand
CGCCGGCCCATTCTCGTCCGGCTCACGTGCGGCCCAGCTGTGATACTCCGATGCGGATCGCCGTGACGTCAAGGGAAATCGTCGGCGGCACGAGCGGCCGCGTCAGCTCTTCAGCCAGTCCTTCACCTTTTGCGCAACCACGTCGCGGCCAACGTCTGCGATCGCATTCGTCAGCGGAATCTGTTTCGGGCAGACCTCGACGCAGTTCTGCGCAAATCCGCATTCCTGAATGCCGCCGTCGCCGGCCAGCGCCCGCAGCCGTTCCTCTTTAAAAACTCTGCCAGTCGGATGGTTATTGAACAGCTTGACCTGCGCAATGGTTGCCGCGCCCACAAAGCCCGTCACGTCATTGAACTGCGGGCAAACCTCCATGCAGCAGGTGCAGGAGATGCAATTCGACAACGGATAGTTCGCCTCCTGCTGTTGCGGATAGACGCGCGGCCCCGAGCCCAGATCGTACGTGCCGTCCACCGGAACCCAGGCCTTCACGCGCATCAGGTTCTCAAACAGAACCGAACGGTCGACCTGCAAATCGCGAACCAGCGGAAACTTGGTGAGCGGCTCGACCTTGATCGGCTGTTCCAGATTGTCGACCAGCGCCGAACACGCCATGCGCGCCTTGCCGTTGATCCGCATCGCACACGACCCGCAAATCTCCTCCAGGCAATTCGAATCGTAGGCGATCGGCGTCGTCGGCCGGCCGTCGGCCGTCACGGGATTCCGGGCGATCTCCATCATCGCCGACACGACGTTCATGCCCGGCCGCCACTCCAGCTCGAATTTCTCCCACACCGCCGCCGCCTCAGGGCTGGCCTGGCGCTTGAATTCAAAAGTGACTGTCCTCGTCGCCATTGTCCCTTTCTACAGCTTCTGTCTTCTCACTCGCATTGCACTCGCGCAACTCTCGTCCAAAAGTCTGCTGCATGCAATGCCCGCGTCAGTACCGTCGCGGCCGCGGCTTTATGAACTGCGTATCCACTTCCTCGAACTCGAACCTCGGTCCATCCGCTGCGCCCGTGAAGCTCGCCTTGGTCGTCTTCAGGAATCGCTCGTCGTTGCGCTCCGGAAAATCTGGCTTGTAGTGCGCGCCGCGTGACTCATCCCGCAGAATCGCTCCCAACGTAACCGTCCGCGAAATCTCCAGCATGTTCTTCAGCTGCCGCGCGAAAGCAAAGCTCGTGTTCGCCCATTGACTCTTGTCGCTCAGGTTCACGCTCTGGTACCGCTCCAGCAGCTCCACGACCTTCCCGTCGGCTTCCTTCAAGTCCTTGTTGTAGCGAATCACGGTTGCGTGCTCCGTCATGGTCTCGCCCAACTCGCGCCACAGCTTGAAGGGATTCTCTCCGCCCTCGTTCCGGATCAACTTGCCGTTGATCTCTGCCTGCCGCGCCACCTCGGCAGCAGAACCGCCGTCGCCCTCCGCCGCAGCCACGCTCTTTGCGTACCGGAGCGCGTTTGGCCCGGCAATAAATCCGCCGAAGATGCAGCTCACCAGCGAGTTCGCACCCAGCCGGTTCGCGCCGTGATACTGGTACTCGCACTCGCCTGCGGCAAAGATGCCGGGAACATTCGTCATTTGGTTGAAGTCCACCCAAAGGCCGCCCATCGTGTAGTGCATGCCCGGGAAGATCTTCATCGGCTCCACGCACGGATCCACGCCGACGAACTTCTCGTAAATCTCGAGAATCCCTCCTAGCTTGTAGTGCAGCGTCTCGCGGTCGATGTGAGTCAGGTCCAGGTACACCATCGGCTGGCCGTCAAGCCCCAGCCCCATCTCGAACACCACCTTGTGGATGGCGCGGGTAGCCACGTCGCGCGGCACCAGGTTGCCGTACTTCGGATACCACTCCTCGAGGAAGTAGAACCGCTCCGCTTCGGGAATCGCCTTCACTGCGCGCTTGTCGCCCGGCGTCCGCGGAACCCACACGCGCCCGCCTTCTCCGCGCGCCGACTCCGACATCAGCCTCAGCTTGTCCTCGCCGGGAATACAAGTCGGATGCACCTGAATGAACTCGCCGTTGGCGTAATACGCGCCCTGCTGGAAGACCGCCGACTGCGCCGACCCCGTGCACACCACCGAGTTGGTGCTCTTGCCGAAAATCGCCCCAATGCCGCCCGTCGCCAAAATGATCGCGTCCGCCCCAAACGCCTTCAGCTCCATCGAGCGCAGATTCATGGCCACAATGCCGCGCGCGTTGCCCTTCCCGTCAATGATGGCGGAGAGAAACTCCCACCCCTCGAACTTGTTTACCTTGCCCTCGGCCTCGAACCGCCGCACCTGCTCATCGAGCGCGTACAAAAGCTGTTGCCCCGTGGTCGCTCCGGCAAATGCCGTTCGATGGTAGAGGGTGCCCCCGAAGCGCCGGAAATCAAGCAGCCCCTCCGGCGTGCGGTTAAACGGAACACCCATGCGGTCCAGCAGATCGATGATCGCCGGCGCTGCCTCGCACATGGCCTTCACCGGCGTCTGGTTGGCTAGAAAGTCGCCGCCATAGATCGTGTCGTCGAAGTGCTGCGCAGTGGTGTCGCCCTCGCCCTTCAGGTTCTTGGCGGCGTTGATGCCACCTTGCGCGCACACCGAGTGCGAGCGCTTCACCGGCACAATGGAGAACAAGTCCACATTGCCGCCGGCCTCGGCGATCTTGATCACCGCCGCAAGCCCTGCCAGCCCTCCGCCAACCACGATGATCCTGGGTGCTGCCATGTCTTTCCTTTCAGCGGTCAGAGAACAGAGAGCAGAGAATAGGGATTAGCAAATCCCTGCCGACCAGTCGACGGCATCTCCAATTTTGACCACAAGATTTCCGCGTTCCACTGCCGCAACTGATCTCTGCTCTCTAATCTCTGTTCTCTGGTAGCTCAGCGGCACGTTCTCCGGCGCATTTGGAAACTTCGGTCCAACAAACGCCCAAATGCTGGCGAGTCCCATGCCGGCGAGCAGCACTCCCAATGCAATGCAGATATAACCGAACCTCCGCCGCGCAGTTTCTCCCGGCGTGATCCCCCATTTGGCCGCGAATAGCCAGACGCCGTAGGCAAAGTGCCAGCAAACGGCAATCATCGCAATCACGTAGACTGCAAGGATCCATGGGTTAGCCAACTCATGCTGAACCTTGGCGAACGCCGCACCGGGGTTTTCCGGCAGACTCACACCCATGAAGCGCTGCGTCGCCACGTGGTAGCCGATGTAGGCAAACGCAATCAGGCCCGTGTAGCGCTGCATCAGATACATCCAGTTCCCCGCCCACGGGTAATACACGATATTCGATTTGCCGCGCAGCCAGATGTAGACGCCGTAGATTCCGTGATACAAAATCGGCAGGAAGATAAAAACCCACTCCAGCACGCGCACCAGCGGCAGGCTGTTCAGAAACTTCACCTGCTCGCCGTAGGCGACTGGTCCCTTCAGCGCTTCAAAATTCGAGAGCAGGTGCTCAAGCAGAAACGCTCCGATGGGAACGACTCCGAGCAGCGAGTGGAGCTTATGCCAGAGAAAACTCGTGCCTCGCCCTGCGCGCAAAGGCTCCGGGCCGCGGCCGACAACATGCGCAGAGGGCGGCGCGGCGGGTTGAACGGTTGCCATGAAGAATTTGGCTCCTAAGAAGTGTGGGCCGAAGCAGTCTTAGTCTTAGCCCATGCAGTCCTATATTGAGGGACGGAAGCTCGCCGTTTGATTCTCATGCATTATTCGAGGCTGACGTTAGGTCCGTCAAGGCGCGCTCCGCGCTTTTAGGTTTTGGACGAGAGAAGCGCGAAGTCAGCGCCCCAGCTTCGTCAAGATAAAGACCTCTGCTAGCCTGTACCCATGAAGGCTCCGGTCCTCATCATGATCGACATGTTGAACGACTTCCTGGCCACTTGGGAACCGGGCCGCCGCCAGGAACTCGTTCAATCCATCAACGAATTAGTCGCGATTTTTCGCGATCATTCTCGCCCCATCATCTGGGTCCGCCAGGAATTTGAGCCGGATCTGAGCGATGCATTTCCGGAGATGAAGGCCAAGGGGATTCACACCGTTATCAAAGGAACACCCGGCTGCCAAATTCTCCCCGAGTTGTCCGTCTCTCCATCCGACACCGTTTTGGTAAAAAAGCGTTACAGCGCGTTCTTCGGGACGGAGCTCGATGAAAAGCTCGCGCTGCTCTCGCCGGACGCAATCATCCTCGCCGGAATTAACACCCACGCCTGCATTCGCACCACTGCAATTGACGCCTATCAGCGAGACTGGCCCGTCGTGTTGGCTCTCGACTGCATCGGCTCCTACGATCGAGAGCATCACGAAATTTCTTTGAAGTATATGAAGGACAAAATTGCCGCCGTCCTCACCAACGCGGAGATCGAAGCCGCGCTTCAGGCCGAACCGAGGTAACACCTCTGGCATCCTCAGCGGCCGCGACACAATGGAGGAAGTCGAAAGACCTGCTTTTGCTTTTCGTCACACCCACCACAAAAATGGGTGCCCCAAGTCTGTATTTTCTCGCCTGGGATAGCACGACTCTTGTTCCCCTTCCGCTTTCAACCCAGCACAAAATGGGGTGCCCCATCCTAAAACCTCGACGCGAAGCGGAGAGTTTTAGGGTGGGAAAGCACGAAACCTCACCTGCCTTCTTCGGCACAGCACAAAATGGGGTGCCCCATCCTAAAATCTCGACGCGAAGCGGAGAGTTTTAGGGTGGGATCGCACGAACCCAACCTCAGCTTCAACCCGCCAGCGTCGCCAGCAGCGCCGCAATCGCCCGCCCGCGATGGCTCACCGAAAGCTTGGTTTCGAGATCGATCTCGGCCATCGACTTGCCCAGCTCCGGCACATAAAACAGCGGATCGTAGCCAAAACCGCCCATCCCCCGCGGCGCATCCAGAATCATCCCTTCCACCGTGCCATCGGCAACTTGAACCACCTCGCCATCGCGCGCGGCAACCAGCGTGCAATGGTAGCGTGCCGTCCGCAGCGCCGCCGGAAACGCCTCCATCTTCTGCAGCAGCACCATGTTGTTCCACACGTCGGTGTTGTCATTTGCGTCCGGCGAGTCCACAAGCCCCGAGTCCGCCGCAAAGCGCGCCGACCGCACGCCGGGAGCGCCCCCGAGCGCGTCCACTTCCAGGCCCGAATCATCCGCGACCACCAACTCCCCGGGCGCGAAATGCGAATAGTAAACAGCCTTCGTCGCCGCATTCGCCAGAAACGTGTCACCAACCTCTTCCGGCGCCGGGATCGTTTCGATCCCCGGCAGCGGCTCGATCTCGACCGAGTGCGCCAGCGCCGCCGTGCGAAAGTCGCGCAGCTTGCCCGCGCTGGTTGTCGCCGCATAAAGCCGAAGTGCCATAAAGCGAGTGTAAGGTAACGCCGGCGTCCCGCCGGCTGTCGTGGCGGCGTCTGGACCGGGGCCCCCACGGACAGGTCCACGTCCGTGGGGTGGCTCGCCGCCACATTCGTCGCAATTCTCTCCACTGTACAAACGCCGCACCCACCCGATAGGCTTTCCTTTGCTCGCGCCGAGCCCGAAACACCTCGAAACGGAGACAGAATGCCAACAGTGATCCTGGCAGGAATCGGATGGCACATCATCGGAGCGGCCTGCGCCGCTTCGTTCTATGCGCCCATCGAGAAGGTGAAGAACTGGTCGTGGGAAACCACCTGGGCCATCGCCGGTTTCTTCTCCTGGATTCTGCTCCCGATCGGTGTCAGCTATCTTCTGCTGCCGAGCTTCCACGGTTTCTACGCCTCGCTCGATCCCAGCCTGATGCTGCGAGTTGCGCTCTTCGGCGCCATGTGGGGAGTGGGCAACGTCAGCTACGGGCTCACCATGCGCCACCTTGGAATGTCGCTGGGAATCGGCGTCGCCATCGGCGTCACGCTTATTGTCGGAACGTTGGTCCCGCCCCTGATACACGGCCAGGCAGCGATGCTGTTCTCGACGCGCAGCGGCCTGCTCACGATGGCGGGAGTTCTTGTGGCCGTGATCGGAGTCGCCGTGGTCTCCTATGCCGGCCATCAGAAAGAAGTGGAACTCGGCGCCGAGGTGCGTGAGTTTAACGTCAAGCTGGGCCTCGCGCTCGCCGTCATGTGCGGAATCTTTTCCTCGGGCATGTCCTTCGCCATCGATGCGGCCAAGCCCATTGCCGCGGCAGCCGAACATTTAGGCGTCAATCCGCTCTACTCGGCACTGCCCAGTTACGTGCTCATCATGGGCGGCGGCGCTGTCATCAATCTGAGCTACTGCTTTATCCGACTGGCCTTCAAAAAAGAGCTCTCACTGCGCGCCGATCTGGCGCAACCGCGCGCGATCCTCCTTAAGAATGGCTCGTTGGCCGCGGCCGGCGGCATCATGTGGTACCTGCAGTTCTTCTTTTACGCGTGGGGCGCAGCCAACATTCCCGCCCGTCTCGGCTACGTGAACTGGATGCTGCACATGAGCATCTATGTGCTCTGCGGCGGCCTCGTGGGCCTGGCGCTCGGTGAGTGGCGCGGTGTGCGTAGCAGGCCCATCCGCTTGCTATGGGCCGGAATTCTTGTCATCATCGCCGCCGCCAACCTGGTCGGCCTGGGAATGGCATCGTAGATCAATCGGCACGATCAACGCGGCAACCCAAACATGATCTGACTGTTGCCAAACGTGATCCGGCTGTTGTTTGATGCTTCGGTGAAGTTACCAGCGTGAGCCGCTTAGGCACTTCTTCGTTGTGTCGGCTGCATCGCGCCTCTACACTATCCGCAACGTTCATTTTCTTTGTTCCGGTTTTCATCCGGCGATTCAACTGGAAGAGGTTGCTTCTCCATGCGGCACAGAGGGTGCAGTCTTTTTTACACTCCCGCGTTGACCCGGCGTGGCGCGTCCGGCAATTCCGCCATCGCGCTCCTGTGCGGTGTCGGCGCGCTCTGCCTTGCTCTGCCGCACTTGGCATTGGCTCAGAACGCCTCGCCTTCGCAAAACCTGTTCGCGGCGCCTTTGGTCACGGCGACTGACCACCCCGCCAAGCTGCCGCCGGCAAGCGAGATTACCGTTGAAGGCCTGGTCTCTTACGGCAATTACCGCATCTTTGCTTCCGGTGAGAATTGCAAAATCTACGACGTTGGCATCGAATACGATCGCCACTCCTGGGGTCATTTTCTCAAGGCACGGGTCGATTACGTCGCAGAAGTGTTGCCCATGGTTCTCCTGAACCAGCCGGCAAAAATGGACATCTGGGGCGGCACCCAAAGCCAGAGCCGCAAGACCGTACCCGGAGTGGACATTTCGCCGCTTGGCATTCGCTGGCTGTGGCGCGACGGAAAGACCATCAAGCCTTACCTGATGGCAAAGGGCGGCGTTCTCGTATTTGCGCAAAAGCCGCTCTCATCGCAAACCACCTACGAGAACCTCAGCCTGCAATCGGCCGCGGGGCTTCAAGTCCGGATGAACGACCGCTTCGATCTGCGCCTGGGCCTGTTCGGCGACTTTCATTTCTCCGATGGATTCATTGTTCCCGTCAATCCCGGCCTCGACGTGATGAACGCGACCATGGGGCTCACCTACCATCTCGGCAGCAAGCGGCAAAGCGCCATGCGCTGAGAAGGTCCGCGTTACGGCAGCGGCATTTCGCTGGGTGCCCCCGGTCCCTCGCTTTTGGGGACCGGGGATAGCACAGCCGACCTCCGACTCACGGCAGCGGCAGTTCCTTGCTCAGCCCGGAATCGATAAGGTCCGCACGCAGCTTCTCCACGGTCGAGAAAACCAGCCCCCTCATTCCCAGCGCTGCAGCCGTATCCACGTTCTCCGCCTTGTCGTCGACGAACAGCGTTTCCTCCGGCCGCGTTCCCAGCCGCTCCAGGGCATAGCGATAGATCGCCACGTCGGGCTTGGCCACGCGAAGTTGATAGCTCCACACCAGCAAATCGAATCGCGAAAGCCAGTCCAGTTCGCGCTCCATGTGCTCGTGTACCGCATCGCCCATGTTGGAAACGATTGCCGTCAGCAGGCCGCGCTGCTTGAGCGCCACTTGCCACGCCAGCATCGCTGCATCTCCGCGAGTCCACATCCGAGCGTCCCATAGATTCAACTCTGCAATCGCCGAATCGTCCAGCTCAAGCCCCGCCTCGCCTATGAGCCTCCGCCAAAATTCAAGGCCGGTCAGCTTCCCCTCGTCGTAAGCCTGCCTATCCTTCCAGTACAAACCGTCGAGCCGATCCGAAGAAAGACCCGTGATGCGCACCAGCGCATCGTGCGCCGCCGGATCAGGCGGCCCAGTCAACACTCTTCCATAATCGAAAATCACCGCGCGCAGAGCCAACGTCACCTCGCCAACATCATCTGAATGGCGCCCATGTATCGTTGGAGTGGGGCGCTTCTTTCATTGTGCATGATCGAGATTCGCAGCCCGGTGAATCCGGCTCGCCGAACCCCATCAACCCAACGCAACGCCTGCAGGAACGAATCCGATGGGTTTTTCCGAACGAACAAATTGGAACACCGAAGAATCCGACCTCACCCGCGCGCACCGCAAGCGCCTCGAATCCGGTCTCCCGATGGCCGACCTCACTGCCTCCAATCCCACCCGCTGCGGCTTCGTCTACCCGCCGTCCCTGCTCGCCGCGCTCACTGATCCCCGCGCTCTCGACTACGACCCTCAGCCCAACGGCCTCCTCCCCGCTCGCCAGGCAGTCTCCGCCTACTACGCCGCCCACGGCGTCGCAATCGATCCCCAACAAATCGTCCTCACCACCAGCACCAGCGAAGCCTACAGCTTTCTTTTCCGCCTGCTCTGCGACCCGGTCGATGAAATCCTCATCCTGCAACCCGGCTACCCTCTCTTCGATTTCCTCGCCGCCCTCGACGACGTCCGCCTCATCGCCGTGCCGCTCATCTACGAGAATGGCTGGCAAATCGACCCCGAAAGCATCCGCCGCGCCATCACTCCGCGCACGCGCGCCATCGTCGTCGTCCACCCCAACAATCCCACCGGCCACTTCACCAAATCCTCCGAGGCCGAGCAACTCGCCCACATTTGCCGCGAGTTTCACCTCTCCCTCATCGTCGACGAAGTCTTCCTCGACTACAGCTTCGTCGCATCGGCCGACACCTCCTCCGCCCAGCCCGCCACCTTCGCCCGCGGCCTTGAAGGCGTTCCCGTCTACGTCGTCAGCGGCCTCAGCAAAATCGCCGCCCTCCCGCAGATGAAAGCCGCCTGGATCGTCGTAACCGCCGCCGTTACCGCCTCCAACAACTCCCCCGACAACGCCCGCGACGACTCTCCCGATCAGACCCACATCGACGCCCTCGCCCGCCTCGAAGTCATCGCCGACACATTCCTCTCCATGAACGCTCCCGTCCAGTGGGCGCTGTCCGCGTGGCTCGCCGGCCGCTCCGCCATCCAGCAGCAAATCCGCGGCCGAGTCGCCGCCAACCTCGCCGTCCTCGACCGCATCCTCGACCAGGCCATTGCCACCGCCAGCGCCGTCCAGCGCCTCGCCATCGAAGGCGGCTGGTACGCCGTCCTCCGCATTCCCGCCCTCAGCCCCGACGACCACACCGTTCTGGCCCTCCTCGAGCGCGGAGTCTGGGTCCATCCCGGCTACTTTTTCGGCCTGCCTGAGAGTGGATGGCTGGTCCTCAGCCTCCTCGCTCCCGAGCCTGAATTTAGTAACGGAGTTGCCATCCTGATTAACTATTTGGGAACGAATCACGGACGTAACAATTCAGCCCGGTAACAACAACCATCCCTTGAACTAATCCACTTATCTATCTGTAAATAAAAGATCGACATCGGCAACTCTGTTGGCTGCTGGAAAACGCCTCGGAGATGCACGAAGTGTCAGGGCACGACTTCAGCCGTGCCGTACAGCGCCCCTAAAAATGCTCGGACTTTAGCCCCTGAGAGGGGCTTTACCAACCTCACCCACCACAAAAAATGGGTGCCCCAGGTCCCTCGAATTTGGGGACCTGGGATAGCTCAATTTTTTACCCGGCCCCTTCACCCCACCACAAAAAATGGGTGCCCCATCGTTCCGCTTCTCTCTGCGGAAGGGTGGGAAAGCACGAGCCCAAATCGACGCGCCTTTCGAATCCCTAATCTCTAATCCCTGATCCCCGGTCCCTGCCCTACCGCCCCGCCCTGCAGAAACGGATTCCCTTCCCGCTCCTCGCCAATCGTCGTCAGCGGCCCATGCCCCGGCAAAACCCTCGTCTCGTCCGGCAGCGTCAGCACCCGCGTTCGCAGCGACGCCATTATTTGCTCAAAGTCGCCGCCCGGAAAATCCGTCCTCCCAATGCTCCCGGCAAACAGCGTATCCCCGGCAATCAGCAGCTTCAGCGGCGCAAAGTGCAGGCAAATCGACCCCTGCGTATGTCCCGGCGTGTGCAGCACCAGCGCCGGATAGTGCTCCAGCCCCACCACCTGCCCCTCGGCCAGCCCCTCATCCGGCGGCGCCGTCTCCGGAGCGCGCACGCCGAGCCACCCCGCCTGCTCCTCCATCATGTCCAACTGCGGCAGGTCAGCCTCGTTCAGATAGATCGGCGCGCCCGTCAGCCGCCTCAGCTTCAGCGCTCCGCCCACGTGGTCAATGTGCCCATGCGTCACCAGGATCTGCTTCAGCTTCAGCCCCTGGTCACTCAACCGCTTGGCAATCCGGCTCACGTCGTCTCCGGGATCGATCACGATCGCCTCGCGGCTTTCCTCATCACCCAGAATCGTGCAGTTGCAGGCCAGCGGACCAACAGGAAACGACTCGAAGATCATGCCTTCATTTTAGGCGGAGTTGGCGAAGCTAGGCGCAGCAACCCCGCCGCAACGATCCGGTGCCCGCCCCCACAGTCAATCAACTCTGCTTCCGCAGCCAGCCCGCTCGCGCACTCAATCAACCCTGCTTCCCCGCCAGCCCCTGCTTGATCGCCCGCCAGCCGCCCGCTCACGCCTGCGGCAGAAAATACGCGTCCACCGCCCGCATCAGTGCAGCCCGACTAATCTCAGCCGGCCGGTCTTCGTATTGAGCAGCCCACAGAACCTGGTTCACCAGGTCCCGCGGCTGGCACGCCCGCAACTCCTGCTGCATGGTGTCGCGAATAATCACGATCAGCTCATCCAGCAGCCCAGCCTCGGCTTCCAGGCCATGGTCTCCGGCAACGCGCCGGAAAATCTCCGCGAACTGCCCGTCTGAAATCGCGCCCAGCCCGATCTTTGTTTGGATCCTTCGCAAAAACGCCGGATCCATCACCTTCGCCGGATCGATGTTTGACGCAAACACCACCAGCATTTCAAACGGGATCTCAATCTTCATTCCGCCCACCAGCGTCAAAAACTCGATCCCGCGGTCCAGCGGAACAACCCAGCGATTCAGCAAATCGTCCGGCGCCACTCGCTGCCGCCCGAAATCATCAATAATCAGCACCCCATTGTTGGCTTTCATCTGCGGTGGTCCGTCATAGCATTTTGAAATGGGATTGAACTGCAAATCCAGCATCTCAATCGTCAACTCTCCACCCACAGTCACCGAAGGTCGATGGCAGCGCACCCAGCGCTCATCCCAATTCCCCGTTTCCGTTTCCTCCATCCGCTTATGAATCGCCGGATCGAAGACCGTAATAATCTGGCCATCCACTTCCAGCGCATAGGGAATCCATACTCCATCCCTGGCAAGCACGCGCGACAAGGTCTCCGCGGCCGCAGTTTTTCCCACACCCGGCGGCCCGTAGAGGAAGATTCCCGACCCGGAGTTGATCGCCGCTCCAAACTGCGCCAGCGTTTTTGGGTCCATCACCAGGTGCGCAAAGGCCTGCTCCACATCCTCCCGGTGAACCTTCAGGTTGCGCACGCTCTGTTTCCTCACTTGCACAACGTAGCTGGCCAGTGTCACCGGCGCGGCTCCCGCATAGTGGCTCTGCTGCAGCAGTTCCAGCGCCCGCGCTCTGCCTTGTGACGTGATGGCAATCTCGGCCACGGTGGAGCTCATTCCAATCACTTCAACCAGCAGTTTCCCGCGCAGCCGGCGAAACAGTTCCTCCGCTATCTCGTAGCCAAGCCGCATCCTTTGGCTCAGGTCGAGAACGGAGAATGAACCGGCCAGGTAAAGAGTCTTTAGCGCGATGTCTTCAAGAAGCGACTCCCGTACACCGGCCTCTGCAATGGTCCTGGGCCTGTTTTCCGGGCCGCCAAGCGCCGTAGTTTTAAGAAAATCCTGCGTTTCCACTTGGGTGCTCATTCTGCCTTTCCAGTTTCCTGCAATTGCGCTTCGAGAGTCAGGCCCGACCGCTGCAAATGTCCCTTCCCTTCACCTCCAACATTCTAGGGGCAAAGGGTTTTAGGTTCGCTGGCCATACGACTCGAAGATCATCGCTCCATTGTAGGGGCTAGACAGCGGGAACAGCGACCGGCCATTCGGCAAACAGAGACGATTCACTGGGGCTACGGCGCGAACAGGGATTGCAGCAGGTTAGATTTCGAAAGTGGTGTAGCCAACAACAGTGGGCGTGTGTTAACTTGTTTGGCAACGTTAAAAGGCCATATTCTTGCCGTGCCACGATCGACCAGGAAATTCGGCATTTTAAGTTCTTGTGTCTCACGATCGCCACTATGCGCTGCCGTGCTACTTCTATCGGCTATCGGCTTCGCGCAGCGCCAGCCAGACGTAGCTCGTGATGTGCCGGCAAGAAACTCGTCGCCCGCGAACCTGACTACAATTCAGCAACTCAGAGCGCAAAGATTTTTCACGCGTGGAACTGGCGTTGATTCGCCAACACCGGGCTCTTCGCATGGGTCCAATGTCCTGCGGCAAAGAAGGGCTTATCGTGACCTCAGAAGCCGGGTTCATACACTGTCGGCACCCGCCTCATCGAGCCAATCTCCTTCCACTCTTCCCGGATTCCAGCTACGTCCCACAATTCAAACCGGCGCAGTTCCCACCAGCGTCGCAACCGGCGATTTCAACGGCGACGGTAAAACAGACATGGTCGTGGCCAATGGTTACGACAACAATCTGTGGCTGTATCCGGGCAACGGCGACGGAAGCTTTGGCGTTCCCAGCATTATCCCTCTCACGCTGGGCCTGTCTCCAAACGCCGTAGCCGCTGCCGACTTGCGTGGCACCGGAAAGTTGGACCTCGTCGTCGCCGACTACGACAGTTGGTCGATCAGTATCTTCTTGGGAAATGGTGACGGCACCGTCAGCCACGAGTATTCCTATCCAACAACGCTTCCTCCCACCGCAATTGCCATTGCGGACTTCAACGGGGATGGTCACCTCGACGTTGCCGCCGCCCTCGACAGCTACTCAAACGAGGACTTCAACCTGCCCTTTTATGATGTGGCGGTCTTCTTCGGCGATGGAAAAGGCGCATTTTCGGCGGCCAGGCTTGAAGCGTTGTATCCCGCATGGACCGCGCCGTGGAATATCGTTGCCGCGGATCTCAATGGCGACGGACACCCCGACCTGATCACCACCGACCTCGATACCGGCGGACGGGTTCTCCTCAACGATGGCAGCGGAAATTTCACCGATAGTGTTCCCGGTTGGGTCGACATACTCGCACCCCCCGGCGTTTATGGGCCCGTATGGACCGCCGTTGGCGACGTGAACGGCGATGGATGTCCTGATGCCGTGACAGCCTTC
>Ga0265316_10004660_pt1 | contig 13580 bp, 17 predicted proteins | sample 4522metaG_FD_202092 | JGI IMG/M metagenome (GOLD analysis project Ga0265316, IMG submission 202092) | Rhizosphere microbial communities from Carex aquatilis grown in University of Washington, Seatle, WA, United States - 4-5-22 metaG | ecosystem: Host-associated > Plants > Roots > Rhizosphere >... | reverse complement strand
TCCGATTATTGCCATCGTGGATACCAATTCCAATCCCGATGAAATCGACCACCCGATTCCGGCTAATGATGACGCTATTAGAGCCGTTAAATTGATCTGCCACCGTATCGCTGACGCCGTTATGGCGGGTAAAGCAATGATGGCACCGATAAAATCAGAGGAAGGAGAAGGGGTTAATCCGGCTGGGGCACCGTCCGCGACCGCAGAAATAAAAGCCTCCGAACCGAAGATCTTCACCCCTGACGACAAATAAAAATGGAAATTTCCACTACCCAACTGAAGGAATTAAGAGATAAATCAGGCGCCGGCATCATGGAATGCCGCACGGCTTTAGTTCAACATCAGGGTGATTTTGAAAAAGCTCTGGAAGCCTTGAAAGTCAACGCTATAAATAAAGTCCAGAAAAGAAGCGCCCGCGTTGTCAACCAGGGTTCGGTCATGACGTATATTCACACCGGCGGCAGAATTGGCGCGATGGTTGAACTCAACTGCGAAACCGACTTTGTCGCCCGTAACGAGATTTTTAAAGACTTGGGGCATAATATTGCCATGCAAATCGCCGCCCAGGAACCGATCTGTATTTCGGAAGATAAAATGCCGAAAGACACCGACCTGACGCCGGCAGTGGCCTGTTTGTTGCTCCAGCCTTTCATCAAAAGCCCGGATCTGACTATTCAGGACCTTATCAACGATGCCATCGCTAAAACCGGCGAAAACATCAAGATAAACCGCTTTGCCCGCTTTGAACTCGGACAGGTGGAATGCAGAATCGCTGGAGTATAAGTACTCAGCCCTCAGTATAATTTACCTCAAATAGATGCTGAAGGTGGACACCGATGACGGCTCCTAAGTATAAGCGTATCCTGCTCAAACTCAGTGGTGAAGCCTTCAAAGGCCGATCTGAATACGGCTTTGATTCCACCGTTATCAACGGCATCGCCAAACAAATCAAACAGGTCTCCGAAATGGGAGTACAGGTTGCTATTGTTGTTGGCGGAGGTAATATCTGGCGCGGCGCAGAAGCCGAAAAGAACGGTATGGACAGAGTCACCGCCGATTACGCCGGAATGCTCGCCACAATTATCAATGCTTTGGCGCTGCAGGACGCATTGGAAAAAGCCGGGGTTATCACCCGCACGCAAACCGCTATCGATATTCAAAAAGTCGCCGAACCGTATATCCGGCGCCGTGCCATCCGCCACCTGGAAAAAGGCCGCGTAGTAATTTTTGCCGGCGGCACCGGCAATCCCTATATGACCACCGATACCGCCGCCGCATTGCGCGCCATCGAGATCGAAGCCGAAGTCTTACTGATGAGTAAGCATAAAGTTGACGGTATTTACACCTCTGACCCGCAAAAAAATCCGTCTGCCACGAAATATGATAAACTTACGCATACGGAAGCCCTCCACCTGCGTTTAGGTGTAATGGACTCCACTGCTCTTTCGCTCTGCCTGGAGAATAAATTACCGATCATTGTCTTCGACTTTCTATCAGCTAATAGTATCCAGCGCACCGTTATGGGAGAAACCATCGGTACTATTGTGTCAGGGGGATAAAGATGATTAATAATCAAAACGTCGCCACTGCCGAACTTAAGATGAAAAAATCGATCGAAGCCATTCAAAAAGAGCTTGCTACCATCCGTACGGGACATGCTTCACCCAGCTTGATCGAACACCTGCGTATTGACTATGCCGGTACGATATTACCGCTCAACCAACTCGCCAGCATCACCGCGCCGCAAGCGAATTTACTGGTGGTCCAGCCGTGGGATAAAGGAAGTATGTCCAGCATTGAAAAGTCTATCCAGAAATCTGAACTTGGCCTGAACCCAATTAATGACGGACGTGTTATCAGAATCACCATTCCTTCTCTGAATGAAGAACGACGGCAGGAATTATTAAAAATAGTACACCGCCGTATTGAAGAAGGTAAGATTGCTATCCGTAATGAACGTCGTGACGCTCTGGAAAGGTTGAAAACTCAGGAAAAAGAAAAAGAAATCTCCCAGGATGAGCACAAACTGCTGCAAAATCAGCTGCAAAAAATAACCGATGCGTATACTGTGAATATGGAAAAAATCGGCAAAGACAAGGAAAAAGAAGTGATGGCGGTATAGCCGTGCTTCCTGCCAATTCACAGAGAGAGCCGTAATGAGTTTAACCGCAGAAAAGATCTCGCCATTACCTACCCACATCGCGATTGTGCCCGACGGTAACGGCAGGTGGGCGGAGAAACGCGGCTTGCCCCGTCTCAACGGCCACCGCGAAGGTGTATTGAACATGCTGCGCATGATTCAGTACATCAATGAATACCCCATCAAATACGTTACTTTTTATGGTTTTTCCACAGAAAACAGAAATCGCCCGGAACCTGAAGTAAAGGGCTTGTTTAAACTCGTGGAACATTTTGTCGATGAACAACTGGGGAAAATCCACGAGAAAAATATCAAAATCCGCCATATAGGCAGAATGTCCGGTTTGCCTGAAAGTCTGCAAAACGCAATTACAAAAGCTGTATCCCTCACCGCCAACAATACCGGCATGAATCTGGGTATTGCCTGGAATTACGGCGGACGCGCGGAGATTGTGGACGCGATCAACAAATGGGCCGCCGACCCGAACAGACCGCAAACGCTGGATGAAAAATCCTTTGCCAGCTATCTGTATACCGGTGATATGCCCGAGGTAGATCTGCTCATCCGTACCGCCGAAAAACGCTTGAGTAATTTTTTACTGTGGCAATCCGCTTACAGTGAAATCTATTTCACCGATGTTCTGTGGCCTGATTTCGATAAAGCAGAAATCGATAAAGCCCTGACCGAATATAGTAAAAGAAACCGCCGTTTCGGCGGATTATAAGCGGTGTAAATGCTTAAAAACCGTATCATTACTACAATCTGGGCAGTGCCTCTGATTAGTGTCATCATCTGGTTCGGCGAACCGTACTTTACTATCGCAATGGCTGCTGTCGGTTTATTAGCAGCGCTAGAATTCTACCGCCTGAGCAAAGACACCAAAGCGCAAGCGCTGTCATTGTTCGGCATCATCTGGACGATATTGTTCATCGTAATACGCAATCCTGGTGTAGTCACCTCTCTGGCGCCTTATATCAACCCCGAAAGCCTCATACCCGCCGCCATTACCCTGGGTATGTTTTTCTCATTAACTCTCTTACTGGCGCGCCGGGAAAAAAACGGGGCTTTCCTCGATTGGTCATGGACTTTTGCCGAAATATTGTATCTTGGCTGGTTCCTGGGATATTTCGTGGCGCTGCGCGGACTGGACGGTGGCAGGAATTGGGTATTCCTGGCAATCCTGGCTACATTTGGTTCGGACTCTACCGCCTACTTTGTCGGGAAAGCCTGCGGTAAACGTAAACTCGCGCCGACGATCAGCCCCGCCAAAACCTGGGAAGGTACTATCGGCGGGTTGCTGGGAGCTGCAGCTGTCAGTTTATTATTCCTTATACCGACACCGCTGAAACTCACTGCTTATCTCAATTGGTGGCAACTGATCCTGATGGGCCTCTTCATCAGCGCATTCGGGCAAGTCGGCGACCTGGTAGAATCACTGTTTAAACGGAATACCGGCGCCAAGGATTCCGGTAATATTTTTCCGGGACACGGCGGCATGCTCGATAGGACAGACAGTATGGTTTTTGCGGTAATTTTTGTTTATTACGTTGTGGTACTGTTCAAACTTTTCTAGCTGCGTTGGGGCTATTTTGGATTTGTTTTCATTTACATAGAATTACATTAGTCGGGTAAAAGTAGAAAATACGTTTCCAACCAAAGACAACTTGATTTAATACTGTAATAATGAATACACTGGCACGTCTTTCAGATTTTTCCGTCCGTTTAAAGCCATCAGTTCAATCACAAAAGCCGCGCCGATAATTTTGCCGTCCATCTTTTTAATCAGTTTCGTGACAGCTTTCGCCGTGCCGCCGGTCGCCAGCACGTCATCTATTATCAGTACCCGTTCCCCGTGTAGGATTGCATCTTGGTGCATTTCAATGGTATCTGTGCCGTATTCCAAAGCATATTCTTCCTGATGGGTATCCCAGGGTAATTTACCAAGCTTTCTGACCGGCGCAAAACCAGCGCCGATTTTATAAGCAATCGCCGGCCCGAAGAGAAATCCCCTTGCTTCCATGGAGACAACAACATCGATATTCATACTGTTATAGTGATCGGCGATCGTATCGATGGTATATGCTAATGCCCGCCCGTTCTTCAAAATCGGGGTAATATCATAGAAATTAATGCCCGCCTTGGGAAAATCGGGCACGGTGCGGATGATACTCTTCAGGTCTGCGGCATCTTTTCCGTCGAAGTTAGATTTACTTTTTTGTTCGGACATATTTCTACCCCCGGAATTCGCATATTACCAATGGATATTACCATAACACAATAAGGGGTTCAAGAATGAGGAGAAAAACATTAAATTCTAATCTCTAAGTTCTAAACAATTTCAAAATATTTCGACAATTGCGAGATGTCCGATTGATGCGGACAACGACACAATCTCACATAATATTAGAGCACCTTGAGATCGCCACGTCTCTTCGTTCCTCGCGATGGTTAGAAACAGAAATTGACTGACCGTAAAAAGGTAGTTTTTATTTCGATATTAAGATTCAATATTTTCGTGACTATTGCCGCAGGTTGATTATTGATTATTTAAAACCCAAAACTGGTAACTCTTTTGACTGCTATAATTAGGTAATATGGTGCATGAAACAAAAAGAGTGGCCATTCTCGGCTCTACCGGCTCCATCGGCAGACAGACATTGCAGGTGGCCCGCAATCTGGCCGGTCGTTTCCGTGTGGTCGGGTTGGCTGCCGGACAGAATCTGGAATTATTATCGGCACAAATCGCCGAATTTAAACCTGAATATATCTACCACCAGTCCGCTACTAACTCAAAACTCATCACTGGCAGCTCAAAACTGGTAACTCTTGAAGAGCTTGCCGCTATCCCCGATGTGGATATTGTGGTTATCGCCACTTCCGGCAAAGCCGGGTTATCCGCCACACTGGCTGCCGTAAAAGCCGGTAAGAAAGTGGCCATTGCCAATAAAGAGCCTCTAGTGATGGCGGGGGAAATCATCACCCGCGAAGCAAAGAAGAGCGGCGCCCAACTGCTGCCAATTGACAGCGAGCACAGCGCAATCTGGCAGTGCCTGAACGGAGAATCGCAGCCGCCGCACCGCATTTTATTGACCGCTTCCGGCGGTCCTTTCCGCGGCTTTTCCCTGGAGCAAATGACAGCCGTCACTCCCCGGCAGGCGCTGCAGCACCCATCCTGGCAAATGGGTAAAAAAGTCACTATCGATTCGGCTACTTTGATGAACAAAGGTCTGGAAATCATGGAAGCCCGCTGGTTATTCGGCGTTCCATTGGCACAGATCGATGTCATCATTCATCCGCAGAGCATCATTCACTCGATGGTAGAGTTTGCCGACGGTTCAATAAAAGCGCAATTATCTTATCCGGATATGCGCCTGCCGATCCAGTACGCCCTGACCTGGCCTGACCGGGTGGAGAATCCGGAGCTGCCGAAACTGGATTGGACGAAAATCAGGGAATTAACTTTTGAAGCTCCTGATTTTAAAAAGTTTCCCTGTCTCAAACTGGCGATGCAAACCGCCAGAACCGGCGGCACTAATCCAACCGCTTTGTGCGCCGCTGACGAAGTCGCGGTGGAACTCTTTCTACAGGAATCGCTCAAATTTACGGAGATTGCCCGGCTGGTGGAGCAAGTCCTGGAAGAACACAGGACTATCTCTAACCCCACGCTTGATGATATTATGGATACGGATAGATGGGCACGTGACAGAGCCCTGCAAATTTATAACCGGGATAAAAAATGCTGATAACGCTCGTATCGTTTTTTCTGATACTGATTATTCTGATCCTCGCGCATGAGCTGGGGCATTTCTTCACCGCTAAACTGTTCAAAGTCAGGGTGGAAGAATTCGGGATTTTCATGCCGCCCAGGATATTCTCGTTTAAAAAAGGCGAAACTATTTATTCGCTTAATGCCATACCGCTGGGCGGGTTTAATAAGCTGGCGGGAGAAGAAGACCCTTCTGTCCCCGGCAGCCTGGCGGGAAAAAGCATTCCGGTTCGTCTGCTGGTACTCAGCGCCGGCTCGCTGATGAATATCCTTCTCCCTATAATCTTGCTGGCTATCGCCTTCATGATCCCTCACCTGGAATCCGTTAGTACCAATTCAACGGAAAAAGGGCAGGTCTTCGTCATGGAGGTGGTGGCGAATTCCCCGGCGGCCAATGCCGGTATCAAAGTAAACGATATCATTTTGAACGCCAATGGCGAAGCGGTGCAAAACGTCGCGGATTATGAACGCGTCGTCAAGGCAAACTATGGCACCGAAATTGCTGTCACGGTTAGACATTATAACGGCAGCACCGCTGTTGTAAAGTTAACCCCGCAAGCAAATGCGCCGGTCACGCAGGGGGCAACCGGAGTAGCGGTTACCAACGCTGTGCGGAAAATCGATAATCCCTGGACCGCAATCCGCTACGGCGCCGTCAGCTATTGGAATATGATCGTTCTTTTTATAACCGGTATCTGGGGGATGATCAGAGGCACAGTGCCCGTTAACTTGACCGGCCCGGTTGGAATCGCCCAGTTGACCGGGGAGATCGCCCGGACCGGTATCGCCAATTTATTAAGTTTTGCGGCGGTTATCAGTCTCAATTTGGGGATTCTCAATATCTTCCCGATTCCTGCGATGGACGGTGGCAGAATTGTCTTCGTACTGCTGGAATGGGTCCGCCGCGGTAAACGCGTTTCGCCAAAGACAGAAGGCATGGTGCATTCTATCGGTTTTATTTTGCTGATGATCGTGTTTCTGGTAATTTCTTACCATGATATCCTGCGGATTATTAACGGCGGCAGCATCGGCTAGTAAATTTTCTTGACACTGCGCAGAAAAGAGAATTATAATGCCTCCAGCAAGTCAGGCATCTGGAGTTTGAATTAGAATGCCCTCTAAAAAAAGCAAAAGCTCGGTTATGAACCGGATAAAAGCCGCCGTTATCCTCATTGTCGGGGTGGTAGTGCTGGTACTGGGCATCGGCATGTGGCAAAGTCCGGAAGTAGACTGGCCCGGCTTCATGGGAGCCTGGGCTTCACTGGGTGACGAATTTGACCGTTTGAAACATGACCCGTTTGCTGTGCTTGGGATACTGGTAATCTTTGTAGGCGTATTTCTTGCCTATTATGGTATTAAACGGCTGATCAGGGGTAAATCCGAATAAAACCTGACTACGTATAAACCGCAATAATCACCGCATCTTTGACATTATGTTCATCGAAAAATAACACGGCCAATTTACGGCCCGCCAGCATTTCGGTACCCGGCAGGTTACGCGCAACCGCAACACTATCCAGATAAGTTTTGTGACTGCCTGAGATTTCAATCGTTGCTGTATAGCTTCCTGCATCAAAAATCCTCAGAATAGCTTTTTTTGTTGTCATCACGATCTATAACCCACTCAAAAGTAATTTCTGTTGATACACTCCATGGTCGGCCTGATAACTGACCTGTATCCCCGTGACCCGCCGCTTTGCGCCGGACAGTCCCGCCCGGGGATCGGTAACATCGATTACATCATACAATTGCTGGCCGCAGTTAACGGGCGACTGTATCATACCGCTGCTGGATTCAATCTCCGCCTTGCGTAAATAAGCCCCGGCCAGCATCTGCCCCGCTTGAATTGTTCCGATATTCCGGTCCGAGATTTGCTTTACTCTGTCCGAGAAACCCTGCATCTGTTCCCAGGAAAATGAGTCAGTCAAAATAGAGGCGCCGCTCCCGGTATCGTAGCCCTCCACACGAACCTGATTGGTCTGCCAGCTGCCCGTATGATGTTTCCCCTGAAATACCGCATGCGCTTCTCCGTAAGAATAAACTGCCTGATCTGAAGACTGCGGATAAACCAGATAGGCTTTGATTCCTTCGATGAATACCACATCTGGCACAAAGGACAATAACCGCCGGATGATCAGGTCGCCCCTGTCATCCGGATTAATACTAAAATCGGGATAAAAACCGGCAGCCGCTGCTGACTGTGATTTTACCTCCAACTTCAAGCCGATCCGTCCGAAAACAAACGCTAGTATCTGTTTTACCGGCATTTCATCGGTATCTTTGTTCCAGCGGAACAGATACCTGGCGCGCCAGCTCTTTAGCAATTGCCAGCCGTCTACACCTTGCAGTGTCAAACTGCTTTTACCGCCGGCGCTGGCATGTTCCCAGCTGTCCAACCAGAAGACGGGTCCGATATTTGTTTCCTTCCCCTGCGCAGTAACATAGCCCAGGTTGCATTCCAATTGGCTGCCGTTTCTTAATAATGCCAGTCCGTCTTGTCCCGGTGCGCGATACTTGCAATCGTCATTTCTCAGCTCGATTAGAAGTCGGCCGTCGTTGGGCGCAGTATCCAATTCCACCGCCAGCGTATCCGCAGTCACATCCAGATAGGATTCCACCAGGCTAGCCCTCCAGACGCCTTTAGCAGTCGATAACCAGCAGTAACTGCCGGAGTGAGTAATTGCCAGGCCGTATTCTGTCGAAAGATTAAACGGTTCCGGTTCACACCACAGATTGTCCGTAAACAAAGAGTCAAGGACAGATTGCGTGCCGAAGGGCCGTAGATAACTCTGCGTGCCGCTGAATTTTTCCACGTAAAAAGCGCGGTTAACATCAGGGCGGTCGAGAAAGACAGAACCATATTCAAAATCTCCTCCCGCAGGCGCGGAAGCCAATTCCTGCAACGCGACCATGTACCGGCCGGAACCGCGCCGCCGTCGCCGTAAGTCAACGACCAAACCTTGTAATTCTTATCAGCATCCTGCCCGGTCGCCAGCAGGTTCCAATCGCCGTGATAGCTTACCGCAGCGCTGGAAATAAGGCAGGTGCTATCGTTCCAGAAAACCATCTCCTGCCAACCGCCGTTGATGCACTGTTTGACCGTGAGGAAGTTCATCTCCGCAATAAAGACAGCCAGATCTCCGTTTGGTTTATATGCCGCCGTCAGACTGTGAATATCTGTTGACAGCGAATAACCGAGAAATTCGGGAGCAGCCCAACTTGCTCCGTAATCATTGCTTTTCAGCCGTTTTAGTTCCTGGCTGCCGTTGATCCAGAAAATGGAAACCTCCGCGCCGTAAGCCGTCAGCGCCACCGCCAGACAATTGAATTGGTTGGCGCAAGTCCAGGCGCTGAAATTAGACTGGGGGCCGGGATTAGCAATTCTCTGGTGGTAAAGACTGCCGCCTTCCCCCGGCAGGGTGATTCTTGCTCTGATTAATGAACCGTCGCTAACTGCAGTCACCCCGTGCAAGTATTCGGTTTCCGCACCGTAGTACAACCTTTCCCAATCCAGCCGGACAACCCCGGTCAGTTTATTTTTCACTTCGATTTTTATGTACGGCGTCTGGCTGGCCGCCTGCTGTGCCGTCAATAAGGTCGTTGATAAAGTTCTCATCTACAAACCATCCGCCCTGTTCCGGGCATCCCGCAGAATATATTTCCAGGAACCATGGGTTTTTGACCAAAAATATTTTCCTAGATTCATTTTTTACTACCTTTATTAAGGACCGTAATCAGTGCTTTTCGTTACCGGCAAACAAAACGGCCGGTAAAGTGAACGCACTCTCACCCGGTTCTTTCTGCCTAGTTTTTTTAGTTCCAGATCGAAAAAGTCGAGTTTTTCCCGCCCCCATCCCAGCAATTCGGCCGTAACAGTATTTCCGGCAATATTGACCCGATTGACCGCGTATATTGCCCATTCCACTGCTGCGTACCCGCAAGCGCCCGTGGCAATCAAGTCTTCATGGCGTGCGGCGATGGTGGAATTACTTACATTCAAAGTGTGCAGTTTACCATAATAAATAAAGGCATTTGTGCCGTCCGGAATATCAATCCCAAGCAGCGTAATAGTGTCTCCCCACAGGGAAAAACGCTGGTATCTGCGGGGAAAATAACCGGCCGGAAATTCCACGGCTTCCACATTAATCCGGTCACTCAAAGAAGCAATATCGATTTCTCTGCTACCGAAAGTGGTCGTTTTAACCGCTTTTTGTTCATAAGGAACCTCCTCGGAATAATCTTTCACCGCGTGCGTAATGTGCCTATCCAGTTCATCGTTTGTCCAGCGGTAGTTTGCGCTATCTTCATCGTGTAAATCCCGCCTGACGATCGTTCTCATGTCGATTAAGTTCATCTTCCACTCCCAAAAACAAGCCTTCAGCTATCAGCATTCAGACTTAAACTGAAAGCTGACAGCTGAGAGCTATTTGCTTAGCTATCCTGTACGCCGATCAGTGCGGCGGCCTTGACCGCACTAAAAAGCGCAAGTGATACGTACCATTTAATTCTGTTCCGGCTGGCATCCTTCGTCTCCAGCGAACCGATCGTTTCGACCGTGACAAAGCCGGGTGCGGTCAGTCCGCATACTGCGCCTTCACCCACCTGTAAAGCGTAAATAGACGAGCAGGCGCCACCGGTCATTGCCGTCTCCACGCTGCCGGCAACCACATGCGTGTCCATGATGAAATCGCTGACCGCAATGGGAATGCCGTCCCAGTACTGGACGAAATTGCCCCAGTTGTCGCGGTTGGACTCCATCATTCCGCCCGAAGCTCTCACCAGCGCATTGACCTTACGCCGTGAGCGCCTGCTCATCAGCAACATATCAGGCTTGCCGCCCTTGACCGCATCGATCAATTGATCCAGCATAGAGAGGGTTAGGGTTCCACCGCTCGCACCCGCGGCGATCAGCTGCCCACTGGTCGTCGCAGTATTGATCAGCTTCCTTAAACCGTCAAATTGCTTAGGATTACCGGCGGAATCACCGTATATGAAACAATCTTCGAACTTGTTCTTAAGTGCCTTGGCCTTTAATTCGATCACCGCAGCCTCCAGGTCCTGGACGTTGCTGCGCGTCGCTTTCACAAAATTATCGACATCCGCGTCGCCGCCCATGATTTTAAGGTTAGCGATTTTCTGGTCGAAGGTCGGTGTAGACTCCGTCCAGGTGTCACCTACATCGTAGAAATCGACGTCTGACAGCGTTTTTTCCTGATTGTATGTCAGCCCGTTGCCGACAATCTCTATGAACGGCATCGTTTGTAAAATCGGGGATTCCTTCACGATTGTCTCCACTACACCCTGGAGCAGCATGTCATTAGATAATTTGGATGCTTCCGCTAATGTTAACGCCATTACTTTTTACCTCCGATCGCATATTGTATTTTTTCCCGCGCGGACATCGCCGAGACATCGGCCGCTCGTCGGCCCGGCGCGCCGGCCGGTACCCGCTTGTTCTGAATTTCTTTTTCTACCGATTTCCTTACTTTATCGACAAATTCAATCGCCTCTATCACCGCTTTTTCCACGGCTGCGATCGAGTTCCCGTCGATCATTTTTTCCGTGATCCCCGGATTCATCTGAATTACCTTTTCTTTGTAACTGGCCACTGCCTCCTCCAGCGATTTGTTTGCAGCCGATAATTGTTCTTTCAGTTCGCCCTCTGATTTTCTCAGTGCGGTAATTTCGCTCTCTTTTTCCGCGATAATCCGCTCATACTCGGTTGCCTTTTGCTCCGGTTGGCTGTTTACCTGTCCGTTTTCTTTGCTTGTTTCCTCTGTCAAATTTTTCCTCCTGACTTTTATTCTTCTTCCCGCACTAAATACAACGCCATCACTCACTCTCCGAACGCGTTTTTAGAGGGTTTGATATTTAAATCACGATTCATTTTCAAAATGGCGTCCCTTTCTTCCAGCCAGCGGGCGAATTCCGTGTCCGGGTCTTTCACCCCCACTTCATACATGGCAGTGTGCCGCGAATGGATACCGCCTTGTACCAGCACTTGTTCATTCGCCACCAATTGCGCCATATCCCGCGGCATGACCGGACTCCAGACCACCCGCAATCGATAATCGCCAAAATCCTCGCCGCAATATTTCTCCAGTAACTGCAATATCATCCGGTTTCGCTGGTTGTAAGCCACTGTCCTGATGGCTCGTTTACGGCTGACTTTTTGCAGCAGCGGCTGCAGTTCGATCTCCAGCGCCACCCCTGATAAATTCGTTTCATTGCCGCCGAAAGCCGCCCGCGGCGACTCTGAAACATCATGTAAAGTGCGGTATAACAGATTGATATAATCTAGGTGCAGCTGGACCCCGCCGCCTTGCAGCAAATCCAGCAGGTAGGCTTTGGCATCTTCCGGAATATTCCAGACTGCGCCGGGTTTTACCGCGATATCCTCCGATTCCTCCACATTTTCCAGCACTGCCACCGGATTGCCTGATAACTCCAGAATTCGTGAGAGTTGCGACATTGCCCGGTTAAACTCCCGCTGCGGTTCCATCATTTGTGTCAGATCGGAGATACCCCAGGTTTTTTTCGGCTCACGCAGGTTAGGAAAAATAACAAAAGGGATAAAGCCGTATGGATTGGTTTTCTTCTCCAAACGGACATCATCCACCCACAGTTCAAATTCATTACCGGTCCATAATTCAACGACAGTGGTTGTTTTAGCTTTCGGCTTGATGCCATACATCATTACTGCCGCTTCAGCATCAAGGTAATAGCGCGCGGCCATCCGCCAGACCTTTTCCACGTCATCCCCGCCGTGCCAGACATAAATTCCCTGGATATCCGGAGCAGTTACTATGACTCCGGCCTTCTCTGTATCCCAGATAACCTTATAGGCAGCATCTCCCAGCACCGCGCAATCAACTTCCGTTTCAAAATCCAGTTGTTCCAGTCCGTTATCTTCGTAGACCAGCTGCAATGCTGCCTCAGCCCGGCGCGCCTTGTCCCGGCCTTCCACTGAATCCTGCAGCGGGTCAACCACAAATTTCACACCGGCCATTAGATAAGAAGCCATTTTGTCCACGACCACCCGTGCATAATTGAATGTCAAACGTTTCTCGCCGTATCTTTCCCGGCCTGGCCATTGTATCCCCTGGTAAAAATCCAGCAGTTCTTTATACCGCCGTATTCTGTCGTTATCCCGCCGGTTCAAATCACCGGGTTTAAAATCTAAATTCACAGTTCTACTCCTTCGACATTTTGCTCATTTTGAGAAACTGCCTTTAACGCTCGCTGTACAGTGCGGTAACTCACGCCGTAAATCCGCGCTAATTCCATGATGGTTTTTCCTCCATGCGTATGGAGTCTTTCCATTTCAACCGCCCGCCGTCTTTTTTGCAGTTTCAGCTTGCCGCCCGGCTCATCATATACACAGATTGGCAAAGGGCAGTTCAAACAGGAGGAAGCAAATTCACAACCGTCATCTTGATACTGGCAATACTCAGGGGGCAAATCCGCTACATGATCATTCATATTCCGCAAACTCACAATAACCGCATTGAGACCGACGATTAGTATTCAACAAGACTTGGCTGTCAGTCGTTTTTGCTGAGCGCTGAACGCTTCTTTGTCATACTAGTACATTTGTTCTATGATAGTCAAGCCGATTTTGTCACCCCCGGTTTTCGCATATCTTTGCGAGCGAAGCGAAGCAATCTCAGGGTA
>Ga0265316_10004655_pt1 | contig 13594 bp, 10 predicted proteins | sample 4522metaG_FD_202092 | JGI IMG/M metagenome (GOLD analysis project Ga0265316, IMG submission 202092) | Rhizosphere microbial communities from Carex aquatilis grown in University of Washington, Seatle, WA, United States - 4-5-22 metaG | ecosystem: Host-associated > Plants > Roots > Rhizosphere >... | reverse complement strand
GGCGAAGAGTTCGAAGAGGTTGGCGACGCCGGCCGGCATCGTGTCCTCGGCAGATGAGGCGGTCACAGCTTTTCTCACCTTGGCGCGGATCTCGTCGGGGGAGTCGGCCAAAAATATCGCCGAGCCGGGAATTGATTTGGACATCTTCCGTTCCGGGAAATTAAGCGCCATGACCCGCGCCGATTTCGTTAGGAGCGGTTTTGGTTCGACAAATGTTTCGCCAAAGCGGTTATTCCAGAAACGGGCGACGTCGCGCGTCAGTTCGACATGCTGAATTTGGTCTTCGCCGACCGGCACGCGGTCGCCGCCATAGATGAGAATATCGGCGGCCTGGAGCACCGGATAGTTGAGGAGTCCGGCGTTCACGGTCTTGGCGCGTTCCGACTTGTCCTTGTATTGCGTCATGCGCTCCAAGAAGGTCACCGGCACGACCGTGTCGAACATCCAGCAAAGTTCGGTCACTTCCGGCACGTCCTTTTGGTGAAATAACGTGACCTTTTTCGGATCTAAGCCAAGAGCCAAAAGTTCGGCGGCGAGTTCAAGGCGAAGGGTCGAATAATTGGCAAAGGTCGCCGGCTCGTTCATCGAGTGGTAGTCGGCGGTGAAAAAATAACAATGCCCCTTGTATTCATCCTGAAGCTCAACCCAGTTACGGAGCGCGCCCAAGTAATTGCCCAAATGCAACGCGCCGGTCGGCTGAATTCCTGAAACAACGGTTTCTTTCTTGTTTTCCATAGTATTCGTGTGTCTTGATTCTTGAATCATGATTCGCGACGCTGGCGGAGCTATTATAGGGGGTATCTTGACAAAAATCAAAGAATGCGGTATAGTTCATCGTTATGAAATACACAATTTCTACGCTTATTATTGCCATTTCTTTGCTTGGCGTGACGCCGGCAAAGGCGGCGGCTATTCCGGACGGCTCCCTTATTCGGGGTTCGCAGCCGGCGGTTTATTATGTGACCAACGACGGAAAGCGCTTGGCGTTTCCGAACGCGGCCACTTATTTTACCTGGTATCCGGATTTTTCGACGGTCAAATTCGTCTCTGACCGCGAGCTTTCGGCGTTCCCGCTTGGCGGAAATGTCACTTACCGCCCGGGCACGCGCCTGCTTAAATTGTCTTCGGCCACGACCGTTTACGCGGTCGCCCACGGCGGCGTGCTGCGTCCGATCATGAACCAAGGCGCGGTGCGTTTTGAATACGGCAACAATTGGACCAACCTGGTTGATGACTTGCCGGATGCTTTTTATACGAACTATAAACTCGGCGACGCCATTTACGCCGAATTGGATTATTTGCCTTCGACCGCACTCGCAAGCTCTTCCACGATCTCGGCTGATCGCGTTGCCTCTGCGGTGACCGCCCCGGCTCCCGACCTCACGACCGCCAGCGTCGGACTTGCTTCGGTTTCCGGCCGCATCATTTCGATCGCCGTCGATCCGACCAATGAGAATGTCGCCTATGCCGGATCGGCTTCGGGCGGAATTTGGAAAACTTCGAACATGGGCGGCAACTGGGTGCCGCTCACCGAGCGTCTCGCCTCGATGCATATTGGCGCGCTCGCGATCGATCCCTCGAACAGCTCGACAATTTATGCCGGTACCGGCGAAACGTACATGCCCGGCGATGATTGGGCGTATATGGGCGTTTATGTTTCGCATGATGCCGGCGCCAACTGGACCCTGCTCTCGGGTACTTCCGGCTTGCAGCTTTCGGCCGTTTCCTCAATTGCCATCGATTCGACCAATACATCGCATATTTATATCTCCGGCAATACCGGCGTTTACGTGAGTACCGATGCCGGACTTACTTGGAATAAAACTTCGCTTAACGGTTTCGTCGAGCAACTCATGATCTCGAGCGCGAACCATAATACGATCTTCGCGACCGGCAGCCAAACCAACCTTTGGCGCTCGAAGGACGGCGGCGCTACTTGGGTTGCGCTCGCCGGCTGGAACGCCAATCACGGCTTGATCGATAATAATCCGTGGTTCAATCGCGTGACCATCACGCAATCGTCGGGGAAGACGGTGGTGAATGGCGTGAAGCATGTCATGTATGCGGCTTTCGCCGATCCGTTCCGCATTTACCGCTCCGACAACGAAGGCGACAGCTGGCAGGAAGTTTCGCGCCAAAGCTTTGACGCCAAGAACTTCGCCGTGGTCGCCGATCCGACCGATGCCGATACTGTCTTTACCGCCGGTTCGAATTTGCGCCGCGCGACCCAAGGCGGCTGGACCGTCAAGGTCATGCCGATGCAATACAACGATGTTCGCGCGCTCGCCTTTGCGCCGTCCGACAGCCAGGTCTGGTACGCGGCCACCGACCGCGGCGTTGAGGTTTCGATCGACAACGGCATGAATTGGAAGATCAAATCGACCGGCCTCAATACCACGCAGTGGTACGCGCTTGCGGTTTCGCCCGACGGCGCCAATGTTTACGGCGCGGTTCAGGATCTTTCGATCCTGCGGCTCAATGCGAACGCCACGTGGGACACGCTTTCTTGGGGCACACCCAAGGAGATCGTCGCCGATCCGACGAAAACCCATGTTCTCTATGCCATCTCCAGCGACTCAAAAGGCGTTGGCAAATCGACCGACAACGGCCAAGCCTTTTCGGCGATCAATGGCAACTTGCCGGTCGCTTCCGGTCTCGCCCATTTGGCGATCGACCCGGCGGCCACCGGCACGCTTTACGTCGCTTCCGGCGCCAATGTTTACGGCACCAACGATGCCGGCGCCAACTGGTACCTCTTCGGCAACAATAATTCGTCTTCCAACGTTGCTTCGATCGCCGTTAACGGCCTGACGCATAAAGTCTACGTCGGCCGCGCCGACGGTTCGATCGACGAACTCGTCCCGGTTTACAGTTCGAATCCGACGGCGATCAAATGGGCGAATATTTACCGCGAACCCAACGCCAAGCCGGTCGCCGAACTTTCGACTGTCGGCGGTTATGTGACTGTCGCCTTTGATACCGATTGGGGCACGCGCGTCGGACGCTTGGCGAACGGCTCGGGCAAGTGGCTCTTCCAAGACATCACCGCCAATCTGCCCGATGGCGCATGGCTGCATGCCATGGCGGTTGACCCGGCCAATCGGAACGTGATCTACGTTTCGCACAAGGCCGGCGCTTTCCGCGGCGTTTCAACCGACAGCGGCAAAACCTGGACCTGGACGCGTACCGAGGACGGACTCCCGTCGGTCGAGGTCATGGACATCGCCGTTTCGCCCACGACCGGCACCGTCTATTACGCCACCTGGGGCCGCGGGCTTTACCAGGTGACGCCGTAATCAATTCTGAAATTTGCAAAACACCGTCGCGCAAGCGGCGGTGTTTTTCGATTGTCTCGTTCATTGACGGCGGCTTATCGATATGGTAAAAGGATATGTTCAAACCGGCGGTTGCCGGTTTGTCGGACCTTCACATTGAGGTGCTAAAACATGAAGAATCATTACGGAACGCTCGGCGTTTCGCCGAAGGCAAGTTCGAAGGAGATCAAAGACGCCTATCGGCGCATCGCGGCCGAGACGCATCCGGATACGCATCCGAATGACGCGGCGGCGGTCGCCGCTTTCAAAAAAGCGAACGAGGCCTACGCCGTTCTTTCGAACGCGCAACGGCGGGAACTTTACGACAGGGCGATCGCGCCGGTCGTTTCGGTTCACGACTTGTTCTTGCGGCGGCAATCGGGACGGGAGTTTTTGGAAACGGTCCTGCCGTCGGCCCCCGCCGCCTATCGGCGCGGCGCGGACGAATGCTTCGCGCAAGACATGCCGCCGGCCGTCGACGGAAAGATCAAACTTTCATTCGACAAGCCGAACTCCAATGCAACGGTTTCCTGCGAGATCGCGCTTCCACATGAGGCGCGGGCTTGGCTCAAGCTCGAGAGTTGCGGCGCCGTCGGAAGGAATGGCGGCAAGAACGGCGATCTGTACGTATTCTTGTTGCCGACTTCGTTGGCAACAACCGAGATTCAGAAGAGAAGAAAAACAACAACACGCTCCGGGAGAAGATCATGAACGAACACAGCACGGCCCTCATCACGGTACTCGAAAACAACGCACTCGGCCTTAAGGTCGGACAGCTGCTCCGCGGCATCCTTTCCGAGGACCTCGCGACGAAGCGGGAAGCGATCGCTATCCTGACGCAAAGCCCGGGCAATGCGCTCGCGCTTCTCGGGTTCGGCAACGACGAACTCGGACTCACCGCGCGCGGCGCTTCCGACGTCTTTGACGAGGTCGTTGCCGCGATCGGGAGCGCGCAAGAAGCGCGGGAACTCATGCATATGCATCTGACACCCGACCGGCTCGCCGAACTGGTCTCCGGCCGCGGCGATCTGCCGTCGGTCGCCGCCAACGTCGCCGACATCGACACGCTGGTCGCGGCAATTACCGCCGACATGGTTACCGCGCAGGACGAAATAGAAGCGTTCTTCCGCGCCATGACCTGGGCCGTCAAGCTCGCCGACCGCGACGACTATGACGAGATCATCGAACGGAAGGTTCAAGACCGGCCGCTCCGCTGGTATCTGATCATGGCTGTCTGGAACGATGCTTGTTGCCCCGAAGACGAGGAAGAGATCGAGGGAATCACCGAAGACTGCTTCGCTGACCTTGGTCTCGACCCCGACGCTTCGCGCCGCGCGCTTTACCAATTCTTGGTGAATCGTGAAGTAACGCAGATCGAACAGGACGAGTGGAAGGAGGTCGGCTTGCGCGCCAGCCAGGTGCGAACCATGCTCGCCGACGGCCCGCTCTTCAAGGTTGGCGCCGCCGCCAAGCCGGAGGGAACGCCTTCCGCTAAGGCCGCCGACGAATTGGGGCTTTAGCGCCTCGCACGACATGCAGACCCGGGCGAACGCAAGTTCGGGTCTGCATCTTTCTTTAGTGGCTTCAAAAGAGAAAGAATTTCTTTTGAGTTCATTATCAATCGACAACATCAATTGGGAGGTGCATCATGCGTGCAAAAAAAGCGCGAAGCTTGATCGTAGCGGCCGCGCCGCCGGAGACGGAGCGCGAGCAGACTGCGGGCGGTCCGCCGCCGACGCCATTCGCGAATTTTGTCGCGGCGTTGGAAAAGAGCCGGACCCCGTCTTTGGAAGACGGATCGATCGCGGTTTGGAGCAATTTTCCTTTGGAGCGCGCGATCGCGAGCGGCCTGTGGCTCCTCATGGTCGGCTTGGCAAAACGCTGGAACGTCAAACTGACGACCGAGGTTTCAGTTGCGAGCGTTGCCGAACGAACCGACATTCTCTTGAACGCGGGGCTGGCGGTCGGTTTTTCTTCGCCGGACGAGGCCGTCGCCGCTTGGAAAAGAACGGTGGAAAAGCCGATCGAACGGGCTTTTGTCCTGGGTCTTCGCCCGGGAATTGATCTGCCGCTCGCCGCTTGGCAAGAACTCGTCGCCGGAAACGAAGACGCCTTCGTCGAAGCGCTGCAGGCGACCCCCGCCGGTTCATCGATCGGTTTGGACGGCGTTTGGCAAAAGCCGGCCGCTTCGTTCTTCGCCGAGGTTGTTAAAACCTGCCGCAGCTGGTCCGCCGAGATCGATGAAACGATGGCGCGATTCATAAAGAGCAATACGATCTCTCGCGAAAGCTCAACGAATGTTGGACTTACATATGTTGGCGAAGATATTGTTCGCGAAACGGGCAGATATTTGGAGATCTTGGCCGGCGCCGATGCTGAAGAAAACGAAGAAACGAAAAATGGAGTGCCAAAGCGGTATTTTCGAGAGCCGCCGACCAAGGCCGATCTTGCGTACATGTACGCTCGGCTGCCGGCGATTGAGCCGGTTATCGCGGAATGCGTCCAACGCATTGAATTCTACCGCAAGTTGCCGCACCGGTTTTCAGCGAGGAGCAGAGACCCATCTCTACTCGGCCGCGCGGTCGCTATCGAGTGGCTTAACACGCAGATCCTTTTGGCGGTCGGCGGATATCCAGACCGCGACCACATGTCGGAGGAAGAGTCTCTCGACGCGCTCGTAAAGCTGCCAGGCCTCGACAATGAAGCGGTCGTCAAAGCGGTCATGGCTCGCCTCGGCAAACGCGGTATGAAATTGCCGGCAAAGGATGTGGTCCGGCTCTCGGCCGAGATCGCCGCCAGACTGGGGGGCGACGGCGCACTGCTCGGATTAAGGAAATGGTCGACCAAGCCGAGGGAAAAGTCTGATGACGATCAGGGGCACGGCGTCATCATCCGTTCCGCCAAAGAAAGGCGCGAACGGTTGGGCATGCTTTCCGACAAAGAAGAACGCATCGTCGAAAACCTCGTCGCCCGGCGCCGTTTTGTCTCTGACGATTGATGGATCGCGCCATCGTTCTCGAGCAGCTGCAGAGTTGCTCGAGTTTTTTTATCATCAAAAACACCGCCGCTTGCGCGACAGTGTTTTTTGGTATGGCTTCTTAAGAAGAAATTTGGTCGAAGCGCCGTTTCGAACTCCGGCATCTTATCATTTATTCGCCAATTGATGCGAAGACAATCCTTCAGCGTACAGCTCATGCGCTTGCGCCAGACTTATGGCTGTAGTGTAGACGCGCGCGTCGTCAATATTGCCGTGAAATGGGTGATAGGCCGAGCTGGCCGAGTCGCTGCCGATGGCCAAGGCGTTGCTGTTGTATGCCGCTACGGTGCAAGCTGAGGCCTTTGCCGCCACGTGGCCGTTCAGGTAAAGCGTCACGGTTTGGTTTGTTGAATCTACGGAGAGGGCAGACATCGACCATGTATTGGCAGGGACCGGTGTTCCAGTAAGGTCGGAGCCGTTCCATGACGTCCCGTTACAACTCGTCAGGGTATAAATGTTGCCATTATTTATCATGTATTTATATTGCAAGTCTTTGGCGATTATTGCGTTGTATCCGGAAACGTCGGTCGGATAGATCCAAGCCGTGAAAGTGACGCTTGGCGATTGCAGATTCAAAGATGTTGAAAGATAATTTGAACCGGAAAAGGCGGCGGAACATCCGGTTTTGGTCAGCGTGTTAGTTGACCATCCCGAGGCGACGCCAAAAGTCGCCGTGTTTCCGGAGCCCGAGGCGTCGCTCGCGGTATTTCCCGAGCATTCGTTAAAGAGCCATTCACCGATGGTCTGGTCGCCGATCCCGTGGCGGACGCTTTGGTCAAAAGATTGCCCAGAAGCCTGCTTCGCTTTGTCGCGCGAAGCGTTCATTGAGACGATGGCGATCGTTGAAAGCAATCCGATGATGGAAATAACGACCAGCAGTTCGACCAAGGTGAAGGCATGTCGCCTTATTGATGAAGGCATAATGATTCTGCCATTTTATCATAAATACCTTTCCTTTTCTATAAAGAAACACCGTCGCATAAGCGGCGGTGTTTCTGCGTTCTATGTTCTAAATATTAAACCTCAATAATGACCGGGAGCACCATCGGGCGGCGCTTGGTGGCGGTCCAGAGGAATTGGCCGATGTCGTCGCGAATTTTGTTCTTGGTGTACTCCTCGAAAGCGGGGGAGCGGCGGTCGGAGTCGTGCAATATCTTTTTGACCCTGGCGCGAGCCTTCTCGACAAGTTCGCGCGCGTCCTTGATGTAGACGAAGCCGCGCGAAATAATGTCGGGGCTGCCGATGAGTTTCCCGGTCCGATGTTCGAGCGTGCAGATGACGACGAACATGCCGTCGGTGGCGAGTTGCAAGCGGTCGCGCAGCACGACGTGCGAGACGTCGCCGACGCCCAAGCCGTCGACCATGATGTACTCGATCGGGTATTTGTCCTTGGTGACGACGCCGTTGGCCTTTTCGTCGAATTCGACGATTTGGCCGTTGTCCGGCATGAAGATGCGGTCGACCGAAATGCCGATCTCTTCAGCCAGGTTGGCATGGGCGTGGCGCAAGAACAGGTTGCCGTGCGCCGGCATGAAGTACTTGGGTTTGGTGAGCATCATCATTTCCTTAAGCTCTTCCTGTTTGGCGTGGCCGCCGGCGTGCACGTCCATGTTGGCGTAGTGGACGACCTTGGCGCCTTGGCGGATAAGCGTGTCCTTAAGCGATTGCACGGTGCGCTCGTTTCCCGGAATGACCGACGAGGAGAAGATGACCATGTCGCCTTCTTCCAGGCGGATGCTGCGGTGTTCGCGGTTCGCGATGCGCATGAGGGCGGCGTTCTTTTCGCCTTGGGCCCCGGTGCAGACGATGATGAGCTTGTCATGGTTCACGTGCTTCAGATCCTGCTCGTCGATGATCGTGCCGGGCTTGAATTTCATGTAGCCGAGCTTGTGGGAAATTTCGACGTTCGATTGCATCGAGCGGCCCAACAGCAAGACTTTGCGCCCGGTCTTTTCCGCGATGGTGATGAGCTGCTGGACGCGGGTCAAGAGCGAAGCAAAGGTGCCGACGATGATGCGGCCCTGGTGCTTTGAAACAATGCCGAGCATTTCCTCGCTCACGATCGATTCGGAAATTTGCCTTCCGGGCTGTTCGGCCGAGGTCGAATCGCTCATGAGGAGCAGGACGCCCTTTTGCCCGAACGCGGCAAGGCGCATGGGGTCGGCCGGCAGGTCGGGCGGGATCGGGTCGAGGTCAAACTTGAAGTCGCCGGTAACAATGACCGTGCCGTATGGCGTGTGCAGCGCCGCGCCAAAAGCGTCGGTGATGTTGTGGTTGATATGGAAAGGCTCGAAGACGAAGTTGCGTCCGAGTTGGATGCGCACGTCGGCGGTTTTGACGATCTGGATCTTCAGCTGCTGGACGTTGCCGTATTCCTCTTGGCGCTTTTTAATGATGCCGGCCGAGAGCGGCGCGGTGTATAAGACCGGCCAGCCGAGCTTGGGCATGAGATGCGGAATGGCGCCGATGTGGTCGTAGTGGCCGTGGGTGATGATGACCCCGCGGATGTTCTTTTCTTTGCCGCGCAGGCAGGAGATGTCGGGGATGATGTAGTCGATCCCGGGCATGCCTTCTTCCGGGAACATGAGTCCCATGTCGACAATGACAATGTCATCGCCCATTTCAAGCACGGTGCAGTTGCGGCCGATCTCTTCAAGGCCGCCCAAGGCGTAGACCTTGAGGCGCGGCGAGCCGGTTTCTTTGCGCGTGATAAACGGCGCCGGCGCTTGCGTCCGGGCCGCGCTCGGCTGCTGGCGCATCGGCGGCCGCTGCATTCGGCCTTGGTTGGATTGCTGCCGGGCCGGCGGGCGCGAGGAATTGAATTGCGGCCGTGCCTGGCCGGCGGTGCGGCGGTCGCCAAAATCGCCCGGACGCGCGGCGCGCGCCTGGTTTTGCTGCTGTCCGGCTGAACCGGTTTGCGAACGCGTCGGACCCGAAGGCGGGCGCGACAAGTTCGGCTGCGGGCGACCGGTGAATTGCCGGCGCGGCGGCCGAGCCGAGCTCGAAGGTTTATTTTGTTCTACCATAATGCTTGTTCAGTTTCTCGGGTGAATGATTAAAGCGCGGCGCAGAACGCCGACGAACACGCGCCAATATAAGCGCGTAAAAAAGCTAGAGAGATGAACAGTGTTCGGTTCTCGTCGCCTGACGAAAAACATGCACCGGGCACCTTCGTTGTTGTTGTATACCACGTACCATGGACCACATACCATTAAAGCTACGCATTGATCCGACGGAACGGTCCATGGTTCATGGTCCATGTCGTGTTCTATGGGCGAGAGAGGACTTGAACCTCCACGGCCTTTCGGCCACTAGCTCCTGAAGCTAGCGTGTATGCCATTTCACCACTCGCCCACGGCTCGAAAAATTGAGATATCTTAGTCGAATATTGTACCTTATTTGCGCCAAGCTGTCAATCCCATTCGTGGTACCAACAGAAAGAACCAAGAACCAAGAACCAAGAACCAATTTCCAAATAAACACTAAAGTTTAAGAAATAAGCTAAAAGAATGACGGTTTTGGATTTATTTTTTTGGCCTTTGATTCTTATTTGGAAATTGGTTCTTGGTTCTTGGTTTTTATTTAAATGCCAGTTTAAGTTTTCGGTACCACGCTGTCACGTTGGCAAAGCGGTCGGGGGGAGAGGCGATGGTGCGTACGTCGAAGCCTTTGATCTTCGGCGATTGCGGGTAAAGATAGTCGGGCTGGTAAAGGAAGACGGCCGGCTCTTCGGCGGTAAGGATCTTTTGGAATTCGTTCAGGTCGCTGTCACGTTCGGCGTCGGTCGGCGCGACGCGGGCTTTTTCCAATAATTCGTCGACGCGGCGGTTTGAATACATCGCCAGGTTAAGGCCGTTCGCAATCTGCGACGAATCCCAAAACGGATAAGGATCGGCACCGGAAGCGAGGACTTCGCCGAAGAGCAGGGCGTCGTATTCGCGCGGCTTGATGACGCTTACGTTCATGCTCGCGGCCGCCGCCGTAATGATGTCGGTTTTGACGCCGAGGGCGGTCCAGTTTTCTTTGATGATCTCGGCGGCGCGGCGGTTCTCGGAAGCATTCGTGGTGGTAATGGTCACGCTAAGTTCGGCAACGGCGGTAACCGGGCTTTCTTTTTTTGATTTGGCCGGCGTTACGGTCGTTTTGGACAATGTTTTTGTTATCGGGTCAAGCGCATAGCCGGCCTTGGCAAAGAGCGCCGCCGCCGCCGCCGGGTCGTAGCCGTACTTGGTGATGCCGTCCGCGTTGTCTTCGAAGGGCGCGTTTCTAAGCGCTCCCAAGCCGCCCAGCGCGTCCTTCATAATGCGCTCGCGGTCGATGGCAAAAGATAGCGCCTGCCGAACGCCGGGGTCTTGCAATGCGGGGTCTTTTTGCGGATTGAAGAATAGCGCGGTGTATTGGGCGAGTGAAGGCGCGTGGATAACGATGTCAGGAATTGTTTTTATATTTTCGTGTTCGGTCGGCGGCACGAAGTTGAGCCCGTCAACCGCGTTCCCGGCGAGCGCATCGGCGGCCGCGCCGTAGTCGTCATAGAATTTGAAGGTGATGCGGTCAAGCATGGCGCCGCTCCCGGCGACCGAGTGAAGCGTGTACGAGGTTATGTTGCCATTGCCGTCGCGCGAAAATTTTTCGAATTTATAAGGCCCGCTGCCGATCGGTTTCAAGTTCCAGGAAGCGACCGTCGGGGAGTTCGGGTCGACGTTGGCCCAAACATGCTTGGGCAAAATGCCAAAGGTCAAAAGCGAGGGGAGATAGGCGTTGGGTTGCGTGAGCGAAAGGGTCACTGTTCGCGCATCGCTCGCAACGGCCGTAACGCCTAGCATTCCTTTGGCCAGCGGGCTTTTCCAAATCGGGTTTTCGATGGAATTGATCGTGAACACGACATCGTCCGCCGTGACCGCCCAGCCGTCGTGGAATTTGGCGTCGGGTTTGATCGAAAAAGTATAATTTTTTCCGTCGGCGGAAATATCGACCGTTCCGGCCGTGTCCAGAACAAGCTTGCCGTCGGCGTCGCGCCGGTACAATCCGCCATAGACAAGCCGCGCAATGTCTTGATCGACATCGTTGCCGCCGGCCAGGATCGGATTAACGGCGTGCGGCGTTCCGACGATCCCTTCGCGATATTCGCCGCCGGCTGCGGGCGCTAAAATTGCGTGCATGATCGTCCAGCGGGCGGCAATGAGCAAGAGGCCGGTTAAGATCCCGTATCCCGCCAGGCGGATCGCGCGGCGTTCGCCGGGAGCAAGCACGCGGCCGACCAGGTGCCATTGCCGCAGGGTCGGCGGGCGGCGACGGGCGGCGACGCGGTGCGCCAAAAGAATATCGGCGCGCTTGACGCGGTCGTTGCGGAGATGCGTTTTTAGCGCGGACGCTTGCGCGCTGATGCGCTGTTTGATCTTGGGAAAGAAACTCATGTGGTGGTTCGGCAAGCTCACCACTTTTGTTCGGCTAGCTCACCACGAACGAGCGTCGCTATTTTATTAAAATGTTGGCGAGGGCGATCGCGAAGAAAACGATCGCGAGAACAATGGTTACGATAAAGAGGGCTTTTTCAATGCCGCGCTTGGTGCGGTAGATGTTGCCTTCGCCGCCAAAGGTGGCGGAGAGCCCCGTGCCGCGCTGCTGCATGAGTACGGCGGCGACAAGAAGGATAGAAACGACGATTTGCGCGATATTTAAGATAAGGCGGATATTCATATGTTTATCAAATTATCATGGCCGGGTTTTCTGGTCAACCCCGGCGCGGCGGGCGATATGCTGCGCCAAACGCTTGGTATTGCGGCCGGAAACCGCCATCTTTGGCTTGTTTTTAGCCTCGCGCCGTTCGGCTTTGGTCTGGGTTATGCGATTCATAATAATGAACCATGAACCATAGACCATATACCATTTCGTCGAGCCGAGCTCAACAAGAGTGGTACGTGGTCCATGGTACGTGGTATGTGGTCCATGCTATAATGCACTACTATGTTATCACACAAACGTCCCGGCATGACACGCGGTAAGATCGTCCTCACGATCGTTATCGGCGCGGTCGCCTTGTTTCTTGTCTTGATCATCATTGCCGGATGGAGTTTTACCAAGCTGATGAAAGAGGGCGCGGTGGATACGCTCGACAACATGAATTTCCATGCCAAGTTCTCCACGGCCAAAACCAAAGAGCCGGTGCCGACCGGCAACGCCGCCGTGGCGGCTGAATTAAAGTCCGCACCCAGCCTGGGGAGTGGCACGGCGCCGATCAGGGTCGTTGAGTTCGTTGATTTTGGGTGTCCTTATTCCAAAGAGGAGAATTCGGTGATCCGCGAACTGGCCGTTTCCAACCCGGACCGGGTTTGGTTGCAAGACAGGAATTTTACGACGCTGGGCGATGACGGGTCGCTGCTTCACCCCGGCGCGCAGGCCGCCGCTTCTGCCGCTTATTGCGCCGGCGAGCAAGGAAAATATTGGGCCATGAATGACGCGCTCTTCGCCAATCAGAATGATGCCGGAACCTTTGCCGCCGACGACTTGCGCCGCTACGCGATCGGCGTCGGCGTTGATGGCGCAAAATATGACGCTTGCGTGAAGTCAGGAAAGGCCGCCGCCGCCGTTTCCGCCGACTACAAAGCCGGTCTCGCGCTCGGGGTGACCGGCACGCCGACCTTTTTTGTGAACGGCTATAAGATCGACGGCGCCATTCCCGCCGACGTCTGGCAAAAGATTCTTAAGCTCGTCAAATGAAAAGTTTAATAGCGCGTTTGCGTTTCATTGCGGCGCTGGCGGTCGTTTTTTCCGCCATGTTTTTTGCCGCCGCCCCGGTTTGGGCTGACACTTCGCCCGCCGCCGCCACGGCGGCAAGCCCGGACGCCTCCAGTAAAAAGTGGAAGGATGCTGCCGAATGCCAGCAATACAAAGGGCAATGGGTCAATAATGATTGTTATTACACCCCGGTGCCGATCAAGATCGGCGTTTCAATCGGCGGCCTTACCCAGGCGACGCTTTCCACATATTTGGCGGCCGCCTTTAATTTGGCGATCGGCGCGGCGGCGATCCTGGCGGTGATTTTTATTATGGTCGGCGGCTTTCGCTACATCGCCGCCGCCGGCGGGGGCGAGGTTGAACAGGGAAAAAGCATGATCAAGAGCGCGATCATCGGTTTGGTTCTGACGTTGCTTTCTTATACCTTGCTTCAAACGGTTAACCCGGCGATCCTCTCTTTAAGTTTGCCACCGATCCGCATGGTCAAGCCGTTGCCGACGAATGTCGC
>Ga0265316_10004654_pt1 | contig 13595 bp, 12 predicted proteins | sample 4522metaG_FD_202092 | JGI IMG/M metagenome (GOLD analysis project Ga0265316, IMG submission 202092) | Rhizosphere microbial communities from Carex aquatilis grown in University of Washington, Seatle, WA, United States - 4-5-22 metaG | ecosystem: Host-associated > Plants > Roots > Rhizosphere >... | reverse complement strand
AACCGGGAACTTAAACTTCAACAGGTTATTTATTGTAAAGTAAGAATATCCAATTGAACTATAGGTGTTTGTGTAAATATTAGTGTTATAAGAATCTATATTCATGCCACTGACTTTGTAGGAAGTGAACATTAATTCATTATTAATTGACCATTTCCCTTTTTTCCTGGGCAGAACTATATTAATAAACCCTCCTGCTGTAAAGTTTTTCGCCCAGGGATATTCAGTATTTATAAGTGAAATGAAATAATCATCAGTGCCTGCAAATTTTAATTTTGTTAAAGATAATCCAGCTAAAATTCCAACTTCCGCTTTAATTTTTTCTAATTCCGGTTGATATAAAATTTCTTTTTGGGTGCATTTATAATATTCTTTAAATAATCTGGTCAAATCATCTTTACTGTAGCTTACATTGGAAATCTTTTTTTGAATTGAGGGACAATCCTGTAAATAAATATTTAATTGACCTTTAAATATTTCTTTTGTCTGGATAAATGAATCTCCACCTATATTATTTAAATATTTAATAAAGACAAGTGTCTCATAAATTCCATTCTGACCAATAAAAAAGTGCACTTTTAAATTTTCATCCTTCAGGTAATAGAGAGTTTTCTCCCCATTTATTAATACTTGCAGAAAAACTTTGTCAGTTTTGTACTTGGGTTTCTCAGATTCTGACAGTTCATTATCCCTGTAAGGACTTTCATCAATTGTCACAATTCCACTTACATATCTTTCTCCTGCTACACTAAAACTTTGAATATTATTCGGAGTGTAAATAGTCTCTTTTGAATCAGAAACGGCTTTAAAAACTATTGCTTTCGGGGTTTTATCCCAATTCTGATAATCAATTAAACCCTTTATAGTGTCTTTCTGAATAGCCACAACATAACCGGTCTTGAAATTTTTTTGCGAGTAAGAATTATTAAAATTGAAAATGCAAATAATGATTATCGCTAAAAAACACTTAATACTTTTCATTTTCTCTTTTTGCTTTTATGCAATTTATATTCCCCTGGTTATTTATGGTCAATAAATGCAATGCCATTCACAAAAGTATCGCATTACCAATGAGCTTAAATACAAACTTATACAATACTTTTAGCAGACCTTCAACATTCATTATTCATACTAAAGATAAAAATAATAATTGTAAAATAAAATCCCATCCTGTAGTATACCAATTGCATGATGTATGATGCTAGTTACATTTACTTTTGAAAAAACTGAACCGGTATACAGTTTTCTCAAAATTAGATCCATCGCTGTCGTTCGGAATCTCCTACAATATTGCTTATTACGGATATTCATTTTGAATGAAATATCGAATCTAAGTCAAAAGCAAATCCGGCTGTTTATTGATTTTAAACAATAGAGCCTCCGGCTTGTTCCTAGTTCATCCTTCAGTTTAATAGCTGTCAGAACAAAATAAAATTGCTTTAAATTAAACTAAAAACTAATTTTGTTAGTTAACTAATTGAAATATAATGGAACAGAATGAGAAATCAAATCATGAGTCTTTTAAAGTTTCGGGCGACGAGATATTATCAAAGGTTAAAGAGATAATTAAAGAAGGAAATGCCAGAAAAATAATTATTAAAAACGAAAAGGACGAAATTATTATGGAATTTCCCCTCACAATTGGTGCAATAGGTGTTGTATTGGCGCCCATATTTGCAGCTGTTGGCACCCTGACTGCCCTGGCAACCCATTGCACAATCATTGTTGAAAAAAGAAACAGCGAGGAAGTGAAATAATTCATAAATTTTTAATTCAAATAAACTGGGAATGATGAAAACTACCAAAGCAAAAACAGTCAGCAAACCAAAAAAAACTCCTGATGCAGGTAAAGCATTAGCAAAAAAGAAAGTTACATCAGTCAAATATGTCCCCGGTGAACAAGAGATTCGCGAAAAAGCCAGGGAAATCTACTACGAGCGTATCGCCCGTGGTGAACATGGGACTCCGGAAGGAGACTGGCGTGAAGCAGAAGAACTTTTAAAGGGATTATAAGAAATCAGGGTGAAGCCATTTGTTAATCTTTCCTATCTGAAAAAGAAAGTGGAATTATAAGTATATCCATTTTCACGTAACCACCATCGATAAGCCTTTGCTATCTTTCTTCTTTTAAGAAAGACATCGCCAACTTCTTTTGAGGTAATCCTGTAGATCGTTTTCATACTTGCTTCTTTCCAATATTGGTTTTAATTACTCCAGGTCGTAATAGCTGAATTTCTTCAGATAATCAAATATTGATGTCCCAAGAACATCTTTCTTGTTTATCCTTCCACTTGAATTCAGAAACTTCTCTAATGACCCTGCCCCACCAAGATGTGATGCGGCTATCATTCCTGATTTTGTTATTACAACACCATTAATTGAATCCCCAATATAATGTTCATAATCCTCCAGAATCAGAAGATTTACCTTAATAAGAGTCTTTAGTACTTCCAGCTGCAACTTCCTGGGAAAAATTTCAGGATGTGCTCTAAACTTTTTTAATGTTATCTTTTTGTATCCAAGGTAATTCAAGGTGGATTCCTTAAACTGCCATTCACCAAAACAACCTATCTGGTTTATGCATAGCCAGTTGTTTCCGGATTCTTTGTAACCCAGATCATTAATAAATCTGGATAATTCCGATTCATGGTATTTCTCAATGACGAAATTTGATAACGATTTGAATTTAATTATCCCCAACCGGAAATCAATATTCGGAGCACTACAGATATGAGAAATAAAAATTAACAGTAATGTCAGAAATACTTTTCTCATGATACAATAGTTTAAGAATTATATTCCTCCAGTTCAATTGTTTACTTATCTCTGCAAAGTTAGACCTTATATATACTGAAGTCAATTGCGTCAAACTCCGGTCCGGGTTTAAAGTGCCACGATTTTTCCTGTTTAATCAAAGAAAACCAGACGGTTAATTATAGGATTTAAGTATTAATAAACAAATTGGGAAGGTTCGTCAAAATGCTGGTAAAATTTACTAAAAATCTGAGCAGAATGGGATTATCTATAGAAACACTTTTAATATAAAGCAAAGATAATCAGAGTAATATGTAAATCTAGCCATCTCTAATATAGAACTATTTCTCAAAATGAGAATTTGACTAAATAGCTATTAATTTAGATATAAAATCAGGCATTTCTTCAATAAAATTGATCAAATTGGAAATGTCCATTTCAAATGAATAATTCAAGGTCGACCGGATGATACTAATCCGGCCGGACAGGTGGTTTTGAACCTTGCAGAAACATTCCTTTAAAGGTATTGTCTGATCCTGTACCAATAATTGGTTGTAAGGTGTCCGGATCCATTCCATTTTCTGGCAATATGTTCTATATTATAAGGACCAACCTGATCAGCGAAGTATAAAAAAATCTTTTCTGATATTTCAAAGTTAAACAGGTCATTCCTGGTGTAGCTGCTACCCGTTCGTTTATTATAATCTATAAGTCTGATAGGACGTATCTGAAAAATCCCTGTCGCTTCCTCTAACGGATTATATGCCAGTGTATCACCTTTTGTTTCTACCATTCCTACAGCAAATGCAAGTTGCTTATATGGTTCTATGGGAGCTAACTTAAGGACTGTTAGTAATTTCTCGCTTGGAGCTGAAACTTCCAATGAAAAAGATAACAAAATAAAACAGACAATCTTTATCTTTTTTAGATTGGTGTTCATTGTGAAATGCCGAATTATTCTTTTTAGGTGCAAACCGGGATATTTTGGTTATTTCATTGCTATTTATAAAGAACACACGACCTTTATACAAATTTACAATATAAGTTATTGTAAATTAATGAAATTCAATTTCTTTTATAAACAAACTTTCAACCGTTCTCATTCATCCGCTGAGAAGGCATTACTTCTCTTTTTATGCAATAATTCCTGCTAATCACATGTTCAACCCTTTTTATCATTTCTATTTTTGTATTGATCAAAAATCTTTCAAGCGATGCCAGAACTAACCTTTTACACCACATATAATGCACTATATTTGCACCGAAAGGGAAAATTTATGTTGGGGAAAAAGATATTATCGACGAAAAGCTCGCCGGAGATCAGCCTTGATCCTAAGGGGATAATTAAAATAACAGGCCGGTCAATAAATGAAAATGTTACAGGATTCTCTGAACAGATAGATGAATGGATTGATGAATACATCTGTAATCCCGCAGAACTTACTACTGTAGATATTTATCTGGAATATTTTAATTCAGTCAATTTTAACATTTACTTTAATTTGCTTAAGAAGATCGGATCTATCAGGATGAATAATAAAAAGTATTCGATCAATTGGCATTATGAAGAAGGTGATGAAGATATCCTTGAGAAAGGAGAAGATATTTCATCAGCCTTGAATATTCCTTTTAATTTTATAATGATAAGCGATCCATTATTACCTGAGTCAGATTCATTGAAATGGAAGACCAGTACTTTAGGTAATTAATTAGTATTTTATTGCATTTCCCCGCGAGATTTTTATATAACTGTAAATTGTTGTTTTCCCTCTGCAAGTCACTGGTAAGAATCCCTGAATTATAATTTGCGGATAAGTTAAAGAAGATCAGACTGCAGCTCTTGTGAGATTTTGAGTTCTGAAATATGTCAGCCCATTAATTTCTGTCATGTCAATTATTTTGAATCCGTGCGATTCAAGTAGTCTCGAGAAATCCTTCCTGTCAATATCAACATCGATCTTCGAATCCAAAAAATTGATAACTTTTTTGTATAACCGTGAAGTCACACTAACTCCCTTTTGATTTTTCCTGTCAGAAAAGCATCCGATAAAGTTTGCCTTTGGAGATAATCCACTGCAGAGAGTATGTAAAAAATCATCCAGATGGTTAATAAGATTCAATTTTTTAAGGTTAATTAAAGTTGTCACTTCTTTTAGTTCTTCATAATCATAATAATAGTGCATTTTTGAAGAGAGAACCAATAAATTGTCTTCATTTGCCAGCCCGTTCCAGTTAAGATAATTAATAAAGTTTTCGTCAACCTCTCCAATCAGTTTATTGGCAACAAGATTATTTTTTATTGCTTCAGGTGAATTTTTTTTTATACTTATATTTTTCCTGACTTTTCTATCGGTATTTGTCACCGGCCTTTTTAAAACTGAAATATCTTCCATAATTATATGTCTGTTATTAGATGTAAAATTAAAGTATAATAATATACCAGTCAAGCAGCTGATGCCCAATTAATGGGTAAATGAGACTTGTTTGGTTATGGTTTATCGTTGAAATCGGGACGAATAATTACAGGAACAAACTGTTGATACTCTAAAAACGGAACTTCGTCAAAAATGAAATGCCTTTTATGAACCAACAGCCACAAATAAAGCTTAAAATAACTCATTGGAAATGCAATATGCTGATAGTATGAATAATAGCTGTCCAAATTCATTTTTATCCTTAATAAAACTTAATAAATTGAATTTTGACTAACAGAATATACAAGGTGATAAAAAAGTATATCAGGCACAGCAATCTTAACAGATAAACTGAATTGCAGGCTTAAATGCCTGATGGAATAGGTTTTCCTGATGTCGGAATTTATAGATCTGATGATTTATAAAAGTTATCCAACCGGGACGGGTTATTAAAAAAACTTATCTTTAAGGGTAATTTTCTTTTAATTCTGATTTGGCTGAGATTATCGTATTTAGATTACTTTATTTTACAGAATATGAAAACCTTAAATCTGACATTGGCATTTACCCTTTTAGCTCTGGGCAGTTTTGGACAGAAACTTCCGTTACCAGCTGATAAAAAAGCAACCAGGGAAACCGTTTTGCTTTTCCAGTCCTTATATGAACTTAAGAACAAGGGAGTAATGTATGGCCATCAGGATGACCTGATGTATGGTTACACCTGGTGGTATGAAAAGGATCGTTCGGATACAAAAGAAATCACTGGCGATTATCCTGCGGTAGCTGGTTTTGAACTTGGTCACATTGAACTCGGAGGGGATCGGAGTCTTGACTCTGTAAGTTTTGCGCAGATTGCAGACCAGATCAAAGTGTTTTATAAACGGGGAGGTGTAATTACTCTTAGCTGTCATCTCAACAACCCTTTTACCATGCAAATAAAGGATACCCTCTCATCCAGGCAGCATGGGACAGCATGGGATGTCAGTTCAAAAGAGGTGGTTTCTTCTATTCTTCCGGGTGGTAAGTATAATGAACTTTTTAACACATGGCTTGACCATCTGGCTACTTTCTTCATAGGATTAAAAGATGATAATGGATTACCAATACCATTTATTTTCAGACCGTTTCATGAACATTCCGGTTCCTTTTTCTGGTGGGGTACAAACATTTGTACCGACAAGGAATACTCTGCCCTGTGGCGATATACCGTCACTTTTTTGAGAGATAAAAAGAATATTCACAACATTCTTTATGCTTACAATACTGACCGGGTAACAAGTCTTGAACAGTATATGAGAGGATATCCCGGAGACGACATTATTGATATGCTCTCGCTTGATATGTATGACAGGGGTGAACAGTTTGGAGGAGAACTCGACACTGCTTTAGGTTTTGTTACCAAAGAAGCTATAGCGAGAAATAAACTGACGGCATTGAGTGAAACAGGCGAAAGAAGAGGAATGAATAACTGGTGGTCTTCAGTACTATTGCCCGTTGTAAGCAAGTACCCTGTTGGTTATGTATTAACATGGAGAGACGCATATAAAACAAGGTTTTCAGTATCCGGAAACCCGATTCAATCTCCCACTGATGATTTTAAGAATTTTTATAACTCTCCCAGAACCCTCTTTTTAAAAGAAGTACAGGAAGCAAATATTTATAAAAGAAAGTGAGAACAGATGTAACCTGAAATATAGGATTATTCCTTTATCACTTTAATTGATTTTCGAAAATCGTTGTTATACACTTCGACGATATAAACACCTTTGGCTACTGTGCTTATATTGATACTCGTCTGGTAACGGCAATTTTTCAGTTCTCTGATTTTTTTGCCCATACTGCTAAATATCTGAACATTATAAAGTGCATCAGAACTGAGCGCAACAGTTAAATTCTCACTGGTAATTGAAGGCCACAGAAATACTTCAGGATCTGATGAATAATTTGCTTTTTTTACATAAAGATATATACTATCACTTATTTCGACCCCGCAGGTGCCTGTAACGGTAGTTCTGTAAAGACCTATATCAGTAGCATTCAGGTCGGGCAATAATAACTGAGAGGTATTGCTATTATCTATCAGGTTACCATCTTTTTGCCATTGATACGACAGATCATGTCCATCCGCATTAACTTCAAGAGTAACATTATTCCCAAACGGAACCTCAGCATTTGGAGAAATAAAGGTTATTTTGGTAAGCGGATAAACAGTAAGTTTTATGATATTGGATACTAATACCCCGCAAGAACCGGATACTTCGCATTTATAATCACCGGAATCATTGGTTGTTGCAGCTGAAATACTCAACACTGCTGAAGATCCTGATTGAACAGGCTGACCATTCCTGAACCAATTGTAATTAAGATTATGTCCTTCTGCATTAATATTAAAAGTAACCGGTTGTCCGGCACAGATCGTTGTATCATGTGACTGTCCGAGTATTTTTGTGTTAAGAAATATATTCACATTAATACCTGTCCAATCTGAAACCTTATTATTTATTGTGACCCTGAGGATTACATTTACAGACCCGCTGTAACCTATATTCCAGAGCACTGAAGCATTTTCGGAATTCCCGGTGATAACACCTGCATTTGCCGGCAAAATATTCCATTCATATGCTGTGGCACCGGCAACAGGTTGTATCGAATACTGACTTGATTCTGTTCCCTGACAAATTAATGAATCGCCAACCGGAGAAGGCGGCATATAATTTCTGGCAATACCGGTCTTTGTCCGGATCCAGGATTCCATATCCGAAACACTCGTATAAGCGCCATAAGTATTACAGTTCGGGCTACCCCAACTGACAATTCCTGCTAATTTATACTCACCAAACACAGGAACAACCAGGGGTCCTCCGCTATCTCCATTGCAGGCATCTTTGTTTCCGTTAAGATAACCTGCCATGAGATCAGTTGCCGGGATAGTGCCCCACACTGTAGATGCCTGTGCATCTGAAATGATTGGCAACTGCACTTTCTGAAGTGAGGTGGGGAATACCTCAGGATTGACATTGGTCAGACCCCAGCCTGTAACCCACGACATGACACCCGGATCAATAGCACCCTTCGCGGCATCAACGGTTGTTAAAAGTTTAATTGGAGTCGCATTCACAAAATTAATAGTGTCTGTTAATCTTAAAAGAGCAATATCATTTAAAAGAGTCTGACTGTCGTAACCTTCATTAACTATTGCTTCACTAACAGAATACGTTTTCCCTTCATTGGCATTGGATGGATTATTTAAACCGACTCTTACAAACATTTGTGAAGCAGGTGTAGCGCCTCCTGTACTGTTTTTTGTACAGTGGGCAGCCGTAACCACCCAGCTATCCCCGATTATTGATCCTCCGCACCTGTAATTACCTGAAATATAATATACCTGCCATGGAAAATCGGAAATAACCGTATTAATCCCACCGGCAATCTTAGCATTGATTGATCGTATTCCTGTGAAAAATGGGAATAAATGATCCCCTTTCCCAATATCTGATTTTATCAATAAGAGCGGTTCTTCATTAAGCTCGAGTGTACATATATTAGCGCCTGGATTATTAATCTCTGAAACAGAGATCTTTAAAAAATAGTGTTTATCTGCATTAAGACTAAGAGTAACAGTATCATTTTGAAGATATTCAACTCCAGAAAAGACTGTTGTATTCTGATCATCAATAATTTGCCAGGCTGTAAGGCCGGAGTTTTTAGTCTTTGAGACCCTGATAGTCACCTTCTGTGAAAGAACAGAGAATGAGATCAGATATAAAAGGAAAATGAATAAAAATCTTTTCATGTTCAAATATAATCTATACCATAGAGATAGCATGAAATAAAATCTTCATTCCTCAGTATCTCAATTTGAATAGAGGAATAAAATAATAATCTTATCATGTAAAACAGACAAAAGACGAAGATGTTTTATTCCGATTACCTGATGCCGGTATCAATATTTATGTTTAGCAGAGTTTTATCCTGAGAGGTAATTGAAACCATGACAGGAAGATTACTTCCCCCTATATTATTCTTTGCTCTTTCCAATACAATGAGATAATCCCCGGCAGAAAGCTCACTTGTATAAGACCCATCAAGTGATGGCATTAACTGTGCTATCTTGGTTTTCCCGTCGGAGGTAAATACACTCACGGGATAAGCTTTATAAGTTTCAGCAGTCGGCAGACAAGCAGGATCCGGAGGAATTGTCTCCACCGGACAAATCGGGCCTATAGAAATGGTACCTTCAAGAAAACCTGCAACAAGAGACTTTTTACTATCACAACCTGGTATCACAACTATCCAGGCGAGGAATATTACAACAAATATCCTCTTATAATTGTCTTTCTTCATGGTTGATTTTTCTGGTTAATAAATATCTCTTCAATTATTATGCCAGAGAATCAGTGCCATTTACTTAGCATCTTTGAGTGCCTCCTTTACCGATGCCCTGAAGATATTATATGACCAGGTGGCTCCTGATATAGCGTCAAGTTTGTTAATATCCTGTTTTTCTGAAAGTTTTATTGGATATGTCTGGACCCCTTTCCAGTCATTCCTGCTTTGCTGGATATATTCTGCATTCCCTTCGAAGTGTTTTTCATATTTTCCATCAAATATTTCATGCAGGTTAGAATCCCTTATAATGAAATCAATATCAGTAATCAATCCGTTTTTGATTGTTAAATGTACATTACCCCAGAAAGGTTCATAAATATATTTTGCCCGTGATTTCCCTTCATATTTGCCGTCTTTATAAATGAAAGATGTATCCTTTACTATATTGTAAGGGACCTTAACATCCTGTGAAAAGAGAGAATCTGATAATAGGACAGTCAACAAAATAATCGAAAGGAAGGCTTCAGTTTTTTTCATAATCAAAAAATTATTTAAAGTAAATGATTCTATAAGCATGACCGTAATAATGGACTAAAACCCTTTCAACCAGATAACATTATTTTCATATCATTAAAGGAGATTTCACGTTAGCTGATAAATTTTCCTCTGGCCCTCTGTGTCTATTCTTTGGGTCTCTTAATAACAAAATAATAAGAACTGACACTGAGTGACACAGAGTTGCACAGAGTAAATCCCAAAGACTTATAACCACCCATGAAAAAACCGGCAATTGAGGCCGGTTTTATATTACGATTCCGAATTAATCAGATTAATAACCCCACTTTTTCATTATGTCGAGGTCAGCTTTTGCACAATACATAGGAGTTTTATCCCCGTATGATTCCTGTTCAATAATATAGCACCTGGTTCCTCCTTTGGATGTGGCAAGCTCACATACCTTTTGTGTGTTTACAATACCTTCACCCAGGATCGTGCTTTCATATTTTTCATTCCCGCTCTTTGCTGTAATCTCATCTTTCACATGCACAATTTCAAATCGGCCGGGATATTGATTCATGACATCCAGGGCAACTGCACCCCCATTGTAGAGATTGCCCATATCCAGTTGTAAAGCAACAAGATCAGGATCGATGCTTTTCATGATAATATCAAATATTTTTTCACCATTCAGCTTCTGGCTGAACTCAAAATCGTGATTATGATACCCGAACTTCATCCCTGATTTTTTGCATAACTCTCCGCTCTTATTAAAAACGTCCATGTATTTCCTGAAATCGTCATAAGTTTTTCTCATGCTCTCGTCCATATAAGGACTAATTACCCATTTCTGTCCAAGTACGGCAGCATCCTCAACGGTTTTTTTCCAGCTGTCGCTGAAATCCTTTTTAGTTTCATCCCAATGTTGTTTCCCCATTACAGTATGGCCGCTTATCATTTTTAAACCCAACCCATCGAGCACCTTTCTGAATTCCGGTGCCAGGAAGCCATAAAATTTCTGATCAACATAATTAGCATGTTCTACATATACATAGCCCATTTTAGCAAGCTGTGCAAGAGATCCTTTTGGATCCTTCATCATATCATCGCGCACAGAATACAATTGTATACCGACCATTCCCTTTTGTACACTCTTTCCTGATGCAAAAACTGACCGTGGAAGAATCGCTGCGCCAATAGCCATCATGGCTCCCGATTTTAAGAATGTTCTTCTTGAAGTTTTCATTGATATGAGTTATTAGTTTAAATTAAATTGCATGTTCTATTAAGATTAACCAGGGATAAAGTTATAAAATCAGATAAACCAAACAAAGATAATTCTGACAATTGCAATGCCCTTTATTACTAATAAGAAATATTCTTAACACCTCTAATTTTCGTATCTGTAATCTTTGTTTTAAATAAGGCGACAAGTTCTGCCGGATTAAGTGATTGAACAGGATTAAATTTATCAGATGACATGTATTTCAGAATTGAGCTGTATAACTGTCTGCCTTCCGGTTTATTCTGTATTTTTTTCAGGTCAGACATACAGACCAGCAATTTCCCCTTTCCAACAGAGAATTCGAAGATTAAACCCAGTTTATGATTCCTTTCAATATTATCAACCACCTGAACAAGAGGGCGATAATCTTTTGGCGCATTATCAAGGATAAATGGGCGGCTGTTTTTAACTATGGACCACCACTGCCAGTTTGAATGAAATTCGGTAGGGAAATCAGTGAATAAAGGAAGTTGAGGATCAGTAAGGATTGACATGGTCCCTGGCGATACAGGCTTATTATTTGATTCTGAAATGCCTTTGAACATCCTGAAATTCCAGTAATCGGGAGTAAACAATCCTCCTACCGAAAGATCCTTTATTTCATTAAAATCAGGAAATAATAATACCATCGCCCCATCTGTAAGTTTCGACAGAGTGATTTTATCCAGGTTTTTCGAAACAAGAATGTTATCTGGCACTTTTGTATTTGTATCGGAGGGATAGATCCAGAGAGGATAAGAGTTTTCATAATGTGTCCCTTCGAGAAAAATTGAAAGAGTAAGTTTTTCTGCTTTGGGAAATTTTAAAAGATCAATACTAATAGAGCCAATATTTGTTAATCCCCCCTTTAAAATATCAACTGTTTCATCCCCCTGGAAAACGATTTCCCCCTTTCCATTTTTAAGTTCCCATTTTACAGATTGTGCTTTTAATGAATTTTCGGAATAATTTGCCACCTGGATCTTTCCTCTGAATTGTTCATTGTTCGCCCAGCAATATTTTTCCATAATTAATAAAGGGACAACCCGGTTACAGAAATGACTGAATTCCTCAGGAGTTATTATTCCTTTATTATCCATAAATGCATCGAGAAGGCCCACTAATGCAGTTCCCTGCCCCGGAAAATCCTGAAGGTCGAGCAGGTGGAAACCTCCAAAACCCGGAGTCCTCATTGCCATCTCAATATCAGCCTTATAACAGATTGCACTCAATGCTCCGGAAGCCCTGAAAAAGTCATTGGCCTGATCACTCAGGTTATTCTCTTTTAGCCGATCCCTGAAAACTTCAAGATTCCAGGGCTTCATAACACCGGTATACTTTTTTATTTCAGCATAATCAGGATAGATCTGGTATTGTCCAACCTCAGTGCCGACAGACGGAACCTTGCATTTTGAAATGGCACCTGAATAATTCCGGTTTGTAGATGGATAGCGGCCATTAATATAACCGCCATCATTAGCATCGGCAAATGAGAATGAGCCACGGATATGGGTGCTGTAGGTTGTATCAGTATCGGCACCGACACGACAGGCTGCATAATAATCCTCGCCTTCAGCCTGGCCTCTGAAACCCAGATAGTTATTTGATCCATACGCCATTAAATGACGACTATCTACCGATTTAAAATGATTCAGAACTTCTTTCATTACATCAAAGTCGCCTGAAAGTTCATTCCCGAGTGCAAACATTACAAATGATGCATGATTTCCATAAGTGTCAAGAATATGGTCGCCTTCTTTGAGAAGAAAGGTATTCAGGTCAGAATTTCTGTTTTTGCTGAATCCACCCCAGAAAGGCAATTCCGGCTGAAGATAGATTCCTTCAATATCTGCAGCCTCAAATGCGGCAAGTGGTGGCGTCCAGGAATGGAAACGGTAAAAATTGATATTGTATGATTTCGCAATCCTGAAAACTTTTTGCCAGCCTTTAACATCCATAGGAGGATAACCGGTTAGTGGAAAAACACAGGCATCGTGCTTCCCGCGCAGAAATGTCTTTGTTCCGTTTATTGTAAATTGTGTACCCTGTGTGGAAAACTTACGCATTCCAAAATCAAGGGTTGAATTATCAAGTATTTTTTTGCTCTTCAATGTTACATCCAGCCTGTATAATGCCGGATTAAACTCGCTCCAGAAGAGAGTTTTGCTACCCATACTGTAAGTTACTTCAATTATATTTTCACCCTTCCGGAGTGTAACCGGAAATGACTTTGATGGAACACTATGTTTTTCATGGGTATTCCAGGCATCAGCTTTCAGTGTCATTTTTGTCTTTTCAACAGATCCTTCAGGATTACTTATTTTCACCCTTACTGT
>Ga0265316_10004653_pt1 | contig 13595 bp, 13 predicted proteins | sample 4522metaG_FD_202092 | JGI IMG/M metagenome (GOLD analysis project Ga0265316, IMG submission 202092) | Rhizosphere microbial communities from Carex aquatilis grown in University of Washington, Seatle, WA, United States - 4-5-22 metaG | ecosystem: Host-associated > Plants > Roots > Rhizosphere >... | reverse complement strand
GCCCTGCTCGAGGATGACGTCGACGGACGAGCCTTCACGGCTCCACTTGCCCGCATTCTCGAGCAGGTTCCAGACCGCTCGCTCGAGCCGGTCCGGATACCCCTCGACGACGGTCGGCTCGACGCGGCTCGCCCAGGTGAGCTGCGGGTAGCGGGAGCGCGCTCGATGCACTGCGTTTTCGACGAGCTCGTCGACCTGGACTGTCGCTCGCTCGCGGCTCGGATCGTCGCCGCGCGCGAGCTCGAGCAGGCCGGCGATCAGGTCACGCATCTCGTGCGCCTCTCGCTCCAGGTCGTCGAAGAGCCGGCCGCGCGCTGCCGGGTCGAGGCCGTCGTGTCGCCTCAGCACCTCGATGTTCGTCTGGAGGCTCGTCAGCGGCGTGCGCAGCTCGTGCGACGCGTCAGCGACGAACCGGCGCTGCGTGTCGAGCGACTCCTCCAGGGCCACGAGCATCGTGTTGAAGGCGCCGCCGAGTCGTGACAGCTCGTCGCGGCCGCTGACGGGCACGCGCTCGCTCGGCTCGCCCGTCTCCGCGATCCGTTCTGCAGTGGCGGTGAGGCGCCGAACCGGGACGAGTGCTGCACGTGAGACGAGCGCGCCGCCGGCGCCGCCGGCCGCCAGACCGCCCGCGAGGACGAGCAACAGGATGAGCTGCAGCCGGTGGAGCGTGCGGTTGACGTCGTCCGTCGGCCGTACGAGCTGAAGTGCGGCCCCGTGTGTCACTCCGTCCGGCGTCTCCCCGGAACCGACATAGACGGTGTAGATGCGAACGGGCTTCTCGGCGACCTCCCCGTTGGCGAAGAACGGTCCGTGCGTCCGGGCGGCGACCGCAATCGTCTTGGAGTTCACCGGGACCTTCGAGGGCTCGTTCGATGCGAGCTGCGTCTTGCCGTTGTCGAGAACGAGCTGGAGGTACATCGCGGTGACGCTCGGCCCATGCTGTGGCGTGGGAAACGGGCGGTTGTCGAAGGCGTGGAGCAGAAATACCTTGTTGCTGGACACTTGCTGGTACTGCTGTTGCAGCTGCTGGTCGACACTCGTTCGCAGCTCGTTGCGCATGACGACGTACACGACCGCGGAGGCGATCGCAACCGTCGCCGCGACGGCGAGTGCTGCTGCCAGCGCGAGTCTGAGGCGGAACGTCACGGCTCGCGCAGCACGTAGCCGGTGCCTCGCACCGTGTGAATCAGGCGGGGGTCGCTCTCCGCCTCGGTCTTGCGCCGGAGATAGCCGACGTAGACGTCGAGCGCGTTCGAGGAGTGACTGAAGTCGTAGCCCCAGACGCGCTCGTAGATCAGCGGCCGCGGGAGCACCTGTCGCGGATTGCGCATGAAAAGCTCGAGCAGGTGGGCTTCGGTCGTCGTCAGCTCGAAGCGGCGGCCGCCGCGCCGCGCGTCCATCGAGCCGAGATCGAAGGTGAGATCGGCGAAGCGCAGGACGTCGAGCGGCTCCTGCTCGAGTGATCGCCGGAGCAGGGCGCGTAGCCGTGCGAGCAGCTCGTCGAGCGCGAACGGCTTCGGCAGATAGTCGTCGGCGCCGGCGTCGAGGCCTTCGACCCGGTCGCCCACGGCATCCCGTGCGGTGAGGAGCAGGATCGGGACTCGGTTGCCCTCGCGGCGAAGCCGGCGCGTGACGTCGAGCCCGTCGTATCCGGGCATCATCACGTCGAGCACGACGGCGTCCGGGGTGCGCCCCTCGATCGCTGCGAGCGCGGCGTCGCCGTCAGCCGCGAGCTCGACCTCGTAGCCGGCAAGCTGAAGCGCCCGCTCGAGTGACTCGCGGACGGCGCGGTCGTCGTCTGCAACGAGAACGAGCATTCACTCCTAAGTCTGACGTTTCACGTGAGAGACCGCTAAGAGAGCGCAAGAAAACGGAGCTTTACTACTCTTCTCTCATGTGATTTTCACACCGCAATGGTCAGATGAGCCCCAAGTGGCCGCCCTCGACCGCATCCGTTCCGTGCCCGAGCCGCAGCGTTCGACTGTCTCCATCCGGCGGCACCGGCGCCAGACCCTCGGCCTGACGGCCGTCTGGGTGGTCGTGCTCGGCAATACGGCCGCGATCGTCTGGCTGTGGATCCACGGCGGCAATCTCACGCTGAAGAGCAGCGGCGACGTCCTCACGAGCATCGCCCGTCTGACCGGCTTGCTCAGCGCCTACCTCGCGCTCATCCAGGTGATTCTCCTCGCCCGGGTCCCCGCGCTCGAGCGGCTCGTCGGCTTCGATCGGCTGACCGTCTGGCACCGTTGGAACGGCCACGCCTGTCTCGACCTCGTGCTCGCGCACGTCGTCTTCAGCATCTGGGGCTACGCGCTGCTCGACCGGTACTCGCTGCCGAAGGAGATCTCGACGATGCTCGGCGGCGGCATCTACCCCGGGATGATCACCGCCACCGTCGGCACGGTGCTGCTCATCGCGGTCGTCGTGACGTCGGTCGTGATCGTGAAGCGCCGCCTACGTTACGAGTGGTGGTACTCCGTGCACCTGCTCGCGTATGCCGGGATCGCGCTTGCCTGGTTCCACCAGATCCCGACCGGCAACGAGCTCGTGCTGAACACGATCGCCGCCGACTACTGGCGCGCTCTGTTTGCCGCCACGTTCGCGCTGCTCCTGGTGTTCCGCGTGGTCGCCCCGACCTTCGCCGCGCTGCGCTACCGGCTGCGGGTCGCCGCAGTGGTCGAGGAGGGGCCGGGTGTCGTCTCCCTGTGGATCACCGGGCGTCGGCTCGACCGCCTGCACGCCCACGCGGGACAGTTCTTCCTCTGGCGCTTCCTCACGCGCGGCCGCTGGGCGACGGCGCACCCGTTCTCCCTGTCGGCTGCGCCGGACGGCCGGTCGCTGCGCATCACCGTCAAGGCGCTCGGCGATCACACGGCGCGGATGGGCGAGATCCCGATCGGAACGCGCGTCGTTGCCGAGGGACCGTTCGGCGTGTTCACCGACGGTTCGCGCCGGCGCGAGAAGGTGCTGCTGATCGCAGGCGGCATCGGGATCACGCCCGTGCGTGCACTCCTGCAGGAGATGCGCGGCGACGTCGTCGTCGTCTACCGCGTCGTCACCGACGAAGACGTTCTCTTCCGGCCGGAGCTCGACGAGCTCGCCCGCGCGTCCGGCGCCGAGCTCCATTACGTCGTCGGTGACCATGCAACCGACGAAGGGCGGCACTACCTCTCGCCCGACCATCTGCTCGAGCTCGTTCCCGACATCGCCGCACGCGACGTCTACGTGTGCGGACCAGCCGGGCTCACCGACATTGTCACGCGGCACGTTCGCCAAGCAGGCGTACGTCGCTCGCACATCCATGCCGAACGCTTCGCACTTTGAGAAAGGACTTCCACATGCGCAGGAACATCACAGCGGCGGTAAGTGCCGTCGCTCTCGCACTTCCCGTCGGCAACGCTGTCGCCGCGGCGAACCGCTCGACGACGGCCAAGGTGACGCCGAAGAAGAAGGTCGTCACGCTGCAGAAGACGGTGACCGGCCCGCAGGCTCAGGCGGACCGGTGGGGATACGTCCAGGTGACGCTCGTCGTGAAGAAGACGACGACGACAGTTGGCGCGAAGAAGACCGTCAAGCGGACGATCACGTCGGTGACGGTGCCTGTCTACCCGAACCACACCGACCGGTCCGTGTTCATCAACCAGCAGGCCCTGCCGATGCTCGAGCAAGAGGTTCTGTCGGCGCAGTTCACCGGCGGTGTCAGCATGATCTCCGGGGCATCCAACTCGAGCTACGCGTTCATCCAGTCCTTGCAGGCCGCAATGCTGCAGGCACAGAAGGTCTGATGATCGCCACGCTCCCCGGCATCCGCCGCGTCGAGCACATCATGGGCATGCCGATCGTCCTCGACGTGCGTGATGAGCACATCGACGCCGGCGTGCTCGACGGGATGTTCGATTGGCTGCGCTGGGTGGATGCAACGTTCAGCACGTACAAGGACGACAGCGAGATCAGCCGCCTGAATCGCGGTGAGCTTGCGCTCGAGCACACGCACCCGGACGTCGTCTCCGTGCTCGATCGCTGCGAGCAATTGCGCGCCGAGACCGACGGGTATTTCGACGTACACGCCGCCGCCTCGGACCTCGTCGATCCGTCGGGACTCGTCAAAGGCTGGGCGGTCGACCGTGCTGCTGCGCTGCTCGACGAGGCAGGGCTACGCAACTACGCCGTGAACGCCGCCGGCGACATGCGTCTGCGGGGCCGCGCAGTTCCGGATCTCTATTGGCGCGTGGGCATCCAGCATCCGCTCGAGCTCGACCAGGTTGCGCGGGTGATCGACACGACCGATCTCGCAATCGCGACGTCGGGCGAGTACGCGCGCGGAGCCCACGTCTTCGATCCGCACACGCACCGGCCGCCCACCGGAATCCTCTCGGTGACGATCACCGGGCCGGATCTGGCGACCGCCGACGCCTATGCCACCGCGGCGTTCGCGATGGGCGCCGAGCGTGCGACGCACTGGACCGCTCGTTTGCGGGGCTACGAGGCGATGACCATCCTGAGCGACGGTCGCGTGCTGTCGACGCCCGGTTTCGGCGGTTCGGTCTAGTTTCCGACTCCGAGCGAACGACCGCCGCGGGCAGTATGCGTCGATGCCCTTCCTGCTGAGCGTTCTCGACCAGTCGCCGATCTCCGAGGGGTCGACGGGCGCCGACGCGCTGCGTAACTCCATCGATCTCGCGCGCTACGCCGAGACGCTCGGCTACGAGCGGTACTGGGTCGCGGAGCATCACGGGACGCCGATGCTCGCAAGCGCTGCGCCGGAGATCCTCATCGCGGAGATCGCCGCCACGACGTCGCGCATCCGCGTCGGCAGCGGCGGCGTGATGCTGCCGCACTACAGCCCGCTCAAAGTGGCCGAGGTCTTCAGCATGCTCGCCGCGCTGCATCCCGGGCGTGTCGATCTCGGCATCGGCCGCGCGCCCGGGACCGACCCGCACACGATGTTCGCGCTGCAGCGCGATCGCCGTCAGGCCGCGCCGGACGACTTTCCCGAGCAACTCGCGGAGCTGCTGGCGCTGCTCGAGGACGACCTGCCGCCGGATCACCCGTTCGCGCGTCTCGCCTCGCTCCCCGGTGGCCTGGAGCGACCGGAGGTCTGGCTGCTCGGCTCGTCGCCGCAGAGCGCAATCTGGGCGGCCGAGCTCGGCCTTCCCTACTCGTTCGCCGACTTCATCAATCCGAAGGGCTCCGAGCTTGCGCAGCTCTACCGCGAACGCTTCCAGCCGTCGGCGCGCCGGGACGCGCCGTGGGTGGCGGCTGCGGTCTCGACGATCTGTGCAGAGACCGACGAGGAGGCGGAGCGTCTGGCGGCGAGCGCACGGATGGCCATTGCGTTCCTGCACTCGGGCCGCCTGATCGCGGTGCCGCCGGTGGAGCAGGCGCTCGCGTTCTTTGCCGAGAACCGGGTGCCGCCGACGGGGCGTCGTGCAGTCGTCGGCGCTCCCGGGACCGTGCGGGCGGGGCTCGAGGCGGTCGCCCACGAGTACGGCGCCGACGAGCTGATGCTCGTGTCGATCACGCACGACCATGCAGCACGACGACGCTCGTACGAGCTCGCCGCCCAGGCGTTCTGACCGGTCTCCGCCCCGGCATCCCTCGGTCGAGGGCGGGCATGTTCGGCAAATACCGACTACCGTTGTGATGGCGGTTCTCTTCCTACGATCGGCATCGAGCATGGCGCCTCCAAAACTCTTCCTACGCTTCGCGCTCGTTTCCGGCCTCGCGCTCATCGCCGCGGTCGGGCTCGCGCTGCTCCTTGCGCGCGGGAATGTGAACGATCGAGCGCGTACCACCGCGGTGGGCGATGCGACCGCGGTGGCCAAGCAGTTCGCGAGCGACGACCTGTCCCGGAGCGCGTTCCGGTGGCCGCGGCCGTCGGGATCTGCAGGCAGTGATCTGTCGTCCTTCCTCGACATCTTCTTCACGCCGACCACCGCCGCGCACGACCCGGCGCGCGTCGTCTTGTATTCGCCGCAGGGGATCGTCACGTATGCGACCGACCACCGGCTGATCGGCACGCACGCCGACGACCCGTCGCGGGTCAGCGCCGCCCTGGAGCACTCGCAATACAAGGTCGCGCACAACGTGCAGTACGCCTTCGTCCCGGGGAGGTCGGACTACGGGCCGCAGACGGCGCGTGGAGTGATTCGGCTCGAGCGGAACTACGCGCCGATCGCCTCCGAGATCAACCACGACTTCCTCACTCAGGCGATGACGATCGCGCTCGCGCTCGTCGCGCTGTACCTCGCGATGCTGCCGATCATGCGGCGCGTGACGCGCAGCCTTCGCCGAAGCTACGTCGAGCGGGCCGAGCTTGCGGCGATCGTCGACTACTCGAACGACGCGATCATCGCCCTGTCATCCGACGGCACGATCATTTCGTGGAACGCCGGCGCGGAGACCGTGTACGGCTGGCGTGCCGATGAGGTCGTCGGCGGGCCGATCACCCTGCTGCTTTCCGAGCCGAGTGAGCCCGCGGACGCGTCGGAGCGCGACCTCGGTCGCACGACGCACGTGAGGAAGGACGGGACGCACGTTCCGGTGTCGGTGACGATGTCGCCGATCCGCGACGCAAAAGGCGACCTCGTCGGCTCGTCGATCACCGCCCGCGACGTGTCGGAGCTCGAGCGGCTCGACCGTGAGCTGCGCGAGGCGCACAGACAGGAAGCGGTCGGCCGTCTCGCCGGCGGGATCGCGCGCGACTTCGGCGAGGTGCTGGGCGAGATCGACAGCGCCGCCGCAAGCCTGCTGGTCGATCCCTCGTCGAGGCGAGATCTCGACAGGATCCGCGCGGCGACCGCGCGCGGCTCCTCGCTGGCCGAGCAACTGCTCGCCGTCGGGGGTGCACAGGACGCGCAGCCGGAGGTGATCGATCTCAACGAAGCGATCAAGCACGCAGAGCCCAGGCTCATCGAGTTGGCCGGGTCGCGCATCACCGTGACCGCGTTGCTCGAAGACGACCTCGGGCCGGTGTTCGCCGACCGGGAGCAGATCGAGCAGTTGATCTTCAATCTCGGCGCCAATGCCCGCGCCTCGATGCCGGCGGGCGGGGCGATCACGGTCGAGACGGCGAATGTCGACTTCTCTCGACGCGAGCGCGGCGCCGACCAGGAGCCGGGTCACTACGTCATGTTCGCCGTGTCCGACACCGGCACGGCGATCGCGCGGGAGGCGCAGGAGCGCCCCGGCGAGCCGTACTTCCGGCGCAGCAACGGCGGAGAGCGCATGGCGCTCGGGCTCGCCGCGGTGTGCGGGATCGTCAAGCAGAGCGGCGGCACCATGGGCGTCGAGAGCCGGCCCGAGGGCGGCACCGTGATCCGAATCTATCTCCCGCGCTTCGGTGCGGAGCAGCGCGAAGCCGAGCGCGAGCACGCGCCGGCCTAGACCGACGCCTCGGGCTGGAGAACGCCGAGCGGGATCTGCCGGCTGGTTCGCCGCTCGTATTCGAGGTAGCCGGGCGCGATCGTCGTGAGCGTCGCCCAAAGCCGTTCTCGCTCGTCGGGAGTCGCCGCGCGCGCGACGACCGTGCGGCGCGAACGCCCGATCTCGACCGTCGCCTGAGGATCGTTCTGCAGGTTGAGCCACCAGTCGGGGAACCAGTCCATGCCGCCGTTCGACGCGACGACGACAAGGTCGTCGCCGTCGGTCAGGTAGCACAGCGGCGTGGTTCGCGACACGCCCGACTTCCGGCCCGTCGTCGTCAGGAGGAGGATCGGGAGGTTCCAGACGCGGCCCACTCCGCGGCCTCCGCCTGCGCGATAGAGCGCGCGGTGGATTGCGCTCATGCGCCTCAAGCCCGTGCGGAAGAAGCGCTTTCGGAGATCCATCATCGGTGCATCTTCGCAGGCGACCCAACTCGGTGGAACGGCCGGGCGGCGCTCAGTCGGTGACGGTCACCGGTACGCCGGCGCCGATCCTGCCGACGAGCCAGATCATCGCCGCGCCGTCGAGGCGGACGCAGCCGTGGGACGCCGCGGTGCCGAGCGTTCCGCCGACGTTCGCAAGCCCGTGGAGCGCGATCTGGCCCGGTCCTCCGTCGAACTCCTGGAGGACGTTCGAGCGGGCGCTCAGCGCGAGCGCGAATGGTGCGCCGACGTCCGCCGGTGCGAGGCGGACGGGCTCCTCGACGAAGAACTCTCCAGCCGGCGTCGGCGTCGACGGCTTGCCGACCACGGCGCGGAACACCCTCACCAGGTGTGCGTCGTCGAACACGAGCACGCGTCGCTGCGCTCTGTCGACGACGATGTGCCAGCGCGTGACGGACGCGGTCGTCGCGCGCGCACGGATCCAGCCGGTGCTGCCGTTCGGTCGTCCCGGGAGTCGCACGTGCAACCAGCCGCCCGCTGCGCGGCCGAGCACCGGGAGCACGGTTCGCGCGCCTGTGATCGGGCGCAGCGCGTCGATCGAGCCGAGCGAGGCGGCGTGCACGTTCGGTGCGACGCGCGCGGTCTGCGACGCACGCAAGGTGACGAGCGCCTGTGCCGGGGCGACGCCGGGAGTCGCGCCGGCGATGCTGCTCCACGACGCTGCGGCGACGGCGAGGCTCGCGACGACGACGAGACGCGAGAGGGTGGACGGCTCGGCCGTCCACCCTCTGTGACTCTTTGGCGGTGCGCTCGTTCGTCGCGCGGGCGTGCTCAGCCGGTGAACCCCCTGCTGACGCGCGCTGCACGGACCGAAGCCCGCTTGACCGCGATCGCCTTCGCGCGCGCGGCCCGCTTGGCGGCAGCTCTCGCGAGCCGAGCTGCCCTTGCGGCCTTCGCCGCTGCAGCTTTCGCGATCGCGGCCTTGGCCTGCACCGCAGCCGCCTTCTCTGCGGCCGCCTGCGCAGCCGCCGCTGCCTTGGCGGCCGCCGCCGCCTCTGCAGCCGCCTTGTCCGCGGCGGCTTGCGCCGCTGCGACGTTGGCCGCCGCAGCGGCCGCCGCAGCCTGATCTGCCGCGGCTTGCGCCGCCGCCGCTGCCTGGGCGGCTGCTGCGGCCTGCGCCTGAGCTGCTGCGGCTGCCGCTGCGGCGCTGTCGATCGAGGCCTGCGTCACGCACGCCGTCGGCGTCTTGATCGTGTCGTGGATCAGGGTCACGGCGCCCGCATGGTTCGCCTGGCCGCCTGCGAGGAGGCGCCCGCTGAGCGTGACGCTGTCGTCGACGGAGATGTCGTCGTGGGCGAGGATCGTCCCGACGAGGTTCGCGCTCGTATGGAGCGTCGCGGCGCTGCCGACCTGCCAGAAAACGTGGCAGGCCTGCGCATTGCCCGTCAGGGTGACCGTGCTCGACGCGGCGAAGACGAGGTCGGACGTCGCCTGGAAGATCCAGACGTCGTCGGCGTTGCCGCTGAGCGTCAGGTTGCCGATCAGGTTCGCGGTCGCCGCATGGGGGATCCTGTAGACACCGGGTACGAGCGTGAGGCCACCGAGTTGGTTGTCAGGGGTGATGTACGTGGTGTCGGGTGACCGTGCTGCGGCGTCGTTGTAGGCGGCCGTCAAATCGTTCTTCGCGACCGTCAGCAGACCGGGATTGTTGGCGCTGCACGGAGCGGGCCCTGTCGCATCGACGGCGTAGATCGTGCCCGTGACCTCGGCGCAGGTCAGCCCGGTCATCGTGGTGCCGGCTGCCGGCGTGACGCCGACGTTGCCGACGATCGTCGACGTCGGCACGTCGCTGATTCCCGATCCGGCCAGCACCGCGAACGGGTCTGCCGTCAGCAACGGCACCGTCACGGGCGCCGAGGACGCGGCGCCTGCAAGCACGAGCGCCGCGAGCGTCGCAATCGCGGCGGCGGTCAAAGTCTTCATGGTCGCTCCTTCCCTCGATCGAGCCTTTGTCACCGGCCGCAGGTGCCGTGGACGTTGCTCCGACCTTCGCTGCTGAGGGCGGATACGTACCTTTCCCCGCTCGACGCCAAACGAAACGGCGCGCCGACCTCATGCGCGGCGGGCGGAGCGCCGATGCACTCGGGGATGCTCCTGCGGCTGTCATTTGTCCTTGCGCCTGCCCTCGCCCTCGCGGCGATCGATCTCGCCGTGAAGGCGGCGTTCCCGACGAGCCGCTGGGACTTTCACCAGCGATCGCACGCGTGGTCGGTGCTCACCGTCTCACTGCTCGTCGTCGTGATCGTCCTGGCCGTGCTGCCGTCCCGCCTCGTCGCCGTCGCTGCCGGCGTCGTCGCTGGCGGTGTGCTCGGCAATGTGATCTCGGCGCATCGGAACGGCGGCCGTGTCCCGAATCCAATCGTCGTCGGTGCGGTCGCGTTGAATCTCGCCGACGTCTTCGTCCTGCTGGGCGTGCCGGTGCTCGTGTTCGCGCTAGCGCGCGTCTCGATCAACAACCGTGAGCGGATCGACCGCCTGATCCCGCCGCGGCGCTGGGAGCTCGCGCTGCGGCGGCGGCTCGGTCTTTAGCCTTATCAACGGCGCCCCGGCAGCCGATAGAAGAATCGATGACTGCGGAACCTGAAGTCTGGGGGGCAACCCACAGCGGCTATGTCCTCGTGCCGCCCGGCGACCGCCGCCTGTTCGATCCGACCCGCTACATGCTCCACCACGACGACTGCATCCTGCTCGTGAGCACGAGCGGTGTTCTCCTGCTCGAGGGGCTCCCGAGATGGTGCGGGACACAGCGTGATCTGATCGACTGGACGGTGCAGGAGACAGGTTCGGCGCCGGCGCTCTGCTCGACGTGCATGTCTGCCTGAAGCCGGCCGTGGCCTTCGGGATCGAGCGTAGAACGGCGCGGTCAATCCACGGCGCGAATCCGCGCATCCACTGATACGGACCGGCTCTAAGCGGTGCAAGTCCCTTGCGACGTCTGTGTGAGCGTAGGGAGGATCGACCATGGGCACATTGAATGTCGCCGGCCGTGCGGGGCGCTGGAGCGCCGCCCACTGGAAGCGGGCGCTCTTCGGCTGGCTCGTTTTCGCGATCGCGACGACGGTCATCGGCGGCGCCGTCGGGCACGTGCAGATGAAGGATTCGGACTACGCGTCCGGCGAAGCCGGGACCGCGATCCGGATGCTCCAGGGAGCCGGGCTCATTCAGCCGGCGACCGAGAACATCCTCGTCCAGAGCCACCGGTACGACGCGTCCAGCCCCGCATTCGTCTCGACCGTCGCCGCGCTCGCCCAGATGCTCGCTCTCCAGCCGAATGTCACGAACATCCAGAACCCGATGTTCAAGCAGGGCGGTGGCGGCCAGATCTCGCGCGACGGCCATTCGGTGCTTCTCCAGTTCGACGTCCGTGGTGACCCGAACACGGCCAAGGACCGGATCAAGCCGATCCTCGACGCCGTTGCCGGCGTCCAGAAGGGAAACCTCAGCTTCTCGGTGCGGGAGGTCGGCGACGCGAGCGCGAACTATGAGATCGGCAAGACGTTCAACAAGGATTTCGCCAACGCCGAACGGCTGACGATTCCGCTCACGCTGCTGATCCTGCTTGCCGCATTCGGCGCGCTCGTCGCCGCCGGGCTGCCGGTGCTGCTCGCGTTCTCCGCGGTGCTCGCGTCGCTCGGTCTGTTCTCGCTCGTCACGCACGCGTCGAGCGGCGACTACCAGTCGACGTCCGCCGTGATCCTGCTGGTCGGCATGGCGGTCGGCGTCGACTATTCGCTCTTCTACCTGCGCCGCGAGCGCGAAGAGCGCGCGCTGGGCAAGGAGCCGCGTCCGGCGCTCTTGCGCGCGGCGGCGACGTCGGGTCAGGCAGTGCTGATCTCGGGCATCACCGTGCTGATCGCCATGGCGGGGATGTTCATTGCGAGCAACAAGATCTTCACGTCGATGGCATTCGGGACGATGCTCGTCGTGCTCTGCGCCGTTGTCGGCTCGCTCACCGTCCTGCCGGCCGCACTCTCGAAGCTCGGCGATCGCGTCGACCGCGGTCGAGTGCCGTTCTTCGGACGCCGGAAGCACGCTGCCGGCGAGTCGCGCTTCTGGGGGTACGTGCTGGACCGGGTGTTGCGCAGGCCGATCGTCTCGACCGTGCTCGCGGCAGGGTTGCTCGTCGCGGCGGCGTTCCCGCTCTTCGGGATGCACACGAAGCTGCCGAGCTTCACGGACATGCCCAAGGAGCTGCCGATCGTGCAGACGTACAAGCAGGTGATCGCGGCGTTCCCGGGCGCCCCCACGCCGGCTGAGGTGGTCGTCCAGGCGCCCAACGTCCGCAGTGGCGAGATCTCCGCGCAGATCCAGAACTTCAAGCGCCGCGCGGTCGCGACCGGCCAGATGTTCGCGCCGATGTTCATGACGGTGAGCGCGGACAACACGGTCGCCGACATCCGCGTGCCGATCGCCGGGAACGGCGACGACGCGACCTCTCTCAGGGCACTCGCGACATTGCGCGGCGTTGTCCTGCCCAGCACGCTCGGCCGGCTCGACAACGTCCAGTACGCAGTCACCGGCGAGACCGCAGGGACGTACGACTTCAACCAGCAGATGAAGACGCGCATGCCGTGGGTGCTCGCGTTCGTCCTCGGCCTCGCGTTCGTCTTGCTGCTCATGACGTTCCGCTCGGTCGTCATCCCGATCACTGCGATCGTGCTCAACTTGCTTTCGGTCGGCGCGGCGTACGGACTGCTCGTGCTGATCTTCCAGAACGACTGGGCGGAGGGAATCCTCGGCTTCACCTCCAACCATGCGATCACGTCGTGGCTGCCGATGTTCTTGTTCGTGATCCTGTTCGGGCTGTCGATGGACTACCACGTGTTCATCCTCAGCCGCATCAAGGAGCTTCGCGACAGCGGGACGTCGACCGAGGAAGCGGTCTCGCGCGGGATCCGCAGGACGGCCGGCACGGTGACGAGCGCTGCGATCATCATGGTCGCTGTCTTCGGGATCTTCGGAACGCTCCGGATGATCATGATGAAGCAGATGGGCGTCGGCCTTGCGGTGGCCGTGCTCATCGACGCGACGATCATCCGCGGCGTGCTGCTCCCCGCAACGATGAAGCTGCTCGGCGAGTGGAACTGGTACATGCCGGCCTGGCTCGAGTGGCTGCCGTCGCTGACGCCGGAGCAGCGCGAGCCACGAGAGCAGCGGGAGTCCCCCGGCAGGGTCGCGCCTGGGCACTAGCTGCTCAGGACAACTAGTCGCCGCGGATCGACGAGACGATCGAGGTGACCGCCGAGCGGTCCTTGCCGCTCGAGCTTGCGCCGAACCACACGGTCGCCCAGTAGGTCGAGCCCTTCGCGCGGAACCGCAGCTCCCACGTCTGTCCGTTCGCGTGCCGGGTGCTGCGCCCGAGCTTTGCGAGCGAGAGAGGGAACGGCACGGCCGGGGCGGCGATCGGGGGTTGCAGCTTCGGCTCGTGCTCCAGCTCGAACACGACGCCGCTCGCCGGGAACGTCGCAGAGCGCACGGTGGGGCTGTTCAGCGACAACCGGTAGTCGGCGACGAGCACGCCACGAGGGAAGACGAGGTGCGCGAAGCGGTCGGGGTAGCTGAAGCGCAGAGCACCCACGCTCGCCGACCTCGTCGCAGCGGCGCCGTGTCCGGAAGCCGTGAGCGCGGGTACCGCCGCGATGCTGCACACGACTGCGGCGACGACCGACACGGAACCGAGGCGCTTCATCATGTTCACGCTCAGATCACGACTCGATCAGAGCGGCT
>Ga0265316_10004652_pt1 | contig 13597 bp, 6 predicted proteins | sample 4522metaG_FD_202092 | JGI IMG/M metagenome (GOLD analysis project Ga0265316, IMG submission 202092) | Rhizosphere microbial communities from Carex aquatilis grown in University of Washington, Seatle, WA, United States - 4-5-22 metaG | ecosystem: Host-associated > Plants > Roots > Rhizosphere >... | reverse complement strand
CGACCTCGCTGTCGATGATGGCGATGTTCGCGGACATGGGCGGCATCGGCCGCGCGGTTCGCGATCACTGCGCCTCGACGGGTGCGCTGGTGCGAGCGCTGGCTTTGCACAGGTCCAACACGGGCGCGAACAGCTACATCGTGGGGCTGCTGCACGATTTCGGCAAACTGCTGCTCATCCAGGCCCAGCCCGCCACCTATTTAAAGATTCACGGCAATAGCCTCTCCGAGGCGGACACCATCCATTTGCGCGAACGCGAGGTGCTAGGCTTCGACCACGCCGTGCTGGGTGCGCACATTCTGAGCAAGTGGGGACTGCCCGATCCCGTTCCCAAGATCGTGGCCTGGCACCACCAGCCCGCGCGTGCCTTCGCGGAGGGCGGCCAGGTGGCGCAGCACGTGTCGCTGGTTCGTCTGGCGGAGAAGATCGATCGCCTCCTGGGCCAGGAATCGCAGCCCAGCGCCGAGGAAACCGAGCGCCTCGCGACCACGCCGGAGTGCGAATACCTGGGATTCCGCGCCCGCGACCTGGAAGAGATGTGGGACGAACTGCGCCAAGTGAAGCAAGAAGCCGAGCAGATTTTTCGCTAAAATGGGAACCCTAGGAGGGTTCCCAAACCCTCCCGCGCTCTGGCTTCGGCGGGCTAAGCCCGCCTGCGCCTACGCGGTCATGGGAACCCTAGGAGGGTTCCCAAACCCTCCCGCGCTCTGGCTTCAGGCCCGGCGACTGCAGCAGCAGGCGCCAGGCCGTGGGCTACCAAGCCCGCCTGCGCCTACGCGGTCATGGGAACCCTAGGAGGGTTCCCAAACCCTCCCGCGCTCTGGCTTCAGGCCCGGCGACTGCAGCAGCAGGCGCCAGGCCGTGGGCTACCAAGCCCGCCTGCGCCTACGCGGTCATGGGAACCCTAGGAGGGTTCGCTGCGCGGCTAGATCTCGACCTGGGCCAGCGAGAATTTGTTGTTCTTTTCGTACAGCACCTTGAATGTCGAGCGCTTCTCCGCGGGGAAGAGCTGCTGCACGTGGCTCTGGCGGCCGCGTTCGTAGATGATAAACACGCGCCGTCCGCGGTGGCTGGCGATCCAGTCTTTCATCTGATCGTCGGCGCCGTCTTGGTCGAACACCGTGCGATCTTCCTTGGGTCCTTCGTAGATCTCGTTCTCGGAGTAAAAGGTTTCGCCCCGCCAGTACATCGAGTAGGCGAGCAGTTTCTCGTCGGGCGAGCTGCGATGGCGGTAGTACTCGGCCAGGGTTTCCTTTTGCGACCAGAAGGGCGCCACGTCGCGCATGTACACGTCGAGAAGGAAGTAGGTGAAGACGACCGACATCATGCAAAGTCCGACGACCGCGGGGCGCAGCAGCTTCTTCCAACCCAGGGCCAGCGTGGCAAGTGCGATGAGTACGCCCATCACCGCGATCGAAGTGCGGAAATCGAGTACGTCGGGCCAAGGTCGCCCCGTCGGGCTGTGAACGTAGTCGTAGCTGAACAGCCACAAAAACCTCTGCGCGGCATTTTTCGAGTGGAGCAGGTCCGCCAGGATCACGGCTAGCAGCGGAACCCCGATCAAGGCCGCCAGCCAGGTGCGGCGAACGTCTTTGCGAACGAGAACGTCGTCGAGAAAACAGCCGATCACGATGGCCAGACCTGGAATGGCGGGCAGAACGTAATGGTGGAACTTGGTCATCGAAAGTGAGACCAGCGCGTAGCCGGCGACGAACCAGATGCCGCCCAGCCAGTACACCGCCTGTTTGCGCGCATCGTCCACTTTGCGCATGACCACGCCCGCGAGCGCAGCGGGCGCCAGCGCCACCCAGGGCAGAATGCCGTAGCCGAGCTCGCGCAGGAAGTACTCGAAGCTGCCGCGATCGCCGTGGCGGCCCAGCATCATGCGGCGCCAGTGGTTGTCGCCGAACAGCTCGTTCCAGAAGGCCCAGCCGTGGCGAATGATCATGGCGTGGTGCCAGGGCGCCGCCACGATGACCATGACCAGGGCCGACACCACCACCGCGGGCAAGAGTTGCGCGCGTTTCAGTCGCTTCCAGTTCCAGGTGAAGATGAGGTAAGCGCAAAAGATGATGATGGGCAGACCGGCGCCAGCGAGCCCCTTGGCCAGCACCGCAACCCCGCAAAGCATGGCGGCGATGTAGAGGTACAGCGGCGCCCGGTAGCGGGCCCGCATGCAGAACCACAGGAAAAGCAGCGAACCCAGGTAGTAGGGAATCATCGCCACCGCGCCGTACATGACGAGTTCGCGGTCGCCCCAAGGGATCTTTACCTTGAGCTGGATAGAATCGATGATGAGCTGAGGCACCACGAGGAACAGGAACACGCCGACTGTGGTGAAGAACGCTGGGTGATGGGGATAGCTGAAAAAGCCCTTGCCCCGGCGGGGCAAGACCTCGTCGCGATCGTCGAGCAGCGCAATCGCCCCCAAGGCTAAGGCCATGGTCATGGGCCCCACGAAGGCCATGTCGGTCATGGCCTGGCGAGCGATGAGAGAGAACATAGGGCAAGTCGCCATGACCAGCGCCGAGAGGAAACCCGCGCGCCGGGACACGAAGCGCGCCACGACCATGTACACGCCCCACATGGCGAGAACGCCGAGCAGGCAGAATGGCACTCGCACCGCCCATTCCGTGCGCGAAAGCAGTGCCATTTCGCCCGGATCGTTGCCGGGCAGGCCGATGCGCGCGATGTGCATGCCGATGCTCATCAGCCAGAAAGTCAGCACCGGCTTGGACCAGAACACGTCCGCGTCGCGCGGCGACCCCGGCCACCACAGACTGATGAAATCGCCCCGCTTCGTCATCTGACGGGCGACTTCCGAGTAGTGGGTTTCCCACGGATCCCAAAGGCCGTAGGTGCCGGCCAGCGGAATGTAGAGAAGCAGGCCGACCGCGATCACCAGCAGGGTCATCTGCCGTTCGCTAAGGCGGTCGAAGAAACTCGCCGCGCCCGAAGGCGCGGGAGCACTGATGGTTGGTTGGCTTTCCGGATTTGTCACGCGGTCGTCCTTTGCAAGACGACTACGTCTATCACAGGAAACACTTCCGGCGGCACCACGGCTATCACACCCACCCGCCTGCCCGCCCCAAGTCGCGGCACCGCCGGACCCACCCCACCAAAACGTTGATCTGGAAACCCTGGAAGGGTTTCCAGACCTTCCCGCGTTTCGGCTACGCCGGGCAAAGCCCGGCTTCGCCATCGCGACTGCCCCCCCTCGAACAACGCCGCCCGTCGGTAAGCGCCGCCTCCGCCCCACCCTGGCAAGAGCCATCCGGTCTTTCGGCGCTCTTACGACATTCCTTAAGAGTGCGCGCCCTGAAAAGTGGGCGTATGATGCAACGAGCTCATGAGCCGGCCGGTCACGTTGGCGCTGCGGAAGGATCTGAGTCGCAGGTTGCGGCAGGGACACCCATGGGTGTTTCGCGAAGCCCTCGCCCATCGCGCAGGCATTGCGCCGGGAGAAATCGTCGCTGTGGTAGACAAACAGGGTCGCGCCGTGGCGTTCGGCTTCTGGGATGCCCGCGGGCCCATCGCGGTTCGCGTGCTCGATCTGGTTCCCGTCGACGACCCAGCCACACTGGTGCGGCGCCGGCTGCAAACTGCCTTGGCCATGCGACGCGCACGGCTCGATCTGGCCACCACCAACGCCTTTCGCTGGGTGCATGGCGAAGCCGATCGCCTGCCTGGCATTCACGTCGACGTCTACGCCGACGTGGCTTCTGTGCGCTACGACGGCGATGGCAGCCGCGCATTCTACGCCGACTTACCCGACTTGCTCGCGCAGTCCGCCCCGGACTTGCCCCTGCGCAAGGTGATCGACCGCGATGCACGCACCCAGCACGACGACGAGCTCGAGATCCTAGAGCATGGTGTCCGCTTCATCGTCGACGTGGGCCGCGGGCAAAAGGGCGGGCTCTTCCTCGACCAGCGCGACAATCGCTTGGCCATCGCGGCACGCGCGAAAGGAAAGACCGTGCTCAACCTGTTCGGCTACACCGGCGGCTTCTCGCTTCACGCGGCCCGCGCCGGGGCGGCGCGCACCGACACGGTGGACATCGCCCGCCCGGCCATGGCCGCGGCCAGGCGCAATTTCGAACGCAACGGGCTCGACCTTGCTCGCGCCGGCTTTCATGCCCACGATGCCTTCCCGTTCTTGGAAAAGGCCATCGAGCAACATGAAGCCTGGGACATCGTGATTTCCGACCCGCCCAGTTTCGCCCCGTCGAAGAACAGCCTGCCGGCGGCGCGGAGATCCTACCTGCGCCTGCATCGCCTGGCCGCCCAGGTCGTAAAGCCCGGCGGCCTGCTGTGCGCGGCCTCTTGTTCCAGCCACCTGCCGCGCGACGAGTTCCTTACCCTCGTGAAGACCGGCGTCCACCAGGCCGGGCGCCGGTTCGTGCTTGAGGCACTGACCGGCGCCGGCCTGGATCACCCCACCCTACCCGTGTTCCCCGAAGGTGATTACCTGAAATGCGCTCTCGGAAAAGTGCAGTAGCCCGAAAGCTACTGCACGGGATGTTGCATGCGTTGCTCCTTTCCCAACCCATTGCCGGTGTCTAGCGGCCGAACAACAAGCTGCCTGCGAGATGAACGGCAATGGCAAGGGTCAGGACGACGCCAAGCTGCCCGACCGCCGCCCCCACCGAGTCCGCCCACAGATTCACCGTCCCCTCCGCCGTCCCATCGCGCCCTTCGGCTGCGGTCGATTCAGCCCGTGTGATCGTTTCTGAAGCTTGCATCTTCCTAGCCTCCTTTCCTAGACACTGACCAATCTGGCCCGGCGATGGTTTCGAGTCCTGGGTCAGTTTTGTAAATTTGTGAGGGCGATTTGCGATCAGTCTGGAAACAAACAAGCGCGTGCATTCCCGGTGTACAATGGCCCAACCATGAGTGACAGCGGCGCAAGCTTTGGCGGCAAACGCAAGTTCGAAGGCGCGGGCGGCACGTCCGGCGGCGTGGGCGAGTTTTTCATCGGGGTCCTGGTCGCCGCCATCGGCTTCTACCTGCTGTTTTCCCATGTGCAGGTCCATTCCTCGTACTGGAACTTCATGGGCCTGGGTGGCGCCGGACGGAGCTTTGGCATTTGCCTCATTCCCCTGCTCTTCGGCATCGGCATTCTATTTGTGAACGGCAAGTCCGCCCTCGGCTGGTTCTTGTCCGTGGGCGGCCTGCTCTTCATTCTGGCCGGCATCTTGGTCAACCTCGACATCTACTTCCAGGGCACGACGCTGATGAACGCGCTCATCATGCTGTCCATGATCGCGGCCGGCCTGGGCCTGGTCGTCAAGGGATTGCGACCGCACCGGCAGAAGACGGAGTCGGCCGAGTAGACGGCCACCCTCACGTCACCCCCTCGTCAGGGGCTCGCCACGATGGGCAGTACGATCCGTGAGGCGTGCGCCGGGTCGTGGTGGATACGGATGGTGGCTTTGTGGAAGATCGCCGAGGTGACTTCGCTTTCGCCGCTTTGCAGATTGCGCGAGAAATCGGGAAAGAACGACCCACTGATCTGCGCGCGCATGCGGTGCCCTTGTTTGAATCGATTGCTCGTCAGCGCTCCACGAACGTCGAGTTCGTAGATCTGCCCCGGCCGCAGCAGTTGCCGGCCTTTGGCCATGTCACGGTAGCTGGCCCGCACCACATCGGGACCTGGGCTCATGAGATTAAAGGCCGTGCCGTCGGGCGACACGTCGTAGAGTCGCACCCACAAGTCGAGATCGCGACAGGTACAACTGACGAAGACTTTCGCATCGATGGGGCCGGTGACTTCGGTGTCTGCGGCCAGGGGCGCGCTGTCGAAGGTCAGCAAGTCCTTGCGCAGGGCCAAGTCGCGGTAGTCGTGGCCGCCGAGGTCGTCGTAGGTGTTGGTTACGGGGTGAGCGGGATCGGAGACGAAGGCGCTCGATCCGCGGCCCTGGCGAATGGGAGAGAGAATGCCTGCCCGTCGAGGCGCGGCCGGCCGCAGATAGAAAGCGGTGCGAACCGCGGCGGGCGGCCAGTCCGTGGCTTCCCGCCAAACATCCGCGCCCATCACGTAGTAGCGGATCGGCCGGCCGCTGCCAACGCCGTTGTTCGCGCCACGCAGAAAGTGATCCATCCAATCGAGAACCACGCTGTCGTAGTCGATCTTGGCGTTGTCCGCGAAACGGCGCTCGCCCGCGACAACGCTGCCCGTCTCCGCCACGCCATGAACCCACGGACCAAGCAGCAGCGCCACGTCCTTGGTCTGGCCATGACGGGCTGCCACGAGCCCCTGGAAATTGATGGCCGCCCCTGCGTCGCCGTAGCCCTCGTCGTACCAACCCGACAAGTTGAGAATCGCGGCTTGGGTTCGCTGGTACCGGCTGCGCAGATCCAGCCACGCCCACCACGGGTCGTCGGGCGGATGCCGAAGCCACTCGTCGTAGAATGGGGTGACCTCGCGCAACCGATCCATGCGATCGAGAGGCAGCGCGCCGACCATGGCCGCGCCATCGGTTCGCCAAGCGGCGACGGCTTCTTCGGCGTTCTGCGGCCCTGCCAAGTGAAGGCGTCGACGCCGGTCGGGGGCGATCTCGTTCCACACCCAGCCAATCCACGACATGTCGAATACGCCGCCTGCGTACATGAACCTTTCGTGCGACGAGAAAGTCATGGCTGGGACCATCGCCAGAAGGTGCGGCGGTCCCTCCACCGCCGCCAGCCACTGCGCGGCGCCTGGATAGGAAAGCCCGAAAGTTCCCACCGCGCCAGTCGACCAAGGCCGGGCCGCGGCCCACTCGATGGTGTCGTAGCCATCCTTCCCCTCTTGCTCGTAGGGGCGGAATTCGCCGTTGGAGGCGTAGCGACCGCGCACGTCTTCGACCACCAGCGCGTAGCCGCGTTCCAGCGCGCGCTTGAAGGTGCTGTAGTCGCGCTGTTCTCGATCTTTGTCGTACGGTGTCCGGTACACCAGCGTGGCAAAAGGTCCCTGGCCCGCAGGTCGCAACAGATCCGCGCGGAGGCGCACGCCGTCGCGCATGGGCACATCCACGTTTCTTTCGACCACGACCGCCGTGATTGGTCGGGCATCACTCGCCAGCGGGGACGGGCCGCAAGCCCCTAGCAGCGCGACGAGCGCCAGCGGAAATCCCCGAACGGAATTCAAGCGATTCTCTCCATTCATCAAGGCGGGGAAACAATTTCAGGGGCTTGGCGCGTGTGTCTTCTCCCATTGCCGGCAATCCTCGACGTCTTGATTGCTGCTAATTGGGGAAAACGAGCCCACGACGTCTCCGGAACCGGAGCGCTCAAGCGCCGACATGGCCATGCTGCCATGTTGGGCGCTGCCCATCCGAAGCTGATACTCGATCGAGTAGATGAAGCCACCGCGCATTTTGAAGGCGAAAACCCAAAGCGGCAGGTCCGCCATCCATGCGGCGTTTCCGTTGCTTTCTCCGATCTCGCGCAAGAGCGTCACCAGATGGCACCCGGGCAAGAGATCGAAGGTCATCCCCTTGTCCGCAACTTCCATCCCGTCGACCGTCGCGACGGGGCCGGTCAGCCGTGCGATCGTTCCAGGATCGCGCCGCACCTCGGGTTTCGGATAGAGCGGATACGAACGAACCTGACCAACGCAGGCGACTGCGACCAGCACGGTCAAGACCAACCCGAGGGCACGCAGACCTCCTTGAAGCACGTTCGGCAGTATACACGGCTCGCCAAGATCCGGGCTCTTCCCCTGTGTTCTCCGTGGTTGCACAAAAGCCGCTCCACCCACTCCCACCGGCACTAAACTGCGCTTCGGGAGGGACGCATGCGACGTTTGCTTACGATACTTGTCCACGCACTGGCGGTAGCCTTGGGCCGTTGGGAGCCGCCACCGTGGTTGCGCCGGATCGGGCGGCAAGGCGGGCGTGGGGGCAACTGGGCCTGGGGGCACAAGGTCAAGGCCGCTTGCCTGATCGTCGCGCTGGGCGGAGCCAGCGCTGGCGGTAGCTACGGCTGGCACTGGTGGAAGACGCGACCCAAACCGGCGACAGTGGACGTGCGTGTCTACGAACCGGGGCTGACCCCCATCGGCGAAAAGGCCACGCCGCGACCGCTGCGCGTGGAATTCTCGGCCTCGACGGCGCCGCTCAAGGCGGTGGGGACGGTGGTGAAAAAGGGCATCGTCGTCGACCCCAAGATCGACGGCACTTGGAAGTGGGTGTCGGATCGCGAGCTGGAGCTGCGCCCGCGCGAGGACTGGCCCGTGGGTCAGAAGTTCAGCGTGCGCCTCGATCGCAAGAGCCTGGTGGCCAGCCACATCAAGCTGACCAAGTACGACTTCGACTTTTCCACCGCGCCTTTCGTCGCCCGTCTACGCGAGGCCGAGTTCTACCAAGATCCGGCCGATCCGAATCTCAAGAAGATCGTCTCGGAATTCACTTTCAGCCATCCCGTCGACGGGCCATCGTTCGAGAAGAGCATCAAGATGCTCTTCGAGCCGACGAACAAAGAGGAGCGCAGCTTCGCCCTCGAAGCCCACGTGACCTACGACAAGTGGAAGGCGCGCGCCTTCGTCCACTCGACCCCGTTCGCACTGCCGCAAAAAGACGCCATGGTCACCCTTCGGTTGTTGCCTGGCACCAAGGCCGGACGCGGCGGTCCCGCCTTCGACAATCCCCTCGAACAGAAAGTCCGCGTGCCGGGCCTGTACAATTTCTTCCGCGTGACCTCGACGCAGATTCAGATCGTCGACAACCCGCGCATGGAGCCCGAGCAAATCCTGGTGATGCAATTGTCGACGGCTGCCACGGAAAAGGAGATCGGCAAGAACTTCGAGGCCTGGCTGCTGCCGACCAAGAATCCGCACGACGACAGCAAACACAAGGGCGCCTACCGCTGGGGCGATGCCGAATCGGTGGACGCCGAGGTGCTGGCCAAGGGTAAACGGATCGCGCTGACCCAGCTTCCGGCCGAAAAGGAATTCTCCTCCGACCAAAGCTTCCGCTTTCACGCCGATCCCGGCCGCTTCATCTATCTGCGCCTGAAGAAGGGCGTGCAGGCCTTCGGCGGCTACATCCTGGGCGAAGACTATCAGGCGGTCCTGGAAGTCCAGGCCTTCCCGCGTCAGGTGAAGCTGCTGCACAGCGGATCTCTGCTGGCGCTAAGCGGACAGCACAAGGTCTCGGTGTTCGTGCGCGATGTGCCCGGTCTGCGCTTCGAGGTCGCGCGGGTGATCTCGGACCAAATCCATCACGTATTCACCTTCAACAACGGTTCGTTCTCGCAGCCCAGCCTGCAATACCCCATCACGCAAGAGCATTTGGCCGAAATCGAGGTCGAGACGCGCGCGGTGAGCGCCCCACCGGGCAAACCGGTGTACGAAACCTTGGATCTCGGCAAATACCTCGACGGCAGCGCCGGGCAGAGGCGCGGTCTGTTCTTCGTCAAAGTGGAAAGCTGGAGCCCGGAAACCAAGCAGACCATGGGCGAAACCGATTCGCGCCTGGTGCTGGTGTCGGATCTCGGCATCCTCTCGAAAGAAGCAGCCGACGGCAGCCACGACGTGTTCGTGCAATCGATCCAGACTGGGAAACCGGTGGCCGGTGCGCACGTGCAGGTCATCGGCCGCAACGGCCAGGCCGTGCTCGGCCAGAATACCGACGGAGAAGGTCACGCGCGTTTGCCCTCGCTGCGCGACCTGCGCCAAGAGAAGGCGCCCAGCATGTTCTTGGTATCGCTCGGCCGCGACACTTCGTTCTTGCCCTATGGCCGCCAAGATCGCTTGCTCGACATGAGCCGCTTCGACGTGGGCGGCGTCACCGATTCCGAAACCAATCAGGGACTGTCGGCGTATCTTTTCTCCGAACGTGGCTTGTATCGGCCGGGCGACGAGATTCACGTCGGCGCACTGGTGCGCAGCCGCGACCTCGACCAAAACCTCGCCGGCTTGCCGCTGGAAATGGTGGTCAGCGATGCTCGCGGCATGGAGGTGAAGCGCCAGCGCTTCAAGCTCAGCGCTGCTGGCCTGGAGGAATTCTCGCATCGCACGCGCGAGGAATCGCCGACCGGCAACTACACGATGTCGCTGTACACGGTCAAGGACGGCCGCGCCGACAGTCAGATCGGCAGCACACAGGTCACCGTGCGCGAGTTCCTGCCCGACCGGATGATCATTCACAGCAACTTCTCGGTCGAGAATCCCGCGGGATGGGTTGCGCCGAAGGGACTCGAAGGCCAGGTCAGCCTGGCCAATCTCTTCGGCACGCCCGCGGCCAGTCGGCGCATCCGCGCCAAGCTGATTCTCACGCCGGGCATGCCGGCGTTCCCGTCGCTGCGCGATTTCCATTTCTACAATCCGCAAAAACCCATCGAACCGACCGAGCAGGAATTGCCCGACGGCCAAACCGACGAGGATGGCAAGGCCAAGATCGCACTCGGACTCGACCGCTTCGCCGACGCCACCTACCGACTGACGCTGGTGACCGAGGGCTTCGAGGCCGAGGGCGGACGTTCGGTGACGTCCGAGGCCTCCACCGTGGTTTCGTCGCGGCCTTGGCTCATCGGCTACAAGAGCGACGGCGACTTGCAATACGTGAACAAGGACGCGGCCAGAGAGGTCGAGCTGGTCGCGGTCGGGCCCAAGGGCGCCAAGGTCGCGGCCGACAAGCTGCAAATCGTGGTGCTGGAGCGACGCTATGTCTCGTCGCTGGTGCGCCTGGAGAATGGCACCTTCCGTTACCAATCGGTGCGCAAAGACGTGGAAGTGTCGCGCAAGCCCTTCGCGCTGCCGGCCGCGGGAACGCACGCCAAGTTGCCCACCGACAAAGCGGGCGACTTCGCGCTCTCGCTGCAAAACGCGGCCGGCGAAGTCGTTCAGGAGATCCCGTTTACCGTGGCTGGCTTCGGCAATCTGGCGCGCTCGCTGGAGAAGAACGCCGAGTTGCAACTTGCGCTCAAGACCGGCGACGTGGCTCCCGGCGGCGAGATCGAAATGCAGATCAAGGCGCCCTATACCGGCAGCGGCCTGATCACGGTCGAGCGCGAGAAGGTCTACGCTTGGAAATGGTTCCGCACCAGCGAGACCGCCACCGTGCAGAAGATCAAGGTGCCGGCCGAACTGGAGGGCGGCGGCTACGTCTCGGTGTCGTTCGTGCGCGATTCCGCCTCGGAAGAGGTATTCATGAGTCCACTGAGCTACGCGACAGTCCCCTTCGTCATCAGCCATGGCAAGCGCGCCTTGAATGTGAAGGTGGATACGGAGGATCTGGTGAAGCCCGGCACGACGCTGACCATGAAGGTCAGCGCGAATCACAAGGGCCGCGCCTTGGTTTTCGCCGTGGACGAAGGGATCTTGCGGGTGGCCCACTACCGCACGCCGGATCCGCTGAGCCACTTCTTGCAGAAGCGCGCACTGTCGGTGCGCACTACGCAGATCCTCGATCTGATCCTGCCCGAGCTGGCCAAGCTACGCGACGCCGCGGCCCCGGGCGGCGATGGGGAAGACGCCGCGGTCGGCGCCAACCTGAATCCCTTCCGGCGCAAGCACGACAAACCGGTCGTGTTCTGGTCGGGGATCGTCGATGTCGGACCGCAAGTCAAAGAGCTGAGCTACGAAGTGCCGGACAACTTCAACGGCACCCTACACGTGATGGCCGTGGCCGCCTCGGATCTGGGCATGGGTGCGTTCGACAAGAAGACTCTTGTGCGCGGGGATTTCGTGATCAGCCCCAACGCACCGACCTTCGCGGCGCCCGGCGACGAGTTGGAAGTCTCGGTCGGCCTGGCCAACAACGTCGTCGACTCGGGCAAGAACGCCAAGCCCAAGCTGTCGCTGACCACGTCGAGCCAGCTCGAAATCATCGGCCCGCACGAGATCGAACTGCCCATCGGCGAGATGCGCGAGGGCAGCGCCGTTTTCCGCGTGCGTGCCCGCAAAGAGCTCGGCTCGGCCAGCCTGCGATTCGAGGCACATCTCGGCGACAAATCCGCGCGGCTGACCACCGACCTCAGCGTGCGTCCGGCGTCGCCTTTTGTGACCACCTTGCAGGCCGGGTACCTCAAGAACGGCGACACCAGCGCGACCATCGAGCGCAAGCTGTTCAGCGAGTTCCGCACGCTGGACGCCGGCATCGCGGCGGTGCCCCTGTCGCTGGCACACGGCTTGGCGTCGTACTTGGCCAGCTTTCCGCACGCCTGCACCGAGCAGCTGGTCAGCCAGGCGGCGCCCGCGGTGGTGCTGGGCAAACGGCCAGAGTTCGGATTCGACAAGGCCAAGTCCGAGACGACCGTCGCCAATTTGATCGATGTGTTGCGCTCGCGACAGAACGAAGAAGGCGGTTTTGGTTTGTGGACCGCCAATCCCAAAAGCGCGACCGTGCCCACCGTGTGGGCGCTGCACCTGCTCACTGAGGCGCGCGAGCGCGGCCATGCCGTTCCGGCCGAATTGATGAAGAACGGCACGCGCTACCTGGAGACCTTGGCCAGCGAGACGCCCGACGATCTCGCCGACTCGCGCATCCGCGCCCATGCGCTCTACGTGCTGGCCCGCAACGGGGTCAAAGTCGGACGACACGCGGCATCCCTGCAACACTGGCTCGAGGCCAACGCCGGCAAGACCTGGCGCGAGGAGCTGTCGAGCGCGTACCTCGGCGCCACCTACGCCATCCTCAAGCAGGACAGTCTCGCCAACGAAATTGCCGCCGAGATCAAATTGGGCGCCAAGCACAAGACCGACTACGAACACTATTACGACGATCTCGGACACGACTCCCAGGCCCTGTTGCTGATAGCCCGGCACTTCCCCAAGCGGGCGGCAAAGGTCGGCAAGGAAGATCTCGACGGCATCGTGGCCGCCATCTCAGGGGGTAGCTACAACACGTTTTCGTCCGCGCTCAGCATTCTGGCGCTTGAGGCGTTTGCCAGCGTCGCCGCCGAACCAGGCGCCACCACGCGCACCTTGCACGAGGTCGTCCAGGGCAACAAGCAACCGCTGACCTTGCCGGGCGGACTCTTGCCTCACGTGGCCTTTTCGGATCGGGCGACCGCCTTGGTCTTCGGCAGTCACGGCGACTTCGGTAGCTACTGGTCGCTTTCACAAAGCGGATTCGACGTCGAGCCAGCCAAGAAGGCGCTGAGCAACAAACTCGAAATCGTGCGCGAGTTCCTGGGCAGCGACGACAAACCCATCGGCAAGGTCGGCCTGGGCGACGAAATCAGCGTGCGCATCCGCGTGCGCGCCCTGCAAGAACTCGTGTGGAACGTCGCCATCGTCGATCTCCTTCCCGCCGGATTCGAAGTGGTCATGCAGACGGCGGAGCAAAGTGAGGACTCATCGGAAAGCGAAGATAACGCCCAGCCGAACGACGTTACGTCGACCGAGGGCGAAGGCAACGAAGGCGAAGGCGGCGGTGAGGGTGAAGAGGAAGACAGCGAGGAAACGCCAACGGGCGCAGGCGGACCTGGTTTGCTGACCATCGCCTTGCCAGGCAGCGATTTCGCCGTCGACTACGTGGATGTGCGCGAGGATCGCGTCGTGCTCTACGGTTCGGTCGGCAAACAGATGAGCACCTTCAGCTACAAGATCAAGGCCACCAACGCCGGCAAAGTGGTGACTCCGGCGATCCACGCCGAATCCATGTACGACCGT
>Ga0265316_10004651_pt1 | contig 13599 bp, 14 predicted proteins | sample 4522metaG_FD_202092 | JGI IMG/M metagenome (GOLD analysis project Ga0265316, IMG submission 202092) | Rhizosphere microbial communities from Carex aquatilis grown in University of Washington, Seatle, WA, United States - 4-5-22 metaG | ecosystem: Host-associated > Plants > Roots > Rhizosphere >... | reverse complement strand
CGTGACAGCGACAAAAGCGACATTGTTTCGCCAAAATTGCGATGAAGTCATGCCGACATGCAAGCGTAGAGCTGAGGTCCGGCAATTTAGGCTGGCCCCGGCTTTCCCAGAAACCCGGGGCTTCCTGGCGCGCAGGTCTGCCCATCGGCTTCCTTGATCGCTGCAGGCTGGAAGCCTGCGCTCCATCTGGCGGCAGTCAAAAGGAGCGCTAGCTGCCGCCGCAATCGCTTCCGCCCGGCTCGCTTACTCGTTGAATTCGTCGAACTTCTTGGCGGGTTTGGCTACCTTGACGGCGGCCGCGGCCTGCGGATCGGCCCCAGCATCACGGTCCCGCATGCGTTTCTCACGCGAACCGATCTCTTCGAGCTTTTGCTCGATCTCCGTCTCCTGCTCCTGCTGTTGCATCATCTTTTCGAACAGCTTCGCCTCGGTTTCGTTGACGAAACGCTCCCGCTCGGCAAGGGCCGCCTTCTGCTCCCTGAGGGAAACTTCCTGGCGGTCGAGCTCGGCCTTCAATGCCTCCATCGCGTCTTTTTCCGCGGCGGAAACGGGGGCGCGGGGGTGCCGGACCTTGGCCGCGGCGTGCCGGGCCGCGGCGAGCACTTCTTCCCGGGCGATGGACAGGGCTTCCATTTCCGCGAGGTCGCGCTCCCGGTCGGCGAGGGCGGCTTCGAGTGCCTCGACCGCACGCTCGCGCTCCTCCAGTCGAGCCTCGAGCAACCGCAGGGAAGTCTCCAGCTCGGTCGCTTGTTTTGGATCGATTGTCGTCGCGCCGCCCCCCGGTGGGCGGGTCACCGAGACGATGGCTTGGATCGACCGGCGCGCTTCGACCGAGGCCTCAGATAGTTCCAACTGCGGGCGGATCCCGGCCCCGGCAGTCGTGCGGCGCGGTAAGGCCAGAATTGGTCCCGCCGGATGCTTGAGCGGGAATTTGGGTGGCAGAGAGGGCGGATTGGATTCGGCGGGCATGGTGGCTACCTTTTTCCGAAGAGGCGGGCGAAGAAGCCGCGCCGGGGCGGGGCCAGGGCGGCACTTGGCTCCGTTGCGACGGTCGCTGGCGGCGTCCTTTTGAGATAGGCCTTCAACAAATCGGCCACGATCGCTTCGATCAAGGGATCGTCCAGCACGACCAGCAAACGCGCGAGCGGCGTGCCGTCCGCAACCTGCTGCTGGAGTTGCACCAGATCGGCCTGGAACCATTCAGCCGCCAGGTGCGCGGCCTGCACCCGGAGCTCGGCCTCGACCGTCTGCACCTTGTCCTTGGGCGCTGATGTGGCGGCGGCGGCCTGCTGGGCCGTGAGCTTGCCGCCGACCTTCCGGGCCAGCGCCGCCCGTACCGCCAACGGTTGGGCGCGTAATCCGAGCGCCAGCGCCTCCGGCAAATGCAGGCCCGTGACCCCGGCGCGCAATGGCAGAAAACCCGCGAGCGCCGGCTCGTCGACCTGCGCCAGCGCATTGAGCAGGGCGCGAAAATCGCCGCCGACAATCACGTTTTGCGACAATCCCTGGGCAAAGACGGCCAACCCGCCGATGGTCGAGACCTGTTCCAACTGGCAAAATTCGCGCGTGCCCGCCTCCAGGGCGACGAATTCGAGCGGAAAGTCTTCCGGGATCTCGAGCCGCGCGAGGTTCTTCAGAAACTGGTTCTCCTTTTGTTCCGCCGCCTCGACCTGCGCCACCATTTCTTCAAACGGGCTGTCGAAGGCGAGCGTTTCGCGTAGAATCGTGACGAGTTGGTCGACGCAATCGGCTGTCTGGCCCTTGCGCGCCAAGACGTCCTGCACCTCGTCGAACGAGAGATCGATGTAGGCGGCCGGCGTCTCGTCCGGTCCGGGGATCGGCCATTCGGGGCCATCGAGATTTTGCGCCAGGCTGCCCAGCGCGGTATTAACCATGATTGAGGTGGCGAAGGCCGCGCGCACCTCGTTCCAGTCTTGGGCGGTGGTTATTGGGTCGGGCATGAAATGGCTCCTACGGCGGAATACCGATTACCGGAGCGGAAGCCTACAGCCTGCCGCCGTGGCGTACAAGCTCGGCTGCGACCTTCCGGTAGTCGTTGACCACGTTGTCCTGGGTCTCGTCGCTCGCCTCCTGGCTCACGAGCACCACCGGCAGGCCAAGCGTGACGGCGCGGCGCACCACCATCGCGTCGCGCACCTGGGCGTCGAAGATCTTGGCGGTGGGCGCCGCGCGTTTCGCGGTCTTGTATTGATTGAGGCGGAGCTGCATTCGCATCTTCGGCACCTCGATGTCGGTGCCGGTCTTGATCGAATTGAAGATGATGCCCTGCACCTGGGCCGCCGGACCCATCGCCCCGGTGCGGAAACTGGCGGAGAGCGCGTGAAACTTGTAGAGTTTTTCCACCAGCAACGTGAAGCCAATGAGGCTCAGGGCGTCGGGATTGGCCGGCACGTAGATTTCGTTGGCGGAAAAAATGCCGCATTGCGAGGCGCGCAGGATGTTGGGCGGACAATCGAACAGGACGAAATCGTAGCCGTCTTCGATCTCGGCGAGCTGCTGCTGGAAAATCAAATAAGCCGGGCGTTTCGGGTCGCCCTCGTAATCGCTTTCGAGATCGACCAGGTTAAACGTCGTGGGCACGAGGTCCAGGCCGGGTAGCGCCATGGCGCCAGCCTTGTCCTGCACGACGTCGGGCACGACGAGATCCCGCAACTTCGCGCGACCGGGATCGAAGATCGAATAGAGGGCGCCTTCGCCGGCGGCGTTGATCTTGTTCCAGCGGTCGAGCTTCAGCAGCCAGATACTCGTGTTGGACTGCGTGTCGAAATCGCACAACAAGACACGCTGGCCAAGCTTGGCGAGGCAGGCGGCCGTGTTGACGATGAGCGAAGTCTTGCCGACGCCGCCCTTGTAATTGATGAAGGCAATTCTTCGTACCATCGGATTGCGCGATTCGGAACCAGGATAAAGTCCCGACCATGTGAACATCGGGAGAGCCGCGCGAGTCAAAAACCTACCCTGGTCTTTTACGGAATTTTCGCCGCGCAGGAGCCTGTCGGCCTTACCAACGAAAATCGAATCTTCAGCTGGAATGCTTGCGGTGCTGACGGGAATCCGCCTCGGCAGGCTCCTTAAGCAGCGCTCCGCGCTGCAAAAATCGGATTTATCCTTTCATTTTCCGCCGCCTTGCGGCGGATTAAGGAGTTTGTCGGTCGGGGCGGATTGTATCGCGACGGAATCTCGAGCTTTTCCCGAAACCTAATCCTGAAGCCCGACAAACTCCTAATCGTTCAGGTTAAACAGCACCGGCACGCGCATCCGGAATCTGACGACTTGGCCGTGATGGTGACCGGGCATGAACCGCCATTTCTCCACCGCCCGTAACGTGGGCTCCTCGAAAGCGCGGTCAGACGAGCTCACGACCCGCGGATTCACCACCGCGCCGGTTTCATCGACAGTGAATTCGACTTCCACCCTGCCGGTGGTGCCGGTCGATTTTTCCCGGGTCGGATAGACAGGGCTGGTCTGCACCCGGGTTCGCGGCGGTTGGTCGAGTTCCGTCCACGAAGTCACCCCGCGCTTGCCGGAGCCAAGTTTGCCGTCATCGCTTGGGGGCAGCCCGACATCCCCGATCATATCCGTCAGCCCAGTCGGCTGCAGTCTTTGCGGCTCGACTGGAACCACAAAATCTTTTGGTCCGACTGGTCTTGGTTCGTCAAGTATGGTCGGTCGCTGTTGTCCGCCGCCTTCTTTGATGGGCCTAGCGAGGGGTTCAGCGTCGTCAGGCGCGTCCGGCGGAGGCGGCTCAACAATGTTTATGACGGCCGCCGGCCACAGCTTATGGGGCGGCACTGGCGGTGCGGCCGTGACGGTTGTTCGCGTGGGGTTGGTCATGCCGAAGAAGAGAAAAGCGAGCAACGTGAGCACAAACGCGGCGGGAAGGGTGAAGTGGCGGCGTTCCAGATGTTCTAGGTTGTCCATGTTAGCCTCCTGGTTGATGTTCATTAATAATAACGCGCGCCGCTCAAATTTCTTAGGACAATACGTTGCGTTTTTGGGAGCGAGCATGGCCGAGGTGGAACCGCTTGACCTCAAGCGGTTCAAGCGCGTTGAGGTCAACGCGCTCCACCCACAGAAAGCTCTTTTGAACGCGAGCTAGACCAACACGGGCAGGACACACGTACCATCGCACCGGCTGAAGAATATTCCGTAGATGCCCCGCCTGTAAAATCTCGCCGATTGCAGGCTGGCCGTCGGCGGTGGGTTCGCCCACCCTACCCGCCTCTCCATGAGCACCAGCTGGCTCGCCAATGCCGATTCTGCCACCTTCTGGGCCCACCAAACGTGGACCGACTTCGCCGCGCTGCCACAAAAAGAATACGCCGTCGTGGTGCTGCCCATTTACGGCTTCGCCGACCATGGCGCCGACCGCCCGCTCGACCAGGAGGAAACCCTCGGCGGGACGCTCCTGCGCCGCGCGATCGAGCACGTGAAAGTCCGCTTTGCCGTGCGCGTGTTGCCGCCGCTCCGTTTCGCGCTGGCGGCGAAAGACACCGGCCTGTTCGGCGTCGATCCGGAGACGGCGCACGATCTGTTGCACGAGATCGCCGACAGCGTGCGCGCCGCCGGTTTTCACAAGCTCGTTTTCTTCAACGCGAGCCCGGTCAACGAACCGTTCGTCGCGACCGCCGCGGTGGACGTCCGCGCCGCCCTCGGGCTGCGCACCTATGTGATTCACGCCCGCGCGCTCGGCCTCGATTCGACCCAACATACAGCAGACGACACCGCGCCGATGGCCGAACATCTCGCACAACTGCTGATCGAGATCCGCCAACACCTCGCGCCGCCGCTGACAAAAGCGGAAACCGGAAAGCGGAAAGCGGAAAGGGTCCCGTTTCCTACGACCTTTCCTGCTTACCGCTATTATTATTTGCCGGCGCTGAGCCGGACCCAGCTCTCCGCGATTCCGGCCAAAGACCAGGCGCTCGTCGTGCTGCCCACGGCGGCCATCGAGCAGCATGGGCCGCATCTGCCGGTCGGTGTCGACGCCATCCTCGGCCAGGCGTTGCTGGCTGCGGCCGTCCCCAAGATCGCCGGCCGAGCCCCCTTCTACCTCGCTCCACCCATCACCTACGGAAAAAGCAACGAGCACCTCGGCTTCCCTGGCACGGTGACGCTTTCCGCCCGGACGCTGCGCCGCCTGGTGCTCACGCTGGGCACGCAGCTCCGCGATCTCGGTTTCCGGCGTCTCGCGATCTTCAATACCCACGGGGGCAACAGCACCGTGCTTTCCGACACCGTGCGCGAAGTTCGCGAAACGCTCGGTCTCGACGCCGCGATTCTCCGCCACGGCTTCAAACCCGACGTCACCGCCCAGGAGGCGGCGTGGGGCTTTCATGCCGACGAGTGGGAGACTTCGCTGATGCTGGCCTGCGCGCCCGAGTTGGTGCGAATGAAACAGGCGGTGTGCGAGTATCCCGCCCGGCTCGGCGATCCCGGCGAATTGCGCCCGGGAAATGCTCCGGCCACCTTCGCCTGGATGACCCGCGATATTTCAAAAAGCGGCGTGATGGGCGATGCCACGAAAGCGACGGTCGCGAAAGGGCGCCGCTGGCTCGATGCCGCCGCCGCCGCGCTCGCCGAACGCATCGTCGGTTCAGCATAGCCGGAACCAGGGCGTTTTCAAAAATGCCGCCGCCGGATTTGTCGGACGTCCGCCAAGCCAAATTCTTTCTTTCATTCTGAGCGAAGCGAAGAATCCAGAGCAAAAATTGCAGACGTACAACGGGATTGATTCTTCGCTTCGCTGCTGATGAACAGCCCCAGTTTGTCATCCTGAACGAAGAGAAGGATCCATCTGGGTACTGTTGGCCGGCAATGCGCTGATGGATCCTTCGCGACGCTCAGGATGACAGGTTTTCCTGACGGAGTTCATTTCCGGGAGCCACCGAAGGCGCGGGCTGCCGCTCGCGGGCAGGCCACGTCTTCCCTGATGGCCCGGCGACAAGCGCCGGCCCTGCAGTCTGAAAATCGAACGGCGTTGGCGTCAGCCGATTAACTTCTGGTAGCCGGCGGCGTCGAGCAGCGTCCCGGCCTCCGCGGGGTTCGCGAGCTTGAGCTTGAGCATCCAGCCCGCGGCATAGGGATCGCGATTGACTGTCTCGGGCGCGCCGTTGAGCGCCTCGTTGACCGCCACGACCGTGCCGGCCGCGGGGGCATAAACATCAGAGGCCGCCTTGACCGACTCTACCACGCCAAACGTCTCGCCGGCCTTGAGCGCCGCACCGATTTTCGGGACCTGCACATAGGTGATGTCGCCGAGCGAATTCTGCGCGTAGTCGGTAATGCCGACGGTCGCGGTGCCGTCGCCGGCCAGTTTCAGCCACTCGTGCGATTTTGCGTAGCGGAGATCGGAGGGAACGCTGCTCATGGTATGGGTAGAAAAACCTGTTCGCCCGCGATCTCAACGGTTTCCCGACTGCGCGCAAGCACACATCCCGGCGCGGGGACGCGCCGGGAAATTCGAATCTCGAAATCCGAAATCCGAATTTCGAAACAGCGACGATCCCCGAGGCATTGAAGACAAACTGTAGGAGCGGCTTTACGCCGCGATGGTTTGTCGGAATCGCGGCGTAAAGCCGCTCCTACAACCAATCAAGCCGCAGCCAGCTTCGGAGTATCGGGCCCACTGCGAATGAAAACCGAGAACCCAAAAAACGCGGAGGCGCCGGGAAGTTTGGCCATTTGCAGCATTCGAATTTTCCGCCTTGTTTCGAAATTCGAGATTCGGATTTCGAATTTGAGAAACTTTGCTCAGTATGAGCGATATTTCGTGGGTGTGAAACCGTGGCCTACCCCCTCCACCAGCGGCGACACTCAGTACGGTATGCGCTGCGGATTGTGCTCCCACTCGCGAAAAACCGCGACGCCTTCCGCGCGCAGCAACGGCACCATCGGCACGCGCCGCTCTCCCAACCCCAGCGCGAGTTCGCGGTAAAGCACGGCGTCGTCGAATCCGATCGCCGCGGCGTCTTCGCGCGTGCCGGCATAGACAATGCGCTCGACCCGCGCCCAGTAAGCCGCGGCCAGGCACATCGGGCACGGCTCGCAGCTCGTGTAGAGCGTGGCGCCGGAAAGATGAAACTGTCGCTGCGCGGCGCACGCCTCGCGGATCGCCACGACCTCGGCATGGGCGGTGGGATCGTACGTACTCGTGACGCGATTCTGTCCGCGCCCAACGATCACGCCGCCCTGCACGAGGATTGCGCCGAATGGCCCGCCGACACCGGCGGCCGAACCCGCGCGGGCCAGGGCGATGGCTTCGCGCAGAAAAGACTCGTCGGAACGTGGCTCGGGTGGAAGTGACATGACGGCAGCCAACACAGATTTGCCGCGGGGCGCGAGCGCGGACGCGGAGGCCGGCCGGATAAAACTGACTTCCCAGCCCCCAAACCTGTCTTGCCTCGGACAAATAAAACCGGCTTGTTTTCTGGCCGTATCCCCGTCGAAACCCAGTTTGCCATGACCCCCGCGCTTTGTCTGCCGTCTTCCGGCCTATCCCTACCGACAAGGTTACTGCAGGGCACGGTGTTTTCTTGCTGCACCTCTCCCTTCCACCGTACGTTGCCGATAATCCAGATTCCAGGCGGCTCTTCATCCGCTCCACGCCGACATCTTCCCCCAGCGGATGCGGTTGTTTTTTCCGATTTCTGCCGTTCGTTGAGTTCAATCCCTAAACCCTAAATCCTGCGAAATATGATCCCGTTACTGTTCGGTTTGTTTATGTTCGTTTTTTGGGTCGGTGTAGTTCTTTTCTTCGTCATCGCGGCCTGGAAGGTCTTCACCAAAGCCGGGCAACCGGGTTGGGGTATTCTCGTCCCCTTCTATAATGCCTACCTGTGGCTCAAAATCGCCGGGAAACCAGGTTGGTGGCTCTTGCTCTACCTGATTCCCCTCGTAAACATCGTCATCGGGATCATCGTGGCGCTGGCGGTGGGAAAAGCTTTTGGAAAATCGACTGCATTCTCGATCTTTCTCCTCATTATCTTTTCCTTCATCGGCATCCCGATTCTCGGTTACGGCCAAGCGGTGTACACCCCGCCTGCGCCAAGCGCGTGATCCGCGCGCCCAGCGATCCGGCGCCAACAGTCAGCCACAACCCCTTCGACCCAGCGCGGGCGGCGAGCCTGAACGCGCCCGCCTGGGCGAGCGGGGTTTGATCATTTCGCGTTCTCCACCAGGGCGCGGGCGCCGTCCTCGCTCGTGGCCGCGACTCGCCTCTTTCCGAGGTTCGTCTCGACCTCGTAGAGGTTGGTTTTGCCCGCGGCGCGCAGCAAGGTGATCGTCTTGACGATTTCCTTTGCCGTGGGGGCCGGCATTTCCCCCCGGGGCGAGAGACTTTGCTCGATGACCAGCGCGCCGCCTTGCGCAGCCTCGGTTTTTAGGTCGAACTCGAGCAGCTCCTCCCAGGAGTTGATGATGTGGAAGGTGCCCTGTTTCGTCTCCTGGTTCCAGGTGAAGCCGTTGATGACAACCTGATGGCCGACACTGCCGCCATTCCACGGGTGCGCGGCCACAAACCCCGGCGGCAACGCCTGCCAGATTTCCTTGGGCAACGCGGCGAGAAGCGGCCGGCCTTTGCGCAATTCGCCGCGCGCCCACTCGAACGGGTCCTCTTCCTGCGGCGGGAGATTGTGGATCAGCGGCGGCGGCTTGCCGGTCGTGGTCAGCGTGACGAGCCCCTGCAAGTAACGCGGATCGGCCCAAGGGCGGTCGGGGTTGACGTCGCTCGAAACGCGATAGATCGACGCGTTGTCGAGCGGGTAACCGGCGATGTCGAGCCAGTGCACGCGCCCATAGAGCATGCACGTGGCGCCGAGCTGGTTGCGCGGAACGCTCGGCGGACAGAGCTGCACGGTTTCGAGCGGCCCCACGACGGTCGCGACCTGGATGGTTCGCTTGACGTTGAACGTCTCCTTCGCGACAACGACCTCGGACTTGCCGTGGGCCAGCGGACTTTGGCTGCTGAGGGCAGTGAGAAACGTACGATCCTCGTCAGGCAGGGAGGCCATCGGCACCATCGTCTTGGTGCCGTCGGCGAACTGTACGACAGCGTATCCTTTTTCGATGCGGGCTTTGCTCGCGTTGGCAAACCGCGCCGATTCCGCCCCGACGCGGCCGGCCAGCAGCAGGCCAATCACGAGCAGGGGGAGCATGGTGGGACGAATGGAAAACCGGGAGGGGCTCATCGGCAGGAACCCGGTGGTAGAAACGAGATGAGAGTAGCGCGAGGAAAAAATCCATCGGCCGACAGCCGACGGGAACTCCTAAAGCATTTTAAACCATACCGCAGTCTGAATTGATTCCGATGGCCGCCCGGGGCTCCGCCGCGTAACCGCGGCGGCTACGATCGGAAAGTAGCCGCGACGGTTACGGCGCGGGAGGCGCTTGGCAAACCACCTGCGGCTATAGTTCAATTTACGGCTCTACAATCCGGATTCTGTACCGCAGGCATCCCGGCCTGCCGCCCGGCCGAGGCAGGCTGGAAGCCTGCGCTACTTCTGGCGACAGGACAGTGGAATGCCATGGTGGCCCGCCCTCCCCATTCCGATCTTTCGCCTGGTTTCAGTGCGCGCCTCGCAGTTCGACAAAAGGCGGCTTGGTCAATGTCAACGCGATCTTCGTCCCGCGGATATCGACGGCCAGCGGTTGCGCAGCCGCGGCGGTGGCGACGAGCGCCGAGCCGATGGCTTCGTTGAGCAGCGGCGAGAGCGTGCCGGAGAGCACGCGGCCCACGGTGGCACCGGCCGGGCCTAGTACCGGCGTTTCGCCCCGCACAATCCGGCGGTCGCCGGTCTTGAAGAAAATCACTTTTTGCGGCGCGCCGTTTTGCTTCTCGGCGGCCAGCGCGGCCCGGCCGACGAAATCGACGCCCTTGTCGAGTTTCACCGTCCAGCCCAGGCCGGCGGTTAGCGGCGAGATGTCGCGGGTGATCTCGTGGCCATAGAGCGGATACCCGGCCTCAAGGCGCAGGCTGTCGCGCGCACCGAGACCGGCGAGTTCGAGCCCGCGCGGCGCCCCGGCGGCAAGCAAAGCCTCCGCCAGCTGCACCGCTTCGCCCGCCGCATGATAGAGCTCGAAGCCGTCTTCGCCGGTGTAGCCCGTGCGGCTGATGAGGCAGTGAATCCCGGCGACGGTACCTTCGACAAAATGATAATATTTCACGAGGGCGAGTTTCGCGCCAGTGAGCGATTGCACGATCTCGGCGGCGCGCGGACCCTGGACGGCGAGGAGGGCGTAGTCGGCCGAGCGATCGGTCACGGCGACATCGAAGCCCCGCGCCTGCTCGTGCATCCAGGCGAGGTCCTTGGCGATGTTGCCGGCATTGATGCAGAGGAAGTAGTCGTCCGGACCGCGCATGTAGACGAGCAGATCGTCGACCGTGCCGCCGGTCGGATAGCACATCGGCGAGTAGAGCACGCGACCGGGAAAAAGCCGGGCGACGTCGTTGGTGACGAGGTGCTGGAGAAACGCCAGGGCGCCGGAGCCGCGCACATCGACCTCACCCATGTGGCCAACGTCGAAAAGCCCGGCGGTCCGCCGCACGGCCTTATGTTCCTCCAGGATGGAACGGTACTGGACCGGCATCTCCCAACCCGCGAAGTCAACCAACCGGCCACCGTGCGTGGCATGAAAATCGCGAAGGGGCGTGCGCATCAGTTCACTCATGGCCTCAGCCTAGCGGTGGAGAGCGGGGATGCGGCAAGGATGATTTTCGGTTCGTAAATCGCGTGGCGTGCATAAACTGGTCCCATGCCATTGCCCCTCGCCTATTGGGTAGACAATCTCAGCCCGTTTCTCGGCCCGCACTGGGGCAATATCGGCATTCACTACTACGGGCTCGCCTATGTCCTGGGCTTCGTCGTCGCGTTCTGGCTGCTCGTGCGCTACGCGCGGGCCGGCCGTTCGCAATTGCCGGCCGCGCAGGTGGAGAGTTTCATCGTCGCGGTGGTCATCGGCGTGTACCTCGGCGGCCGGCTCGGTTCCTATTTCCTTTACGACGGCTGGCGGACGTTCCGCGCGGATCCACTCTACATTTTTCGCGTCTGGGAAGGTGGCATGGCGAGCCACGGCGGATTTATCGGAGTAGCGGTCGCGCTGGCCTGGTATGCACGCAAGAGCAAGATTCCGTATCTGCACCTCGGCGACCTGATCGTGTCCACCGGGCCCGCCGGATTGCTGCTCGGCCGGATCGCCAACTTCATCAACGGCGAGCTGTGGGGCAAGGTGACCACGGTGCCGTGGGCGTTTATTTTTCCGCGCAGCATGCCGCCGGGCACGCCGCTGAATATGATCATGCCGCGGCACCCTTCGCAGCTGTACGAGGCGGCGCTCGAGGGCGCGTTGCTGCTGGCGCTCGTGCAGTGGCGTTTCTGGCGCACCGACGTGGTGCGAACCCGCCCCGGCCGGCTCAGCGGCGAGTTCTTCATCGCCTACGCGCTGGTCCGGATGTTCGGAGAAATCTTCCGCGAACCGGACGACGGTGTGTCGCTGATTTTCGGCCTGAGCCGCGGCACGTTCTATTCGATCTTTCTGCTCGGCGTCGGCGCCTGGCTGGTGCTGCGCAAACCGTCGGCGACCACGCCCGGCCCCAACTGATCACACCGTGGTGCCGGGTGGGATCACCGCGCCCTTCGGCACGACGAGGATTCCATCGCGGATGATCACGGCGCCGCCGGCGTACGTACCGTCGGGCTTGCCGTCCGGGGAAAGTACGCACCGTTCGCCGATGCGGGCGTTTTTGTCGATGATCGCGCGGTGGATCCGGCAACCGCGGCCGACCCCGATTTGCGGGATGCCGCGGGCCACGTTGTCCTTTTGCACCTCCTCCGCTTCATAATAATCTGCGCCCATCATCACCACCTCCTCGAGATGCGCGTGCTCGCCGAGGAACGAGCGGATGCCGATGATGCAGCGTTTCAGCGACGAGTCGGTGACGATGGAGCCTTCCCCGATCAACACGTGATCGATCTCGCAACGATTGATCTTCGCGGCGGGGAGGTGGCGACCGCGCGTGTAAATCTTGCTCGTGGGATCGAAGAAGTTGAACTGCGGCAGGGGTTGCGCGAGGGCGAGGTTGGCCTCGAAAAACGCCCGGACCGTGCCGATGTCTTCCCAATAGCCCTCGAAGATATCCGCGTAAAGCCGGGTGCGGCCGAGCAGGCTCGGGATGATTTCCCGGCCGAAATCCTTCATCGTGTTGTCCAGCGCCTCGGCGAGGGTCGCCCGGTTGAAAACGTAGATGCCCATGGAGGCGAGGCAGCGTTTCTCCGGCGAAGGAGTGAGCGTCGCCTCGATGGTCGGACTGACCGTGAAGCTCTGGATCACGGCGGGATCCTTGGGTTTTTCGGCAAACTGCGCGATCGAGAGATCGTCATTGATGCGCATCAGGCCGAGCCCCTCCACCTTGGAGACGGGGACCGGGATGGCGGCGATCGTCACCTCCGCCTGGGTTGCGAGGTGCTGCTCGACGACCTTGTGAAAATCCATTTTGTAGAGCTGGTCACCCGACAGAATGAGCACGAGATCGTGGGGAAACGTGCGGAAATGGATGAGATTGCGCCGCACCGCATCGGCGGTGCCCTGATACCAATCGGAGGTTTTTTCGGTCTGCTCCGCCGAAAGGATGTCGACGAACCCACCGCCGAAGGAATCGAAACGGTAGGTGCTCTGGATGTGCCGGTGCAGCGACGCCGTGTGAAACTGCGTGAGCAAAAAGATGCGATTGTAGCCGGAGTTGAGACAATTGCTGATGGGAATGTCGACCAGGCGGTATTTGCCGGCAAGCGGCACGGCCGGCTTGCACCGCTCCGCCGTAAGCGGATACAGGCGGGTGCCCCGGCCCCCGCCCATGATGACTGCCAGCACCTGTTTAACCTTCCTTCGTTCGGTCGTCATAAGATTGTCCTCCTATATCCTTGCTCAGAGTTTAACCGCCTCCCTAAATTCGCCAGAAAATATTCTAAAAATATGTGCGGCATCGTCGGCTATGTGGGTAAACAAAAGGCGGCTTCCATCCTGCTCGAGGGATTGAAGCGCCTGGAATACCGCGGCTACGATTCGGCCGGACTCGCCGTCCAGCAGAACGGCCACCTCGACATCGTCAAAAAGATCGGCCGGGTGGACAATCTCACCAAGGAGGTCGCGAAACACCATTTTACCGGCACGACCGGGATCTGCCATACGCGTTGGGCCACCCACGGCGGGGTGACCGACGCCAACGCGCACCCGCATCTCAGCAGCGATGGCAAGCTCGCGCTGGTGCACAACGGCGTCATCGAAAATTACGCCGCGATCAAACGCTTCCTGGTCGGCAAGAACTACACCTTCAAGTCCGAAACCGACACCGAGGTGCTCTGCAACCTGATCGCCTATCATTACGCCAAGGAACCCGAATCGAAAACCCAGAGCCGCTTCCTCGAAAGCGTGCGCAAGACACTCCTCCATGTGGAGGGCACCTATGGCATCGCCGTCATGTGCGTCGAGCGGCCCGGCGAAATCGTCGCGGCGCGCAAGGGCTCGCCCCTGCTGCTCGGGGTCGGCGACGGCGAATTTCTCCTCGCGAGCGATGCCTCCGCG
>Ga0265316_10004650_pt1 | contig 13602 bp, 13 predicted proteins | sample 4522metaG_FD_202092 | JGI IMG/M metagenome (GOLD analysis project Ga0265316, IMG submission 202092) | Rhizosphere microbial communities from Carex aquatilis grown in University of Washington, Seatle, WA, United States - 4-5-22 metaG | ecosystem: Host-associated > Plants > Roots > Rhizosphere >... | reverse complement strand
ATGGTCTGCGACCTGCGGGACGGCGGCGAAATATGGGTGGATAATACTTTGTTTTATCAAAACGGGAAATTTGTGATTAAGTTTTAAATAGTCAGGAATCAACATATTCGCTATAGCCCGGTATAAATTACTTCGCAAATGCTATAGCCTTGTAATCAAGAGTAATGAGTAAATAAACAGTCAAAGAGGGATAGTATAGCACAAAAAAATTGAGTTTCAAGGGTTATTTAGCCACAAAAAAATATTTTTATTTTTAAATAAAACCTCTTGATTTACATAAAAAAACGGTTTATTCTAAAAGCAGAGGACGAATTATGTAAGGTGTAGCCTCGGTTTTAGCAATAAGAGGCATCAACCTTTGAAAAGATAGTTCTCGAAAGAGGATTCACATGAGAAGAGCAGCAGGAACACGGCGGTGTCCGAGATGCGGCGGCAATATCTTCCTGGATAAGGACTACGACGGATGGTACATGGAATGTCTGCAGTGTAGTTATACCCGGGACCTGGATATTATGTCCGAACCGGGACAGCGACGCAGTTAACATAATATATCAAACCTTGAGCGCTATCCCATAAACTTGTATGATGGAGATATGGGGTTGTGTTCTTTGGCCTTAAGATACGGTTATTTCAGCCACTGTTGGTATGAAAATGTTCAGAGACCACAGCAAATTATCATTGTTGGCAATTATTGTTGCCCTGTAAACGGTGATGAAATCTGAGGTGAACATTTCAGACGTTAGCAACCAGAGTAGTGCAAAGCAAGACAGGGTCGTTTTCCCCTGTTTTTGCTGCGGGATTTGCTGTACTGACTACCAACCGCACCTTGAAACGCGGGAGTCTCAGTCGATTGCCGACCATCTCGGTATATCGCTGCAGAAATTTCTGGACGACTGCACTGACCCGCGGTGGCCCGGAACCGATACCCATTTATTGCGCCGTGTAGACGGGATGTGCCTTTTTTTAGAGCGGAAAGAAGGGAAAACCAAATGGCTTTGCCGGATACATGCTTTCAAGCCGGATGCCTGCCTGGAGTGGGCGGCCGGTGTGGAGAAAGAAGAATGCCGCCGGGGACTGAGCCGTTACTGGGGATTGTCCGTTGATGATTCGGGGAACCTGACCGGTTCCCCTGAAGATCTGGAATGTTTCCAGACATTTTTAAAAACTCTTAATTAGTGGGGGATAACGTCTAATGCCGATCTATGATTACGAATGTCAAAAATGTCATCACCGGTTTGAATTGAAGAAAAGTTTCACAGAGGACGCCGGCGCTAAATGTCCGGAATGCAAGGGTAAAGCCAACCGCATTATCACCTCGGTGCCGGTAATTTTCAAAGGTTCAGGTTTTTACGTTACCGACCACAAAAAGAATAACCCCGCATCCACGGCGGAGAAAAAGGTAGAGACACCGAAACCTGTAGTTGATAGTAAACCCGCTCCTGCCGCGAAGAAAGACTGATATCCGGTTATTGTGTCGGTTTTCGATAATTGAAATGAAAAAAAGAGGGACGTCGTCCCTCTTTTTTGTGTATTCTTTACACCCGGTTGAAGTCACCTTTAGTGTTAGCTGTTTCTGGGCTGGTTGAACATCGTTCCGGAATTGCCGCTGTCCAGATATACCTTTCTGACCGGATACTCCATGATAATGCCTTCATTCTGAAACCTCTTGTGCAGCGCTTTGATGAAATAATGTTTCAACGCGAAAGTCCCGGCCCTGTTTTGGGCTTTCATCACGACTGAAAAATTGATATTCGAATCGCCGAAATTTTTAAATTTAACAGACGGCGTGAAATCTTTTACGCCCTCAGGATTATTCTTCATTACCTCAGTTGCTACTTCGATTATTACCTGCTCCACTTTTTCCAAATCGGAACTGTAGCTGATTCCGCCGTCCACCCCGAATACCATGGAAAGATCAGGTTTTTCGAAATCAGTAACCACCGCATCAGATAATTTCGTGTTTGGCAGAATGATGAGATTCCCCTGCCAGTGGCGGATTTTGGTGATGCGCCAACCGATTTCTTCAACCGTTCCTTCCACACCGGATTCCAATTGAATGTAATCACCCTTACGGATAACGGAGTCTGAAATGACATAGGTACCGGAGAGAAAATTGGTTAGTGTCGGCTGCAGTGCCAGAGCGACGGCCAAACCTCCGATTCCTAAACCTGCCAGGTACGGGCCAATATTGACGCCAATGCGTCCCAGGATGACTAAAAAGGCGAAACTGTAAACGATGATATCGGCGACCCGGCTGAGCAGCGGTACCATGCGGTCATCAAAATCACCGGCCGTACGGGGCGCAATTTCAACTGAGTACCACTGTAAAATCGCATGTACCACCCTGCTTAATGCCATGCCGATAATAAGAATCATTACGATGATGAAGATTTTGTTAATAATAGATTCGACTTTTGCGTCTGTCAGAATACGGTTGATACCGAGCCACAGACCGCCGGCAATAATTGCGGCAAAGATCGGGGCGTTAATCGCCTCGATGATCAGGTCATCGATAATGGTCTTGGTTTTTTTTGTAAAAGGTTTAACGATTGCCCCGATAATATATTTAGATAAGAAGGCAAGCAGCAGGGCGATAACAACAATGCCGCCGGAAACGAGCCACTTGGTTAACGGGTCCGTAGATTTAAGAAAATCAAACATCTTCCAGTCCTTTGCAAAAGAAAAACGTCTCCGTAAAGAAGGCGTTTTCTTGTTAATGAAATATTTTTGTACCAATAGCAATGATATAATTAGGCCGACGTCGATGTCAATATTTTGTTTATGGATATGTCTGAGTTAATCCGACGATGTTAAACATCCGGTCTCTTGCCATTGTAGCAATCGGCGTTGATTTTCTGGATTCGCTGAGTTTAACTTTGCATTGATTTTGTCAGGCAAACTGCCTTACCGTTTATGATCCTCAGCCATAGCAATGGGTTTCGCATGAAGAACCTGACGATTTATGAGCCACAGACGAAATAACACGCCTCGGGTTCTCCGCACCGCATTTTGGGCATTTTACCTCATTCTCTACTCCGCCCCAACGGAGGAAATACTCAAATTTGTCACCGCATTTCTCACATTCATATTCGTATATCGGCACGTTTTACCTCCACCTCTTTAAATTAGCTTTAGCATATAATAGATAGCAGATTAGCGATGCGACTTTTGTCGCATAATCAAAGGACAAGGATTTTGACCCCCCTACCGTTAATGCCGAACGCGCGCTCGTGGCCGCCGCAAAGGCGCAAAATTACAACATTGACGAACTTGTTACTGCCGTGAGACAAAGTCTGGAATTGATCGGCGGCTTGAATCCGCAAGTAAAACGCGGCAATAAAGTCTTCATCAAAATAAACAATCTGTCGCCGCCGTCGCCTCCTGATGTAAAGTTCTTTTTTTGTCAAAAATAAAATGTGCAATACTTGCTCGTAATGGGTTCAGAATCGTTTTGCCCGCCGGTTTTTGGAAAAAAGAAATTGAGAAGGTCGTTACGATATGAAATACGGAGTTTTTCTGTTCAGCACGACAACTTCAGCCGCGCAGGATCAAAAAGTATTAGCTTTAAAAGGTTACAGTTCGACCCTGATTCCGGCCCCGCGCCAGTTTAACAGCCCCAGCGGTATGGCAGTCCGTTTTAACTTGATGGAGCAGGCGGAACTTCAGGAAATATTGAACAAAGCCAACGTTCAGGTACAGTCCGTGAAAGAGATGGTGTAAAAGATACGTTAAAAGCCCGATCGTTTGATAGCTTGACCAATCCCGATTAGGGGATTTTTTTACTTTTCCAGCATGTCTTTCATGGGAGCCCAGTAATAGTCCCGCCAGCCCTGCGAGATGTCGTCGTACTGTTTTTCGGGGACGCCGGTCTGGAGAAATGAAAGTCTGGTGCCGCCGGAGATTTCTTTAAAGGTGAAAGCAACTTTGGAATAATAACCTTCCGGCCAGTCGCTGGCGCGCCATGTTTGGACGATTTTGGTATCCGGTATCAATTCGAGGTTAGCGCCTTCGCTGTAACCGTCAAAAACAGAGAATTTGCCGCCGATTTTCCGGCTGATGGACGCTTTATCACCGGTGAATTTTGAATGCTTTCTGGAATCCATCAGTGCTTCGTAAACATCATGAGGTGGGGCCTTGAAGGTTATCGTTTGTCTGACTGTTTTAGTATTCATCGCACAACTCCGGTTTCATCAGTTATCCTACGAAATAATCTTTGATTCCTATCGAAAAGTCGAGATGATATTATTGAAAACTACGGGCAGAATAATTACAGCGTAAGGAACAAAAAAGAAGACAAAGGCAGTACGTCCGAACCCCGGGAATCCTGAACGCGTGTAAAGAGCACGCACCCCGGTGGCAAATAATATTAAAGCTCCTATGACGGCTGCATCCACAACTAATAATGTGGGGAACCCGCCGATTGCTAATGCCCATTTCGCCATGGGACCCAACTCATACACCCGGTGACTTAAATTGAATCGCAGCGCGGCGAATGTGCTGAGGTAATCCAGCATCGCTAACAAACTGACGAATTGTATCAGTTTCGATTCCGGCCAGGGCCATAGCAACCGCGAAACTTTCTCGATAGGCTTTTCGAGTTTCCGGTCCCGCTCATTAGCTCTTTGAACCCTGGTTTTTAACGATTCCAGAATTTTTCGCATTTTCTTCCTGATTTACGTGCAGTTAACTCATTATATACTGTTTCCGACAGAAGTTTTTCCATTGTATTATATAAGAAATTAGTCTGTAATATCCATTATTTGTTTCACATTCGATACGAAAGTACTATATAAATTGAACAAAAGATGGATAGACGCATACTAGCCTGTCAAGGATAATGGTTCAAGTAGCAAATAGTATCAATACTTCTCACCGGTAAGGACAAACATATGTCGATAGAAATAAACGGGAAAACTTACTACAGAACTGCCGAAGTGTGCGCAAAAGCGGGTATTAGCAGGGCGACGCTTTTTCGCTGGTTGAAAGCAGGGATCCTGAAAAAGACATACCGTGACCGCCGCGGATGGCGGATGTTTACGGAAAGCGATCTGGAGATAATGCTGGCTGAAGCTAATACGATTAAAATCGAAGACAACCCGAAAAAGAGTGAAATGCCTGAGTAAATAAAATGTCCTTTGAGCCAACCGCCGATGTGATTAAACAGAGTTGTGGACAGCCCGGTGGTACAAGTAAATCAACTTACAATTAATTTCGACGGCATTTGCCTGCCGATCGTAATGCTCACTCATTCCCATCGGTTGGGTAAGCCTGTCATCGAATAAAGCTTCAGGAAAGATTGCTCTCAATTTCATGACCATGCTGTTAAGATTGACCGCAGATGACGGAGCGATGTCCGGGCTGAGAGATGAGTAGTTGAAGGAATTCTCAAAAAATTCAACGCTTGGTTCCGGGGAACTCCAACCGTAAATACGAACAAAATATCCCACTTCGCCTGAATTGGCTTTGGACGTTTCTTTTATTTTACTCCAGATCGGAATGCCGCCCGTCACCAACGTGGCCGTTAAATTAAATTTCATTCTGGTAGTTGTCACTGCTTTGTCGGAAGATAGCTGATACTTTCCCTTGAGAATGAGAAAGACGTCTTTGGTTTCCATTTTCAGCGTACGGTTGTTACTATCCCTGAACACGACTGCCTGTTCTCCTAATTCCAGTGCACGCGCATTGAATCGGGTTGAAGGAGATCTGGTAAGCTCGCTGTCGTTAACGATAAAGGCTGTGAGCCCCAGCGTTTTCAGTTGCTTCGCGACCGGTTCTGCTTCTTCGGCTGTCTGGTAATACGCAATCAATTTCGGCATTTTCCCGGACAAAAGCAAACGTGTCTCGTAAGGGTCTTTTTTCAGTATTACAGCGGCTTCTTTTACGAGCGTTGTTTCCAGAGTATCCGGCGGCGCAACCAACAGGTGCAATACATCGTGTGTAACCATCAACTTTCCTGCTTGTATTACTTGTTCATACCTTATCACTATTTTACAAAAATGGCAAAGACCGATAATAGAATCAACTGATAACTTTCGGTAACAGAATCAATTAATAATTATCTAGTGGTATAATGTATTTGCACGGTAAATGCGATTTGAAGGAGTGGCAATGGACGACCTTAAGGTATTCACGGGAAATTCTCATCCCGCTTTGGCGAAAGAAATTACGAATTACCTGGATATCCCCCTGGGACGTGCCGATGTATTTGAATTTAGTAACGAAAACATATTTGTCCGCATTCTGGAAAATGTCCGTGAAAGGGATATTTATGTTGTGCAATCGATGTCACATCCGGTCAGTAAGAGCCTGATGGAATTGCTGATCATGCTGGATGCCTTGAAAAGGGCTTCGGCCAAAAGAATCACCGCAGTGATTCCATACTACGGTTACGGCCGGACCGATAAAAAAGACCAGCCGCGCGTGCCGATTACGGCGCGTTTGATTGCCGACCTCTTAACGGTGGCGGGCGCGAACCGTTTATTGACAGTCGACCTGCATGCCGCTCAGATTCAAGGGTTTTTCAATATTCCGGTGGATGAATTGACGGCGTTGACACTGCTCAGCGATTATTTCAAACAGAAACAGATCGAAGATTTGGTCGTGGTGGCCACGGATATCGGTATCTCAAAAAGGGCACGCGATATGGCCGCCAGGATGAACGCGCCGTTGGCCATCGTCGAAAAAAGACGTTTGGGGAATGCCGGCAAGACGGAAGCGCTCAATGTCATCGGCGATGTTAAAGGCAAGATTGCCGTGACTTTCGATGACGAAATTGATACCGCCGGTTCTCTCACCAATACGGTCGTGGCCTTGCTGGAGCGCGGGGCAAAAGAAGTTTACTCCTGCGCCACACATCCGGTTTTCTCCGACGCCGCTATCGAGCGTATTGCCAAATGTCCGGTGAAACAGGTAGTTGTCGCGGATACTATTCCCCTGCCGCCGGAGAAAAAACTGGATAAAATTGTGGTTTTACCGATGGCGCCGCTGTTGGGAGAAGCTATCCACCGCATTCACACCGGCCTCTCTGTCGGCGCAATGTTCGAACCGGAGTAAAAAACAAATAATCAATAATCAAATAATAGCAACGAATGTTTAATAATTTATAAACGAATAATTTGGATTCCTGTACATTTGCTTCGCAACGTATTTCGACTTCGGTTTCAACCATTCGCAGGAATGACAAGGTTAAATTGATTGGTGGGTTTTACCCACCCTACATGAGAGGGAAAACATGTTTAAATGGCTCGGAAATCTGGTTGATTCAAATGAAAAAGTACTCAAGAAATTGCAGCCTGTTGTAGCTCATATCAACGCACTTGAACCGGAATACGAAAAGCTGACGGATGATGAACTGAAAGCCAAGACGCAAGAGTTCAGAGATCGATTGGCGCAGACTACGGCTGATGCTCAAAACAGGGTAGATACTGCCCGGCAGGAATTACAGGATGTAAAGAAAAGAGTCGCGGAAGCACAGGACAAATTCACTCTGGAAAGCGGGGAACTGTCTGCCAAACAACTCCAGGATAGACTGGATCTGCTGGAAAAAGAACTTGCGAAAGCACAGAACGAAGCATTGGATGACCTCATTCCGGAAGCATTTGCCGCCGTGCGCGAGGCATCAAAACGGGTCACCGGACTACGTCATTTTGACGTTCAAATGATGGGCGGTCTGGTACTGCATTCCGGGAAAATTGCAGAAATGAAGACCGGTGAAGGCAAAACATTGGTGGCGACGTTGCCGTTGTATCTGAATGCGCTATCCGGCAGAGGGGTGCATCTGGTGACGGTTAACGATTATCTTTCCAAATCACATCCTTACTGGATGGGACCGATTTATCATGCTCTTGGGATGACTGTTTCAAGTATTCAGGGGCAGCAGACAGCCGGCGGTCAAGGCGGGGTATCTTTCCTGTTTGACCCCGGATATGATACCGGCAAAGAAGGCGACCTGTGGAAGCATTTCAAGCCGATTACCCGTCAGGAAGCCTACCAGGCAGATATCACCTACGGGACAAACAATGAGTTTGGTTTTGATTACCTTCGGGATAACATGGTGGTTGATCTGAAACAATGCGTGCAGCGTGAGTTGAATTATGCCATAGTCGATGAGGTGGATAACATCCTGATTGATGAGGCGCGCACGCCGCTGATTATCAGCGGCCCGGCGCCGGAGGGCACACTTCAGAAATACGGTATGGCAGATAAAGTCGCGCGGCAGTTGAAAGGTAAAATCATTACCGATAAAGATGAAATCGATGCTAAACAAAAAGGTATCGACCTCGAAGAAGGCCTTGATTACCTGGTTGATGAGAAAAATCACGGCGTCAGATTAACCGGAGAAGGAGTCAGCCGGGCGCAAGAAAAACTCCAACTGAGTGATGTCCGTGAATTTCAGTTACATTGGGAACATTATATCCGTCAGGCTATTGTGGCTAACGAACTATACAAAAAAAACAAGGAATACGTCATCAACAACGGAAAAGTTGTGATTGTTGATGAATTTACCGGCCGGATGATGCACGGCCGCCGGTATTCCGATGGTTTGCATCAGGCGATTGAAGCGAAAGAAGTGGCGAGCGGAGCAGGCGTTAAGGTTGAAGAAGAGACGCGGACCTATGCGACGGTTACTTTCCAGAATTATTTCCGCATGTACCGGAAGCTGGCCGGTATGACTGGCACAGCCGTTACCGAGGCAGAAGAGTTCAATAAGATTTATAAACTGGAAGTCGTGATTATTCCCACGAATAAACCGATGATACGGCAGGACTTGATCGATAAAATCTATAAGAATGAGCAGGCCAAATTCAATCAGGTCGTCCAGGCAGTGGAAGAACTGCATAAAGAAGGGCGGCCAATACTTATCGGTACGGTCTCCGTCGAAAAATCTGAAGTCCTGAGCGACATGATGATGCGGAAAGGCATTAAGCACGAGGTTTTAAATGCCAAACTACATGAGAAAGAAGCCTATATCGTGGCTCAAGCGGGTAGATTGGGAGCTGTTACTGTTGCTACCAATATGGCCGGCCGCGGTGTGGATATCATCCTGGGCGGCAGGCCTGACGACAGGGATGCGAGTGATTGGCAAAAAGAACATGATGAAGTTGTTCAGAAAGGCGGTTTACATATCATCGGCACAGAGCGTCATGAGGCACGGCGTATCGATAATCAGTTGCGGGGCCGTGCCGGACGTCAGGGCGACCCGGGGAGCAGCCGTTTTTATGTTTCACTGGAAGATGATATCATGCGGCAATTCGGCGGCGACCGGGTGGGTAAGTTTATGGAATGGGCCGGTCTGGGAGAGGATGTTCCGATTGAGAACTCCATCGTCAATAAAACTATCGAAAGCGCTCAGGTCAGAGTCGAAGGCTATCATTTTGACATTCGTAAACATCTGGTGGAATACGATGACGTGGTAAATAATCAGCGTAAAATTATTTACGGCGAGCGACGTAAAATTTTAAGCGGTGCTGACCTTAAGACAAATGTTCTCTCGATGGTCGACGATGAAATCTCTGAAATTATCGGCAGCCACATCGGCGAAAATCGCGACGGTAACATGGAAGCCCTCGTCACCGAGACCGGCTCGATTATGCCTTTACCGCCGGATTTCAAAGCCGAAGCGCTGGCCGAACTCAAGCCGGCGGAAATTGAGGAACGGTTGACGCAGCAGGCCGATGCCCTGTATGAGAAGCGGGAAACGGAATTAGGCGCCGAGAGTATGCGTGTCCTGGAACGCCTGTTAATGCTGCGGATTATCGATAATTATTGGGTCGAGCACCTGACAAACATGGATAATATGCGGCAGGGTGTTGGGCTGCATGCGGTGGCCCAGCGCGACCCTCTGGCAGTTTACAAGAACGAGGGACATGAACTTTTTGATGGAATGATGGATGGTGTTCGTCATGATTTAGTGCATAACATTTTTAATATTACCGTAACCAAGACACCGCCTCCTAAACAAACAGCCTCCCCGATGGCTAAAGTTGCCGCGGCCAGCCGCGGCGGCAGCCCCACAAAACAGGCAGAGAAAATAGAGGGCAAGAAAGTCGGCAGAAATGACCCTTGCCCCTGCGGCAGCGGTAAAAAATACAAACACTGCTGCGGACAGAATTTATGACGAATCCGGAAATTGCCGCCGTATTCCGGGATATTGCGAACCTTCTGGAAAAGAAAAAAGAGAACTGGTTCAAGATTCTGGCTTACCGGAAAGTAGCGGAAGAAATCGAGAAACTGACGGTTGAACTATCCCGGCTGGCCGAAGAGGATAAACTGCGGGAAATCCCCGGCGTGGGTGAAGCAATCGAGAAGAAAATTACCGAAATGCTTAGTACCGGTCGTTTACAGTTTTACGAAAAACTGAAGGCTGAAGTCGGGGTGAATACCGGTGAGCAAAACCCAAAGTAACGAAACCTCACAGCAATTAACTTCACTTGATGATGAGGCAATCAGATATTTCCGCAACGCGGTTGCTGCCGGCGTGAACTGGTATTTCGCCTTGCTGGAAGCAGTGGGACGATGGCAATCCCCGGAAGAAACATATCAGGGCCGTCACTATCAGTACTTGATAGAAGGGGCTGCTTTTGACTGGCAATTGCTGGCAGAACGCCTCTGTGACGCCGTTGACGATCTGCTGCCGGAAAATGAAAAGTCCAATTTTTTACTGAAAGGCAAACCCCCGCTGGATATTACCAAGGAACGGTTTCAGGAACTGATCGGGGCGGTGAAATACCGGCAATATTTGAATTACTTTTACGGGGTGACGGTGGAAGATGCCCTGTTGCTCTCTATTAAGGATGAAGTGCGGAAAGAACGCCACCTCGCCGCAATTATCAAAGAAGAAGACACGACCGCCGAGGCTTTTCAGCGGATTTACGCCGAAACCCAACCGGTTTTACTGGAGCAGTTCCGCAAAGAAAAACATCATCGCCGGCTGCGGTCAATCAGCCTCAGCGAACTGAAACAATTCACCTACTGGCTGTTCATGTACCGTGTCCGGCATAACGATAAATCACGAGTTGCCAGCGATACTAAGAAGGCGCTGGATTGGCTTAACCGCAGCGGTTACCCGGATAGGTTTATCATTACCCGTCCGCTCGTGGGTAACAGACGATAACAAAACGGCAGAAAATTTATCCGCCGATTAAAACTTGACCGCGGCTGTTTAATTTTCGGAATAGCCGATTGTTTGCCCGAAAAGCGCCCGTTGATTTGGATTCAGTTTTAGTACCCGTGTGATTTCGGGTTTATTGCAATTGTGGAACCATGAAGCCAGTCCCAGCGCTGAAGCGGCGAGATAAACATTCTGGGCGACGAGGCCGGTATCGACGAAGTAATACGATTTCTGAATTTCCGCATTGTAGAGTCCCGGTTCCTGAAATCCCGCATTCTTGAATTTATCGATATCCACGACATAGATGAGGCGGACGGGAGCGTTTGCTCCGACCGTGCCCTGCCCCGGGCCGATTGCCAGAACGCGGTAATCCCCGGAAAGTACGGGAATCAATTTATGCCCGTGAGGTTCATATAAATAAATTCCTTTTGCCATGGCGGCGTAAATACTGATTTCCTGAGAATTACTGGCCGAACCGGCCGTCAATCCCGGTACGCCAAACGGCCCCTGTTTACGGTTAACCCCCTGGGCTGCCCAGAGAATATCCGATAGAATCTGCAGCGAAATCTTTTTATCGCCGATAGTGCGGGAAGTACTTCTCTTTTTCAGCGCTTCGAAGACTGTTCCGCAGCCTTGAAAAAGCGGTGCGGGAAGTTTAGTAGTCTTAATCCCCGCAACATCTTTCTTTGTCATGTTAATACCTCCCGATCATTAATCTTACCAGGATGGGTTCAGGAGACGGCCTTCGGATTTGCCGCGCGGTTCGGTCATCACGGTATCGGCGTCGCCGTGGAAGATAATATCCGAGTCGTTTTCGAGCCCCTTTATGACGGTCGGGATATATTCCGCCAGGCTGATGCCGCGGAATTTAAGATGGCTGGCATCGCGCCCTGCTTTGTTAAGATCGGTGTCGACCATCGGGGGAACGATTTCAATCACTTTGACCGGGGTGCCCTTGAGTTGCTGCCGCAGGACGATGGTATAAGTGTGGACTGCCGCTTTGGTGGCGCTGTAAACAGGGGTATTTGCCATCGGCATGAAACCGAGTCCGGAACTGACATTGACAATCGCGGCGGACGGCTTTTGCAGCAGATGTTCGATAAAGAGCGCGGTCATATCTACCAGCCCCATAAAATTAATCGCGATTTCATCGCCGCCGGATTTAAGTTCGGAGTACCCTTTCTTGAGGTCGATATACCGCTGGATGCCGGCGTTGTTCACCAGGATATCGATGTCCGGGAAACGGCGCAATACTTCCGCCGCCAGTTTTTCCCTTTGCCGTGAATCGCCGATGTCACAGGGCAATACGGTGAATTCCGGGAATCTTTCCTGTACTTTCGATAATTTTTCTTTATTGCGACCGCAGACAATAACTTTACTTTTCGACTTTTGAAAAGTTTCTGCAAGGCCCAATCCGATACCGCCGGTACCGCCGGTAATCAGTACGGTTCTGTTGGAAAGTTTCATTGTGTCTCCTCCTCGATTGGCAGTTAAAAAATGGGGAATTAATATTACTATACAACATTGCGGTAAAAGGGAATATCATACCCTGCTGATTCCAAAAAATCCAAGTTCCAAATACCAAAATCCAAACAAATCCTAAATCCGAAATACGAAACACTAAATAAATTCCAAGCTCCATACATCAGCCTACGGTTGAGTACCTTCGGGAATACCAATTACCAAACAATGAAGACGAAATCCGAATATCAAAATCCCGGTATCAGCTCTCTCTCCCCGTACATTTCGCCTGTGGGCTCAAGAATGACACGTATTCAGTTGTTAATGTACCTACGTCTGCGGACTTCGATCCGATTCGTTTCGTAAAAAGTGCATTTCTATAGCAACGGAAACGAATGTTATTGGGTTTTTGGGTATGCGGAAGCACTCTGCGTTTTTGATTTGACGTGAGGCGATACGGCGTTTGAGGCCGTTGTTGTTAGAACCCGCCAAGCTACAGGTTGAAATTGCCTGATCCCCACCATGATTAAGTGACCCTGATATAGTTGTTGAAACTATTTTTCTGGATTCCCGATCAGGTCGGGAATGACAGGGGGTGGATTCCCGCTTTCTTGTACATTTTGGCTGAAGGCCAAAAGTATTTCGGCTTGCGGGCCTCAAGAATGACAGGTGTGGCGCTGCCCTTGCAGCAGTACGTTTCGACTGCTGTCGAAAGTATTTCGTCCCTTAAAGGGACTCAACGGGTCCTCGGTATTTGCCCTTTACTGGGCGCTCAGGAGCTGGATTCTGACGAGCCTAGCCTTTGCGTCCACCAACCAGGGAGGACTGTGAATAAGGAGTGTCCGAGGTCTTCGACGTTGCCGCCTTAGTCGTATAGTTCGCACCGGTTGGAAGGCACCGGAACGTTCTCTGTGTTCCGATACTTTCACCCCGGGAACCCCTAAAGCCGTTGTACATGGGCATTTCCAGATACCCAACCGGCCCCAGCGGTAAGAATCATGACGGAGAGTTTTACGGTCGCTCTCAAACGT
>Ga0265316_10004649_pt1 | contig 13604 bp, 12 predicted proteins | sample 4522metaG_FD_202092 | JGI IMG/M metagenome (GOLD analysis project Ga0265316, IMG submission 202092) | Rhizosphere microbial communities from Carex aquatilis grown in University of Washington, Seatle, WA, United States - 4-5-22 metaG | ecosystem: Host-associated > Plants > Roots > Rhizosphere >... | reverse complement strand
ACCAGTTGACCGACCTGCTATCCACTTACACCGCCGCCGGCATCTCGTACCGCGTGGATCTGCGGCTCCGCCCGGACGGGAGCCTGGGCGAAGTGATCGCCTCGCTCGAGGGAGCCAGAAGCTACTACCAGGACCGCGCGCGCGATTGGGAGCTGCAGATGCTGGTCAAGGCACGCGTCTCGGCCGGCGATCCCGGCCCCGGCGCAGAGTTGCTGGAAGCGGTCGAGCCGCTGATCTACTCGAGCACGCTCGATTTCTCGGTGGTCGAAGCGGCCTCGGAAACCCGCGTGCGCATACGGGAGAAGATGGCGGAGCGGCGCGGCGCCCAGCACGGCTTCAACGTCAAGCTGGCCCCCGGCGGCATTCGCGACATCGAGTTCCTGGTGCAGTGCCTGCAGCGCCTGCACGGAGGGCGGGAACCGTGGGTGCGCCACGCCGGCACTCTGCTGGCGCTCTCGCGCCTGCGGGACAAGGATCTGCTCTCGCCCATGGAGTACGGGGAACTGGCCGGCGCCTACCAGTTCCTGCGCCACTTCGAGCACCGGCTTCAATTCTATGAGGACCGCCAGACCCACACGGCGCCCACGGATCCGGACGAGCTGGCGGCGCTGGCGCGCAAAATGCCGGGAGGCCACTTCGGGGGCGCACCCACGGCCGATTCGCTGCTGGGCGAGTTGAACAGGCGGCGGGAGACGGTCCAAGGTATCTACGAGCGCGTGATCCACGCCCAGCAGCCGATCTACTACACCAGCGCGGCCGAGCCGGTTGCATCGGAGGCCGCCGCTACGGCCGAGCCAGAGGAGCCGTTCGAACAGGGCGCGACGAATTTGCTGCGCTTTCTCGACCAGCGCGCGCCGCACCTGGCCGCGGCCGTTGCGCGGAGCGGGCTGCGCCGCGGCCGGGTCCACTTCGAGCACTTCCTGGAGCGCATCCTGCCGCACCCGGACTGGCTGAACTGGCTCGACGGCGACCCCCTCCTCGCCTCCTACCTGCTCGATATCGTCGAGCACAGCCCGTATTTCGCCGAGCAGTTGATCCGCTACCCCGAGCTGATCGCGGAGTTGCGCAACATGCGCCGCGAATCCGGCCCGGACCTGCCCTATCTGGTGGAGGCGCTGGCCAGCGACGATCCATCCGAGTTGCGGCGCTTCTTCCGGCGCGGGATGTTCCGCATCCAGTCGGAGAGCATATGCCGCCAGAGCGAGGTCTTCGCGGCTCTGGAACGCACTTCCGACCTGGCGGACGCGGCCATCGCCGGGGCTTACCGCATGGCCATCGAGCAGGTGACCGCCAGCCGTCCGCCCGCCGGCGCGAACTACCGGCCGAAGGACCAGATGCTGGCCATAGCGCTGGGAAGGCTGGGCATGCGCGAGTTCGATCTGGCCTCGGACGCCGACCTGATCTTCGTGATCCCGGACCAGGACCTGCCCGAGCAGTTGTTCTGGACGCGCGTCGCGGAGCAGATGATTTCGATCCTGACCGCCTACACCGGCGAGGGAATGATGTTCGCGGTGGACACGCGCCTGCGGCCCAACGGGCGTTCCGGGGCCATGGTGCAGTCCGAGACCGCGTACAAGAACTACCTGACCAACGCCGCCGAGGCCTGGGAGGGCATCACCTACATGAAGTCGCGAGCCGCGGCGGGAGACATCGAGCGCGGCACGGCCTTCCTCCACGAGCTGCAGCAGGTGGATTGGCGCCGCTACGGGCAGAGCGGCCGTTCGCGCAAGCAACTCCTCCAGATGCGGCTGCGCCTGGAGAAGGAACTGGGCGGCGACAATCCGCTCAAGGCGGGCCGCGGCGGATACTACGACATCGATTTCGCGCTCATGTACCTGCGTCTCAAGGGGGCGGGAATCTTCTTCAAAGTGCTCAACACGCCGGCGCGCATCGACGTGATCGAACAGATGGGGCACCTGGAGCGTCCGGATGCCGATTTCCTACGCGACGCGGCGGGCTTCTACCGCGCCCTGGATCACGCCTTGCGGGTATCGAGCGGCCACACCGAGGGAACGCTTCCGACCAGCGGCTGGGCGCTCGATAACCTCAACGCCCTGCTGCGCCGCTGGACCCCGGACCACCTGCACGACCAGCCGCTGGATGTCGAGCTGGCGCAGATACAGACCCGCACCCGGGAGTTCTTCGACCGGCTGTTTCACGTGTAGAGCTGTCAGCCATCGACGTGACGGGGGTGGAGCGCGCTGCCGGCTGACGTGAGTGGCTGTCGTTTTCGCCGCAAGCTCAGCTACAGTGGAACCAAGGCGTCCCCGGTTTACGGGCCGCGCGAGGGAGGGCTGCGTTTGTGGGGAGCTTCTACCTGGGAGTCTGGCACAGTCGCGCGGCGATTTCAGATGAGGAAGCCGCAAGGCAGTATCTTGTACTGAGCGACGGGAAATCGGCGTCTCCTGAGTTTGACCCCCAGGTGTACGCCTTCTACACCCACCTGACCGGTCTGTACCCCGAGATCGACATGGTTCCGGAAAGCGAATCCGACACCTGCCCCTGGGCTTGCAGCATCGACATGTCCGGCGGCCACGTGATCATGGCCATTGAGCCGGAGAAATCCGAGCGGCTGGTCCCAGTACTTCTGCAGCTCGCCGAGCGGCACGACCTGGTATGTTTCGATCCCCAGAACCACAAAGTCCATTTGCCCCCGTACCTGAGGGCGCAGCGAGCCGGCACTCCTTGATTCCCGATGGACGGGCTGCCGGGAACGAGCGCGGCGGCGCGGCGGGCGGCGCCCGGCGACGAGCGACGGGCGCAGTTGCTACAATTCTCCCTGACTGATGATCGCCCGCCTCAAAGCGCTGAATCGGAAGCTGGGCCGGCTCGACAAGGTGTTCCTTGTCGCGCTGGTTGCGGCGCTGGTCTCGAACTACACCGCCCCGGCCGCCGATTTCACTCTGCTGCTGACGTTTCTGGCCTTCGTGCTGGCGGTGGCGTGGGCCCTCAAGTGGCTGGTGGTGCTGCTCCAGAAGGTCATCTGGAGGCTCCGCTACCGGCTGCTGGTCGCGTACCTGTTCATCGCGGTCGTGCCCATCCTTCTGATTCTGGTGCTGGTTTGGCTCGGCGCCTATGTGCTGACCGGGCAGATGGCGGCGTATCTGGTCACCTCCGAGCTCGAGCGGCAGACCGCTGAGTTGCTGATGCCGGCCCGCGGGTTGGCCTACACCCCTCCCGCGATCCGCGACCAGCAGGCCGGCTGGCTGGCCTCCGCCCTCCGAACCCGCTTCAGTGGTCTCGAAATCGTCGTCCGTAGCGGCGGCCAGGTGTGGCGATACCCCGCCGGCTCCAACGCCGAACCACCTGCCACAGGCTGGGGCGACGCGAGCGGTCTGGTCCGCCGGGACGGCCGGCTGTACCTGTGGGGCCACGCGGTCCATGAGGCGACCGATGTGACCATGACCGCCCCGGTGACGCCGAGCACCCTGGCTCAGCTTCTGCCGGGCTTGGGGGACCTGTCCTTCCGGAGGATCGAACCTGGCGCTCCGCTCGAAAAGCTGGCTGACGGCACGGTGTCCGAGCGGTCCTCGCTACCGCCCGCGGAAAACACTCTCGACCGCGACATCTACTACCCTGCGGTGGTCCCGGTAGCAGTCTGGGAGTCGTCCGGCAAAGTCGGCAAGGATACGCTGGGCCTCATCACACGCTACTCGGCGGTGTTGGGGACCATCTTTCCGAGCAAGGGCGAGTTCAGTTCCGGCGCGACCGCCGCAGCGCTGGCTTCCACGATCTTGTGGGCGGCGGGCGTGCTCTTCTTCGTGGTCGAACTGGTTTCGGTGGTGATCGGCGTCCGGCTCACGCGCTCCATCACGGGCGCGGTCCATGGGCTCTACCTGGGCACCGAACGAATCCGGGTGGGAGACTTCTCGCACCGGATCGGGGTCCGCGGCGACGATCAGCTCGCCCTCCTGGGCGCCTCGTTCAACCGCATGACCGAAGATCTGGAGCGGCTGGTCGAGGTGGCCAAAGAGAAGGAGCGGCTGCAGTCGGAAATCGAGATCGCGCGCGAGGTCCAAAACCAGCTCTTCCCCAAGAACCTGCCGGTTTCAAAGACACTGCTTTTGGCGGCAGAGTGCCGGCCGGCGCGGCTGGTATCGGGTGACTACTACGACTACATGACGGCGGGGCCGCGGATCGCGGTGGCGATCGGCGACGTGGCGGGCAAGGGCATCTCGGCGGCGCTTCTGATGGCGACCCTGCAATCCACCATGCGTACGCAGTTGCGCGCGGGCCAGGCGGTGGCGGCAGGTGCGGGCAACGGCGGCCCGGCGCCCGCCTTTTCGCCCGCGGACCTGGTTTCCCGCCTCAACCAGCAATTGTTCGCCTTCACGCCGCCGGAGAAGTTTGCCACGTTCTTTTTCGCGCTCTACGACGACGCGACGGGCCTGATGACGTATACCAACGCCGGACACCTGCCGCCCATTCTGGTTCGCCGCGGCACGGCGACGCGCCTGGATGTGACGGGGACGGTGGTGGGCGCCTTCTCCTTTGCGGAGTACACGGAGAGTACGATCCAGCTCGAGCCGGGCGACCTCCTGGCCTGCTTCACGGACGGCGTGACCGAGCCCGAGAACGAGTTCGTCGAGATGTTCGGGGAGGACCGGCTCACCGAGGTTATTCTCAAGCACGCCAGTTGCGATTCCGACGAGATCATCGCCGCGGTCATGAGCTCGGTGAGGGATTGGACCGGCTCGCCCGAGTTACAGGACGACATGACGCTGCTGCTGGCCAGGAGGGTGTGATGGGGCGGGCTTCAAGGCCTGAGGGGGCTGGCCGGCCGAAGCCCGCCCCCCGGCACCGGCTGAGGCAGCGGCTGGTTTGGCTCGGCCTCGCGATCGCCATCGCGCTGGCCACGGGCACCATCGGGTTCACGCTCATCGAAGGCTACGATCCGTTTGACGCCTTTTACATGACGCTGACCACGATCACCACCGTCGGATATGGCGAGATCCACCTGCTGAGCCGCGCGGGCCGCATCTTCAACTCGTTCGTCATCGTATTTGGCGTGACGACGATGTTCTTTGCCATCGGAGCGATGACCCAGACGGTCATCGAAATGGAGTTGGGCGAGTTCTTCGGAAAGCGGCGGATGAAACGCATGATCGACAAGCTCGAAAAGCATTACATCGTTTGCGGCTACGGCCGCGTGGGGCGGGCCGCGACGCGCGAGTTGCAGCAGGCGGGCGTCCCGCTGGTGGTGGTGGACCGCAATCCGGACAAGGTGGAGCGCGCTATCCGCGAGGGCGCCACGGCATTCTGCGCTGACTCGACGCAGGACAGCACGCTCACCGACGCGGGCGTGCGGCGCGCCAAGGGCCTGATCGCCGCGCTCGCCACCGACGCAGACAACCTGTTCCTCATCCTCTCGGCCAAGACACTCAACGCCGGCCTGAAGGTGGCCGCGCGAGTGGGCGATGAGCAGGCCGAGGCCAAGCTGCGGCGTGCCGGGGCCGACACGGTGTTTGCCCCCTACACGCACGCCGGCCACCAGTTGGCCCTGTCGCTGGTGCGGCCGCACGTGGTTCAGTTCCTCGATGTGGCGACCAAGAACGTCGGGCTGGACGTAGGCCTGGAGCAGTTGCGGGTCTCGGCGGGCTGCGAGATGGCGTCGAAATCGCTCATGCAACTGCAACTCCGGCGCGACCTGGGCGTGATCGTACTGGCCATCCGCAAAGCCGGCGGCGCAATGCTCTTCAACCCGCCCGCCGAAGCGGTGCTCGACGCGGGAGACTTTCTCATCGTCATGGGCGAACATGAGAATGTACGCAAGCTTGAGATTCTGCTCGCAGGGGTGAACGCATGAAAGTTCTGACCGCCGCCGAAATGCGCGAGGTGGACCGCCGCACCATCGAACTGGGCATCCCCGGCATCGTCCTGATGGAGAATGCCGGCCACCGCGTGGTCGAGTTCCTGGCCGAAACCTTCGCCCCCCTCGCCTCGCAGCGCATTGCGATCCTGTGCGGCAAGGGGAACAACGGCGGCGACGGGATGGTGGTGGCGCGGCAGCTTTGGACGCGGCTGCGGCCGCGGTCGCTCTCCGTGGTGCTGGCCGCCGCGCCGGGGGAGTTGAAGGACGACGCGCTGGCCAATTACCGCATGCTCCAGGCGTGCGGCTGCCCGATCGCGCGGGAGATCCCGCTGGAAATCCGGAACGCCACAATCGTCATCGACGCGCTGCTTGGCACGGGGCTGAAGGGTGCGGTCGCGGGCCCGATGCTCGACTGGGTGCGGGAGCTGAACGCCGGGTTCCCGCTGGCGAAAGTCGTCGCCGTGGACATTCCTTCGGGCATCGAAAGCGATAACGCAACCACCGTAGGCGAAACCGCGCACGCCGACTTCACCGTCACCTTCACCGCGCCGAAGGTGGGACTGGTGCTCGGACCGGCCAGCACACGCGTGGGCCGGCTGCGGGTGGCGCCGATTGGCAGTCCGCCGTCGCTCCACGAAGAGGACGACGCGATCTTCCTGTCGCTGACCGAGCCGGGCTGGTTCGGCGCGCTGTTTGCCCCGCGCCTCCCGTGGGCCAACAAGGGCAACTTCGGCCACGTGCTGGTGGTGGCCGGCTCGCGCGGCAAGCCGGGCTCGGCGGCGATGAGCGGCATAGCGGCGCTGCGTGCGGGCGCGGGTCTGGTCACCGTGGCGTCGCCGGAATCGGCGGTGCATGTCATCGCCGGCCATGCGCCCGAGTTGATGACCGAACCGCTGGCCGAGAGCGCGTCCGGCTCGATTGTCGACGACGGCCGCCTGACGCGGCTGGCGGAGAAAAAGAGCGTCGTGGCCGTGGGCCCGGGCCTGGGCACGGAACCGGAAACCGTAGAGCTCGTTCGGCGCCTGGTGCGCGAGTGCCCGCAACCTATGGTGATCGACGCCGACGGCCTCAACGCGCTGGCTGGCAGCGCGTTCGAGGGCGGCGGGCGTCTGCGCGTGCTCACGCCGCATCCGGGCGAGATGGCGCGCTTGACCGGGAAAGCCATCGAGGAGATCCAGGGCGACCGGGTCGCCGCCGCCCGCGGCTACGCCATGGAGCATCGCGTGTTCCTGGTCTTGAAGGGCTACCGCACGCTGATCGCGTTCCCCGATGGCCGGGTCTGGATCAATCCCACCGGCACGCCGGCCCTCGCCACCGGCGGGACGGGCGACATCTTGACGGGTACGATTGCCGGCTTCCTGGGCCAGTTCCCCGACCGCCCGGACCACGCTGTGGCGGCCGCCGTCTACGTCCATGGACTCGCGGGCGAACTAGGCGCCGCGGAGCTGGGCGAGAAGAGCCTGGTCGCCACCGACCTGCTGCGCTACTATCCGGCGGCATTCCATGCCTGTGTTCCGAAGCCGCTCTGAGGAGGAGACCATCGCCCTGGGCCGGGAACTGGCGCTCCGGCTGCCCCGCCGCGCGGTGGTGCTTCTGGTCGGCAACCTGGGAGCGGGAAAGACGACGCTAGCCAAGGGGATCGTGGAAGGCCTGGGCGCGGCGGCGCCGGAGGAGGTATCGAGCCCGACCTTCACGCTGATCCACGAGTACGGCGGCGGGCGCGTGTTGCATGTGGACCTCTACCGCATCGACGAGGACCGCGAGTTGCGCACCTTGGGGCTCCCCGATCTGCTTGAGCGGGAGGCGGTGATGCTGGTGGAATGGGGCGAGCGGTTCCCGCACCTGTGGCCGCCGGAGCGCTTGGAGATCCGCTTGCGGGCGTTGGAGGGGGATGAGCGGGAGATCGTGGCTGATATAGTGGAGAGTAGGAGTTGATCATGAGCCGCGTGGAGAAGATCGAGAGCCAGATTCGCGAGCTCTCTTCGGCGGAGCTCGCGGCTCTCCGCGAGTGGTTCGCGGAACTTGACGCCAGCGACTGGGACCGCCAGTTCGAAGGTGACGCTAAAGCCGGAAAGCTCGATCGCCTAGCTGATAAGGCACTAAGCGATCACGCCGCCGGCCGGTCAAGCGACCTTTGACGCATCACGCCTCTCCGGCGTTCTGGGCCTGCTACAACGCCCTGCCCATATCCACCAGGGAACTCGCCGACCGGGCGTTCGCCTTGCTGAAACGCGATTCGCGACATCCGTCGCTTCATCTCAAGAAGGTCGGGAGGCTCTGGTCGGTTCGTGTGGGCCTGCACCACCGCGCGATCGGCGTAGAGGCGCTAGACGGGGTGCTTTGGTTCTGGATCGGAAACCACGCGGAATACGATAGCCTCATCGGATAACGGTAGGTCACTTCGTTTGCCCAGGTAGTGGTTCTTGTACACTGGTCGCCATGTTCCTCGGGACTCCTCTGCGCACCATCGCCGCAATGGCGGCCACAGGCCTGATCGCCGGTTGGGTGGGCTCGGCACCGCCGCAGGGCGCCGAGACCCGGCAGATCGTGGACTTCCTCTATCTCCAAAACGTGCCCGCTGCCTGGAGAGCGAAGGGAGAAGAGCTGCAGTTGGACCTGCTGTGGATCCCGCTGCCGACCCAAAAATACTGCGTGGGGAAGACCACTCAGCAGTGTATTGACCTGGAGTACTGCCTGCGCATACGAGACTCCGGCTCCTACCAACCGCCGTCGTGCCAAGCCTTGAAAGAAACCGTCGCGCGCATGCCGGGGTATCCTCCCGATATCTGCCCCAGGCGTGTCGGGAGTCATGTCTATTACCGCGCGGCCCGGAACGTCATCGGGAATTTCGACGAACTCGTGACGTACTTCAACAGCCGGCCGAAAGCCGCCTTCGACCGGCTGTCGATGAGAGAACGTATCAAGGCGAAGATAGAGCTCACCCGCACCCCGGATGACGATCAGTTTGAGGTTCTCGAAGTGCTGGAGGTACCGGCCCGCTGAGCTGCGCGCTACACTGGTCGCCATGTTCATCGGTCACGTCGCGGTGGGGCTCGCGGCCAAGCGCCTCGCGCCCAGAACCTCTCTGGGACTGCTGGTGGCCGCGCCGCTGGCGGCCGATCTGCTGTGGCCCATCCTGGTGCTGACGGGCATTGAGCGGGTGCGCATCGATCCAGGCAACACCGCGTTCACGCCGCTGGCCTTCACCTACTATCCCTGGTCGCACAGCCTGCTGATGTCGCTGGCGTTGAGCGCGCTGGCCGGTGTGGCCTACTGGCTGTGGCGGCACTACCGCGCCGGCGCGCTGGTCCTCGCAGCCGGAGTCTTCAGCCACTGGGTGCTGGATGCGGTCTCGCACCGGCCCGACTTGCCGCTCTATCCCGGAAGCGCAACCAACGTCGGCCTCGGGTTGTGGAATTCGGTTCCCGCCACCCTGGTGGTGGAGTGCGCGATGTTTGCGGCCGGCGTGTGGCTCTACGCCAGCGCAACTAAGCCCAGGGACCGCGCGGGCAGCTACGGCTTGTGGGCCTTTGTCGCGTTTCTGCTGATCGTGTACGCCGCAAACGTCTTCGGCCCGCCGCCGCCTTCTGTGCGCGCGATCGGATTCGCGGGCCTAGCGCTTTGGCTGCTGCCGTTATGGGCGTGGTGGTTCGACCGTCACCGCACCTGCTCGTGCCCCGAGTAACACTCCGCAACCTTTTCGCGGAAGTTCTCGAGCGCGCGCATCCTCCGCACTTTTAGCGTCGCCGTGAGCTCTCCGGCGTCCATCGAGAAATCCCGGTCGAGCACGTGGAACTTGCGGACCTGCTCAAACGGGGCGAGGCTGGCGTTCACGCGGGCCACCACGCGACGCACCGCGGCGTCGACGGTAGCACGGTCGCGCGCGGGCTCCGTTTCCGCCTTCACCGTCACCAGCGCGGACACGTAGGGCCGGCCGTCTCCGACCAGCAGCACCTGGCTGATGATCGGATCCAGGCGGAGCAGGGACTCGATGTGCGCCGGGTAGACCTTGCGGCCGCTGGAGAGCACCAGGACGTCCTTCTTGCGGCCGGTAATGTAGATGTAGCCGTCGGAATCAATCTCCGCCAGGTCCCCGGTGTGGAGCCAGCTGTCGCGGAGAACCTCGGCGGTCGCAGCCGGGTCCTTGTAGTACCCGGAAAAGACCGTGGGGCCGCGCACCAGCAGCTCGCCATCGTCGGCGATCCGGATCTCGGCGCCGGGCAGCGGCTTACCCACGCTGCCGGGGCGGGTCTCGCCGGGCGGATTCAGAATGACAACGCCCCCTTCGGTGAGCCCGTAGCCTTCGATCAGCGGCAGGCCGGTAGCCAGGAAGAAGCCCGCGAGCTCCTTGCCGAGCGGAGCGGAGCCCGAGCCACAGACGCGCAATCGTCCACCAAAGCGGGCGCGCACCCGGCGGAAGAACACCCGGTCGCACAGCGCCAGCAATAGACGCCGGGGAAGGGCCGGGCGCCGGCCCGCCAGCCGCAGCCGCACACCGCTCAAGCCCAGCCGGACCGCGCGATCGAACAGCGCCGAGACCACCCGGCCACGCTTGCGCACTTCCATGCGGATGCTGGCGTGGACCCGCTCCCACAGCCGCGGCGGCGCGACGAAGACGGTGGGCTTGACGCGCAGAAACTCGTCCGGCAGCTTCATCAGGCTCTCGGCGAACCAGACCGGCACGCCGCAAAGGATGGGGAGCATCTGCAACGCCAAGCGCTGCGTAATGTGTGCGGGCGGCAGGAACGCCAGCACGGAGTCGGCGGGTCCGATGTCGAGCACCTTGGGACCCATCTCCACGTTCGCCACCAGCGCCTCGTGGGTGATCAGCCCCATCTTCGGCTCGCCGGTAGCACCCGAGGTGAGGTACAGGATCGCGCCGTCTTCGGGCATGACTTCCGCGACGATTCGCGAGAACAGTTCCGGATCCTTCTCCATGGCTGCACGGCCCTGGGCTCGGAGGTCATCCAGCGTCATGACGCCGGTGGCCGATCCTTTCAGCAGAATCGCCGGCAGGTTGTGCGGGAACTGCGGATCGGCTCTGAGCGCCCTCAGCAGCGCCGGGGTTTCGACAAACAACGCCTGGGCGTCGCAGGCCCGCAGCTCGCGCGCCAGTTCGGGAACCGGGTAACTGGTATAGAGGGCCGCGGCAATGGAGCCGTTCGCCATGATGCCGAGATCGGCCAGGCAGAACTCGGCGCGCGCCTCCGAGGCCAGTCCCACGATCGCACCCTTGCCGATGCCCATGCCGCGCAAGGCCACTGCGATCTCGCGTGCTGCGGCGGCAAACTCGTTCCAGGAATAGACGCGATACGGCGCCCCTGGAACCGGCTGGTGAAGGGCCCCCAAAGAGCCACCGCGGGCGGCGGCTTCTTCGAGGATCGAATACATCGTGCGTGAGATCATCCGCAGCCAACTAGGGTACCATTTCCTGTAGCATGCAAGGTCAAGACTGTGTGAGCTACGAACGGGAAATCGAGGTTGCCCGTACCGCTGCCCTGCGGGCGGGAGAACTGGCACTTCGGTACCAGTCCCAGGGCGTCAGACCGGAGACGAAGCCGGATCTGTCTCCGGTAACCATAGCGGACCGCGAATCCGAGCGGCTGATTGCGGGCGTCCTCTCCGATGCCTTTCCTGACGATGGCCTGCTCGCGGAAGAGGGCGGCAGCAAGGAGCCGGCGTCCGGTAGGCGGTGGATCGTAGATCCCATTGACGGCACGCGCGACTTCCTGCGCGGGCTGCCCAACTGGGCAGTCCTGATCGCGCTAGAGAGCGGAGGCGGCGTGGACCTCGGCGTGTGCCATTTCCCGGCCCAGAACGTGACCTACTACGCCTCGCGCGGGGCAGGCGCATGGCGCAACGACAGCCGCATCCGTATTTCGGAGGTCTCCGAGCTTGCGGTGGCCCTTCTGTGTCTCTCGGGGCTGAAAGAAATGGCGGGCCTCGCCTTCGCTCCACGCCTGGTCGAGTGGACGAAGCAGTTCGCGGCGGTGCGCAACTACTCCTCCTCCCAGGATGGCATGTACGTGGCAGCCGGGCAGGCCGAGGTGTCGATCCAGGCGAGCGGCAAGGCTTGGGACTTTGCGGCGCCGAGAATCGTCGCGGAGGAGGCTGGGGCGGTATTCTTCAATTTTGACGGGAGTCAGTCGATTTACGGAGGCAACTGCGTCATCGCGGTTCCGCCGCTCGAGGCGGGGGTGCGGCAGTTCCTCGGCCCCGCTCCGCTCCCGCTATAATCGGAGTTTCACGTCAATGAAGCCCGCCGCGCTCCAGATCGCGCAGGAACAGCCCAAACCGGGTGTGTCCGTGATTGCGCTTACCGGGAAGGTCATGCTGGGCGCGAATACCAGCGCGATTGAGGAACTCATCGCCACGCTGCTTGCCCAGGGTATCCGCAAGATCGTTGTCGATCTCGGGGGCGTCACGCACATCGACAGCACCGGCATCGGAGTTTTCATCGCCAGCCTCGGAAAAGTGACGCAAGCCGGCGGGACGCTGGTGATGGCGGGCGCGAGCGGAGTGGTGCGCGAGGGCTTTCGGGTAACGCGCCTGGATCGCGTATTCCGCTTTTACGCCGACCGTGCGGCCGCGCTCGACGCGGTCTAGCGGCCGCTCCGCCGCCGGACGGGATGGTAGGCGCGGCAGGACTCGAACCTGCGACCCTCGGCTTAGAAGGCCGATGCTCTATCCACCTGAGCTACGCGCCCGCAGAATTCTTGTCCGATTGTAGGATAGGTGGGCCGGCTGCCGCTAGCTAGGCGTGGAAAGATACGAAGTCGTCGAGGTCCAGATCTTGCTTATGCTCCCGGCGCCGTTGAAGAACAGGGCGCCACTGACGAGCGCCACGAACGCCAGAAGAAGGGTGTATTCCGTGACATCCTGGCCGTCTTCCTCGGTCAGCCATCGGTACAGGGCAGCGTGAGTGGGCATAGGGCGCGTATTCAACTATACGGGTCTTTTGATCGTGGAATCAATGGGCGCGTAGTACTGGCAGTACAGGGATCACCCTCCCTCACCGAACAGGAGCCACCCCCATTCGCGCGCTACTTCAGCCCGGCGCGCTCCAGGAGCGCCTCCGGATCGGGATCGCGTCCCATGAAGTCGCGGTAGAGCACGGAAGGGTCTTCGCTGTCGCCCCGGGCCAGGATCTTCTCCCGGAACTCGCGGCCCGCCTTCCCGCTCAGAATGCCCAGCGCCCGGAAGCGGGTAAAGGCATCGGCGTCCAGCACTTCTGCCCATTTGTAGGAGTAATAACCCGCTCCGTAGCCCACTGGGTTCGCGAACAGGTGCGTGAAGCTGACGACGGTCGCGTGCTCCGGCGGCAGAGGCGCCGGCGAGAACGGGCCAAGCGCGCCGCGGCCGTACTCGACCACGTCGCCGTCGGATTCGGGCGCGTAGACGGTGTGAAGCCGCAGGTCGAGGAAGGCAAAACCAAGCTGGCGCATCTGGGCATTGGCGCTACGGAAGGTGCGCGCGCGCTTCATTTTCGTGAAAAGGTCCTCGGGAATTGGCGCGCCGGTCTCATAATGGCGGGCAAACAGGTCCAGGGCTTCGCGCTCCCAGCACCAGTTCTCCATGATTTGCGACGGCAGCTCGACGAAATCCCAGGCCACATTGGTGCCGGCCAGGGAGCGGAGTTCGACCCGGCTCAGGCAGTGGTGCAACAGGTGGCCGAACTCGTGGAAGATGGTCTCGACTTCCCGGTGCGTGAGCAGGGCGGGCCTTCCCCCGGAAGGAGGCGTGAGGTTCCCGCAGATCGTTCCCACGTGCGGGCGGAAGCCGTTGGGCGAGG
>Ga0265316_10004648_pt1 | contig 13606 bp, 15 predicted proteins | sample 4522metaG_FD_202092 | JGI IMG/M metagenome (GOLD analysis project Ga0265316, IMG submission 202092) | Rhizosphere microbial communities from Carex aquatilis grown in University of Washington, Seatle, WA, United States - 4-5-22 metaG | ecosystem: Host-associated > Plants > Roots > Rhizosphere >... | reverse complement strand
ATTCGTTGCCGTGCTGCGATCCGGTTTCGAGGATTTCGCCAGCGGCGAACTGCTGAGCGAGCCGGTCGAGGATGATCTTGGCCATGGCTGGCAAAGGGCCTAGCGGCCCGCCCCTTCCTTGGTCTCGTCGTCGGGCCGGATGGCCGCGTCGGGCGCGACATAGCCGCGCTCGGCCCGCAGCACCACCTGGCTGTGGCCCTCGCCTTTCTGGATCCGCTCCTGCAGCAGCACCAGGGCATCCAGCATCTGCTCGGGCCGCGGCGGGCAGCCGGGAATGTACACGTCCACGGGGATGACCTGGTCAGCGCCCGGCATGGCCGAGTAGTTCTGATAGAAGCCGCCGGTCGATGCGCACACGCCGAACGCGATGACCCACTTGGGCTCGCACATCTGATCGTAGATGCGGCGAAGCACCGGCCCTTGCCGCTCGGTGATGGTCCCCACCACAATCATGAGGTCGGCTTGGCGCGGGGAAAAGCGCGGGATCTCGGCCCCGAAGCGCGCGATGTCGTATTTCGGCGCCCACAGTGCCATGAACTCCATGCCACAGCAGGCGGTGACAAAGGGATATTCAAACAGCGAGAACTTGCGCGCCCAGTTCACCGCTTGCGCGAGTTTGGATGTGTAAACCGAGAATGGCATTTTCTAGTCCCATCCGATCGCGCGCTTGCGCCACACGTAGGCGAGCGCGACCAGCAACACCGCCATGAAGACCAGCACGGCGCCCAGGCCCAACCACGAAGCGCCCACCTGGCACGCGCCCTTGACCAGCGGCTCCGCGCACGACAAGGACGAGTAGTTGAGCGCCCAGGGATACAGGAAGGCGACTTCGATGTCGAACACCAGGAAGAGGATCGCGACCGGATAGAAACGCACCGGGATGCGCACGCGGGGGCTGCCCACTGGATCCGAGCCGGCCTCGTAGGTGATCTGCTTGGCCCGGGTCACGCGGCGCTCGCCCACGAACCGCGCCAGCCCGCTGAAGGCAACCGCCAGCCCGACCCCGGTCAGGATCGCAAGTGCGGCAGCTGTGTAGTCCGACCCCATGGCGCGCTAATACTGGACGGCCCGTCGAGCTTCGTCAATTCGGGGCCGTCCCTTTGTCAACCTGCTTGAGATCTGTCAGGTTCTCACCACATCTCGAGCGGCAATCGAGCCCTAGTGTGCGTGTTCGAATGATGCCTTGGGCCCGCCATACACCGGCACAGAGTTTGCTGGCAATCGAAGTATGGTGAATACAACCGGGCGCGTGACGTGGACGCCAATGGCCGTCAAGTCGCATGCCCGCCTAGGGACGGGAGGCACCCCATGCTGACGAAGACGAGGTTCATGACGGCTGTGGTTCTAGGTCTAGTTTGGATCTGTCCGCTGGCTGCCCGTGCCCAGACCCAGTCCACGACCGAAAGCCCGATGCGATTCGCCGATAGACCGCTTTCGATCAACTTGGTCTTGGGGGTCGCCACCCCGACAGGCGAGGCAGGCATCACCGCCGAATACAGCTTCTCTGACCGGTTCGCGGCCGGGGTCGGGGCCGGCGAGAGCCTGCTGGGGATCCAACTGGCCGCATTTGGCCGAGTTCGACTCGTCACGTGGGGCAGGCACGACACAGCCCATGGACTCGATTTCGTCGCCGCGTTTTCCACCGGCGAATACGAAGGAATCTTTTTCAGCGGGGACTCTGGCACCTGGAAAGAACGGGCCTACTGGGTCCAGAACGGTATCGACTATGAACACGTAACCCGATCTGGTTTTCACTTCGCGACGGGCATCGGCGTCGCCGTGTTGGTGGGCAGCAGCGACGTCCGGCAAGACTGCGTAGACTCCTGTCCCAAACCCCCGCAGAGCGTCTGGCCAACCATACACGTCACGTTTGGTTTCAGTCCGAGCGCGCCTCGTAGGTGATCTGTTTGGCCCGGGTCACGCGGCACTCGCCCATGAAGCGAGCCAGCGCGCTGAAGCCAACCGCCATCCCGACGCCGGCCAGAATCGCGGGTGCCGCGGCGGTGAGAATCCACCACCTTCACCATTCAAGTGGTTCCCAAAGCTTTCCACGGACCGAAATTCCCAGTCTTTTCCCCGAAGGCGAATCGAGACGTGAGGCTGTTTCTGCGGCACGCGGCGTGCATCGTCACGCAGTCATGTGGAACCGTGTTGTGCCGCTTGGGGTGCTTCTGGTGGGCGTCCTCCTGCCGTTGCGAGGCCAGGCCCAGGTCGATTCAAAGCCATCGAATCTAACCCTGGCCTTGCGCTTTCAGCCTCCCGCAATTGGGCTTGGGTTTACGAATGGCTCCATCGACGGCGCCTCTGTACTCGGCGGAGGTTTGGGACTCCAACGGAAGGAATTCTGGATGGTCGAGGCGGGCGGAGGCCTCCTGTTTTGGATGGATTACAGAAAGTCTCGGCGCTACGAAGCCCACCTTCGCGCGGGAATTGCGCCCATTCTGGCCGACGGTCGTGTCGAAGGGTCGGGCTGGGTGCTCCAGGCCCAAATCCTTGCAGAGATTCAGTACCTTGGTCGGTATTTGGACTGCTCCGAACTCGGCTGCAACGAAGATACCACGGGACTCGCCGGACGCGTCGGGCTCGAAGCTTTGCGCTGGTCGAGGTCAGGAAGGTCTGCCTTCACGACCCGCCTTTCGGTGGGCTACATGATCCCTCTGGACCAGACCGTAACCGGATACGGGCGAGACATCGCCGGGAGGGATGACCTTCATTCGTCCATGGATGTTGCCCTGGACATTGGAATTGCCTTCCGCTGATCTCGGGCGCGCACAGCTGCCGTCCTGGCCCCAAGCTTGCGTCACCGTTTGACTTGCGCCCCGCCGGTTTCTAATCTTGGCTCCGATGCACCCCCTCCTATCTCGTTCTGATATGGGAACCCTAAAAGGGTTCCCATACCCTCCCGCGGTGGTGCGCCGCCGGCATAGCCGGCGGGCTCCCCACGCGAGCAGCCTTGCGTCCGTGGGCCTGTTCTTCGCCCTGCCCCTGATTCCGTCGGCTTTGGCGGCGCCTGCCGATCAGAAACCGGCCGACGGCCAGGCATCCGCCGAACTCGACACCGCGGCCCCTCCTGGCGTCGACATCAGCAAACTCGACGACTACGCACGCAAGGTCTTCTTCCGCGTTGTCAACCGCGAGCCATCGAGTTGCGGCAAGGGCCACAGCCTGATCTATTCGGTCAAGCACGATCCCGCCTGCCGGCGCTCGCTCTACGCGGTCAAGTATGTGGCCAAGATGGCCGACTCCGGCTACACCGACTCGGAGGTGACCGACGAACTGCAGAAGCGCTACCGCGACGTGGTCCACAAAGACATCGACGTCAGCCGCGCGCCCAGCAAGGGTCCAGCCGATGCGCGGGTCACGGTGGTCGAGTTCGTGGACTACGAGTGCCCGCACTGCCGGGCCGCTCAGGCGCTCATGAAGCAGGTCCTCGACACCTACCCGCGACAGGTGAAGCTGTGCTTCAAGCACTTCCCGCTCGGCGGCCACACCAACTCGCGCCTGGCGGCCGAGGCCGCCACGGCCGCGCAAAAGCAGGGCAAGTTCTGGCCCTTCAGCGACAAGGTGTGGGACAACGCCGACAACTTGACGCCGGCTGCGCTGGAAAAGATCGCCAAGGAAGTGGGCCTCGACGTCGCCCGCTGGCGGAGCGACATGAACTCCGACGAGGTCAAGGCTGCCGTGACCAAAGACAAAGCCGACGGGGGCGCGCTGGGAATCAACTCCACGCCCACCATCTACATCAATGGTCGCAAGTACGCCGGTCGCCACGACATCGAGAGCATGGGCGACTGGGTCGACGAGGAGCTGGGCAAGTAGAGATGGACTCCACTCGCCGAGTGCTCGCTGCAACTCAATACCTGCGACTGGTGGATGTCGACGGCTGGACCTTCGTGGAACGCGCCAATGCGCGCGCCGTGGTGGTCATCGTGCCGTTGACGGCCGAGCGACGGCTGTTGTTCGTCGAGCAGTATCGGATCCCGCTGGGCAGCAAGGTGATCGAGTTTCCTGCCGGGCTGGTGGGCGATGAGCCTGGCCGCGAAAAGGAAGACCTGATCGAGGCCGCGCGACGGGAGTTGCTGGAGGAAACTGGCTACCAAGCGGCGACGCTGAGGGTGGTTTCCACCAGCGCCACTTCTCCGGGGATGACCAGCGAGATGGTCCGCTTCATCCTGGCCTCCGACCTCACCAAGGTCGGCGCCGGCGGCGGAACCCCGAGCGAGAACATCCGTGTACACGAAGTCGCGCTGGGCGAAGCGCGCGCCTGGCTGAGCGAGCGCGAGCGACAAGGCACCCCGCTGGCAGCGAAAGTCTTTGCGGGCTTGTTCTTCGCCCACGAAGCCTGGGGTGTTAGTTAGAGTCTGTCGGGTAATTCGGGCCGCCCGAAGGGCCGGCCCGCGAGTCGCGGGTCGCGGGGGGCGTGGGCGTGAGCGTGAGCGCGTTCGTGGGCGTTTTGCGGGAAGACGAAGAGCGGATCGCGGGCCGCTCACGCTCACGCCAGCCGCCCACGCTATCCGCACCCCGCTGGTCGCTCACGCTACCGCTACCGCTCACCCGCACGCTGGCCGATCTGCGCTGGACCGGAGGGCCGCTCACCCATGTGGGCCAGGCGCGTGAGCATGGCCCACAGGGTCGAGCACAGGATCTCGTGTGCAAACAGCCAACTTCGATCCACGGTCCAAGCGATGCCGGCCTAGAAACTTCCGGACAAGGTGACCGTGCCGGGACCGAGAGAAATCGCCGGCGCGTCTGGGTCGTCGCGCCCCCAGATCAATAGGGCGACGCCGCCCGCAAGGGCCGCGACTCCGCCCCCCACAAAGCCCCAGCCCGGGGTCGCGGTGGAGCGCTTGAAAGCGCAAGCCGGCTGACCGTGGCAGCTCGGATCAGGATCGCCGTCCACCGACAGGTAGTATCCCCCGAAGCCGAGGAGCACGGCTGCGCCTGCGGTCAGGCCCAACCCGACCAGAGGCAACGGCTGTCGCCAGAAAGATCGGCCAGCCTTGGCAGGAAGCGGAGCCACCTTCGTCTCGGTCAGGTCAACACGAGCTGGCGTGGCGGGAGCCGCCTCGGCGGGAACCGCACCAGCGCCGGCTTGCTCGCGCACCACGCGCGTCCACAGCGCAGCGGAGCGATCCTTCACCGCCCGGTAGAAATCCCTGGCCGAGCAGATCTCGCATTCCTTGGAATCGCTGCCCAGGATGCGACCGGTGTCGCCGTCGCGCAGATCGAGGCGCAAGTTATACGACTCGTTCACGTAGCTGCCCTGAATCTCCAGAATGTGACTTGCCCCTGTCTGCCGCCCCAGCTCGGCCAGGCAAGACGGGATGTTGCAGTCGTCGAGCGAGACCTTGACCTGGCTCTGTGGCACGACCTCGACCCCCAGCCCGCGCAGGGCCTGTTCGGCCGAGTCCCGCACCTCTTGCCGGATGTCCTTCGCGCCACCCGCCATCTCCAGCAACACCACCCGAGGCGCAGCCACAGCCTGTCCCCCCCAAACGGCGGCGCATGCTGAAATAAAAACTCCCAGGAGACCAGGACGCAACATGATCTTCATCTTGAGGATCTGCGCGACAGAGTCAAGCGGGCTCCGACCTGACCGCCCCCAATCCAATCTACGCTGTTATCAACCGCAGCTGCCGGCAGCGCGCCGGTGGTGCGACGGCAATGGGATAGACATTGGAGAAACAGCCATCGCACAAACCGCGATGCTCGTCCGTGCCTCCGGCGCAGTTGATCGAGTCACGCAAGCCACTGAGCGACAGGTAGCCCAGGCTATCGGCGCCCACGAAACGACAGATTTCGTCGACGCTGTGGGCACTGGCGATAAGCTTGTCGCGGTCCGGGGTGTCGATGCCGTAGTGACAAGGCCCCACCGTGGGCGGCGAGCTGATGCGCAGGTGCACCTCGCGCGCACCCGCCCCGCGGATCATGCCGATGATCTTGCTGGAGGTGGTACCGCGCACGATGGAATCGTCGACCACCACCACACGCTTTCCCGCCAGAACCTCGCGCACCGGCGATAGCTTGAGCTTCACGCCGAAGTGCCGAATCGACTCGGACGGCTCGATGAAGGTGCGCCCCACATAGTGCGAACGCATCAGGCCCTGGCCGAAGGGGACGTTGCTCTCGCGTGCGTAACCAATCGCCGCTGCGGTGCCCGAATCGGGAACCGGGATGACCACGTCGGCAGGCACCGGGTACTCGACCGCCAGACGGCGCCCCATCCGTTCGCGCGCTTGATACACCGACTGGCCGGCGATGGTGGAATCGGGCCGCGCAAAGTAAACCCATTCGAACACGCAGCGGTGGGGCTTCTCTGTCTTGAAGGGAAAAAGCCGCCGCATGCCGTCCTTGTCAAAGACCAGCATCTCGCCTGGCTCGATGTCGCGCACGAAGCTGGCCTCGATGAGATCGAAGGCGCAGGTTTCCGACGACACCACCCAGCCTTTCTTGTTGTGCTTGCCCAAGGACAGGGGGCGGATGCCCATCGGATCGCGCGCGATGATCATCATGGATTCGGACAAGAAGGCCAACGAATAGGCCCCATGCACGGCCCGCAGCGCGTCCGCCACGCGGTCGGGCAGCAACCCTTCGCGCGAGCGCGCGATGAGGTGCAGGATCACTTCTGTGTCGCTGGTGGTCTGGAAGATCGAACCCTCGTCCTCAAGACGCGCCCGCACTTCGGCGGCATCGACCAGGTTGCCGTTGTGGGCAATGGCCAGCGACCCGCCCGAATAGTCGACCGCAATGGGTTGCGCATTCTTGGACGCAGAATCGCCGGTGGTCGAGTAGCGCACGTGGCCGATGGCTGACGAGCCCGGCAAGCGTCGCAGCCGATCCTGGGTGAAAATTTCCCCGACGTGCCCCATCTCGCGCACCCAGCGCAACCGCTCACCATCGCTGGAAACGATGCCCGCTGACTCCTGACCTCGGTGCTGCAGGGCATGCAGGCCAAGGTACGCTAGGTTCGCTGCTTCTGGGTGGCCGTAGATGCCGATCACGCCGCACATGGGCGAGGAGAAGGTACCACACCCTCCGCGAAATGCACCCCAGACCCGACGTCCAGATGCGGAGATCGTAAGCGTGGACGCGGCACCCGTGAGCGGTTGCGTGAGCGGTAGCGACCAGCGTGAAGAGGTTCGCGTGGGCGGTCTGCGTGAGCGGCGCCGCGGCACGCATTCGGCTTTCCGCGTATCGCCCACGAACTCGCTCACGCCCTCGCCCACGCGAGCCGCGACCCGGCCCTCCGGGCGCCCGCGATTCCCCGACAAGCCGCCGCTAGCGCCGTCGAATCTTCTTTTTGGCCCAGGCTGGCGCCATGGCGCTCATGGCCCCGGCCACCCGCGGAAATGCGGGCGCCGAAGCAGGAGCAGCCGCGCCAGCAACAGCCGGCGTCGTAGGACGCGCGACAGCGGCAGGTGCCGACGCCGCAGCAGGCTTGGCAGCCACGACTGCCTTGCCGGGCATAGCCATGCGCGGCGGTGCAGGACGAATCGCGGCCTTCTCATTCGCAGCAGGTCGCTGGACAGCATGCGAACTCACCGCAGCCCGCGCGGCCGCGATGTCGCCCATGTCCACGCGGCCACGGTATGCCGCGCCCGCTTCCATCATCACGCGCGGAGACGCCAAATCGCCGACCACGCGCGCGGTCGACATCAGCTTCACGCTCTCGGAGGCGACGATGGCGCCGACCACCGTGCCGGAAACCACGAGCTGGCGCACATCCACGTCGGCCTGGACCGTGGCGCCCTTCTCGACGGTGAGATTCTGCGTGAGCTGCACCCTGCCGTCGATGCGCCCGCGGACCACGAGATCCTCGTCGCCGCGTACCTCGCCCGAGATTCGAGTATCGGGACCAATGACAGTTTCCTTGTCAGCCATGGTGCGCGCCTATACGTCCATGTCCACGTTGCCCTTGAACCCGGCACCGTCGGCAATCACGATGCGCGGTGACTTGGCGTCGCCCACCATCTTGGAATCGGGCTTCAGCTCGATGCGCTCACGCGCCACCACGTTGCCGGTTAACCGGCCGCTCACCGTGACGGTCTGCGCCTCGACATCGGCCTCGACCGTGGCGCCTGATTCGACCACCAGGTTCTGCCCCACCGAGATCTTGCCTTTGACGGTTCCCAGGATGGTGAGGGATTCCTCTCCTGTGATTTCGCCGTCTATGACGATGCTGCTTCCAATGACCGTGTTCGCCATGGGCTTCGTGTCCTTTTCCTTAGCCATGATTCGTGTCCCGTCCCGAGCGCGCCGCCCCGAGGGCTAGGCGCCGCCCGCCTTGATTCCCGCCGGCAACTCTACCTCCATCTCGATGGTCCCTGAGAACTTTGCGCCGTCTTCGATGACGACCTGGGGCGCGCGGATCTTGCCCGCCACGCGCGCCGTCGCGTGCAACACGGCCGACCGCGATGCCACCATGTCGCCGCGCGCCTCGCCCTTGACCGTAACCTGGGTCACGTCCATGTCCGCCTCGACGGTGCCCGATTCCTCAATGGTGAGGTGGCTTTCCAGGCCGATGCGCCCTTCCACGCGGCCCTCGACGATCAGATCTTGTTTTCCAGAGATCTGACCGCGGACCGCGCTCTTGCTGGCGATAAGACAAGGTTCGTCGCTGGCCATCATGTCCTCCTGTGGGCGAACGCCAGGCAAACGTATCCTTGGGGATCTCTGGTGTCAATCTTGACGTCGGTGCTCCAGGCCACCTGGGGACTTTTCGATTCCCAAGAGCGGCGAGCGGGAATACACTTGATCTTCAAGAGCTGACGGCGGCGCAGCGGAGCGGGTCGTCGCTTGGGAGGTTCGGATGGAGCCAGCATCGAGCGGCGTGGACACGCATTTCGCACCGGCGGAGCGCAGCGATCCCGAAAGCCTCGCTCGTCTGGCGGCGCTGGCCGTGGCCGATCCGGTGATCAAGTCCGTGCTCGAGACCGTGGGCGGCTTTCTGCTGGTCCTGGATGAACACCGACAGATCCTCGCAGCAAACCGCGAGCTCCTGGACGGGCTCCAGCTGCAAAACGGTGACCAGTTGGTCGGCCAGCGTCCGGGCGAGGCCCTGGGTTGCGTCCATTCCGGAACCGGCCCTTGTGGCTGCGGCACGTCTATGCATTGCCGTCACTGCGGTGCCGTGCTGGCCATCCTGGCGGCGCAGACCACCGATCAGGCGGCCACCGGGGAGTGCACGCTGGCCCATCGTGAAGGCGAACGCGTGGCCTGCGCACAGTACGGTGTGAAGGTCACTCCGCTGCCCCTGGGCGGTCGGAGCGTGTTGGCCTGTGTGCTCCATGACATAACCGCCAACCGGCGGCGCGAGCTCCTGGAAAGAGTGTTCATGCATGACACGCGTAACGTGCTGACCGGTCTGCAGGCATGGAGCGAGCAGTTGCGCGAGGAAACGCCATCCGAGGCGGCACAGAACGTGGTGCGGCTGGTGGAGCAGCTGCTCCATGAAATCGAATCGCAGAGTGTGCTTCTACGCGCCGAAATCGGCGACCTGCGCCCGCACATGCGGCCGGTGCACGTCAACCACGTTATGGAAGCGGTGGAGACCATGTTCCGCAACCACCCGTGCAGCACAGGCAAGGATCTACGCGCGCGCGCAGTGCCAGCCGACACGATCATCACGACCGATGAAAGCCTGCTGGTGCGCGTGCTGGGAAACATGGTCAAGAACGCCCTGGAGGCCTCGCCACCCGGAAGCCAGGTGCGTCTGTGGTTTGAACGCACGGTCGGCGGCTCGGCCTTTCACGTGCACAACCCCGGCCTCATCCCGCCCTCGGTCGCGCCTCACATCTTCCAACCTCACTTCAGCAGCAAGGGTCGCAACCGCGGTTTCGGCACCTATGCCATGCGCCTGGTGGGCGAGCACTGTCTGGGCGGCCGCGTGAGCTTTCTGACCGACGCAGTGGCCGGCACGCAGTTCAGCATCGAACTGCCCTGAAAATCCCGGGACGGGTGGCCGGGGCCGGTGGCCGGAAACGGATCCGGCTGCCGTCCACGGATCCGGCCACCGGATGCGGCACCCGTTAGCCCAGCCCCATGTGCTTGAGCAGCGCCATGACTTCTTTCAAGTCGTGCCACGCTTCGGCCTTGCGGCTTTCGTCGCGCAAGAGGTAGGCAGGGTGATAGGTCGGCATCACCGGGATCCCCTGATAATGCTTGAGATTGCCGCGTAGACGCGTGATGGCCGTGTGCTCGCCGGTGAGCAGGTGGGCGGCGAACTTGCCCAGGGCCACGATCACGCGCGGCTGAACCACGGCAATTTGCTTCTTGAGAAAAGGCTCGCACGCGGCCACCTCGTCGGGCTCAGGATCGCGATTGCCTGGCGGACGACACTTGATCACGTTGCAGATGTACACATCCTCGCGGGTCAGGTGCATGGCCTGGATCATCTTGGTGAGCAGTTGCCCGGCCGCGCCCACAAAGGGCTCGCCCTGCGCGTCCTCGTCGGCGCCGGGGCCTTCGCCCACGAACATCAGGTGCGCCTCGGGGTTGCCCGCGCCGAAGACGATGTGCTTGCGGCCTTTGGCCAGCTTGCAGCGCTGGCAGTCGCCCAGCTCGGCCCGCACCAGGGTCAGGCCGTGCCCCGCGTGGGGCAGCGACGGCTCGCTGTCGGCGGCAAAGGCTGTCTCCAGAGCGGCCGGGTCGGTGAGCGGCTGCGCCTCCGCGTCCGGCGCGGCAAGCGCCTGCGCGTCCCCGGCCCGGTTCATGCGCGGGCAAGGCGCCTGGGACACGCCCAGCAGACCGGCGCGTGCCCGCGCCTCCAAATGGGTGCGAATGCCAGCGGTAAGGGCGCACAACTCGCCCCGCAAGTCATCCATTTCAGCCCCTGGCCAGCGGCGCGTCCACCGCCATGGCGTAGTAGAAAGTCGCGGCGGTTTCAGCCGAGAAACCCGGTTGCCGGCCCAGCGCGCCCTGTTCTGCCCGTCGCTCTAGCTCGGACAGAATCGCGCTGTGAACTTCGAAAAACATGGGGTCGGTCGACGCCGCATAGGCGCGGCCCACGGCGACCGCGGCGCAAGCGTTCCACGTGTTTTCATCCATGGGACGCGCCACGAAGTTGCGTGCGATCGCGGACGCGACCCGTTCGCGCAGCCAGGCACCGATGAAGGGCGTGGCGCCCTCGGCACCCAGCACCGCCAGAACGCGCGTGGCGGTGGTGCACGAAAAATCGAACAGTCCGTCCTGTGCCGCCGGCTCCGATGTGAAAGGCGGCGGGCTCTTCATGCCGTAGGCAGCCTCGACGAAACGACGAACCATGGAGCTGATGCCTCGGTCGCCCACCATACGGGCGTACTCGCCCAGGCTCCACGCCAGAAAGCCTGGATCGCGGAATTCGCGCCCGGCCGGAGTCTCTAGGTCATTGACATAGGCCCCCAGCAGGCGAGCCGCCGAGGCGGCGCGATCGCGGCGCCGATCGTCTTCAGCCTCGGAATTCAGGATGCGCGGATCGGCCAGTACGGCCCGCAACACCATGGCGCAGTCGTAGGCCGCCTCGTCGCTGGCTGCCGGACCGAGAGCCGCGGGGATGAAATGGTCCCAGTGGCTATTCACGAAATCCCACGCCGCCGCAGTATTCAGCGAGAAGTGATCGTTGGCCGAGAGTGCCTCGGCGCGCGACCACAGCCAGATGGCCGACAAGGTCCCGTGGAAATCCAGATCCTCGGACCCCGGCCAGGGCGGCACGTTTCCCCGCGCCGGCCCGCCCATGGTCTGCCGCCCGGCCAAAACGTTGCCAGCGCCCACCAGCCGCTCGCTGGCCGAGCCCGCGTAGGCGCGCAGTTTCTCTTCGCGTGAAGCGCTAGACATCGTTGCCCTTTCGGCCGCGGCGGGGACGGCCCTTGCCAGCGGAAGCCGGGGAAAGCCCTGATGGCGCCGGGCCGACCTTGTTCGCCGCCGGCGCCTCGGCAGGCGTCAGATAGAAAGTCGTGATGGTGTCCCAGATCTTCATGGCAATGGCTTCCTTGCGATCAGCTGGCAGGTCGACCACCCGGCCGTTGGCAAAGACTATGGTAACCGCGTTGTACTCTGCGCCCAAGCCCAGACCAGCCTTGCCCACCTCATTGGCGACCACGACGTCGCACCCCTTCTCGGTCAGCTTCTGCCGGGCGCGCGCCACCAGGGCCTCTCCCGAAACCCCGACCTCAGCGGCGAATCCCACCAGCAAGGGCGTCCGCCCTTTGCGAGAGTGGCCCAGTTCGGCCAACAAGTCCGGATTGGCAACCAGGGGCAACGTGCGCGCGGGGCGAGCCGCGGGCTGGTCACGACGCGAAAGCTTGCCCAAAACGCGCACGCCAGGACGAAAATCAGCGACCGCGGCCGCCATCACCACCACGTCGGCCTGCATGGCCACGCGGCGCAAAGCCTCGCGCATCTCCAGCGCCGATTCCACATCCACTCGACGGGCAACCCCGGCCGGCGTGGCCAAAGCCACTGGTCCTGCGATGAGCGTCACATCGGCGCCTTGCATGGCAGCCGCGTGCGCCAGGGCGAAGCCCATCTTTCCCGACGAGCGATTGCCCAGGAAGCGCACATCGTCCACCGCCTCCCAGGTCGGGCCTGCGGTGACCACCATGCGACGGCCAGCCAGCGCGCCCTCGGATCTCGGAGCGTCGGGCGCACCGGTGAGGCGAGACTCGATGGCCGCGATGATCTCGGCCGGCGCGACCAAGCGACCGGCGCCCACCCAGCCGCAAGCCAGCTCGCCCGCGTCTGGACCAACCGTGGAGAAGCGACCGGTCTCGATGAGCCGCGCCAGATTCGCCTGGGTGATGGGGTTGTCCCACATGTTGCTGTTCATGGCCGGCGCCAGCAGCACCGGGGCGCGCGTGGCCAGCACCACCGCGGACAGCAGATCGTTGGCCATACCTGCGGCAAAGCGGGCGATGGCATCCGCAGTCGCGGGCGCCACCACCACGATGTCCGCGCGCGAGGCCAGCTCGATGTGACCGATGTGCGACTCCGCTGTGGTCTCGAACATCTCGGTGGCTACCGGATTGCCTGACAAGGCCTCCATCGTCAGGGGCGTGATGAACGCACAAGCCGCGGGCGTCATCACCACCTCGACGCGCGCCCCAGCCTTGCGCAAAAGCCGGCACAGTTCGGCAGCCTTGTAAGCCGATATGCCGCCGGTCACGCCGAGCACCACGGTCTTGTCTTGCAGAACGGCCGTCATAGGAGCGCCAGTCTACCGCAGGAAGCGGCCAAGTGGCGAGCCATGGAGCACCCACTGTCCCGCAATGCTTGCGGGAAGTCGTGGCCGTGGCCGCGACGAGCGCGCGCGAAGCGCACGGGGGAAGGTGGGGTGGGCTGTCCGTCCCGAAGCCCCCGAAAGGGGGCGGCCGACCTTTCCTGCCGCAAAATATGCGACGCCCCCTGCGATGACAGGAGCGTGCTGACGTAGAGTGCTTGCAAACCAACACATTTATGGTCACAATTATGGTCATGTTGAAGGTCAACGTGGCTCAGGCCAAGGCTAAGCTGTCCGCCTATATCGCCTCGGCCGCAGGGGGGGAGACCGTGATGATCTGCCGCCACAACGTTCCGGTGGCCGAACTGCGGGCTATCCCCCAGGCCGCGCGCAAACCCAGGCCCGTCGGCCTGG
>Ga0265316_10004646_pt1 | contig 13615 bp, 12 predicted proteins | sample 4522metaG_FD_202092 | JGI IMG/M metagenome (GOLD analysis project Ga0265316, IMG submission 202092) | Rhizosphere microbial communities from Carex aquatilis grown in University of Washington, Seatle, WA, United States - 4-5-22 metaG | ecosystem: Host-associated > Plants > Roots > Rhizosphere >... | reverse complement strand
TACTTGCTAGTGCCCCTTTGTTTCCGGAGTTCGTGTCAGAGGGTGCTACGATGTTTCACGAACTTCGGAAACGGGGCACTAGTGAGTGCGTGACGACCATGAAGATTGCCGTGCCCGACATGATTTCGAATTCCTATTTCCCCGCCGAGGCCGCGGTCGAACTCGGCTTTTTCCGCGAGGAGGGGCTCGACGTCTCGTTGGAGATGATCTTTCCGGTCGACAAGGCCTATGAGGCGCTGCGTGACGGCAAGGTCGATTTCGTCGGCGGCTCGGCGCATTCGGCGCTTGCCGCGTTTCCGCAATGGCAGGGCGTCAAGCTGATCTGCGCGCAGGCGCAGGGCATGTACTGGTTTCTGGTCATGCATAAGGATTTCGCCGCCAAGCGCGGCGACGCCGGCGCCGTCAAGGGCCGCAGCATCGGCGCCGCGCCCTGGGTGGAAATGGGGCTGCGCCGCTTGCTGACGGCGGCGGGCATCGACCTGCAACGCGACAATGTGAAGATTGCGCCGGTGCCTGGCGCATCCGGCGCCGGTGTCAACTTCGGCCTGACCGCGGCCAGGGCGCTCGAGGAGCGCAAGATCGATGGCTTCTGGGCGAACGGCATGGGCGCCGAAGTGGCGGTGCGGCGCGGCGTCGGTACCGTCGTGCTCGACGTGCGTCGTGGCGACGGCCCGCCGGGCTGCTTCGATTATACCATGGCCTCGATCGCGACCACCGACCGATTGATCGAGAAATCGCCGGAGATCGCGGCGGCCGCAGTTCGCGCCATCGTCAATACGCAAAATGCGCTGAAAGAAAACGTGGCGCTCGCGGCCGATGTCGGCCGCAAATTATTTCCGCCGCCGGAAGCGGAACTGATCGCCGAACTGATCCGCCGCGATCTGCCTTACTACGATGCGTCGATTTCGGAATCCTTCGTGGCGGGCATGAATCGGTTTGCCTGTGATCTCGGCCTGCTGTCCGGGCCGGTGCCTTATGATAAAGTCGTGGCGGCGCAGTTTAGCCCGCTGTGGCAGGCGTGAGTTTCAGGATTGCGTGAAGCGTTCCGCCGGCGGCGCGATTTCCGTGACCAGGTCGCGCACCAGGTTCTTGTTGGATAGCGGCGTCAGCGTCATCTCGCGCGGCTCAAGCCGCGCCGTGCAGGCATAGACGGTTTTGCCGTCAAGCTCGATCATGCATTCCTTGCAGGCATTGGCGTTGATGCATGAAAACCGGATCGCCAGCGTGGGATCGCGGTTGACCCTTATCCAGCGCAGGCCGTCGAGCACCGATTGTCCCGGCTCGAACGGCACGTCGTGGACCTCCCAGCGCCCCGCTTTTACATCGAGGCCGCGCCAGATTTTGAGCGTGGCGCGCTCGGTCATGACGCCGCCGCCCGGGCTGGCGTGGAGGCCTTCGACAACACGACGCGGCCGTCGTGCATTCCGGCAAACTGGTTGAACTCCCAGTCCGGCGATAGTTGCGGATAGTCCTCGCGCTGCTGCGCGCCGCGGGTTTCGGTGCGAGCAAGGGCTGCTTGGGCGACCACGCGCGCCACCAGCAGCATGTTGCGCAGATCGAACCAGTCGATCCGCCGCATGTCGAAGCCCTTGCCGTCGCCGGGCGGAAGTTCACCGAATTCCTGCGTCAGACGATCGATTTGATCGAGCGCGCGCCGCAGTCCGGCCTCGTTGCGCAGCGCGCCGACGTCATCCTGCATGGCCGCTTGCAATGTCTGCACCATGTCGGCGGTATTGAGATCCCGATTTGAGGACGCCGAAATCAGTTCAAGCGCCGCGCGCGTGTTGTCGGCTTTATCGGGCATCGCATTCATGCGTTTGGCGTAAGCTGCGGCGCTGCGGCCGGCGCGGCGGCCGAACACCAGCGCCTCGGTGATGGCATTGCCGGACAGCCTGTTGGCGCCGTTGGCGCCGCCGACCGCTTCGCCGGCCGCGAACAGGCCGGGCGAATCGGATTGCATCTCAACGTCGGCCGCGATGCCGCCCATGTGATAATGCGCGATCGGCGCCACCTCGATCGGCATTTTGGTGAGATCGATGCCATTGGCGGCAAGCCGGTCGATCACTGGGCCGAAGGCCGCGCGCAAGTCGGCTTCCGGAACGTGCTGAAAACTCAGATAGACGCCGCCGTGCGGCGAGCCCCGGCCGGCCTCGACCTCCTTTTGAATTGCGTAACTGCCGACGTCGCGCGTGATGATGTATTTGCCGTCCTCGGCGACGCCGTAGTTTTGCGTGAACTCCTCCATGCGGTTGTTGAGCAGCCGCCCGCCGAGCTTGTAGCGGAACGGGTCCCACATGATCGGGTCCATGCCGATCAGCCGGGGCGCCAGGTGCCCGATGGGAAAGAACTGCACGAATTCCATGTCCACCAGCGACGCGCCGGCCCGCAGCGCCAGCGCATAGCCGTCGCCGCCCATATTGGCCGAGGCGCTGTTGCGGCGGTACAGCCGGGTCAGCCCGCCGGTCGCGATGATGGTCGCCTTGGCGGACAGAACAACGGGTGCTCCGGAGCCGAGATGTAGCGCGGCTGCGCCGACGATTTCATTGTTCTTCCGCAGCAGATCGACGACGCAGAGGTCGCCGGCCTTGCGAATTCCGGACGTCTTGTTCACCGCCGTCCGCAAGGTCTTGGAAACCGCCGGGCCGGTGTTGAGAAAATCCACATAGACGCAGCGCGGCCGGTCATGACCGGGGGCCATCGCCTGCACAATACGCCCGTCCTTGCGCGCCCACCCAATTCCCCATTCTTCCATCTCGCGAATGCAGTCGGGTCCGTCTTCGCACAGCAGTCGCGCCAATGGCTCGTTGCAGAGGCCGCGCCCGGCGGTGAGCGTATCCTGATAGTGATGGCTCCAATGATCGGGGGTCTGCGATCCGAGGGCGACCGCGACCGTCATCTGCGCCATTACGGTGGCGCCGCCGCGGCCGATCAGACTGCGGTCGGCGAGCAGCACGCTACAGCCTGCGCGCGCCGCCTCGATCGCCGCATACATGCCGGCGGCGCCGGAGCCGATCACAAGTACGTCCGTTTCAGCGCGCATCGGCTCCAGGGGCATGTAGACCTCTTATCGGCTTCCTGGCGGGCTGCCGGGCTCGGCAGCCTGTTATGCAGGACGTCTCCCGCGGCCACCATATACCTGACTATTTCGGCGGCATACGCCGATAGCGCTCGAAGGCTTGCATCTGCTCGCCCGATCGTGACTTGATATTGGGCCGCGCCATCATCGTCAGCCGTAAAGCAGCCCTTTGAATATTTCCGGTGAAATCACAGTTGCTGCGCCGCGACAGGCGGTCTTCAAGGCGCTCAGCGACCCGCCGTTTTTTGCATCCTGCATCGATGGCGTCCGCGACCTCAAGGAAATCGATGCCACCCATTACAGCGCGGTGCTGGAAACCCGCATCGCCTATCTGCGCTTCAATTTCAAAGCAGATGTGGAGATCACCGAACTTTCACCGCCCGAAAAGATCGAGGCCAAGGTCGAAGGCACACCGCTTGGTATAGTCGGGCGGCTCACTGCAACTGCGAAGACCCAACTGGTCGAAGCCGGCGATAAAACAATCATCCGCTACACAATCGAGGCGACCTTGACCGGAAAACTCGGTAGCATGGGGCAGCCCGTGCTGATGTCCAAAGCCAAGGAAATGGAAAAACATTTCACGGCACGGCTTTTCGCCGCCTTTGCGGGCGGCGAACCTGGGGGTGACGTGTGACGCCATTCGATCTCGTCGAGCCAGCCTCGCTCAAGGAGGCGATTGCCCTCATCGATCCGGACGATCCGGACGTGCGTGCTATCGCGGGCGGCACCGCGCTGATGCTGATGATGAAGGCCGGCGTGTTTCGCCCGACGCGGCTGGTCAGCTTGCGCAAGATCGGCGACAGCTTTTCGCGCATTGCCGTGTCGGCTTCCGGCGAACTGACCATCGGCGCCATGACGCCGCTCTCGGCCATCGAGCATTCGGCGGATGTGCTGCGAGCGGCGCCGGTCATCGTGCGTACCATGACGCGGCTGTCGAATGTGCGCGTGCGCAATGTCGCGACGGTCGGCGGCGCGCTGGCCCATGCCGATCCGCATATGGATTTGCCGCCGGTATTGATGGCGCTTGGCGCCTCCGTGACCATCGTTGGCCCTTCGGGCGAGCGCAGGCTTCCGGTCGAGGATTTGCTCACCGGCTATTATGAAACCGCGCTCGCCAAGAACGAACTGATCACGCACGTGCATATCCCCGCGCAGGGCGCGACCCGGGCGGTCTATTTCAAGGTCACCTCCGGTTCCGCCGACGACTGGCCGGCGCTCGGCGTCGCCGTTGCGCTCGAACTGGCGGGCTCAAACGTGAAATCCGCGCGCATCGTGGTCAGCGCGGCGACGGTCAAGGCCACCCGCCTGCCGGCCGCGGAAAAAATCCTGATCGGGCACGCCGCCGACACTGCCACCCTTAAGTCGGTCGCCGAAGCCGCCGTGGCCGAAGCCGAGATGCTCGCCGACGTGCGCGGCTCGGCTTCCTACAAACGCGAGCTGTTGCGCGTCTATGCGGTGCGCGCCGTCCGCGCGGCTGCGGCAAGCGGAGGCTCGCACTGATGGCCACCACGACTTTACCGGCGGCTCATCAAGTCGGCCGCTCGCTGCCCCGCCTCGAGGCGCGCGAGAAGGTTACCGGCCGCGCCGAATATACCCATCTGATGCGGCTGCCGGGCATGCTGCACGCCAAGATTTTCCGCAGCACGGTGGCGCATGGCCGCATCAAGTCGGTCGACGTCAGCGAAGCGCGCAAGGTACCCGGCGTTTACGCCGTCTACACCAGCGAGGACGTTCGCAAGGTCATCCCGAATCCCTATTACGGTCCGGCGTTCCACGACCAGCCGATCCTTGCCATCGACAAGGTGCATTTTGTCGGCGAGCCGGTCGCGGTGGTGTTGGCCTTCGATCCGCACGTTGCCGATCAGGCGGTCCAGCAGATCGTCGCCGACTACGAGGAACTGCCCGCCGTGTTCGACGAAGTCGAAGCGGCCGGCAACAAGGTTCTGGTACACGACGAGTTGAAGCCCGCAGGCACCTTCGCCGATCTCAAGCATCTCAAGGGCCGCAAGGGCACCAATATCGCGCTCGATTTCCGGCTGCGGCGCGGCGATGTCGAGAAGGCCTTCGCTTCCGCCGCGCATGTTTTCGAGCACACTTTCCGCACCCAGAAGGTGCTGCATCTGCCGTTCGAGCCTTTCGCCTCGATCGCCGATTACCGCGACGATGGCGTCACCATCCATTCCTCCGCGCAAGGGCCGTCATTCGTGCGCACCGAAATCGCGCGCCTGCTCGGCTGGCCGGAAAACCGCGTGCGCATCAAGGTGCCGTATCTCGGCGGCGGCTATGGCGGCAAGCTTTACATCAAGATGGAGGCGCTGGCGCTCGCCATGTCGATGCTGGCGCGGCGGCCGGTCAAGGTCGCGCTGACGATGGAAGAGCAATTCTACACCATCACCAAACATCCGAGCACCTTCCGCATCAAGAGCGGCCTCGACAAGGACGGCAAGATCGTCGCGCGCAAGTGCGAGGTGTGGTGGAACGGCGGCGCCTATGCCGATATCGGTCCGCGCGTGACGCAGAAATCGGGCTTTACCGCTTCGGGGCCTTACGACATCGACAATGTCTGGATCGATTCCTACGCGGTCTATACCAACCTCACGCCGGCTGGCGCGTTGCGCGGCTTCGGCGTGCCGCAACTGGTGTGGGCCTACGAGAGCCACACCGACATGATCGCGCGCGCGCTCAAGCGCGATCCGCTGGAATTCCGCAAACAGAATTTGCTGCGCGACGGCCGCCCGCAGGCCACCGGCACCATCCTCAAGGACGCCGCGATCGAGAAAGTGCTCGACCGTATCGCCGAGCGATTGAATTGGAAGCGGCCCTTCGACAAAGGCACCGGGACGCTGCGGCGGGGCCGCGGATTTGCCGTCGCGCTCAAGGCGGTGATCTCGCCGACCACGTCGGTCGCCATCGTGAATGTCGCGGGCGACGGCAGCGCCACGCTTTATTGCGGCACCGTCGACATGGGGCAGGGCTCCGACACCGCGATGGCGCAGATGGTCGGCGAGGTGCTCAATATGCCGGCCGAAAGCGTGCGCATCGTGCCGCGCGATACCGACGTGACGCCTTACGACATGGGCACGCTCGGCTCGCGTTCGCTGTTCCACATGGGCCACGCGGTGCGGCTTGCCGCCGAGGACGCGCGTGCCAAGATCGCCGCGCTACGCGCCGAACTGGGCGAGCCGGAGGGCAGCAATGCGCCGCTCGGCGACCTGTTCCGGAAAAAATATGGCATGCAGGCCGGCAACATCATCGGCACCGGCACCTATAAGCCGGATTACATCCCGCCGGATGCCGACGGTCTGACCGCCAATGCGACGCCGTTCTGGATGGTGGCCGGCACCGGCGTCGAGATCGAGGTCGACACCGAAACGGGCCATGTGCGCGTCACGCGCCTGATCAATGTCGCCGACGTCGGCAAGCCGATCAATCCGAAGATCGTCGAAACCCAGCTTTCCGGCGCCTCGCTGATGCAGCTCGGTTTCAGCATGTTCGAGAAGATGCATCTCGACGGCGGCCAAGTCACCAATGCTTCGCTCGCCGATTACAAGATCCCGGGCATCCACGACGTGCCGCTGCTGATGGAAAACGAAACCGTAGAGACCGTTCAGGAAAACGGGCCGTTCGGCGCCAAGGGCGTCGGCGAACTCGCGACCTTCGGCCTGTCCCCCGCCATCGCCAATGCCATCGACGACGCCATCGGCGTACGCCTCATGGAATTGCCGCTCAACGCCGAGGCGGTGTTCCGCGCGCTGCGGGTCAAAGACAACAAGCCGCTGGGGGACGAATAATGGCGGCCCGCACGATCAATTTCACGCTCAACGGCCGCCCGGTGACCGCGGACGTCAAGCCGCATCATAACGTTGTCGAGCTTCTGCAATCGCAATTCGCCTTGACCGGCGCGCGCGAGAGCTGCGGGCAGGGCCTGTGCGGCTGCTGCACCGTGCTGGTCGATGGCAAGCCCGTGTCGGGCTGTCTCTATCTTGCGGTCTTTCTCGACGGCGCTGACGTTGTCACCGTCGAGCATCTGGCCGAACCGGGCAAACTCGATCCGGTGCAGGAAGCCTTCATCGAATGCGGCGCTTTCCAATGCGGCTACTGCACGCCGGGCTTTATCATGATGTCGAAGGCACTTCTGGCCCAGCACGCCGACCCCGACGACCAGCAGATCCGCGACTACTTGACCGGCAATTTATGCCGCTGCGCCGCCTATCCAGAAATCGTAAATGCGGTCAAAATGGCCGCACGCAAATCCAAGGCCGGATCAACCGGCTGATCTTGGAACGAAGACCTTCAGGGAGGGACCGACTCATGACGACGGCAACAATGGCTGCTTCGCAGCCCTGGTATCGCAGCTTGAATGCGACCCAATGGAAAACCGTATTTGCCTCGAATCTCGGCTGGACGTTCGACGGCTACGAAACATTCTCGTTGATCCTGGTGGTCGGCGTGGCATTGCACGATCTGCTTCAGCCCGCCCAATTTGGCCAGATCCCGGTTTTCGCCGGTACCGTCATCGGCATCACGCTGCTCGGCTGGGGCATCGGCGGGGTGATAGGCGGCGTGCTGGCCGATTATATCGGCCGCCGCCGCACCATGATCTTCGCGATCCTGGCCTATTCGTTGACCACGGGGCTTTCGGCCTTCGCCTGGGATTGGGTGTCGTTCGCGCTGCTGCGGTTCCTGGTCGGCATCGCCATCGGCTCGGAATGGTCGACCGGCGCGTCGATCACCGCGGAAACCTGGCCCGACAATGCGCGCGGCCGCGGCGCCGGTTTGATGCAATGCGGGCTCGGCATCGGGTTCTTCCTGGCCTCCTTCACCTGGTTGTTCGTTTCCGCCTACGGGCCCGGCGCCTGGCGCATCATGTTCCTGATCGGCGTTATCCCGGCTTTCTTCACACTCTGGCTACGGACCGGCATTCCGGAATCGCAGAAGTGGGAGCACAGCAACGAAAAGCGAAAATCGGCCAAGGCGCGCAAGAAAAGCGGCGCCAAGCTGAGCGAGGAAGACCACGCGCTCACCCGCTTCACCTTCGCCGATCTGTTCGCCAATCCGGAAATCCGCAAGCGCACCGTCATCGTGTTCTTGATGTCGCTGACGACGACGCTCGCGTGGTGGGGCATTTCGACCTGGGTGCCGCCCTTCATCGCGGCGGCCGCCGGCAAGGCCGGACTGCCGCCACAGACGTGGGCAAGTTATGCCGGCATGAGCTACAATATCGGCGCCATATGCGGCTATGTCGGTCTCGGCTTCATGGCCGATCGGTTCGGCCGCAAGCCGATCGTAATGATCTTTTTCGCCGCCTCGCTGGTGCTCACCTTCGCGCTCTACAAGTGGACGACCGACGTCCACATGCTGTTGCTGGTCGCGGCGGTCAACGGCTTCTTCACGCTCGGACAATATTCGTGGATGTCGGTATGGCTGCCGGAACTGTTCCCGACGCGCATGCGGGCGACAGGCATGGCATTCACCTTCAACAGCCCGCGCTTCATCGCCTTCCTGGGGCCGTTGTTCGCGGGCGCGCTGATCGCCCAACTCGGCGGCTTCAGCGGGATGGCGGTGGCGTTCTCGTTCATCTATATCCTCGGTTTCGTGCTGGTGCCGTTCTTGCCCGAGACCAAAGGCAAGCCCTTGCCGGCGTGATGATCGACGCCCGATTCTAAATCAGCGGTGCGGCGCAAGCTGCACCGCTTTTATTTTCACGTCATCTCATAACCAGGAGCGCCGTCATGGCCGCCACTATCGTTCTGACCAATCCCGCCACCCTGGCGCAGCCTGGCGGGCACTACACCCACGCCGTGACGGCCAATGGCTTTGTCTTCATCTCCGGCCAATTGCCGATCGCTCCGGACGGCGGCAAGGACGCCAGCGCCGGCTTCGAGCAGCAGGCCCAGCAGGTGCTCGACAATGTCGCGGCGGCGCTGGCCGGCGCCGGCAGCGCGATCGACCGGCTGGTTCAAGTGCGGGTCTATGTCACGGACATAAAGCTGTGGCCGGCCTTCAACGCGATTTATGCCAAATGGATCGGCGCGTCGCGGCCGGCGCGCGCAGTGGTGCCGGTGCCGGAATTGCATTTCGGCTTCAAGATCGAGATCGAGGCGGTGGCGCTCGCCTGAACTAAAGCTACATCACCGCGCCGATTTGCCACGGCACAAATTCCAGATCGCCATAGCCCAGGTCTTCCGATTTGGTGTGCCCGCCCGAGGCAACCTGCAAGACCTTGTCGAAGATTTCCTGGCCCTTGGCTTCCAGCGATGTGCCGTCGAGGATGTCGCCGCAGTTGATATCCATGTCGTCGGTCATGCGCCGGTACATATCGCTATTGGTCGCAAGCTTGATCGACGGCGCAGGCTTGCAGCCGAAAGCGGAGCCACGGCCGGTCGTGAAGCACATCACATTGCTGCCGCCCGCCACTTGCCCGGTCGCGCCGACCGGATCGAAGCCGGGCGTGTCCATGAACACGAAACCCTTTTCCTTGACCGGTTCGGCGTATTCATAAACCGCGCGCAAAGTCGTGCTGCCGCCTTTGGCCGCCGCGCCCAGTGATTTTTCCAAAATCGTCGTGAGCCCGCCGGCCTTGTTGCCCGGCGCCGGATTGTTGTTCATCTCGCCGCCGTTGCGCTTGGTGTAGTCCTCCCACCAGCGAATGCGCTCGACAAGTTTTTCGCCGACCGCCCGGTTGACCGCGCGCCGCGTCAGCAGATGTTCGGCGCCGTAGATTTCCGGAGTTTCGGCAAGCACGGCCGTGCCGCCATGCTTGACCAGAAGGTCGACCGCGGCGCCCAGCGCCGGATTGGCGGTGATGCCGGAATAGCCGTCCGACCCTCCGCATTGCAGCGCCAATATGATCTCGGACGCCGGCCGCGTTTCGCGCTTGGCGCGCGCGGCAACGGGCAGCATGGCCTTGATGCGCTCGACCCCCTGGTCGACGGTCTTTTTGGTTCCGCCGGTGGCTTGAATGGTCATGGACTGGAAATGATCGCCCTCGACCATGCCGTATTCGTCCTTCATGCGCTCGATCTGGAAGACTTCGCAGCCCAGCCCGACCATCAATGCGGCGCCGAGATTGGGATGGGTCGCGTAACCCCATTGCGTCCGCCGCAACAAATCCCAGCCCTCGCCATAGGCCGCCATGCCGCAACCGCTGCCGTGAACGAAGGCCACCGCGCCGTCGATTTCGGGATAGTCGTCGAGCAGGCCGGATCGATTGACTTCCTCGGCGATGAATTTCGCCACCGAGGCCGAACAATTCACCGACGTCAGAATGCCGATGTAATTGCGGGTACCGGTCTTTCCGCCTGGCCGGATATAGCCTTCGAATGTCGCGCGCAATTCGGGCGGCAATATCTCGTCGTTCTTGGCACCCTCGGCAAAATGGTAATCGCGGGCGAAGTCGTGCAGCCCCACATTATGCTCATGCACCCAGTCGCCGGCTGCGATCGTTTTCGACGCAAAGCCGATCGTCTGGCCGTATTTTCGCACCGGCGCGCCTTCGGCAATGGCCGCGACCGCCATTTTATGGCCGCGCGGCACGCGTTCGCGCGCGGTGACGCCCGCGGCATCGGCGCCGGGTATGATCTGGTCGACCGCGACGACGACATTGTCTTGCGGCGACAACCGGATGGTTCTGGGTTTGGTCATTCAAAACGCCTGACTTTGACGAGCGCGGTGCAGCGCGATGGCGGGCGAAAGCATGGCGCTATGGTAACCAACAAGCGGCCTTATAGAAAGCCGCCCTCGATCGCGATCACGCGCGCCGATAGCGGTTTGGCGTAAAGTTCCTCGACCAGCGCGGCGCGGTGGTTGAGGACGGCCCGCTGGTTGATCGAGCCCTTGTCGGTGACCTCGCCGATATCGATCGACGGCGGCACCACCAGCAACAAGGCGCGGCAAACTAGCGTCGAACTGCTGGAATTTTGCCGGGCGAGCCGGTTGAGCAAATCGGCGAAATGGGCGCGCACCCGGGGCTCGTCGAGCACGGTCTGCGGCGCGGCGTCCGGAGGCAAGCCGGAGCAAAGCCTGCGGCAGGCTTCGACATCGGGAAATATCAACACGGCGATATCGTCGCGGTCCGGTCCCGCCACCACCAGGTCGCGGACATATGGCGCGCAATGGTCGATGAAACGCCCGCGCAGCGGACCGACGCTGACCCAGGTTCCGGTGGCGAGCTTGAAATCTTCCGCCAGCCGTCCATCGAACAGCAGGCCTTTAGACGGATCCTGCGCATCGACAAATTTCAGCGCATCGCCGAGCTTATAAAATCCTTCGTCGTCGAACGCGGCCTTGGTCAATGCGTCCTGCCGCCAGTAGCCCGGCGTGATATGCGGGCCGCGCAGCCGAGCCTCGAGCTTGCCTTCGTTCGGCACCAGCTTGAGTTCGACCCCGGGAAAAGGCAGTCCGATATTACCCGGGCCGCCGGAATCGAAGGTGCAAAACAAGGCCGCCGGCGCGGTTTCGGTCGATCCAAGCGATGTCGTGAACAGGATGCGCTCGCCTGAAGTTTCGGCCGCCAGCCTGGCAAAATCGTTCCAGACGGTCTGATTGAGGCCGGCCCCGGCATAGAACAGTACCTTCAGGTCCTTGAAAAAGTTTTCCCGCAGCACCGCGTCATCGCGCAATTGCGGCGCAAGCATTTCGTAGCCTTTCGGCACGTTGAAATAGATCGTCGGGGAAATCTCGCGCAGATTGCGCGCGGTGACCGGCGCGCCCGCCGGCGTCGGATTGCCGCCGTCGAGGTAGAACGAGCCGCCGTTGTGGAGGATCATATTGAAGTTGTGATTGCCGCCGAATGTATGACTCCACGGCAACCAGTCGACAATGACCGGCGGCGTTTCCGCCAGGAAGGCCATGCCGATATTGAGCATCGCCTGGTTGGCGCACAGCATGCGCTGGGTATTGATGACGCCCTTCGGCTGTCCGGTCGATCCGGATGTAAACAGGATTTTTGCGACCGTTTCCGGGCCGACGGCGTCATGCGCGGCGTCGACCGCGACGCCCGCATCGGCGCGCAGATCGGCAAAGGCGATGGATTGCCGGCTGCCGGCCGGATTGCGGGCGACCACAAGCTCCACATCGCGCGGCACGGCGGCTTCGATGGCGCGCGCGAATATTGTTCCGTCATTGGCGAAAACCAGGCCGGGGGTGAGGAGTTCGAGAATATAGCGCAGCTTGTTGAAGTCGGACGACAGCAGCGAATAGGGCGGCGAGATCGGCGCATAGGGCACGCCGATATACATCGCCGCGAGCGCCAGCAGCGCGTGTTCGATGTCGTTGCCGGATAAAATGGCGATGGGGCGCTGCGGCGACAACTTGCGGGTTAACAGCGCCGCGCCGATGCGGCGCACCTCGGCCAGCACCTGGCTGTAAGTCAAACTGCGCCAGGCGTCCGCCGCGTCGCGCTGCGCCAGGAAAATGCGGTCGGGCGCCGTTTTCGCCCAGTGCTCCAGCCGCTCGGTGATTTTGCGCGGGTAGGGCCCGAGCGGATCCTTGCAGCCGAGATAGATCGTGCCGTCCGGCCGGCGATCGATGACGGGGTGGAAGTGCCCCAGCCGCACCGGCCGCAACGGCGCGTTTATTGGCGCGGGCGCACTCAACTCCGCGTCACCTTCGGTGCGCGCTTTTCGAGAAAATCCATCAGCCGTTTCTTGGCTTCGCCGTCGGCCTGCGCGATGGCCGACATCAACGCCTCGGTGGCATAGCCGGTGGCCGGGTCGCTTTCGGCGATGCGCGGCAGGATTTGCGTCACCGCGAAATTCGTCAGCGGCGTATTGGTGGCGATGCGCTGCGCAAGCTCCAGGCCTTTGGCAAAACCCTCGCCGGGCCCGACCAGATAAGTGGAAAGGCTGATCGCCTGGCCTTCTTCCGCCGAATAAGTACGGCCGGTCAGCATCATGTCCATCATGCGGGCAACGCCGATCAGCCGCGACAGCCGCACCGAGCCGCCACCGCCGACGAAAATGCCGCGGCTGCCCTCCGGCAGCGCATAGAAGGCCGAGCGCTCAGCCACGCGCACGTGGCACGCGGCCGCAAGCTCAAGCCCGCCGCCGACGGTCGCACCCTGCATCACGGCGACGACCGGAACCTTGCCATGCTCGATATGCCCGAAGGCGCGGTGCCAAAGCTGCGAATGCTCGATGCCTTGCGCGACGCCGCGCTCTTTCAATTCGCCGAGGTCGAGGCCGGCGGAAAAATGCTCGCCTTCCGCCGCGATCACGGCGGCCTTTATGTCGTCCGGCAGCGATGTGAAAAAAGTCTCAATGCCGATCACCGCCGCGTCGTTGAGCGAATTTCGCTTCTCGCTGCGCGCCAGCGTCAGCACCGCGACGGCGCCGTGCCGCGTGGCCTTGAGCGACGGCGGTAAACCCAAGGCGGCGGCGTCGAACGGCTTGTCTGCAAGCACGGCATTAGGCTCCTGCGCCGTCACTATAGTTTGACATCAAACTATCTACTTTACATCGCCCGGCACATACGGCTGAATACCGAGAGTAATATACAAAGCGCGGCTGCGAAAGCAGACCGGGCACCGGGCTAATATGC
>Ga0265316_10004644_pt1 | contig 13616 bp, 8 predicted proteins | sample 4522metaG_FD_202092 | JGI IMG/M metagenome (GOLD analysis project Ga0265316, IMG submission 202092) | Rhizosphere microbial communities from Carex aquatilis grown in University of Washington, Seatle, WA, United States - 4-5-22 metaG | ecosystem: Host-associated > Plants > Roots > Rhizosphere >... | reverse complement strand
ATGTGGATCCCTACCAGTTGCCACCGGCGCGTCCGCGTCGTGGCACTGCACATGTACAGCTCACCGGACTGGATCAATCGCCTGGCGACCTGGCGGTCGGAGTTCGCCTCCGCCGGCCAAAGCTTGCCCTGCGTCTCCTTCGTGCAGGTGTCCTGAGCCGGCTCCTGAGCGAACAGGACGCTTCCGAGCGCTGCGACCAGGAACGCCCCCCTAAGGCAACGTACTGAGGTTCCCACCGCATATGATCATGCGCTGGGAATGTCCCGAAATCAACCTCTAAATCATGAAATTCCGATGAACCCCCTTGTGGCGCAGCCTCTCAGGCTGCCGTCCACGAGAACCGCGCGGAGTTGTGGGGCAGGTTGTCAACCTGCGGCGGGTTGGCAACCCGCCTGTTCGTTTTTGCAGTCGGCCGGGCGCCGGTTGGCAACCGGGGTGCAGGATGCCATCCTGCCCCACAATGCGTGCCGCGTACAGCAGACGGAGGGCCGCGGGAGAGCGGATTACGGACGCGTTCATGCCCCGCCGCGACCGTCCCTGCTAAGCTGGTTCGTGGAACTTTCTGGGTTCGTTAAGAAGCTTCTCGTCGCAGTACTGATTCTCGTTTTGGGTGTGCCGCTGCTCCTGCTGCTGCTCTCTTCGGCGCCCCATGTGACCGTGGTCTCGCCGACCCGCGTGGTTGGTACGTCGACGCCCGTCGCCGTCCGCGTGGCGAGCCCGCACGGCCTACGGCGCGTGACCGCCGAACTGGAGCAGGACGGCCAGCGGTTCAAGGTATTCGAGTCGGTCAAACCCTCCCACCGGGTCTTCTTCCTGGGCAAGAACGAGCCGCCTTCCGAAGTGAGCTTCTCCGCCGGCAAAGACCGGGCGCCGGGGCTGCACGACGGCAAGGCCCGCCTGATCGTCGAAGCGCAGGCTAACGATTTCCGCGCCGGAACCGACACGGTCGCGCTCGACGTGGACGTGAACACGCAGCCGCCGCGGGTGACCGCCGATGGCGTGCAGCACTACATCAACCAGGGCGGCACCGAGCTGGTGACCTTCACCATTTCCGGATACTGGACCGAAGCCGGCGTGCGTGTGGGGCCGTACACCTTCCGCAGCTTCCCGCTCCCTGGCCACTCGGGCGAGCGGTTTTCCATCTTCGCCTTCCCCTGGGACGTGCCCGCCGATACCGTTCCCATCGTGTATGCCCGCAATCCCTCCGGCGCCGAGGCCAAGGCTCACTTCTGGTGCAAGGTCTTTCCCAAGAAGTTCCGCTCCCGCGATCTGGAGCTGACCGACGCCTTCATCGACAAGGTGACCGACGAGATCGATCCCAACGGCACCGGCGACAAGCTTCAGCGCTTTCTCAAAATCAACGGCGATTTACGCAGGCAGAACAACCAGGTGCTGGCCGACCTGCGTCTGAAGAGCGAAGAGAAGATGCTGTGGACCGGCCCGTTCTGGCGTTACGGCAAGACGGAATCGGAATTCGCCGATCACCGCGCCTACGTCTACCACGGCAAGGTGGTCGATCACCAGACGCACCTGGGCTTCGATCTCTCCGACGTGCAGCACGCCCCGGTGGTCGCCGCCAATGACGGCCGCGTGGTGTTCGCGGGCCCGCTCGGCATCTATGGCAACTGCACTGTGGTGGATCACGGCTACGGGCTGCAATCCATCTATGGCCACCAGAGCCAGCTCGAGGTCAAGCCCGGTGACATGGTCAAGCGCGGGCAGGAGATAGGACGCAGCGGCACCACGGGCCTCGCCGGAGGCGATCACCTGCACTTCAGCATGCAGGTGGATGGCGTCCAGATCACGCCGGTCGAGTGGTGGGACGAGCACTGGATCCACGACCGCATCCTGAGCAAGATCTCGGGAAAGAGCTGAAGCAGGTCAGTGGGGCGGACCCCCTGGTCCGCGGCCGGCCCCTGGCCGGCCTGGTCGCGAGAAAGCGGGTCCAGGGGGACCCGAGCGGACCGGGGGTCCGCCCCATACTCTTCAGCCAGCGGTCTACTTCAGCGTCTTCTCGAAGAACGACACCATCAGTTCGTTGAGGTCCCGCCGGAATTCCGCCACGCCGTGGATCTTCTCCGGATAAGCCATCAACTCGAAAGGCTTGCCGGCACGTTCCAGGGCCGTCGCCATCTGCACCGTGTTCTGAAAGAGCACATTGTCGTCCTCGAAGGTGTGCACGATGAGCAGCCGCCCCTTCAGGTCCGCCGCCGCGTTGACCGGCGAAGCCTTCCGGTACGCCTCCGCATTCTCCGCTGGCAAGCCCATGTAGCGCTCGGTATAGATCGAGTCGTAGTTGCGCCAGTTCGTAACCGGAGCGCCGGCTATGCCGCAAGCGAAAACCTCCGGCGCGTGGAGCAGCGAGTAGAGCGTCATGAATCCGCCGTAACTCCAGCCTTGGATCCCGATCCGTCTGCTATCGACGAAACCCATCGACAGCAGCTTCAATACGCCCTCCTTCTGATCCTCGAGTTCCTTGGCGCCGAGGTTGCGGGAGACTGCCGTTTCCCACTTGTGCCCGCGGCCGGCGGAGCCGCGCCCGTCGAGCGACCACACGGCGAAGCCGCGCTGCGCGAGCACCTGCTCCACCGTGAGCGCGCCGTACCAGCGGTTGGCCACCGTCTGCACGCCCGGACCGCCATAAACCTCCACCACCGCGGGGAACGAGTTGCCCGGCGCGAGGCCGGCGGGCCGTATCAGCCGCGCGTAGAGCAGCGCTCCGTCGGAGGCCTTGACGGGGACGATCTCCGCGGGCAGTATGTCGTACTCATCGAGCGGTGCCCGATTCGGCTCGCGCAGCACGGCCAGCTCCGTTCCGTCGCTGCGACAGAGTGTCGTGCGCGGCGGCTCGGTGAGGCTCGAGAACGAATCGGCGTACGTGGCCGCGTCGGGACTCATCGAGATGGAGTGCCAACCCGCGGCGGTGGTGAGGCGCCGTTTGTCCTCTCCGTTCGAGTCCACCCGGTAAAGGTGACGTTCCAGCGGACTGGCCTCCGAGGACACGTAGTAAACGTGGCCCTCGGTGTCCACTCCGGCCACCTCCGTCACTTCCCATTCGCCGCGAGTCAACTGCGCAAGCTGGTGGCCGTCGATCGAGTAGCGATAGAGGTGGTTGAATCCGTCGCGCTCGCTGGGCCACAGAAACTCGCCGCCGCCTTTGAGAAACGTCAGCCCGTCCTGGAGGTTGACCCAGTAGGGATCGGTCTCGGTCAACACCGTGCGAGCCGCACCGCTGCCTGCGTTGGTGACGAGCAGGTCGAGCCGGTTCTGAGCTCGGTTCAGCCGCTCGACGGCGATGCCCGTGGAATCCGGCAGCCATTGGCAGCGCGCCACCAGTGCGTCGGCTGCAGGCCCAAGCTTCATCCATCGCGTGCGGCCGCCCGTCGCGGGCACCACGCCCAGCCGCACCTCGGCGTTCGGATCGCCGGCCCGCGGGTAGCGCTGCGGCTCGAAAACGGCTGTCGTGCCGGTCAGGTCCACCTGCGGGTAGAGCGGCTCGCGGCTCACGTCGAATTGCAGATAGGCGATGAAGCGCGAATCCGGAGACCACCAGTGCGCGGTCCCCAAAGCCAGCTCCTCCGGGTACACCCAATCGAGTTCGCCGTTGAGCCGCGTCTCGGAGCCGTCGCCCGTCAGGCGGCTGACCTTGCGCGAGGCCATATCCAGAACGTAAAGGTTGTGCCCGCGGCGGAACGAGACGCGGCGGCCGTCCGGCGAGACCTTGGGGTCGCGCTCGGCCTCCGCAGTCGCGGTGAGCTGCGTCCAGTGGCCGCCGGCGATGGAAAAGAGGAACAGGTCCCCGCCCGCGCCGATCAGAAGCTCGCGTCCCGTGGGCATCCACTGCACCGCCCGCTCCTCGACGCGGCGGTTCTGCCATCCGAATTCCACGGGCTCGGGCGGCTTCGTGGCCGCGCCTTCTAAGGTGGAGAGCGCCACCAATTCTCGTTTCCCGCGCGAGGCGATATCATACAGCCACACCTTCGCAGCTTCCGTGTACACAAACTGCTTGCCATCGGGCGACCACACCGGCGCGCTCATTATGGAAGGCGGATGAGCCGCCGCCAGCGCCTCGAGCGTGACCGGCTTTTTCCCCGCCGCCGCGACCGACACAGCCAACAGCACGCAAAAACAATGGATTCCCCGCATGTCGCCTCGATTGTATCGAATCGCAGTTCCTGCCTTCTGACTCCTGTCTCCTGCCTCCTGCCCTCCTGTCGCCTGCCGTCCTGTCTCCTGCCTCCTGACTCCTGTCCTCCTGACTCCTTCCCCGCATAGTAGACTGCATAGAAGAAGGGGCCTGCGGTAAACCTCGCTGGTCAAGGCTGTGGAGATTAATATGCGAACCGAATGGATAGCCGGGCGGCAGAACGATCCCGTCCGCACGCAGATGTATTATGCGCGCCAGGGCATCGTCACCGGAGAGATGGAGTACGTGGCGCGGCGCGAGAGCATCGAGCCGGAGCTGGTCCGTTCCGAGGTCGCTCGCGGACGCATGATCATCCCCGCCAACGTCAACCATACGAACCTGGAGCCAATGGCGATCGGCGTCGCCTCCCGCTGCAAGATCAACGCGAACATCGGCAACTCGTCCGTCGTTTCGAACGTGCAGGAAGAGCTGGGCAAGCTCCATGACTCCGTCCACTACGGCGCCGATACGGTCATGGACCTTTCGACCGGCGGCGACATCCCCGGCATCCGCGGCGCCATCATTCGCAACTCGCCCGTCCCGATCGGCACGGTTCCCATCTACGAGGCGCTCACCCGCGTGCGGCGCATCGAGGACCTGACCGCTCCGCTCATGCTCGAGGTCATCGAGGAGCAGGCGCAGCAGGGCGTGGACTACATGACCATCCACGCCGGCGTCCTGGTCCAGCACATCCCGCTCACCACGCGGCGCGTCACCGGCATCGTCAGCCGCGGCGGCTCGATCCTGGCCGAGTGGATGGTGAAGAACCACCGTCAGAACATGCTCTATGAGTGCTTCGAGGACATCTGCAAGATCTTCCGCAAGTACGACGTGAGCTTCTCGCTGGGCGATGGCCTACGCCCCGGCTCTATCGCCGACGCCAGCGACGAGGCGCAGTTCGCCGAACTGAAAACCCTGGGCGAGCTCACGAAGAAGGCGTGGGAGTACGACGTCCAGACGATGATCGAGGGCCCCGGCCACATCCCCATGGACCAAATCCAGCTACAGGTCGAGAAGGAGATGGAGATGTGCGCCGAAGCGCCGTTCTACACGCTCGGCCCGCTGGTCACCGACATCGCACCCGGCTACGACCACATCACCTCGGCCATCGGCGCCGCGATGATCGGCTGGTACGGCGCGTCCATGCTGTGCTACGTGACGCCTAAGGAGCACCTCGGCCTGCCCAACCGCGAGGACGTCAAGCAGGGCATCATCGCCTACAAGATCGCCGCGCACGCCGCTGATGTTGCGCGCCATCGCCCGGGTGTTCGCGACCGCGACGACGAACTCTCCCGCGCTCGTTACCGCTTCGACTGGAACCGGCAGTTCGAGCTCTCGCTCGATCCCGAGACCGCCCGCGCGATGCACGACGAGACGCTGCCCGACGCTGGCTTCAAGGATGCGCACTTCTGCTCGATGTGCGGCCCCAAGTTTTGCTCGATGAACATCTCGGCCAAGGTTGAAACCTTCACGCCTGCGGAAGCCGAGGCCGTCGTCAAGGGAAGCGCGTAACCCCACCAGCTGGCCGTCCGATTGAGGTATGATCTCATCGGGTGCCGTTCGATGCGAAGCAGGGAGCTGCCGGCTGGTTCAACACAGAGCGCGTGGATCATGGCGACCACCAGCATTTGCATGGGCGCCATTCAACTAACGCTTCACTGGCCCATCTGGGGCGGAGTCTGGCTGCTCATTGGCGTGGCCTGGATCGTGGACGCGATTGCCCGGACGAAGGACAAGAAGCTCCCCCGTGCCGTGGTGAGTTCTGCGCTATTGGCGGTACTCGCGGCTTGGTGTCTGCTCGGCCATCTTCTTTTTCACTGGAGATGGTGAGAGGAGTCTACGCCCTCGCATCCGCCGACGGTCCGTAAATCGACGGCACCTTGCCGCCCATCGGTCGCAGGTACGCCGACAGCTGGCCGCGATGATGAATCGCGTCGAATAGGATGAACCACAGGAACGTCCCCACCGGCTGCTCGGAAACCACCTTGCCACCGTAATAGAACTGCGCCACCCGTTCCCAGGCCGCGTCATCCATCTTCGAGACGCGATCCGTCAACTCGTTCGACCACCGCTCGAACATCTCCACCATCTCTTCGAACGGCGGCGGAGGAAGCTCTTTCCACTCGGCTCGATTCTCAACGACCACGTCCAGGCACGAGCGCAGTTCGCGGGTGAGCGTCCAGACCACCTGTTCCGCCGATGGCGAACGCTCGTGAGGCTTGTAGCCGAACGCCTCCTTCGGCAGTGCTCTCAGCACGCGCATGAAGACCGGCGACTCCGCCCGCCGCCGCTCCAGATAGAACTCGCGTAGTGTCATGCCTCTGCCCCCCTACCGGCTATTGTACGGGCAGAAGCCGCCGCGCTACCGCATCTTATACGTCTGCTGCTCCATGACGTAGGCGTTGTGCGACGCGTTCTGTTGCTGCGGACCAGGGATGTCGGCCGACTGCTTGCTGAACTTGACGCCTTCCACCACCATCGCCTTGTTGTTCGTCATCACGCCGAACTGGTAGTTCGCCACGCCCAGCACGTACAGCACCTGGCCCCTCAGCGCGTCGTTGCCCTTGGACAACGGCAGAGCGGAGCGCAGGAACTTGTCGGCTTCCTGGTACTGTCCTGCATCGTTCGAAGCAGATCCGGCCAGAAAATAGGCGTGGGCCAGGGCCGCGTCCGATCCTGGCTTGGGGTGCTTGTTGATCGCCGCGATCAGCCGCTTGGAGTAGCCCAGCGTGCGCGCGCCCTGCTTGTGGCTGTACGTGTAGTCGGCGAGCCAAAGCAGCAGGGTCTGGTTCTCCGGGAAGTTCGCCAGCGCCTTCTCGGCCACCCCTGGCATCTTCGCAGTCGCACCCGTCTTCCTCAGCGCCTCCATGTAGTTGGCGTAAGCGTCATCGAGGTACTTGCTCTTGGGATTCAGCTGTTCCAGGGTGGAGAGCATATCGATCGTCGTCGCAGCCGGGCCCGGGAGGGCGGCGGTCAGGAGCGCATACTCGATGTGCACTTCGATCGACTTAGCGTTGGCGACAGTTGTGTCCCAAGCTTCCTTCTCGACGCCTTCCGGAGCGGTCGCCTCGGCCGCCTTCCGAGCCAGCGCGTAGGTTGCAACCGCCGACTCCTTTAGTTTGGCGGCGTCCTTCTGCGCCTCTACCTGCTTGAATTCTGTGAATGCGCTGTCCAGATCTTCGGCAGCAGCGAAGCCCGACCCGGCGCAGAGAACAACGGCGAAACCCAACGCAGCAAGCCTCATGGAACCCTCCCTGGCCGCTCCTCGCCGGGTGTTCGTCCCCGGTTTGCGGCCACATGACAGAATACACCCAACCGGACCCAGTGGGGAGTCCCCCTTACGCGCTGAGCGTCTCGATCGACGCCCCTTGCGCCAGGCGGTTCAGCTTGACGTAGTCCTTCTTGCCGCTCCCCAGGCAGGGAATCTCGGCCAGGCGGACGATGCGCCGCGGGATGGCCAGCTCGGGCGCGCCCAACCCGTGCGCCGCCCGCTGCAGCTGCTCGCGCGTCAGGTAGGGGTCTTCGGTAAAGAGCACGATGGTCTCGCCGCGGCCGGGCTCGCGGGTGGCGGCCGAAGCGTGCTGGAACTCGGGCGAAGCCGTCAACGCGATGCGTTCCACCAGCTCGAGCGACACCATCTCGCCGGCCACCTTGGCGAAGCGGCGCACGCGGCCGAGGATGGTGACAAATCCGTCTTCGTCCACCGAGGCCACGTCGCCGGTGTTGTACCATCCCGCGCCGTAGATCGAACTGACCGGCACCACCTCTCCGGTCTCCTCCGAGAGATACCCCTGCATCACGTTCGGGCCGCGCACGTGCAGCAGGCCGCCGCGCTCGATGCCCGGCACCGGCTCGATCCGATGTTCGACGCCGGGGAACAGCTCGCCCACCGTGCCCGTCCGCGCCGCCATGGGCGTATTCACGGAGAGCACGGGCGAGGTCTCCGTGACGCCGTAGCCTTCGAGAATGCGGATGCCGAATTTATCGATGTAGAGCCGGCGCACGTCGTCCTGCAGCTTTTCAGCGCCTGCCACCACCAGCCACAGGCTGCGAAAATCCACCGGATTGGCGTACTTGGCGTAGTTCCAGAGGAAGGTGCTGGAGGCGAACAGCACCGTGCAGTCGCGGTCGTAGATCAGCTCCGGGATCACGCGGTAGTGCAGCGGCGAAGTGTAGAGAAACGTGCGCGAGCCGCTCAGCAGCGGCAGGAAGATGCCCACCGTCAGTCCGAACATGTGGAACAGCGGCAGCGCGCTCATGAGCTTGTCCCTGGGCGCGAACTCGATCACCGTGAGACACTGCGCCACGTTGGCCAGCAGGGCGTCGTGGCTCGTGGCGACGCCTTTGGGCGCGCCTTCCGAGCCGGAGGTGAACACGATTACGGCGGTGTCTTCGGGCCGCCCCGGCCGCGCCACCCGCCCCGGGAACCACTGCGCCCACAGCAGCAGCCACAGCTTGCTGCCCAGTCCGAACTGGCTGCGCAGATCCTCCAGGCACACCACCCGCACGTCGCCGAACTGCTCGACCACGGGGCCCAGGCCGGCCTTCTCGAGAAACGCGCGCGACGTGATGACCAGGCGCACGCAGGCCACTTTGCAGGCGGCGCGCAGGGCATCGGTCCCGGCAGTGTAGTTCAGCATGGTGGGCACGCGCCGCATCGCGAACATGCCGAACAGCAGCGCCGCCGTCGTCGAGACGTTGGGCAGCAGCACTCCCACATGCTCGTCCTCGGCCGTCATCTTTGAGACCAGCCGGCCCAGTGCGAGCGAGCCGCGCACGATCTGCCGGTAGGTCTGCGGCTCCTGGCGGATGTCCTCGATGATGTCGCGCCGCCAGCCGTGGAGCCGCGCCGCGTCGATCAGCGCCGGAAAGAGCGTGTTCTGCCGGCGGGAGGCGAACGCGGTCTCCTGCATCAGGCGCCGCAGCGCCGTGGTTTCCAGGCGCCGGCGCGTCTTCGCCTTCGGCGCGTTGGCTTCCGCAATGGTCACCGGCGGGCAGATGGTGATGGTGATGCGGGGGAAAAGCCGGCGCGGGAAATCGCCTTTCATGCGGCCGAAGACCGAGTAAACCGCGCCATCGATGTGCACCGGGACCACGGTTGCGCCGGTCTTCGCCGCCACGAACGCCGGGCCTTCGTAGATCTTCATCAACGAGCCGGTCACCGTCACCCGGCCTTCCGGAAAAATGAGAACCGGCCGGCCCTGCTCGATCAGCTCGATCACGGTCTTCATCGCCAGCGGGTGCCCCGTCTCCACCACCAGGTGCTCGAAAAGGCGCATGCCAGTGCGCACGAACCAGTGCCGGACGATCGTGCTGTGCAACACGGGGACCGGAATCATCGGCAGGAAGGCGCCCAGCAGAATCCCGTCCAACAGCGACTGATGGTTGGAGACGATCAGGAGCCGGTCATGCGGCACCATGACGCCGCGCACTTCGACCCGGAACCAGACGCGCAGAACCAGCCGCACGACGAAGCGGAGAAGGACGCGGATCAGCGGCACAGCACTCCACATTATAGGTACACCTGGGCAACGCGCAAGTCTGAATATGTACTGAGGCGGGTCTGGAGATCCGCTGCAGGCGCGGACGCCTGCCCACCACCCTACGGCGCGAAATACCCGTTGATGTCCAGAATCACCTGCGTCGGGTTCGTGACGTACAGGCTGATCGCCCCATTGGTCCCGGCAGGCACGATCGCCGCGTTGGCCACCACCGCGCCGTCAAACGAGTTCAGGGTCGAAACCACCGGGCGCGCCGATCCCGCGGGCCAGGCGGTCAGGTAGGAGAGTATGCCGTCCGGGACCACCGTGACGTTCATCGAATACGCCGCCGCCGTCGCCGGGATGCCGCAAGCGCTGGCCGGCACCGTGAATGAGCGCGTCGTCTGCGCCGCCATTTTCGGACCGCCGAAATCGCCGTTCGGATTCCGCGTATCCGCCACCCGGCATGGCGTCACCGGGTAGAAAAAGAGAGCTCCCGCGGCCCCTGGCTGGCCGAAATAGCCGTTGATGTCCAGGATCACATTCGTCGGGTTGGAGACGAAGACCGAGATCGACTCGTTGGTCCCCGCCGGAACCAGCGCGGCATTGGCCACCACCTTGCCAGCCCACGAGTTCAGGGTCGAGACATTCGGCTGTGTATCGCCGGTCGGCCAGGTGGTCAGATAGCCCAGATACCCGGCGGGCACCACCGTGACGTTCACCGAGTACGCTTTGGCCGTGGCGGGAACGGCGCAGGGGCTCACCGGAATCGGGAAGTCCCGTATCTGGCCGCCGGTCATCGACGGGCCTCCGAACTGGCCCGCGGCCCCCCGCGTGTCGGCCACGCGGCACGGCGTCGCTGGATAAAAAGAGTACGAAGCCACCGGGCTGTCCGGCGAATCGAAGTAGCCGTTGATGTCCAGGATGACGTCGGTCGCATTGGTGACGTAGACGCTCACCGCCCCGTTCGTTCCCGCCGGTACGATGGCGGCGTTCGCCACCACGTTGCCGGCGAAGGCGTTCAGCGTCGAGACCGAAGCCCGAGGCTGCCCGGCAGGCCACAGCGTCAGAAATGGAAGCGGCCCTTTCGGCACCACGGTCACGTTCAGAGAATAGGCCTGGGCGGTCGCAGGAATCCCGCAGGCGCTCTGCGGAATCGTGAACGACCGGAAGGAGTCGTCCGTCATCGTCGGGCCGCCGAATGCCCCGATGGCCTGGCGGGTGTCCACGACCCGGCAGGGAGTCACCGGCACGAAGCGCAGAGCTCCCGCCGTTACGCCCGTGGTGAACGACCAGATCGCCGAACTCGCCGTCCCGGCGCTATTGCGCGCCACGATCTGCCAGTAGTAAAGCGTCTGGGCGCTCAGACCGGCCGGGCTGTAACTGGTGGCCGTGGTGGTTGTCGCCAGCGACGGCACGGCCGCCGTGCCGAGATAGACGTCGTAGGAAGTGGCTCCGCCCGCGGCGGTCCACGTCAAGGTCGCCGTGGTGGAGACGCCCGATGCCCCGTTCGCCGGAGCGACGAGGGCGGGCGCGGGAGGCGCCACCACCGGAGTGACTGTGGTGACGTCGCTGGCGCTGGCCTGTGCCGTCGAGCCACCCACCGAGACGCTCACCTGATTCGTCACCTGCGTCGGCGCGCTCACGGCCACGTTCACGGTTGCCGTGATCGGCGGGAAGCTGGAGCCCGGATTGAGCGCGTCACTGCGCGTGCAGGTGTTGCTCGAACAGCTCCAACCGGTGCCGGCCATTGAGGCCAGGGTCAGCCCGGTGGGTACGTTCTCGGTCACGGTCACGGTGCCGCTGGTGGCGGCGGCCGCGGCGGCGTTGCTCACGGTTACCGTGTACGTCGCTCCGGTCTGGCCCTGGACGAAGTTGCCGGCATGCGTCAACGAAACGCCCACGGGAGCGGCGGCGTAGACGCGCACGTAGTCCACCAGCATCAGGGATGGATTCGGAGTGGTACCGTTCGTAGGCCCGGGCCAGCTCCCGCCCATCGCGAGATTGAGAATCATGAAAAACGAGTTGTTAAACACCCAGTTCGTCCCGCCGGGGAGGCTGGCGGGGCTGACGCTGGCGAAGGGCGCGGTGTAGTCGTCCACGTAGAACTGGATCAGGTTCGGGCTCCACATCATGCCATAGACGTGGTAGCCGGTATCGATCTCCTGTCCGGCCGGAAAGTTGTACTGGTGCGCGATGCCGCCAGCACCGTAATAGCCCGGCCCGTGAATGGTGGACTGGACCTTGTAGGGTCCCAGGGCGTTCAGCACGTTCTCCATGATGTCGATCTCGCCGCAGGCGGGCCATCCCACGGAATTGATGTTGTCGCCCAGGAGCCAGAAAGCGGGCCATGTTCCCACGCCCGAAGGCAGCTTGATGCTCGCCTCCGCGCGGCCGTAGGTGAAGCTAAAGAGCCCCTGAGTCAGCAGGCGCGCCGAGGTCCATCCCTGTCCGGAGTTGATGGCCTGAATGACCAGGTGGCCCTGGCCGTCCATCTGCGCGTTCTGCTGCCAGTTCGCGCAGATCCCGCTTTGGCCGCCATTGAAGACGTAGCCGCAGTAGGTCTCCTGCTCGTTGTTGCTCGCTCCCGCATTGGGGCTGTCGTAGGCCCACTTGGTCGGGTCGGGCACCGTGCCTTGAGTTCCGTTGAACTCGTCGGACCAGACCACCTGCCAGTTCTGGGCGCGTGCCGGGCCCGCCAAAGACACCCAAAGGAGGGCCATCGAGCACGTGGCCACCCATCTCGCATTCGATCTCATAGCTGAACGCCTCCGGTCTGCTGAACCGTCTGTCAGTATACGTCGAATCGCACGCGTGCCCAACGGTGGGTGGGGTCTGAAATGGGCGGGGGTTGGTGGATCCGAACTGGTGGATGGTGGATGGTGGATGGCGGGGTTTCGGCGCCGTCCCTATCCGCATCAGGCTGCGGGAGTTTTGCGGAACTGGGCTCATATAGTACGGAAGGCGTGGACCGGGGGAGATTCTGGCGGGAACGTTGTCACACACTCCTGCCAGTTCGTCAGGCCGAGCTTGACGAAACACCTGTGCCAAGCGCAAAACGTGCACCTCAAGCGGCGAAAGTTGCAGGCAGGAGGAACGTAAGAAGATGCGCGAGCCTACGTGCCGCCAGGCGCTGGCCCGCAAGCCTGAGGGCGGCCCAAACGAGGACGGGCGATGCCGCCGCATGGGCGTTTAGCGGGTAGCCGCATTTGGAATTCCCCTAAAAAGGGTTATGGGCCCTCCCCGTGCTTCAGGAAACGTTAAGCGGAACCAGTTGATGGCCGGCAGCATTGGCATCGGCCGGGTAAACTGACGGCCACGCATTGACGCGCAGTTTCAAAGAGGGGAAGCAGAAGGAGAAAAGACCGATGGGCTCTGCGATTGTAAACCATGGACAAAAATTGGCGGGAAAAATTGCGGTTATCACGGGCGGAAGCAGCGGGATTGGCTTGGCCACCGCCAAGCGCTTCGTGGAAGAAGGTGCGCACGTCGTGATCACTGGGCGACGAGAGAAAGAGCTGAAGGAGGCCGCAGCCTTCATCAAGAGAAACGTTACGACGGTCGTGGGCGACGTGTCGCGCTTGGAAGATCTGGACCGGCTCTACGCCGTCGTAAAAGAGAAACATGGGCACATCGACATTCTCTTCGCGAACGCGGGCGCGGGAACAATCGCACCGCTCGCGGTAGCCACTGAGGCCCATTTTGACCAGACCTTCGACGTGAACGTGAAGGGGCTGTTCTTTACGGTGCAGAAGGCCCTTCCCCTCTTCAAAGATGGCGGCTCGATCATCCTGACCTCTTCAGTCTCGAACGTGTTGGGGCTCCCAGGGTTTAGCGCCTACGCCGCGAGTAAGGCGGCTGTGCGCAACTTCGCGCGCGGCTGGACTCTGGAATTGAAAGACCGCAAGATCCGCGTGAATTCGATGAGCCCCGGAGCAATCGATACCCCG
>Ga0265316_10004643_pt1 | contig 13617 bp, 13 predicted proteins | sample 4522metaG_FD_202092 | JGI IMG/M metagenome (GOLD analysis project Ga0265316, IMG submission 202092) | Rhizosphere microbial communities from Carex aquatilis grown in University of Washington, Seatle, WA, United States - 4-5-22 metaG | ecosystem: Host-associated > Plants > Roots > Rhizosphere >... | reverse complement strand
CTTCTTCAATGCTGATGGTGTAACCAACGCCGATGCCGTATTTCCAGCGGGCGGTGACCTTGGGAGCCTGCACCTTGTCGTAAGGCGGTTTGGCATTAATGTGCAGACGGCAGTTGTTCCCGGCTAGGTAGAATTCGTTCCTGCTGACTTGAACGACCAGACCTGCGCCGCGGTTATTGTCGGGCGGGTTGCGGGGAACATACGCCGGCCGCCAGTCACCGAATTCGACGATGCCGGTATAGCCTTCGAAACCCAGCCGCTGAACCTCTTCTTTCTCCGGTTGGATGATGGCCTGGATTTTGCCGGTGCCCTGATATTTGAGTATGAGCGGCATGAGTGAGGTTACGCACTTGATCAGATTCATTTTAAAGATGCTTTCGGGAATAACCATGGTATCGCCGTAAACGCGGTTCATGTGCAGGTAACCAAAAAAGTGTCCGATACAGTTGTAATCAGCAATCGCGTACAACATGTTCGAACTGCCGAAAGATTCCGGCACAAATAGCGGGTTGTCTTCCCGCGTGTATTTACCAGCGACGAAGTTGTATTCCTTCTGGTCGCGGATATAAAGGTCGGGGCCGATCATATCGATATTGGGGGTAAACCATTTCCAGATATCCAGCACTTTATAATCGACCGCCGGACCGGCGATATTGATGATCATCGGCAGGTTATAGGCTGCCTTACCGGCCTTCGCGACAGCATCGATACAGGTGGCCAGTCCCCAGGTGTGGGAGATCGCACCGGCGGCTTGACCGAATAATTCAGGCCAGGCGCCGGATTCTTTGGCGCCGGCTTTTTGCCACTCATCCCATACTTCGCCTTTGCCTTTGGCTTTCATCTTTGCGATCAACTCAGCGGGCACGGGGCCATTGAAAACGGCCATCGCTTCGGGAGCATAATCGTGGTCCTGCTCGGTGATATTCGGTTCGTTTTCCACTTGCAGAGCCAGCACGGTGTGCTCGGCGCTGTCTTTTGCTTTCAGGTGTTTGCATAAAGCGGTGAAAACCTTTTTATCGGCATCGATCGTCGCTTTGCAGTGCGAGGACAGTACCCAGATATCCTTGCCGTCGTTTGCTTTCTCACGTTTAAATCGCTTCGGATTGGTTTTGACCCACGCCGGGGCGAAATCCATTGTGCCGTTCTTCCAGGTGGCAAACCATACCAGGAGGATTTTAACGCCGTTTTTGCGAGCCAGGGAAATCAGCGTATCCACGCTAGAAAAATCATATTTGCCCTCTTCCGGTTCCACCTGGTCCCAGAATACGGGGAATTCTCCGGCATTACCATGCGCTGCGGTAATCGCTTTGAAAGCTTCTTCCACTTCTGCTTCATCGCGGGCGCTGTACCCGCTCTGGCACAGGAACTCGGCGCCGACAGGCAGGAACGGCTTTCCATCTACCATGAATAAACGTTTTACCTCGGTCATGAAACATTGTCTCCTTATTAAATTTAGTCAACGATTAATTTATTTTACCATCTTTATTATTGGTATTTCAGCACTTGTAGTATTAGATAAGTTCAATAATGAACTAAAAAGCACAAAGAAGAATAAACAGCTTTTTTACTTGAAATGCATTAATGCTCTAGTTGTGAGGGAAGATCGCGTGAGCTTTGGTACGTTGAAAGCGGAGAGCCATCAGGAGGCGGATTTTTAGCTTAGTGATTCAGTACTTTACTGAGGAAACGCTTGGTGCGTTCCTGCTTGGGGTTGGTAAAAAGTACTTCCGGTGGGGCTTCTTCGACGATCTGGCCTTCGTCCATGAAAATGATGCGGTGCGCGGCAGCGCGGGCAAAGCCCATCTCGTGCGAGACCACTACCATCGTCATGCCTTCTTTAGCCAGTTCCATCATCACGTCCAGCACTTCCTTGATCATTTCCGGGTCGAGTGCGCTGGTAGGTTCGTCAAACAACATTATCCGGGGGTTCATCGCCAGCGCCCGTGCGATTGCGACCCGCTGCTGTTGTCCGCCGGAAATTTGCGCGGGATAAGCATTCAATTTTTCCGGGATGCCGACTTTTTTCAATAAATCCAGGGCGATCTTGCGTGACTCTTCCGGGCTGCGTTTTCGGATAATTTTTTGCGCTAGCATCAGATTATCCAGCACTGTCAGGTGAGCGAAAAGATTGAACGATTGGAAAACCATCCCGATTTCCTGGCGTACTAGGTTGATGTTCTGTGCGGTATCGAGCGGAATGCCGTCTACGATAATTTTACCGGATGTATACTCCTCCAACCGGTTGATGCAGCGCAGCAGCGTTGATTTCCCGGAACCGGAAGGCCCGACAATTACCACGACTTCGCCTTTTTTTACCTGCAGATTAACGCCGCGCAGCGCGTGCACTTTGCCGAAGCGTTTGTGGATATTTTCAATTTTGATTATCGGTTCGTTGTTATCTTTCAAATTTCGTTCGCCGTTCAATATAATTTACAATACGCGCGGAAAAAAGTGTCATGACCAGATACAATAAAGCGATCATTGTCCAGACCTGCAAGGGGTCGAAATTCGCGGCCATGAATTCCCGTCCGCGGCGGGTTAGATCCGCCAGCGCCACCGCGCTTACCAGCGATGAGTCTTTGAGTAAAGCGATGAATTCGTTCCCGACCGGCGGCAGAATGACCCTGAAGGCTTGCGGCAATACCACATAACGCATCGATTGAAAATAACTCATACCCAGACTGCGAGCCGCTTCCATCTGCCCTTTGGGGATACTCTGGATACCGGCTCTAAAAATTTCACTCATGTAGGCGCCGTAACAGAAGACAAAGCCGAAAATCGCCAGCACGATCGCGTTGGCCTGGTAATTAGATAAAAACCCGACGTGCGTCCAGACGCCGATTTGTTTAATGATGACCGGAAATGCGAAATACCACCAGATCAGCTGTACCAGTAACGGGATCCCGCGTACCAGTTCCACGTACAAGGTGGTAACCAGATGGATGAATTTATTCTTGGAAATACGCCCCAGGCCGCCCAGCATCCCGACAAAAAGCATCAAAATAAAAGATACAACCGTAATTAATACGGTAATACCGATACCGTCCCGGACAAAAAGTACAATCCTCCAATACGGGTCCGGTTTGGTAATGCTCAGGATGGCAATTAGCCCGGCAACCAGTGCGACCAACCACCACCATGCATCGATGTGGTAGCCGATACCCGCTTCCGGAATATCCTGTAAACCAGGGATGTTTGCTTCCGGTGGTTCCGTCTTTTCAGTTTTTAGGCGTCCGAACATATTTTATCCTGCCGGGTGGTGAGAAACGGGGAGAAGGCGCGATGCCTTCTCCCTGTTTTTATAACAAAAAATCAAAGAATCGATTGTTATTGTGCTAATTGCCATTTGACGGCAAGCGTGTGTATTGTACCCGCTGCTTTAACCTGCGCCAACCCGTCATTGATTTTCTTTAACAGGTCGTCTTTGCCTTTTGCCACGGCAATGCCGTATTGTTCATTGGTAAAAACAGGTCCGGCGGTCTTCAGCTTGGTAGGATTAGTGGCCACGTAGTTTAATGCGACGGGGTTGTCGCAGACTACAGCATCAACCTGTCCGTTCATTAAATCCTGGAATGCCAGACCGATGTCATCATAAGGTTTGGCAGTGGCTCCGGCGATATTACCTACTTCGATGGCGCCGGTCGTGCCAAGTTGCACTGCAACTGTCTTCCCTGTTAAATCGTTCTTACTCTTAATCGTGGTGTTATTGCTGCGTACCGTAACGATTTGGCCCGCGTCAAAATAGGGATCGGAGAAAAGCATCGCTTTTTGACGGTCTGCTGTAATTGTGATGGAGGAAATGGCCGCGTCATAAGTACCCTGCGCCATACCGGCCAGCAACGGGTCAAAAGCTACATTAACAAAAGTGATTTTAATACCTGCTTTTTCGGCAACCGCGTTGAATAGATCAATATCAAAACCCTCGATTTGCTTGGTTTTTTCGTTGACCGTTTCAAAGGGTGCCCACGTGGCGTCCGTCGCAACTTTATAAGCAGAGGTGGATTTTGTACAGGACGGCAGCACGATGCTGACAGCCAGTACAACTACAAGAACTAGTGCTAGAATACGTTTCATTCGTACCTCCTGATGAAATACTTTGTTTTATTAAAATTGCCTTAATAATATCAGAAACGGATAATTTTGCAAAGTTCGGAGGCAAAGGACATAGTGGATAAATGCGATTTGTAAGACTTTGTAAAATTGGTGTTAACTCTCCAGACGCGCGGTTTTTACCGCTGACTTCAATGCGACCATTAACATCGCAACCAGCACGCAAACCGCGCCGAAGATAATCTGCAAGGTCAGTTTATTTCCTCCGATAAATACACCGAAAATTCCGGCAAAGACGGGTTCCATGGTCATGATGATGGCGGCGCTGACGGCGGGGACCAGCGACTGTGCCCAGGTCTGAACGAGAAAAGCGATCGCAGTGGCAAAAATGGCGGTAATTCCCACGATTCCCCAGACTTCAGCATCCGGCGGCAATTTTATACCGCCGGGTAATGAAGCAACAAGCGTAATCACGGCTACCGTAGCTATCTGCAGCAAGGCGAAGCCGTAAGGTTGGTGTTTGGCCGACCATTCACCCAGACCTACGATGTGAATCGCGTAAAAGATAGCGCAGACCAGCGTCAGCAATTCACCCCAGCCGATAGACCAACCGTGCAGGCTGAGCAATGCCAGCCCGATGGTGGCCAGCACAACGGCAAGGAGGGTATTGCGGTTGATTTTCCTGCGCAGGATCAACCACGACATTACCGGGGTGAGCACCACGCACATCCCGGTAATAAACCCGGAAACCGTAGCAGAAGCAAAACGTAAGCCGTAGGTTTGTGTAATATAGCCCAAACCCAAAACTATCCCCAACCCAATGGCACGCCGCAGCCCCTGAGCCGTCATACCGCGTAAGCAGGTTGGACGCAGGGCAAACATCACCAGCGCCGCCACCGTAAAACGCACGGCCAGAAAAGACATCACCGGCATCCGCGCCACGGCGTTCTGTACTATCAGAAAAGTGGATCCCCACACAGCACAAACTGCGACCAGCGCGATCACGGCAATCGTTGGCGAAGACTTCCAGTTTTTAAGAGAAAAAGAAGATTTCATTTATCAACAGGCAACTTAACGAAAAGCATTATTACAATAATACAATAATCATTCAGATTGCTGTATTTAATTTAAGCGTCGTGAATCAGCCTTCAATTGAATAATAGGATAAACGGAACGTACTGTCAGTACGTTATATCTATTGTCTCAAAAAAGTCAAGCTGTTATTGTTTTGATATCGAGTGCGATAGGAGACTCTATTGATTTTCGAAGAATTTGATCAAAACGATTTATCCGATAACTTTAAACAGGCAAAATTTCCCGGGTTCCCCGACGAAGACACTGACCTCGATTTCCCTGCTCCCCGACACACGGCAGCTGTTTTTCATTGCCGGGAGTGCGGCAGTCCCAATATCAGTATCTATTACAAAAATGATTACTATTATCAATGCGGCAGTTGCGGCAACGTGATGCTGGTAACAAACATCGGCTGTTTGACCTGCGGGCAGCAACTTAAATTAACTCAAGACGAGAATCGGTTCTTCTTTCAATGTAAAACCTGCGGTACCGCCAGGTTGTTTATCACGGACCCGGTAGAAGCGCGTAAAGCACCTCCCGTTGGGCTTCTATAATTTCAGACCGGTAATTTCTCCCAATCCACACCGGCTATTTCTTTAATTTACCCTGAGCGGCGACAGAACTGATTGCTTTCTGTACAGCTTCGGTATTGCCCAGGTAGCAGTGTGAAACTGGTTTTAACTTGTCATCCAATTCGTAGACCAGCGGGATACCGGTGGGGATGTTCAGATTGGCAATTTCTGCGTCGCTGATGCCGTCAAGGTATTTCACCATCGCGCGCAGACTGTTGCCGTGGGCGGCGATAATCACCCGTTTGCCGGATTTGATAGTGGGAGCAATACCCTGTTCCCAGTACGGTACAACTCTGGCGATTGTATCCTTCAGACTTTCTGTCAGCGGAAGTTCTTTTTTCGTCAATTCGTTATATTTGGGCTCATTTCCGGGATACCGTTTATCGGTGATCTCCAGGGGCGGCGGCTGGACGTCAAAACTCCTTCTCCAGATCTGTACCTGCTTTTCCCCGACTTTCGCCGTCATTTCCTCTTTGTTCAAGCCCTGTAACGCACCATAATGACGTTCGTTTAATTGCCAGGCATGGGTTACCGGTATCCACAGCAGGTCCATTTCATCCTGGATCAACCATAGAGTCCTGATCGCCCGCTTGAGTACAGAGGTGAACGCCACATCAAAGACATAGCCGTTTTCTTTTAATAACTTCCCGGCTGCTTTCGCTTCTGCAATCCCTTTTTCAGACAGGTCTACATCCGTCCAGCCGGTGAATCGATCTTCTTTGTTCCAGACACTTTCCCCGTGTCTGACCAGTACAAGTTTTGTTGTCACTTTAAAGTCTCCTGTTCATTAAGATATAGGATTTGGTTGTACTTCTTATTTTAGCAACAGGGACAGGCAAAAAACCAGTTTAAGCTACGCCGGAGGAGGATTGTGAGAAAATCAGCGGGATAGCCGCCAAACCTTTTTCGGACTTTGGGTGAAGTTACCTGTGAAAATCTGAAAAAATAATGTATAAAGGTAACACACCGGCAAATATGAAAAGAACGCCAATTACCCTGATCGTCCACAGATTCACCCTGCGTTCCCCTTGAGTATGAGGGGTGTCTTGGGAACCTTTTAAAGTACGGGCAGACCAGTCAAAAAGCCAATCGATGTAAATTTTAGAGAGTCTTATGATGAGGAACCCTGTTAAAAACAGAATAATGGATAGTAATATAAGACCTATATGTCCTACAGACATAATTCCCCTTAGATAAACAGGTTACCGCTATTCTATCACCAATCTCACGGTTTCCGCAATTGTTCAAAAGTGAGCTGCTATTTCTTCGGCAGGTAAAAAAGCGGATTCCCCGCGCCGAAAGCGTTGATGGTGGTGCCCGTTATAGCCCGGCCTTCATTGGAAGCCAGGAAGACTGCGACTTCGGCCATTTCTTCCGGGGGCATGGGGATATTGGGAATAGCTACCGTCTTTTTCGTCTCGCGCAGCATGTCCGTTTCCACAACGCACGGACAGATCGTGTTTGCGTCGATGCCGAATTCCTTGACTTCGGCTGCCAGGCATTCGGTGAAATTGATGATTGCGGCTTTAGTGGCCCGGTAAGGCGCCCTGCCCGGCGCGCCGGATAATCCGCCGATGGACGAAAAGTTGATTATCTTGCCGGAATGCTGCTTTTTCATCTGCGGTAATACCGCTTTACAGACTAGAAAGATACCGGTCAGGTTGACGCCGATGATCCAGTTCCAATCAGCCATGGTCACGTCACTGACCGCGCGGTAGGGTAAATTCACCGCGGCGCTGTTGACCAGGATATCGATGCGGTGCAGTTTTTCGAGCGTCTGTTCCGCGATGCGCGCCGCGTCTTCTTCTTTCGATACATCCGCGGGAACACTGATCGCGGTGCCGCCGTTCTTCGTAATGAAAGCCGTAGTCTCTTCACAAACAGCCTTGTCCCGGCCTACAATGGCCACCGCGACCCCTTCACGGGCAAAGGCGATTGCTACCCCGCGTCCGATACCTCGGCTGCCTCCGGTGACGATAGCGACTTTGTTTGCTAATTTCATATTTTGCCTCTTTCGCTTATTCCTGATAACTCATTGCTGCTTACTGTTCACTTTAACTCTTGGCGGTTTGATGCAGGGTTTATCCGCTTTATATTTTGCCATTTTATTTTTGATTTCGGCCTTGAATTGTACTGCCTTTGACGGCGGCATGGTGGAGGTTTGTTGAAGCGCCCAGGCTTTTTCCGGGTCTACCGGGTGATACTCGTCCCAGTGCTCCATCTTGCCCGCGATCGTTAACCTGGAACGCTTTTTCTCTTCCTCGCTGAAAATCACTTTGATTTCGCCGTTCACCACCTGCAATTCTCCGTAAATACCGCAGATCGGACACTGCACCGGGTTCTTGCCTTTAATTGTTATCTCGTTTCCATGGCAAACCGGGCAGGTTCCCATTTCATTGCCCTGCCATTTCATTTCCGCCGCGGGTTTGCCCATCGCCGCGCCGACATTCCGCCCCATTTTGTGGGCCCTTTCCATGGCCGCGTCGTTTAAAAGCACCTGGCCTTCGATAATGTTAGTGCCCAGCACCATCAATTCGTCGATCACTTCCAGCTGAATGGAAAAAGTCATCGTCTGGAATATCGATAGTCCCAGCGAAAGCCAGTCCGGCGTTACCGAGCCGCCTACCGAAATAAAAGCGCCGGGACGCGTTTTAAAGCAGCGCTCATCCACAAATACTTTTTCACCCTGCGCCTTCAATTTCTTGCGTTCCATCATCCAGGCTACATCGGACTTGGAACCGAACAACCTGTCGCGGATCAACAGCAGATAGCCGGGCGGGGTCAGGCAATAAACCGGACCGCTGATGATCAGGCCGTCGCAGTCCATGATCTTGTTCCAGACGAAGACAGCATCATCTTTGATCACACAGTCTTCTTTGCCGGTGATTTCCGCCGGACAAACCTTACAACCGATGCAGGGTTTGACATCGACATCGAGCAAGCATAATACCTCCGTCTCGATGCCCAATTCCGTCGCGCCCATTAAAGCTTCCCGCAGCAATATCTCGCTGTTTCCCATCCTGCGTCCGCATGAGATTCCCAAAAGCTTCATCACATTGTCCTCCGAAATCCTGTTGTTGTCTTTTAAGATTTTGGCGCTATACTACGCGGGCCAGAGCTGCCCGCCGCCGTCTACCCGCAGCACCTGCCCGGTAACGTACGAGGAATCGGCGGTAACAAGATACTCAACCGCTTTCGCTATTTCAATCGGCCAGCCGTAACGTTCCAGCGACCCGGCGTTCCGCTTTTTGCTTTCATCGATGGGGCGGCTGGCGACAAAACGCGGAGTAACGATTGGGCCGGGGGCAACCACATTGGCGCGCACATTGTACGGCCGTAGTTGCGCGGCCAGGCAGCGTGTATATTCGTGCACGGCGGCTTTAGCGGTTGAATAGATTGCTTCTTGCGCGTGACCGGCCAACCCGCTGATACTGCCGATATTGACGATCCAGCCTGAGTTACGATCGATCATCTCCGGTGTTACTTCGCGGCAACACAGAATGCACGTCAGCAGGTTGCGGTCCAGCACAGTCTTTAAATCTTCGAACGAAATGAATACCGCGTCGTTGAGTTGTGGTTTGCCCGCATTATTGCCCATTGTACCCTGAGCGCCGATGTCGCCGCCGGCGCAGTTCACCAGTATATCTATTTGCCCGAATTCTTTACGGATTTGCGCGGCGAGCTGTTTAACGGTCGAATCTGAGGTCAGGTCTCCCCAGACCGGTATTACCGCCGTCCCGTGTGCCGAGGCAATAGTTTTAGCCACCGATTCCAGCGAATCTGCTTCATTAAAAGCGCGGGTGGATGTTGGGCTGGTGCCGTGCACCGCTACCTTTGCTCCCATGCTTGCTAAATGGTCGGCGATCACCCGTCCGATGCCGCGCGAGGAACCGGTCACCCAGGCAATTTTACCCGTCAATCTTTTTTCACTTGTGTTGATGTCCATTTATTCCCCTTTGAATTAGGCTGATTTTAGCACTATTCTTCAGTGCAATCAATGAGGTGGCTTTCCTGAATCTTTCTGCTTTTAGTGCTAGACTAAAAATAACGTAGTTGCGTCAACTTGCGAATAAATTTCTGCAAAAATCTATGGCAAACATTCAGGATAATTTCCCATGATGCACGGCCGCATGGGTTTCATTCGACCCAATAATGCTCCGGACGAAAAACCCCAGATAACCTGGGGTTTAATGAAACGCGTCTGGAAGTACGCTGTGCCTTACCGCTGGTGGATTATCGGTATGCTGTTTATGACTTTGGCCGCCACCGGATTGGGATTGTTGACGCCGCTCATCTTGCGCGAACTTATCGACCGTACTCTTCCCGCACGTGATCTGCACCGGTTATTGTGGTTGACTGCCGCACTGGTCAGCATCCCGCTGCTGACGGCTTCGTTGAATGTACTGTTACGGCAATTCAACGCTCGGGTGGGAGAAGGGGTTACTTATGACCTGCGGGTGGATTTGTTTTCTTATTTACAGCGTATGTCGCTGGGTTTCTTTACCCATACTAAAATCGGCGAATTGATGAGCCGTCTCAATAATGATGTTGTCGGTGCACAGAGCGCTGTCAGTAATACCTTTGTCAGTATTGTCACCAGCCTGATCCAGGCAATCGTTGTGATAGCAGTCATGCTCACTCTGGAGTGGCGGCTGACTCTCATTGGCATCGCAATCTTACCGTTATTACTCTACGCTGCTCGGAAACTCGGAAATCGCCTGCGCGATATCACACGGCTGCAGCTGGATGTCATGGCCAGGATGAATGCCGTCGCTCAGGAAGTGTTGAATATCAGCGGGGCGCTGCTGGTCAAGCTTTTTGGACGGACCGGCGAAGAAGACCAACATTTTCAGGAGCGCGCTCAGGACGTTCGAAAAATAAATGTGCGCAGGGCAGTCACCGGCGCCTTTTTCTTTGTCAGCATCGGACTGTTAAGTTCGCTCGGCGTTGCCATGGTGTATGGTTTCGGCGGTTTTCTGGTGATCAAACAGTTAATGACGATCGGTACTTTGGTCGCCTTGTCGCTCTATCTCGGCACACTCTACGGCGCACTGCAGGTTCTCACCAACGCGCCGGTGGATTTTGCCACATCCATTGTCAGTTTTGAGCGTGTATTTGAAGTTCTTGATCTGCCGCAGGAAATCACCGAGAAGCCGGATGCCCATATCTTGAACAATGTGCGCGGCGTAATTGAGTTCGATGATGTCAGTTTCCATTACATTAAAGAAGGCAAAGGCTTGCTTAAGGACATCCGCCGTTTTGGGTTGTTGCAGGCGGACCAGCAGGTCGCGTCCCGTGATAATTCTACTGCTACGCGCAACGGAAAAGATGAGCGGGATGAAGATCCGGTCTCACCCAGCCAGGCGCGTGAAGAGGTATTGGATGGCATTTCTTTCCGCGCCGAACCGGGACAACTGGTTGCGTTGGTAGGGCCCAGCGGCGCCGGTAAAACCACGATGACCTACCTGATCCCGCGCTTGTATGACCCAACCGGCGGACGGGTTCTGATCGACGGATATGATCTGAAGAATGTGACGCTGACTTCGCTGACGGCGCAGATCGGCATGGTCACCCAGGAAACTTATCTATTCAATGATACTATCCTGGCCAACCTGCTTTATGGCAAGCTGGACGCCACTCAGGCAGAGATTGAAGCAGCGGCGCACACTGCCAATATTCACGATTTCATAATGGAATTGCCTTTGCAATATCAGACCATCGTCGGGGAGCGCGGTTACCGGTTGAGCGGCGGCGAAAAACAGCGTCTGGCGCTGGCGCGTGTGATCTTGAAGAACCCGCGTATCCTGGTGCTGGACGAAGCAACCAGTTCACTGGACAGCCAGTCCGAAGCATTGATCCAGGAAGCGCTGAGCCGGGTCATGATTGGCCGCACTAATATCGTCATTGCCCACCGGCTGAGCACGATCCTGGCGGCGGATCTGATTCTTGTACTGGATCACGGCCGTATTGTCGAACGCGGTACCCACAATGAACTGCTGGCCAAAGGCGGCCTTTACGCTCATCTATACGAAACCCAGTTCCGCCGTAAAACAAAATAAATACGGATCTTTTCCGTCTGCATTGATTCCTGCCAATCCAAATTACTCCATTTTGCGTCATCTTGGGATTAATCCTTTTTATCCTTTAAAATCATCCGAATGGTCGTTGTATGCTGCCTTATTCAGGCAGTACATTAGTACTAGTACCGTAGTAATACTTTTACAATAATTCAGGAAGCGAGGAATTGCCGCCCGTTATTTCGTCACTTGGACGGCATGGAGCGAATAGTGAAACCGGCCCTGAAGCGTGTGATTGGTTTTTATGTAGATTGAGGTTATCAGGGAGCTCGGGAATGAAAATACTACTCGGTTTCTTCATCGGGACAACGGTAGCTTTGTTATTAGTGCTGACGATGTACCACAATGGGCCTTCAGTATCGGCGGATGACAGCGCGGCTACTGTAGCGGTAGATAATCCTGCGTCTGCGCTGCCTGAAGGAACAGACATCAATGGTCTCATGCCGGATGTGAAAAAGATATATAACAATGCATTAGGCGGCCCCTACCGGCAGGTGGAACCGGAAATCACCGACCCCGATATTGCCAGGTATTTTCGCTCGTACATGGAGGCTACCGGCCTGGATAAAGTTGGACTGGAAAAATAACAGGTTACCCGATCAGGGAGAGAGGATAAAGAAGTGAGTGGATTCGAAGCGGTTTGTCCTAAATGCGGCGGACACTATTATGGCTGGGCTCTAAACGCCGAACGTTACCGCCTCTGCGGTAAATGCGGCATACCAATGGAAGTTAAAAGGGACGGCGTACCGGTGCCCGCCGGTTCCTCTACAGTCGGTCCAAAAGAATCCAAAGAACAACATTCCCGGCTCAAATAATTATTATCGCTTGCATGTTCCGGTCTTACGCTGATTTTTCCTCCGTCAGCGAAGGCCGGAATCTATTTTTTATTCTATTCAGGCAATCAAGGCATTTTCTCACGAGTCTACACGCAATATCAATTTATCTTATCCAGCCCTTTTCAAAACTGAAAACCGGTCATTGGAAACTCATAACTCATAACTGAACGCTGAATGCGCTTCGCTGTTTCATCCTTGAATGTAAAAGCCGAAGGTATATATAATAAGGCAGTAAAGGCGAAAAACGCCGGCTTGCAGGAGATAGACATGACAGTCAATTTGATGGTTACCGTAAATGATATTCCGATTAACACCGATTATTTTGTCGGCGATTTTATAGACCATACGGTCAGCGGTATGATCGAATCGCTCGAAGGCACAGCTAAAATACGTAATCTAAACCTGCAGATCGATAAAGATACTGTGACGATAAATCTGAACGGCGCCGCGATTCCCACCAACACCTTCACCGGTAAGATTATCAAAAGCACAATTGTGGGCATGCTTTCCGTACTCAAGGGCGTAACTAACCCCATTCAGAAAGTAACTGTCGTTCTGAATAAATAACAGTAACATCCTGTTGTTCCTCCTGGTTTTATAAAAAGGAGGCGACGAAGGAAAGGTACAAAATAGAGATGGATCCCAACGCAGAAAAGTTTGCCGCTCTGCAATTTACTGCGGAGGGCAAGCAGCCGATTGAGCAGGCAGTTGCCCGTGAAATTTTGTTGACCATTTTTTTAAACGGCAAGGAACTCGTGACGCTGCTGTGCTCCCCCAAAGACCTGAAGTATCTGGTAGCGGGATTTCTTGTCTCGGAAGGTCTACTTAATAGCAAGGAGCAAATTAAAAAAATCGAAGTGGGCGAGTGGGAAGGCATCGTGCGGGTGGAGACAGACAATATTATCGAAACGGATAGCCGGTTTTTCTCTAAGCGGCTGATCACCTCAGGCTGCGGAGCGGGAGCGGCTTTTTACAGCGTGTCCGATGTAGCCATCGCCAAAGTAGAAT
>Ga0265316_10004639_pt1 | contig 13619 bp, 11 predicted proteins | sample 4522metaG_FD_202092 | JGI IMG/M metagenome (GOLD analysis project Ga0265316, IMG submission 202092) | Rhizosphere microbial communities from Carex aquatilis grown in University of Washington, Seatle, WA, United States - 4-5-22 metaG | ecosystem: Host-associated > Plants > Roots > Rhizosphere >... | reverse complement strand
CGCTTTCCGATGTTAATTCTGGACAACCTCTTTAATCCCTTAATGGAAACTTTTCCACAAGCTCAATCACAATATGTATTGACCCCTTACCATCCTATCCTCCCTTGCAGTAAAAAACCGCAAGCCTCTCAATTTATCATAAAAACGGAAAAATGTAAATAGCCCGGCCAAACCTGCCCGGCCAAACCCCGGCCGGGCCAAGTTTACTGCTTACTGCTACTCCGTATAATCGCGATAACTCTCCGCCATCTCCCCAAAATAATCATACTGTATGGCCGTGCGGATTTTTTTCATTAAATTCAGATAGAAACGCAGGTTGTGCATACTGGCCAGGCGAATGGCCAAAGGTTCGCCGCTGGCGAATAAATGCCTAAGATAACTTTTAGAATGATTAAGGCAAAGATAACAATCGCAAGTATTATCAATCGTGGTAAAGTCTTCTTTGTATTTTTCGAGCCTGATGTCAATTGTAGAATAACCTTCAACAGATTCATCACCCCCACCTAACCTCCCCCCTTCAGGGGGAGGAACTGATGATGCGCTCTTGTCTGATTCCCTCCCCTTGAGGGGGAGGGTTAGGGAGGGGTGGCTTATTGCGGATACATATAGCCTACCATGCCTTGCTTCCCTGGTCGGAATTACGCAGTCAAAAGTGTCGCAACCGCGCGCGACTGCCTGGACAATATCAAACGGTGTGCCAACGCCGAGCAAATGCTTGGGAGAATTTTCGGGCAAATGCGGAATAACCGCTTCCACGGCCTTCATCATTTCTCCGTGCGGCTCCCCTACTGCCACGCCGCCAATGGCAAAAGCCTCAAAACCTAAATCCACCATATCCCTCGCCGACTGTTTGCGAAGATCGGGAAACGAAGCTCCCTGCACAATCCCCCACAATTTTTGCCCGGGGTTGATTGGGTCGCCGTCTATAATAATTTTTTGATACTCCTTAATGGCGCGCTCGGCCCAGCGTTTGGTAAGCGCGATGGATTCTTTACTGCGTTCGTATTCAAAAGGGTAGCCGGGAAAATCGTCCAAAATCAGCGCGATGTCACTGCCCAAATTGGCCTGGATATCAACGGATTTTTCGGGCGATAAAATTTCCTGCCGGCCGTCAAGGTCAAACTGGAACAGCACGCCGGCTTCCATAACTTTGCGCGTTTTGGCCAGGCTGTAAATCTGAAAACCGCCGCTGTCGGTAAAAATCGGCCCTTTCCAGTTCATAAATTTATGGAGTCCGCCGGCTTTGTAAATTAAGCCGTCGCCCGGCCTTTGCCAAAGATGATAGGTATTGGCCAATATCATTTCCGCGCCCCAAAATTTTAACTCTTCGCTCGTTACAGATTTAACCGCCCCCTTAGTCCCAATAGGCAAAAACGCCGGCGTCGCCACATCCCCGTGCGCGGTATGAATTACGCCGTTGCGGGCCGCCATTCTCCCCTCCCCCTTCTTGTCCGCCGTAGCCTTGGCGAAGGCGGATGGGGGAGGGTTAGGGTGGGAATTTACTTTTTTTAGAATATCAAAGTAAGGCATAAGGGTAGTATAAAACATTTAACATAAACTATAAAGCAAAAGCCCCGGCATTTAGCCGGGGCTTTTTAAATGACTAATTAACCCTTTCCTGTGGCAGACTACTTTTTAATTTTCCCAGAGCCGCCCTGCCATTTTCACCAATTAAATCGGCAATGCTACTACGCAAATCAGCGCCCTCTCTAAAATAATTCGCAATTTGATCTGTAGCAATCTCAGGATGTTTCTCAAAAAATCCGATATCATTACGAATTGCCGCTATTTCATCAGTAGTTAATTCTTTCATCTGATCCATCCTGGTAATACCATAAGCCTCCAAAACCCTTTGAACAGAACGAGGTTTATCTTTAAAGTCCCCTAAAGGTTTAGGTCGCATCGTGGGAGGAAGATCATAAGCTGTCATATTTCTTGGCATAAAGACAAAGCATTAAGTTATTTTATTATTAGCTAGCACAAAGTTATTATCTGTCAAAATTCCTTCTCGGAGGTCGGCCACTGCCGCTTCGTCCGCCAAAGGATGGTCTGCGCGGGCGATCTCCGCCAGAGGCGGATCCGCCTCTGGCGGAAAAGCTACCCGCAGACGCGCCGGCCGCCAGTTGTTCCGGAGTCGCGGCAGGAGCGAACGGTTTGTGGGTAAGATTAATCCTTCCCTGCTCGTCTATTTCGCTGACCTGGACTTTCATAGCGTCGCCGATTTTGCAGACATCTTCCACATTGTTTACGCGATAGTTGGCCAGCTGGGAAATATGCACCAGGCCGTCTTTGCCCGGAAGCACCTCCACAAACGCGCCAAAATCCATAATGCGAACAACTTTGCCTTCATAAATTTCCCCGGGCTGGACTTCTTTGACAATATTCTGAATCCATTCCACGGCTTTTTTGGAGCTTTCGGCATCGGTAGATGTTACCATTACCAAACCGCTGTCTTCTATATCAATCTTTACGCCCGGACAGTTGGCAATAATTTCGTTAATAATCTTGCCGCCACTGCCAATGACTTCGCGAATCTTATCGGGTTTAATCATAAACGAAGTAATGCGCGGGGCGTAAGGAGAAAGATCGGGACGAGGAGCGGAAATAGCTTCCTTCATTTTGCTGATAATGTGGACGCGCGCCGGCTTGGCCTGCATAAGCGCCTGCTCTAAAATATCCGCGCTCAAGCCTTTAACTTTCATATCCAGCTGAAGAGCGGTAACACCTGTCTCCGAACCGGTAACTTTGAAATCCATATGCCCGTTAAAATCCTCTATGCCTGCAATGTCGGTTAAGACTTTAAAGTGTTCGGGATTCTTTTCATCCATAACCAAACCCATAGCGCAACCGCCGATAATGTCGGTAATCGGCACGCCGGCGTCCATCAGCGCCAAAGTTGAGCCGCAAGTGGAAGCCATAGAGGTAGAACCGTTGGACGACATAATTTCGGAAACCAACCGCATAGTGTAAGGAAAGGTTTCCTGAGGCGGCAAAACAACTTCCACGGCGCGTTCGGCCAACATACCGTGGCCGATTTCGCGGCGTCCCGCTCCCCTCAGTGGGGCAACTTCTCCAACAGAGTAGCCGGGCATATTATAGTGATGGATGTAGCGTTTGGTTCGGCCTTCAACCGGATCTTCCATACCGTCCAAAGTCTGCTCATCGCCCTTACTTCCAAGCGTGACAGTAGTCAGCGCCTGAGTTTCGCCTCGGGTAAACAAAGCACTGCCGTGGGTGCGCGGCAAAACGCCGACTTCGCAGGTAATCGGGCGGGTTTCTGTTAATTTACGGCCGTCCACGCGGCGTTCTTTGTCTAAAATTTGATGTTGCTGATACTTTTTTAAAACTTTATCAATAGCTTTGGCGCAATCCTTTTCCACATCCACGCCTTCAATCTCGCCCAAAGCCGCTTTGACCGCCGCGGTAACTTCTTTGGATAATTTTTTTACGTTGGCTTCGCGTTGTTCCTTGCTCTTGACGTAAAGCGCGGCGTCTATTTTATTTTCCGCCAAAAGTTCGGCGACTTTGGCCGTAACTTGATCGTGGGGTTTTACGATTATCGGTTCGCTCTTTGCCTTGCCTACCTGTTTGGCAAAATCAATTTGGCATTGCGTGAGCTGACCCAAAAACGGCTGGGCAAAACGGATGCCTTCGGCAATTTCTTCCTCAGTCACCAGCTTGGCGCCCATTTCCACCATAATAATATGTTCGTCCGTGCCGCAAACTATTAAATCCATTGTAGATGTAATTTGCTGTTCGTGGGTAGGATTGATAATATATTTTCCGTCAATTTTTCCCACTCTGCAACCGGCTACCGGGCCGTCAAACGGCACGTTGGAAATCGCCAAAGCCATACTCGCGGCATTCACCGCCAGCATATCTGGCTCGTTAACTCCGTCTATGGAAAGCACCATAGCCGTTACCTGCACGTCGTTGCGCATACCATCCGGGAACAAAGGACGAAGAGTGCGATCAATTACGCGTCCTTTTAATATGGCGTCGTCGGTTGCCCGGCCTTCGCGCTTTATCCAGCGCGAGCCTTTAATTTTGCCCGCGGCGTAAAGGCGCTCTTCGTAATCCAAAAGCAAAGGGAAAAAATCTATCCCTTCCCTGGCTTTGTCGTTCATTATAGTGGTGGCCAAAACTACTGTGTCGCCCACGCGCGCCAAAACCGCGCCGCTTGCCTGCCCGGCCAGCTTGCCGGTTTCAAAACTAAAATCAGCCTCGCCGATTTTTACGCTAATCTTTTTTGCTTCCATTGTTATCCTTTGAGATTATACATTTTGCAGATAATCTCTTTTTCACTCAAGATGACGTATGTGTTGACGACGACTATATTATAGCCTTCGCTGTACCCACACACCATCCGGAGCGTTAATTGTTAATCGTAAATTGTTTCCGCCATAGGCGGATCCGCCTCCGGCGGAAATTGTTAATTGTTGTGTTCCTCTAATACCGCATTTATTTTACCTAAAATTTCCTCCGGTGTAAAGTAGGCTTTAACCAGGTAGTCGTCGGCCCGCAAACTCTGAACCCTTAAAATATCGCTGTTGCTCCAGAGGTTGCTTAAAACAATAACCTTTACATTGGCGATTTTTTTATCTTTATTGGAGCGGATGCTTTCCAAAACCTGGAAACCGTCCATTTCCGGCATCATTAAATCCAGCAAAATTAAATCAGGCAGTTTTTCCGATATCATCTTAAGGCCTTCTTTGCCGTTTTGGGCCTGGCGGACGTCAAACCCGTTGGCCGTCAGCTTATGCGCGACAATTTCCGCCATCGCGACATCGTCTTCCATTATTATAATATTTTTTTGTGTTGATTTTGGCATATCTCCTCTTTAAAATACCTTACATATTATAGCATAATGGCGAAAGAAAGGGAAATGTGATATAATTAAACAAATATTGGTCTTATAAACTGGAAGCTATCTTAAAAATCCTTCGGGCTTAAATTTAATAATTTTGGCATCTTGGCCTTAAAAATTTTTCCGCTTAACTCGGGTTAAACGTCAAAATTTATTAAGAGCCAATCAGCTCAAAATTATTAAATTACGCCTACAAATTATTTTTAAGACAGCTTCTAACAATTAAAAATAAACATCATTGTCTGTGATACAAAAATACAAATCTCTGCCTGAATATAAAAATCATGAACGGGTGGTTGAATTAAACGATTCGGCCTCCGGTCTAAAAGGTTTTATTGCCATTCACAGCACAAAGCTGGGGCCGGCTTTAGGTGGCACACGCATTTACCCTTATAAAAATAAGCAACTGGCATTAAAGGATGTCCTACGATTATCAAATGCCATGACTTACAAATGCGCTATTGCCGGCTTGCCGTTTGGCGGCGGCAAAGGAGTAATTATTGCCAACCCCACTGATAAAAATATTTTAAAGATTCTCAAATCATACGCAAAAGCTGTGGATAAATTGAATGGAATTTTCCATACAGGAGAAGATGTTGGGTTAAGTGAAAAACAGGTCCAATACATGCTTAAATTCAGTTCCAACTTTATTGGACGATCCCACTTGGCAGGTGACCCCTCCCCTTTTGCCGGAGAAAGTGCCTTTTTATGCGCCAGGGTCGCCTGGAAATATTTAACCGGCAGCGACAATCTGTCGGGTAAAATAGTGGCAATAAAAGGAGTGGGTAAAACCGGCGGCGCTTTGGTTAAACATTTTATAAAATCAGGAGCAAAAGTTTTTGTTTCCGATATTAACGATAAAGCAGTAAAGTCCCTTTTAAAAAAATTTACATCCGTAAAAGCCCTGTCATTAACAAAACTAATGGATATTAAGTCGGACATATATTGCCCTTGCGCCATGGGCCACGATATTAATAAAACCAGCATAAAAAAAATTAAAGCAAAGCTTATTGTGGGCACTGCCAACAATCAATTGGAAAATATCCAGATTGCCGAGCGGCTCCGTCAAAAAGGGATCCTTCATATACCGGATTACGTTGCCAATGCCGGCGGATTAATAGACGTGGCCGACGAACTCCTCCCCGGAGGTTATAAGCTTAAGCGGGTAAATACAAATATAAAAAAATTGCAAGCGACTTTACTGGACATACTTAAAAGCGCCGAAAAAGCACATAAAAATACTGATGTCGTGGCTAACGAAAAAGCGGAAAAAATTTTTATGAACAAAAAAATCTATGGGAACCAGCCCCGATAAAATTGTTAAGTTTTACTACACAAAACCGGAAAGCTACTGGCTTAATCGGCAGGACTTATTTATGTCCGGGCTGTTCAGTAAAATGAGCATTCAAATTCCCGCGTATAAAAAATTTTTAAAACAAAATAATTTTAAGCCGCGTTCAGTAAAAAAATTTAGAGACCTTGATAATGTCCCTCACATTGCCAAAAATAATTATTTTAACAAATTCACTTTAAACCAAGTAGCGTGGCCCGGATCATTTTTAAATTCGGGGATGGTTATGACTTCTACTTCCGGTTCCACAGGAATGCCGACTTATTTTGCCCGGGAAGAAAAAATTGATTTTCAATATTCCGTACTGTCGGAATTCTTTTTGGCTGATGGACCAAAAGGTACAACCTTGTTAATAGACTGCTTTGGGATGGGGGTTTGGATAGGTGGTTTAATTACCTACCAGGCTTTTAGAAACGCGGCTTTGCGCGGGTGGCCGGTTACCATAATTACCCCGGGAATTAATAAAAAAGAAATTTTCCACGCCTTGCGCGACTTGGCGCCGCAGTTTAAAAACGTAATTTTGGCCGGGTATCCACCTTTTATAAAAGATGTTTTAGATGAAGCCGCGGAGGAACAGGTTGATTTTAAAAAATTTTCCGCTCGACTGCTGTTTGCCGCCGAAAGCTTTACTGAGGTTTTTCGCGATTATGTCGCAGAAAAAGCCGTGGTTAAAGATATTTACCATGACACATTAAATCTCTATGGCAGCGCTGAGCTTGGCGCAATGGCTTTTGAAACTCCGCTTAGCATTTTTATCCGCAGGGAAGCATTAAAGCGTCCGGCACTTTACAGACAGCTTTTCTCTAACAACCGTATTCCCACACTCGCCCAATATAACCCGGACTTTGTCAGCTTTACGCACGAACACGGAGAAATCTTAATTACCGCCGACAATGTATCGCCATTTATGAAATACCGCATCGGGGACAACGGAGGAACCTTTAATTTAAGCGATTTAGAAAAAATATTTACTGAACACGCCGTTAACCTGCGTTCTTTGGCCGGTAAAGCCGGTATAAAAATTATTTCCCTGCCTTTTGTTTATATTTATGAGCGTAGTGATTTGTGCACCAAACTTTACGGCGCGATAATTTACCCGCAGCATGTCCGCCAGGCTCTGCAAAAACCGGAACTCGCCAAATTTTTTACAGGAAAATTTCTTTTAATTACAAAAACGGACTATAAGCATGATCAATTCCTGGAAATCAATATTGAGCTAAAACGCAACCAGCGCAGCAAGCCGGGTTTGATTGCGCAATCAAGTAAACTAATAACGGAATCTCTTATAAAAAATAACGCCGAATACAAAAATAATTATCAAATGATTCCCCATAAAGTGACCCCAAAAATCGTCCTTTGGGAAAATGGAGACCCTCTTTATTTCAAACCAGGGATTAAACAAAGCTGGGTCAAGAAAGAAACATCAAATGCCAAATAATATATTGCTTCATTTGTCAAAAAAATCCAATAAAGACGAAGGGCTAAAGCCTCTATTTTTTGATTTATCCAATAAAAAAAACTTGCAAATACTTGGACGTCTCATTGACGATAAAAAAATATTTCACATCAGCGACGACTACGAAGAACAAATCAGGGAACTGTACGCTATTAATAATCCAGCATCGGTATACGGGCCAATGTTCGGAGAACAACTTAATAAATATATTTTAAATTTAAAAAAACGAGTGCCGCTTTTAAAACAAGGGGTATGGGTTTATTTTCCTTGGAATGGAAGCTTAATACACATTTTAAAAGAACAGGATTTCCTGAAAGTTCGCACTGCGCGCAACCGTTATTTGATAAACGAACAGGAACAGTCAAAATTTTACAACTCGGTAATAGGCATAGGCGGCCTGAGTGTTGGGAACAGCGTTATTCTGTCCATAGTTCTCCAGGGAGGCGGCAGACATATACGCATCGCCGACTTTGACCGCGTGGCTTTAAGCAACACAAACAGGATAAGGGGCAGTATCGCCTCTTTGGGCATGAGGAAGGCGGAGATGACTGCCAGACAAATTTACGAAATTAACCCATATACAAAAATTGAAATTTTTCCTATAGGCATTACCCCGGAAAATATAAACAAATTTTTTGCCGACACACCGAAACTTGACGTAGTCATAGACGAATTGGATAACATAGCGGTTAAATTTCTAATTAGACAGTACGCCAAAAAATACAAAGTCCCGGTAGTTATGGGCGCGGATGATGGCGACAATGCCGTTGTTGATATTGAACGTTACGACTTAAAACCCCAACCCAAATTTTTCCATGGACGTTTGGGCAATACCAGCTATGAGCAGCTTAAAAATCTGGACAAGTTTGGCATCGGCAAAACCATTACCCAGCATATCGGACCGGAAAATATTACCGAAAGAATGCAACAGTCTTTGTTGGCAATGGGAAAAACAATCGTTTCTTGGCCACAACTGGGCGGGGCGGCACTGCTTAATGGGTCTGCCGTAGCTTACTGCGTAAGAAAAATTTTAAACAACCAGCCTCTGGAACACAACCGCGCAATTATTTCCCTGGACGAAAAGTTGATCCCAAATTATAATTCCAAAAGAGAGAAAAATAAAAGAACCCAAATTGGTAAAAATTTTAAAAAAATGTTCGGTCTATAATAAAATGGCGAATATAAACTATGCCGCTTGGAATATCGCGACAAATTCTTTCCCCCAAAACGGCTCAATGGAAGAAAAAATTAAATTTTTGCTTAATTTTGGGGTTTTGGCCCCTTCCGGACATAACTCCCAACCTTGGAAATGCGGGCTTTCCGGAAATGTTTTAAAAATAAATTACGCGCACGAACGCTCTCTCGCGGAAAGCGACCCTGAAGGCAGGATGCTTTTTATAAGCTTGGGTTGTTTTGTGGAAAATATCTTAATAGCCGCGGATTATTTTGGGATGAAAGCCGCCCTGTCGCATGGAGAAAATGGGTCTGACTCTTACGCGCTTACCATCACTTTCGCGCAAACCATCCCCATCCATACGGAAAAATATTTAATAGATGCCATCGTCAAAAGGGTTTCAAATCGTTACAAATACCAAGACCGTTCCATTCCCGTCCCGATTATTGAAAACCTGAATAAATTATCGTCAAACACAAGCCGGGTTCAAATAGTCACGGAAAAAAGCGAGAAGGACGCTCTGGCTCAAATAATGGAAAAAGCCCAAATTGAGGCAATGAACAGCCAAACTTTCCGAAATGAGCTTTCTTATTATTTAAAATCTAGCTTTACTAAAGACCCCTTCGGAATGCCGGGTTTTACTTTGGATATGCCTGCGGCATTTTCTGTAATTGCGTCAAAATTAGTAAAAAAAGTTAATCTGTCTAAACTCACCGCAAAAAAAGACCTGAACCTTTTACTTAAGCATACTCCGGCCTTAGGCGTAATTTCCGTAACAGAAAATCATAAAATAAATTGGCTGGAAACCGGAAGAATCTTTGAAAAGTTATGGCTGTTAGCCACCCAGCAAGATTTAGCCTGTTCCGTTTGGGCCGCGGCGGTTCAGCTCCAAGGCTATTCCGAGCAAGTCAGAAAACTGCTGAAAATGACAGCGTACCCGGCGATATTTTTTAGGATTGGATATCCTAAAAAAAACCCGGGACACAGCCCCCGTTTTCCCTTAAAAGATATATTAAAATAAACATGCCCCTCAATTTTGATTCATTTACGGTTGGTGTGGCCATAGCGGGAAACCTGATTTTGGGTTTTATTGTCATTTTTGCCCGGAAAAAAAGCGCTACCAGTATTTTATTTTTTCTCCTGACCATAACTCTTTCGTGCTGGAGCTTGGTAAACTTCTTTTCTTATCAGGCAAAAGATCCCGGGCTTGTTTTGTTGTTGGTAAGAATGGTAATGTTTTTTGCGGTACCCATAGGAACGCTGTTTCTATTTTTTGCCGATACATTTCCGGAAGACAAATTTAAAATACAAAAAAAATATAGCAACAGCTTAATTGCCTACTCAATCCTAACCATGATTTTGACGCTGACTCCGGCAGTTTTTGAAAAAGTTGACATTCTTCCGGGTTCTGCCCCAACTCCGGTAATTGGTCCGGGTATTATTGTGTTTACTGTTGTGCCTGTGCTAGCTATCCTGTTTGGCATTATCATCTTAATCAAACGGACAATACGCGCGCAGGAAAATGAAAAAAAGCCCTTTGAATATCTTTCAATAGGGATTCTTGTTATGTTTTGTTTAATAATCATTTTCAATTTTATTTTCCCCGCTTTTTTAAACAATACGCGACTCATCCCATTAAGTGCCCTGTTTACATTGCCTTTTGTGGCATTCACAGCCTATGCCATATTTAAATATCACCTGCTAAATTTAAAAATAATTGCCACCGAGGGTCTGACTTTTTTACTGACTGTCGCGATGGCCACTGAAATAATTTTTTCTTCGGATCTTGCTACGGTTATTTTCCGATTCAGTGAACTTTTACTTGTTCTTGGGGTGGGAATCTTATTAATTAAAAATGTCCGCAAAGAAGTTGAACAACGCGAACAGTTGCAAATTTTAACCGGCCAACTGCAGGAGGCCAACACAAAGCTCCAGGCTTTGGACCAGGCCAGGGCCGAGTTTATTACTATTGCTTCGCATCAGTTGCGAACGCCGCCGACGACAATTAAATGGTATTTGTCCGCGATTTTAAACGGGGACTACGGGAGAACGCCGGCAAAAATTCTGCCCCAGTTGGCAAAAATCCAAACCACCAACAATCACTTAATTTCGCTCATAGAAGATATGCTTAATGTTTCGCGCATTGAGCGGGGAAAAATGGAATTTCTTTTTGAGCCTACCGACGCCCAAGAGCTGGCCAAATTTTGCTGTGAGCAGTTACTGCCTTTGGCCAAGGACAAAAATTTAAAACTTGCCTACCATCCTCCCAAAAAACGCCTGCCAAAAATTATGGCCGACAAGGAAAAGCTGAGGCAGGTTATGAACAACTTAATTGACAATGCCATAAAATACACTCCAAAAGGCAAAGTTGACGTAAGCCTGCTCTTGGACAACGGCCAAATTAAATTCCAGGTTAAAGATACCGGCAAGGGTGTGGATCCCGAAGAGCGCGAAACCATTTTCCAAAAATATACGCGCGGCAAAGAATCGGTCAGGCAAAGCGCCGGACTGGGCCTGGGTTTATACGTGGCCAAAATTATTATTGACCAGCACAAAGGCAAACTTTGGATGGAAAGTCCGGGCGCGGGTAAAGGCTCGGTGTTCGGCTTTACCATTCCGGTTGATAACGGCCTTAAACAAACCACGCTGGTGGATCTCGCTTCAAAATGAAAACAGGCCTTCCAAATTTAGGAAGGTCTGTTTTTAATTTAGATTGAACTTGATATTATTCGGTAACTTTTAGCTTTAATTTTTCCACCAGCTTTTCGTAACGCTTTTCGTCTTCGCCCTTTAAGTAGCGGAGCAAGCGGCGGCGGTTGCCCACCATCTTTAACAAACCGCGGCGGCTGTGGTTGTCTTTGCGATGCGTCTGCAAATGTTCGGAAACCTGCTCAATTTCCTTGGTCAAAATCGCCACCTGAACTTCCGGACTGCCGGTATCGTCCTTGTGCGTCTGGAACTTTTTTATGATGTTATTCTTTTCTTTGGGGGTAAGCATTCTATGTCCGCTCGATGAATATCGATGCGCCTTTCTTGCCCTCCGAAGCCTTGGCGAAGGAGGGCTGCACGAGATAAATTGCGGCTCCAAAACTCAATTGCCGCATTACGGATTTATCCGTGGATTAATTTATTTAACGCCTTTATTATAATTAAAATCCTTACTTTTGTAAATAGCTGATAAAATCCCCTGTTGCGTTATATTTTGCCAGTTCTTCAAAACTTTTTAGGCCGGGGAAGCGGTTGACTTCCAGGATGTAGAATTTGCCGCCGGATTCCAAAATGTCCACTTTGGCCAGTTCGCGGCCGAGGAGCCTTGAGGCATACTCAGATAAGGATATAAGAACATCAAAAATTCTCCCCTCTTGAGGGGAGATGCCACCCAAAGTCACAGGATTTTTATCGGCTTTGGGTGGCAGAGAGGTTGTTTCCAAAATTGAATTACTGCAACCTCTCCCCCTGCACCAGTCGTCTAACTCCGGTGCAGGGCAAGCCGACCCTCTCCTCACCACCTCAACTTCGCTCGGGGTGACCCTGAGCTGTGCCGAACGGGTCAGTAGGAGAGGGGGGCTCCGCAGAACTTCACATTTATCAAAATCCACCCCAAAACCGCCATCTATAATATTAAACCGCAAAATCACCGGCAAAGCTTTATAACCGACCGTAATAACCTTGTATTCATACTCCGCTTTTATAAATTCCTGAACCAGCCATTCTTTTTTGGGATGTAGAGGGAGGACTGTTTTAAGCTGCTGATGATTTTCTATCAGAAAAACATTTTTTGCTTTAAAACCATAAGTCCATTTTAGAACAAGTGGGTAAGTTAATTGTAAATTGTTTCCGCCAGAGGCGGATCCGCCTCTGGCGGAAATTGTTAATTGTTTTGTTTGTGGTATTGGCAAACCGGCTTTTTGGAGCTTTTTATAATCAGACCATTTACCCTGGCCGAGTTCGCCTTTGGCAATTACAGAGTCTACAACTCTTTTACCGGCACGTTTGAATTGCCTGGCCAGCTTGATAATACGCGGAATATATTTTGGACTGCCGTTTAAATAAGGATCGCGGATATACAAAACGTCAAATTTATTAACGTCAATTTTAAAACCGCAGGCCGCCAAAGCCCGCACATCCATAATTCTGACTTTTATTTTCTGACTTTTGGCTTCTTGCGCCAACCTTTGCGCCGCGTAGACTTTTTTAGAGGAAATAACGAGAATCATAGGTAAATAATAGCATAAAACCAACAAGGATTCCCCTTGTTGGTCATTGTCAAACCCCAATGTCGCATAACGCATCAAACAAAAGTGGAGAAATTCGTTGTCGCAATATCCATAGTGGATACTGTGGATAACCGTAATGTCGCATAATGTTATAATAACCCTATGCAAGAACAAAATCAAAGTAACAAATCAGCCACTACGACTCCCCTGCAGTCGTTTATCAACGACTTTTTGGAGTACTGTGAAATCGCCAAAAACCAAAGCCGGAATACGATAATGGCTTACGACAGGTATTTAAGAAAGTTTTCGCGCTTTGCCGCGACTTTGGGGGTTAAAGACCCCAAGGACATTAGCCTGCAAATCGTAAACAAATACCGCCTGTATTTAAACCGTTTGGAAAACGACAAAGGCGGAAGCCTTAAGTTAATTACTCAAAATTACCACCTAATAGCGCTTAGGGCGTTTTTAAAATATTTAATGAAAAACGATGTCGCAACTTTGTCGCCGGAAAAAATTGAACTGCCCAAAAATCCCCAGCGCCAGGTGGAATTTTT
>Ga0265316_10004637_pt1 | contig 13623 bp, 10 predicted proteins | sample 4522metaG_FD_202092 | JGI IMG/M metagenome (GOLD analysis project Ga0265316, IMG submission 202092) | Rhizosphere microbial communities from Carex aquatilis grown in University of Washington, Seatle, WA, United States - 4-5-22 metaG | ecosystem: Host-associated > Plants > Roots > Rhizosphere >... | reverse complement strand
CCGATGCGTTCCGCGCGTTGATGCCGAAATCCGCGCCCGCCGCGCCCGCCGTGGCGAAAAAGCCGATCACGATGGCCAGCGTCATGGTGAACGCCACGAAGGGATTATCCTGCGTCGCCGGCACATGGTATCGCCCGACGCCGCCGGCCGTCTGGAAGAAAACGATCAGCAGCATGAGCAACGGAATGGCATTCAGAAGCAGTGAGACTTTGGCCACGTACTGAATGCCTTTGGCGCCCACCCAGGCCATGATGCAGCCCCAGATTACTCCCGTCGCGATGAACGGCGCGCCGCCCGGCTGGGAGTTCATGCCGAGTCCCTTCAGTATGAATTCGCTGGCAACGGATGTGGCCACGGCGAACCAGCCGATCTGCAGCAGGCCCATGAGCAGTCCCGGCATGAGGTAGCCGCCCTGCGCGCCAAACGTGGAACTCCCCACCACGTACAACGGGAAGCCGGTCTTCATCCCCAGCATGGCGGGCACCAGATAGTAGAGCGAATAGCAGAGCAGCCCGGCGGCCACCAGCCCGGCCAGGCACACGGTAAGACTGCCGTGCGCCAGGGTGTCCCCGGCCATCAATCGATAGAACGCGATCCACAGAAAAATCCCGGCGTAGCTAGGTGCGGTATTGGCATACCACGGCGCGCGCTTCCCCATCGGGTTGGGCGCGGCTTTCGCAAGATAGTCCGGCAACATGGCAGGGGCCAGTATACTACAGCGCGCGGCCGGACTCCCGCCCCGCGAAACTGCTACAATCCGTTTTCAGATTTCATTTGCCGCCGTCGAGCCACCGTGATCCAAAGGGTCTTCAAAGCTTTTCATTACCGGGATTTCCGGCTGATGTGGATCGGCGCCTTCACCTCCGCCATTGGCACGTGGATGCAGATGCTGGCGCAGGGCTGGCTGATCTGGAAGATGAGCCACAGCCCCTTCCTGCTATCCTTGGACCCGATTCTTCAGGCGACACCGATCTTCCTCTTCTCGCTGGTGGGCGGTGTGTTTGCCGACCGTGTCGAACGCCGCCACCTGCTGATGTTTTCCCAATTCCTGCAGATGACGTGCGCGCTGGTACTGACTTTCCTGGTAGGCTTCCACGTGATCAAGGTCTGGCACTTTCTGACCTGTTCCTTCGTGGTGGGTTTCGCGCAGGCGTTCGGCGGCCCGGCCTATACGGCGCTCATCCCCACGCTGGTCAGCAAGGAGGATATGCCCAACGCCATCGCGCTGAACTCCATCCAGTTCAATGGGGCGGTGATGATCGGGCCGGCGTTGGGCGGGTTGGCCCTGGCCAAACTCGGCGCCACCTGGTGCTTTGCGCTGAACACGCTGTCGTTTCTGGCTCCGGTCGTCTCACTGATGATGCTGACGATTCGCTTCCTGCCCGAGAAAACCACTGCAAGCATCCTGGGCAGTATGAAAGAGGGCATCCGGTTCGTCCGCAAACAAGGCGCCATGGAGGGGCTGATCGTGCTGGCCTTCTGCATGACGGCATTGACCCTGCCGATGAGGACCTTGCTTCCGGTGTTCGCCACGGACATTCTTCACAGAGATTCCGGGACATTCGCGCTGTTCATGTCCATATCGGGAATGGGCTCGGTGGTGGGCGCGTTGGCCGTAGCCGGATTGGGGAACGTCCGCAGCAAAGGCCGCATTGCTCTCGTCATGATGGTCTGCCTGGGCGCTACCATCTCGGGTTTCGGCCTCTCCAAGTCGGTTGCGCTGAGCTGCGCGATGCTGTTCTTCTCCGGCGCTGCAATAATGGCCGTCTTCGCCATGGTGAGCTCCCTGGTGCAGCTCATCGTAACCAACCAGATGCGCGGCCGCGTCATGAGCGTGTATAACTTTGCCTTCCGCAGCGGGATGCCCCTGGGAAACCTGTTGGCTGGATGGCTCGTCCCAGTATTCACGGCCCCTGCCGTGCTTGCAGTGAACGGAGCGCTGCTGATTGCCCTGGGCCTGTACTTCCTCCTGGTGCAGCGCAGGGTCGCGGCGCTTTGAGGTGAGAGGACGAGAACATGATTTTGGGATTGGTAATGGCGGGCTTGATGGCCGTTGCTCCTTCCGCGCTTGAAATGGCGCGCGACCAGCAGGATCGCGCTACGCTTGAGAAAATTGTCGCTGAGTGCTCCGCCGCCGCGGCCAAGGCGCCCAACAACGCCGACGCCCAATACCGGCTGGCGCTGGCGGCCTCCTACCTGGCGGAGGTCTCCATCGAGCAGCACGACCGGAAGCAGGGACGGCTTGCCGCCGAACAGGGAATCAAAGCGGCCGAGAAGGCCATCTCGCTCAAGCCCGAGGTCGCCGAGTACTACCGCGTGCTGGCCACGCTTTGCGGCCAGGCAGTCACGGACGTCCTCAGCGGCCTCAGCTACGGCCCGCGCGCCCGGGACGCCGTCGACAAGGCCGTCGAAAAAGCGCCTAAGTCCTCGCCCGTCTACGTGGCCCGCGGAGTCGGCAGTTATTATCTGCCTGCGCCGTTGGGCGGCGGTTCGAAGCAAGCCATCGCCGATTTCCAAAAAGCCATCGATCTCGATCCCAAGAATGCGGAAGCGTACTTGTGGCTGGGTCTCAGCCTCCGCAAGGAGAACCGGAATGTGGAGGCGCGCCAGGCCTTCGCCAAGTCGCTCGAACTGAATCCCAACCGCGTCTGGGCCCAGGAGCAGTTGGACAAGACACCGGTCAAATGAAGGCTCTGGCGATCACCGCGCTCGCGCTCCTGACATTTGTTCAATTCCCCGGCCACACCTGGCTGCAGCAGGACACCCAGATTTACGCGCCGGTTCTCGAGCACCAGCGGGACCCCTCCGTGCTGCGCAACGACATGCTCGTCCAGCAGCCGCTCACCGCTTTCACGATTTACGACGAAACGGCGCTGGCTCTGCGAGGTCTTACGGGCCTCGGTTTCCGCGAGGTGCTGGCCTTCGAGCAGGTGCTGGCCCGCGCCCTGGGCATCTGGGGCCTGTGCCTGATGGCCGAAGCGCTGGGGTTTTCCATCGGCCCAGCGCTGCTGGTTGCCGCCATCTGTTCGCTGGGCGCGACCATTGCCGGCCCCGCGGTCCTCTCGATCGAGTATGAGCCGACGCCGCGCGCTTTCGCCGTGCCCCTGTTGATATGCGCCGTGGGCCTGGCGGCTCATAGACGGTATCTGGGCGCAGGCATCGCCGCCGCTGGCGCATTTCTTTACCATGCCCCCACGACGCTTCCGTTCCTGGCGGTGTACCTTGTGCTCGCGACCTGGCGCCGGCGCTGGTGGGGACTGGCGCCACTGGTGGCAGCCGTCGCGATTCTACTGATCGCCGCACGCGGCCAAGCGCCGGCGTTGTTCGGGCATCTCACGTCGATTCAAGAACAACTCCAGCGGGTTCGCGCGTCGTACGTCTGGATTTCCACCTGGCCGGCCGCGCCGATTGTCCATCACCTGACGCTGTTCGCGATCCTGCTCATGGCATTGGTTCGCATCCGAAGGGAAACTCCGCTGGAACTCCGGGTTCTGGCGCTCGGCCTGGGCCTTCTGGGACTGGCCAGCATGCCTGTCTCCTGGCTGCTGCTGGAGCATTGGCGATGGGCGCTTGTGCCGCAACTCCAGCCGATGCGCGCGCTGCTGTTCGTGGCGCTCCTGGCGCAGTTCCTGACCGCCGCAGCCGGCGTACGCGCAGCCATGCACCACCGCCAGTTCGAAGCTGTCGCCTGGTTTGCTCTGGCCTACCTGTTACCGCTTCAGCCGGTGCTCACCGCGCCTTTTGCATGGAACCAAGTGGTTCTGGATGTGGCGCTCGCCGCCCTGACGGCTCTGGCGGTTTGGCGAACGCCGCGATTCGCGCCGGCAGCGGCCCTGGCGGCATTCTTCGCGATTCCCACGTTGGGAGGAGTGGTCAACTATCCCCACCTGCACACGCCGGAGCTGGCGCAGCTTTCCGCGTGGGCGCGCGCTTCCACACCCCAGGACGCAGTCTTCCTTTTTCCCGACGCGGCCCGCGGCCTCGATCCGGGGATATTCCGCTCCGAAGCCCTGCGCGCGGTCTACGTCGATTGGAAGTCCGGCGGCCAGGCCAATTATTTGCAGGATTTCGGCAATGAGTGGTGGTCCCGCTGGCGGCAGACCATGGCCCGCGGCTTCAGCCGCGCGGATATGGCGAAGTACGAGGGCTTGGGGATCGGCTACGTAGTGTTGCAGGTGAAGAACCGCCTACCGCAAGCGGCGGTTTTCGAGAACGGGAAGTACGCCGCGTATGCGGTCCGGTGAGAAAAGGGGACAGACGCATTTGTTTGCAGCCAGGAGTTCGTTGAAAATGCGTCTGTCCCCTTTTCCCTTTTCCCTACACCCCCACGCCCACCCTCCATAGCAGATATCCCACGGCCTGCTTGACGTAATTCCAGCGGTCGCGCAGCGGTCCCGGCTTTTGCTCCTTGCGCGGAGAACCGTAGGCCTTCAAACCGCGGGATTCGAGCATCCGCTTGACGCGATAGATGTGGTACCCGTCGCTTACCACAATGGCGGAATTGAGGCCCATGCGGCGCATGATCTCGCCCGCCAGCGTGGTGGAATGCACCGTGCTCTCGCCCTCGGTTTCCACCACGATGGCCTCGGGCGGCACGCCGCGGCCAATCAGGTACGCGCGGCCCACGCCGCCTTCGGTGAATACCGGCTCGCCGCCGGCGCCGCCCGTGGTCATGATCTGCGGCGCCAGTTTGCGGCGGTACAGTTCCAGCGCGTGGTCCAGGCGCGCGCGAAATACCTGCGAAGGCCGCCCCCGATACTCGGCCGCGCCCAGCACCAGGATCACATCCGCCGATTGCGCTTCATCGCGCGTGGATTGCCGCCCGATCTCGACGGAGAGATACAAGACGGCGACCATCAGTCCCGCCAGCGCCACCGCCATGGCAACCCATGCGGCCCGCTTTGCGTGCGGTATTCTGAACATACGGAAACCTTATTGTAATCGGATGCCGAAGGCTGAAACGATCACGAGCGCCGCCAACCCGCTGCTTAAGGACGTGCGGCGCGCCATCGCGCGCGGCGCGCTCACCGAGCAGGGCTGGTTGGTGGCAGAGACCTTTCACCTGCTGGAAGAAGCGCTGCGCAGCGATTGCGAAGTGACCACCGTGCTGGCCGCCGAATCCGTGAGGTCGGCCGCCGAGGCCCACGTACGGCGGCTGGCGGGCGTCAAGATCGTCGTCTTGCCGGACGCGCTGCTTCAGAGGGTGTCGGGAACCGAAACCAGCCAGGGGGTGATGGCCCTGGTGAAACCGCCGGTCTGGAAGCTCGAGCAGTTGTTCCGCGGCTGCCCGCTGGTGGTGGTGCTCGATGGATTGCAGGACCCCGGCAACGCCGGCGCCATCGCGCGCGCCGCCGAGGCCTTCGGCTCCACCGGCCTCCTGTTTCTGAAAGGCACGGTGAGCCCGTACAATCCTAAGACACTGCGCGCGTCCGCCGGTTCGCTGTTCCGCATCCCGTTTCTGCACGGCGTGGACGCCGCCCTGGCGCGCGCGGCTCTCCGCCAGAACAAGGTCGGGCTTTATGCCGGAGTTCCGGCGCGCGCCGGTGCCGCGGTGCGCTCGCTGGCGAATGCCGATTTCTCCGGACCGTGCGGCCTGGTAATTGGTAGTGAGGCGCGCGGCGTCGGCGCGGAGTTGCGTTCGGCCGCGCTCGATATCTCCATCCCCACGGTGGGCGTGGAATCGCTCAACGCCGCCGTGGCCGCCGGCATCCTGCTGTACGAAGCGCGGCGGCAGAGAGCGCTGCGGCCGTGAGCCTGTTCGACTCCACACCTCCGGATGGCCCAGAGGGCACCCTCGAAACACACGGCAAGCGTCCCCTGGCCGAGCGTATGCGTCCGGAGCGGATCGAAGACTTCATCGGCCAGGAGCACATTCTGGGGCCGGAGAAGCCTCTGCGCCGCCAGATCGAGCGCGATGAGCTGGCCTCCATCATCCTGTGGGGACCGCCCGGCACCGGCAAGACGACGCTCGCCAAGCTGATCGCCCGCATCACGCGCTGCGAGTTCATTCCCTTCAGCGCCGTCCTCAGCGGCATCAAAGAAATCAAGGCGGTGATGGTGGACGCCGAACGGCTGCGGCGCATGGGCCGCCGCACCATCCTGTTCATCGATGAGATCCATCGGTTCAACAAGGCGCAGCAGGACGCGTTTCTGCCCTACGTGGAGCGCGGCGACATCATCCTGATCGGCGCCACCACCGAGAACCCTTCGTTTGAAGTGATCTCGGCGCTGCTTTCCCGCTCCCGCGTCTACGCGCTCCGCGGGCTCACCGTGCCCGAAATCGTGACGCTGCTCAAACGCGCTCTGCCGGTGGTGGGCCTACAGGCGCCCGAGGAACTGCTGGAGCAGATCGCCATCTACTCCAACGGCGACGCGCGCCAGGCGTACAACACTCTGGAAGCGGCAGCGGCCGGGGCGCCCTCTGGGCCCGGAAGCGAACTGACGCCCGGCGCAGTAGAAGACGCCATGAACCGCAAGACGCTGCTCTACGACAAGGGCGGCGAAGAGCACTACAACGTCATCTCCGCGCTGCACAAGTCGGTGCGGTCAAGCGACGTGGACGCCACGCTCTACTGGCTCATCCGCATGTTGGAGGGAGGCGAGGACCGCCTGTACATTGCGCGCCGCCTGATTCGCATGGCCATCGAAGACATCAGCCTGGCCGACCCACGCGCCTTGGAGCAGGCCGTGGCGGCCATGCAAGCGGTGCACTTCCTCGGCATACCTGAAGGCGACCTGGCGCTGGCCCAGGCCGCCATCTACCTGTCCGTGGCGCCGAAATCCGACTCCGCTTACCGCGCCATGAACGCGGTGCATGAGGATGTCGAGCAGACCATCGCTGAGCCGGTCCCCATGAACCTCCGCAACCCCGTGACGCGCCACATGAAGGAGTGGGGCTACGGCCAGGGCTACCAGCACGCGCACCAGTTTGAGGACGCCATCGTCGATATGGAATGCCTGCCGCCGTCTCTGGCCGGACGGCGCTATTATTTCCCCACCGATCGCGGCCTGGAGAAGCGCATTGGGGAGAGGATGGAAGAGATCCGGCGGCTCCGGCGGGCGCGTTAAAGGACTGCCTATGGCTGCCACGGGGCCGGGAACGCCAGGACGTGCAATTTTCTCCAGAGTGATCCGGCACCGACCCTACGTTCCACGCCATATTATAGCACCACCGGTAGTTGGTGTATGGAGAAACAGTAAGCAGCCAGAGGGTTTAGCCCATTTAGCTGTATGTATATACCCTCAAATATGGGGTGTTGACCCATCCCACTTATTTGGACGAAAAGTGTTGCATCATGTGCTTGTCGATGTTAGACTGGTCATGGTTGGCCTAGTACCTTACTAAAGTTAGTAGTTGCGGGAGCAGGATGATCTCAAGTTTTTTAATAATCGCGTTCTCATTAATCCTTTTGGTGTACTGGTTCCGTTATAGCTGCATTCTGGTGTTGCGCACTCATACGGAGCGGGCGGTTTCGGCATCTGCCGTGTCGGACATCCGGTTCTGCTTCGCGGACGTGCAGGCGCGCCTGAAGACCGCACCGGCACTCGATCCGCTACACCTTGCGTTGCAACGCGATCGCGAGATCCTCATCTACCTGCTGCAACACGCCGCCGGCCTCAGCCTGGATTCCTTCGAGGACCGTCTCCTGGAACTGGACTACAAAGTAATGCAGGGATGGTACAGCCTGACCAGGATTGCCGCGCCGCAACAGGCCCGCCGGGCGCTTTATGAGATGGCGTCGATTCTGAACGTACTGGCCCAGAAGATGGGCGAACAGGCCGGGGTTCAGACCGAAGCGTAATCGTACGCCCCAGAAAATCGTCGGTATCGAGAATCGGAATTGATCTGTCCTTCACTTCCGTGTCGAGCCGCAGCCGCAGCCGCAGCCGAAGCGGGAGCTGTTTTCCAGGCCGATCACCTTACCGTCTCATTACCACAAAGTGGCTGAAGCTGTACCCCAAAGCCGCGCCGATAAAGATGTCGGAGGGAAAGTGCGCCTGGTCGGGCAGCCGGGACAGCGAGAGGAATGCCGCAGCCCCGTAGGCTACCCAAGGTACCCACCGATGTTCCCGGTATCGCTCCGAGATGACCGTTGCCACCGCAAATGTCGGATGCTCCGCCCGGCGTGCTCTACAATTAGATAAGTGGGACCCGAAGCGGCACTCCAACTCGCCGTCGACCGGCTCAAGGCTGTCCGCCGGGAGATCGCCAAAGTCATCGTGGGACAGGACGATGTCGTGGAAGGCGTCCTGATTTGCCTGTTGGCCTCGGGGCATGTGCTTCTGGAAGGCGTTCCGGGGCTGGGCAAGACCACGCTGCTGCGCACTCTGGCTCGGGCTTTGCACCTGAAGTATTCCCGCATCCAGTTCACGCCAGACCTCATGCCCGCCGATATCGTGGGCAGCATGATGATAGAAAACAGCGATCACGGGGCCAAGTCGCTGCGCTTCCAGCCGGGCCCGATCTTCGCCAACCTGGTGCTGGCCGACGAGATCAACCGGGCTACGCCCAAAACGCAGTCGGCGCTGCTGGAAGCTATGCAGGAGCGCACCGTCACCAGCGGCACCACTACCCACGAACTGGATCGCCCCTTCCTGGTGATGGCTACGCAGAACCCCATCGAGATGGAGGGCACCTACCCGCTGCCGGAAGCGCAACTCGACCGCTTCCTGATGAAGATCCTGGTAACCTATCCGAGCCGCGAGGAGTTGCATCGCATCATCGAGCGCACCATCCAAAAGGAAGAGCAGGTTCCGGTCGCGGTGCTGGACCGGGAAGCCATTTTGGAAGTCCGCTCGGTTTGCCGCGAAGTGCTGGTGGCGCCGCACGTGCGGGAGTACGCCGTCCAGTTGGTGATGGCCACGCAGCCGGAGCAGAAGGAGGCGCACGAGTTGGCCAAGAAGTACATCCGCTATGGCAGTTCGCCGCGCGGCGCCCAGGGCGTGGTGGAATGCGGGCGGGTGCTGGCGCTGATGCGCGGCCGCTTCCACCTGGCCATCGAGGACGTGCGGCACGTCGCCCCGGCGGTGCTGCGCCATCGCATCATCCTCAACTTCGACGCCCACGCCGACGGCCAGACGCCGGAGAGCATCCTCGACGCCATCATCCAGGGAGTAACCGCCCGGGCGTCCGCCGCGTAGGAATCGCATGGCATCGCCCCCGTTACTGGAGCGCGAGTTTCTGGAAAAGCTGGAACGCCTCACCCTCCACTGGCACAAATCTTTCGCCGGACTGGTGGGCGGCCACAATATGTCGCGCTTCGCGGGCGCCGGGCAGGAGTTCCTCGACCACCGCACTTTTCATCACGGCGACGACCTGCGCGCCGTCAACTGGCGCGCCTACCTGCGCCTGGAAAAGCTGTTCCTCAAGATGTTCCAGGTGGAGCCGCGCGTGCCCGTCCGGTTGCTGCTGGATTCGAGCGGCTCCATGACGGCGCACGGCGGGCGGAAGTTCGATTACGCGCGGAAACTGGCTGCCGCGCTGTGCTACGTCGGGCTGGTACGGCTGGATTCGATCGCCATTCACGCTTTCTCCGACCGCCTGGCGCGGCGCATTTTCTCGGCCGGCGGGCGGCACCACTTCCCGGGTGTGATGGACGCTCTTGCCTCCCTCGAGCCGGGCGGCCCCACCAGCTACATGACGGTGGTCCGCGACTTCATCGGTGCGTATTCGCAACGGGGGCTGGTAATCGTCATCTCCGATTTTCTGGACGACAACGGCTGCGAGCGGGCGCTCCAGTACCTGGCCGATTTCGGCCACGAGTTGACGCTGCTCCAGATCTGGGCCGAGGAAGACCGCACGCCCCCATGGACCGGCCGACTGGAGCTACGCGACGCCGAAACCGGGGCCGCGCTCACGCTGGATTTCGACGAGGTGGCGCGCGCGCGATACACCCGCGCCTTCGATGAGTACCGCTCCGGGATCGAGACCATGGCAATGCGCAGCGGCGGGCGCTACGCCGGCATCGCCACGTCGCAGCCGCTCGAGAGCGTGCTGTTTGGGGAACTGATCCGCGTGCGGGGCATCGCATGAGCGGGGGCCGGGGGCCGGGGGCTGGGGGCAGGGCATGTACCTGCTAAATCTATCCCTGGCGCAGTTTCTGACCATCTTCGGCAGCATCTCCGCCCTGGCCGTGGCGCTTTACCTTTTCGACCGGTCGCGCCGGCACCAGGTGGTTTCCACGCTGCGCTTCTGGGTGGCGGCTGGGCAGCCCGCCGAGGCCGCGCGGCGGCGGCGCATCCAGCAGCCGTGGTCGTTGATTCTGCAATTGGCCGGCATGGCGCTGCTGACGCTGGCCATGGGGCAGTTGCGTTGGGGGGCGCCCGCGCAGGCCGGACGGGACCACGTTCTCATCCTCGAAACCTCGGCCTGGATGGCCGCGCGCTCCGGCAATCGCACGCTCATGGACCTCGCCCGCGACCGTGCGCGCCAGTACCTCCACGCCCTCCCCGCGCGCGATCGCGTAATGCTGGTCCGCGCCGACGCCATGGCCACTCCCGCCACCGCTTTCGAACCGGACCACCGCCGGGTGGAGGCGGCCATAGCGGCTTCCCAGCCCGGCGCCACCGCGCTGAATCTCGATCAGGCGCTTTCTTTCGCGCGCCACATCCAGTCTCAGGAGGGCGGGCGCGAAGGAGAGATCGCGGTGGTCGCCACCGGGCGCACCGCCGGACGCGACGCCGAAACAGCCCCGCCGCTTCCCAACCTGCGCTTCCTGCCGGTGCCGGATGCCATCGAGAATTGCGGCCTGCGCCAGGTGGGCGCGCGGCGCTCCGCCACCGACCCCGGCCTGTGGGAGATCTACGTCTCCGCCCGCAACTACGGAACCGCGGCTCGCACCGTGACGCTGTCGCTCGATTTTGGGCCGCCGGGTGAAGCCGGCCGGGGAGCCGCGGGCGCGCGCCGCCTCCTGCTGCCACCCGGCGGCGATGCGGAAACCGCCTTTGAATACCGCACGGACGCGGCCGGAATTCTGGGGGTGAGCCTCTGGCCCCACGACGCCTTCCCAGCCGACGACCGCCTCTCGCTGGAGCTGCCGCCGCTCGCCGTGCTTACCGTCACCATCTACTCCAACCAGCCCGACTTGTTGCGCCCCGTCTTCTCGGCCACCCCGCGGGTTACCGCGGTCTACCGCAAGCCGGAGGAATACCGCGCAGGCGATGGCGGCCTGGTGATCCTCGACGGTTTCATTCCGCCGCGGCGCCCGGCCGCCGATTCCATCTGGATCGACCCACCGGCCGAAGGCTCGCCGATACCCATCCGCTCCACCGTCGAACAGGCGCCGTTCGCGGGCTGGGATGCCGGCGATCCCCTGGCCGCCGGGCTCCGCGCCAAAGATTTCAAGCTGGCGAAGGCCTCGGTTTTCGAGGCCGCGCCCATGGATATGCGCATCGGCGAAATCGCCGCCGGGCCGGTGATCGTGGCGCGTCCCGGCAAGCCCAAGCTGGCGGTTTTTGGCTTCCATCCCGCGCTTTCCGGCATGCGCTACGAACTGGCCACGCCGCTGCTGTTCGCCAACCTGCTGCGCTGGGTATCGCCGGAGATCTTCCGCCAGTGGGAAATCGGCGCGGGCAGCGTGGGAACGGTCACGCTCCAATTGGATCCGGACACCGCGCTCGCGGACATCAAGGTCATTACGGAAGACGGCTCGCCCGTGCCTTTCACATTGCACCAGGGCGTCCTGAATTTCTTTGCCGGCCGACCTGGCGGCGTGCGCGTGCTGGCCGGCGACCGCGAGTACGTTCATTCGCTCGCTCTTCCCCAACTTTGGGATGGCAAATGGGAACCGCCCGCCGGCACGCGCCGCGGCATTCCCCGTCTACAGCCGGTTGTTGAGGGCTTGATCGATTTGTGGCCGTGGCTGGCCCTCGCCGGCGGCTTGGCGTTACTGGCCGAATGGCTGCTCTACGGAAAGCCCCTCATGGCCTTCCGGCGCAGGGCCGGCTGGCGCACGCTCATCGGGCGGCGCGCGACGCCACGCTCCGCGGAGGCCCGCCCATGAATTTCGACCGCCCTTCGGCGCTCCTTCTGGTTCTGCTGCCGGCGGCCTGGGCCGCGTGGGAATGGCGCGGTTCGGTGCGCCGTCCCGGCCTGCTGCTCAAAGCCGCTACCGTGGCTGCCATCCTGCTGGCGCTGGCCGCGCCGCGCATCGCCGTCTACCGGACCAAGGTCGCCGTGGCCGTGCTGGCGGATACGTCGGCCAGCGTGACCGCGGAGGACCTCCAGAGGGAATCGGCGCTTGCCAGCCAGGTGGAAAGCGCGCGCGGGCGCCACTGGACGCGTGTCATCCCCTTCGCCCGCGGCACGCGCAACGCCGCCCCCGAGGAGTACCCTAAGCACGCCTGGCGCCTGAGCCACACCGCCGCCGCCGCGGGGCGCGCCACCGACATCGAAGCCGCCATCCGGGATGGCGCCGCCTCGCTGCCCGCGGGCATGCTGCCGCGCCTCCTGCTAATCTCCGACGGAAATGAGAACCTGGGCAGCGTGGTGCGCGCCATCTGGCAGGCCCGGCAGCTTGGCGTCCCCATCGATACCATTCCGCTGGCCGGCCGTGCCAAGCCGGGGCTGCGACTCGATGCCATCGCCATTCCGGGCCAGGTCTTCAGCGGCGAGCGTTTCCCCGTCGACGTGACGCTGGAATCTCCGGGCCAGCCGGGCGCAACGCGGCGCGCCACCGTCGAGATGGCGGCCGAAGGCAAATCCATCGGCGTCAGCCAGGTGGACCTGGTACCCGGGCCCAATCGCCTGCGGCTTCAGGCCACCGTCAACTCGGTGGGCGCGATCACACTGGCCGGGAAGATCTCCGCCGCCGGTCTCGGCGAAACCCGCTTTGAAGACGCCGTCACGCTGCGGCGTCCCCGCGTGCTGCTGGTTTCGCGCGAACCCGCCGCCAGCGAGCAGCACCTGCTGCGCACTCTCCAGGCCAACCAGTTCGAGGTCCAGCAGTCGCGCGATGGCATCCCGCAGAAGCTCGACGATTACCAGCTCGTGGTCGTCAACAATTGGATTATGCAGGCCATTCCCCCCGACCGCCAAGCCGCGCTCGAGGACTTTGTGAAGCAGGGCGGGGGCCTGCTGTGGATCGCTGGAGATCGCAACGTTTACGTCGACAATAAGGGCGAAGAGAACCCCTTGGAACGCGCGCTCCCCGCCAGACTCTTGCCCCCGCGCTCGCCCGAAGGCACGGCCGTAGTCCTGGTGCTTGATAAATCGTCCTCCATGGAAGGCCGCAAGATCGAACTGGCGCGCCTGGCCGCCATCGGAGTGGTCGAGAATTTGCGGCCCATCGACTCGGTGGGCGTGCTCATCTTCGACAATTCGTTTCAGTGGGCCGTGCCCATTCGCAAGGCCGGGGACCGCGCTCATATCGAGCGCCTGATCTCCGGCATCGTCGCCGATGGCGGCACTCAAATCGCACCCGCCATCGCCGAAGCCTACCGGCGCATTCTCCCGCAGCCCGCCGTCTACAAGCACATCGTGCTGCTCACCGACGGCATTTCCGAGGAAGGCGACAGCTTCCAACTCACCAAGGAAGCGCTCGCCAACCACGTCACCATTTCCACCGTCGGGCTGGGCCAGGACGTGAACCGCGCGTTTCTGGAAAAGGTGGCGTTCAGCGCCGA
>Ga0265316_10004636_pt1 | contig 13623 bp, 10 predicted proteins | sample 4522metaG_FD_202092 | JGI IMG/M metagenome (GOLD analysis project Ga0265316, IMG submission 202092) | Rhizosphere microbial communities from Carex aquatilis grown in University of Washington, Seatle, WA, United States - 4-5-22 metaG | ecosystem: Host-associated > Plants > Roots > Rhizosphere >... | reverse complement strand
TACTCGTCTTTGTGTTCGCTCTCGCGTACCGCCATGGCGGCGCGTGGGTGTTCGTTGAGCATGCCGGTGATGAGGTAGGGGATGCTGTAGCCCCAGTCCATCTTCTTGGCCAGAGGGACGAAATGCTGCTCGATACACTCGATCACCGGACGCACGTGGAACTTGGGATTCTTGAGGAACGACAGCAACAGCTCGATCGCGCAATTTCCGGCGCCGCGCCCCAGCCCTGCGATGGTGGCATCCAGACGGTCGGCGCCCACAATGAGCGCCTCGACGGTGTTGGCGTAGGCCAGCTGCATGTTGTTGTGGGCATGGATGCCGACGTGCTTGCCGGTGCCGTCCAGAGCCGCCAGGAAACCCAGCACCAGGTCGTGGATTTGCTCTGAATAGAGCGCGCCGTTGCTGTCGACCACGTAGACGGTATCCACCGGGCTCTTGGCCAGGGCCGCCAGCGCTTCCTCGAGCTCGCGGTCCTGGACCTTGGAAATGGCCATCAGGTTGAGCGTGGTTTCGTAGCCCTTGTCGTGGGCGTCCTTGATCATGTCGATGGCGCCCGGGATCTGGCTGATGTAGCAGGCCACGCGAATGCAATCGATGACGCTCTTGTCCTTGGGCAAGATGTCGGTGTGGTAGTCGGTGCGATCCACATCGGCCATCACCGAGATGCGAATCGGGCGCGGTCCCTCGCCCACGATGCGGCGGAGCACGTCCTCGTCGCAGAACTTCCAGGCCCCATGTTCGCCTGGGGCGAAGATGCGCTTGGAGCCTTTGTAGCCCAGCTCGCAGTAGTCCACGCCGGCGGCCACGCACGTTTCATAGACCGCCTTGACGAAGGTCTCGTCGAACTGGTGGCCGTTCATGAGACCGCCATCGCGGATGGTGCAGTCCATGATCTTGATGTCGGGGCGAAAGGTCACCCAGTTTCCTTTCGCGTCGACGTGTTTTCGATGCAGCATGATAGGGCCTTCTCCAGAGAGAGGCCGTTTCATAGCACGGCTGGCCGAGCAGCGCCGCTGGGTATGGGCAGTTCGGGATTCGGAGTGATCGTGCTAGATGCCGGTCAAGACCAGCGACAGATCGTCGGCATATCCGTCATTGGCAGTTCCTTCGAGGCGAGTCAGGGTCAACGTCACCACAGCGGTGCGGGCCCCGACCGGCAGGCTGCCGCTCGTGCTGCGCAGGAGCAGGCCCGTCACGCCGCCTCGGTCTGTCGACGTCACGGGTCCGATCGTCGCGGCGATGAGCTCGGTTCCGCTCGCGTTGCGGAACGACACGGTCAGTGCGGCGTTGTCTTCTTGAGTGTCATATCCGCCCAGGTATCCTTGCAGCGCAAACGTGACCTGGCCGGCATCGATTCGGGTTGCATAGGATGCCAGGCTGATGGTCTGGGCCAGCGTCGAGAGTGGGTCCGAGGCGCCCCCCACAAAGAGGTTGAGCCCGCGGGCTGTCGGGCCAGGATCGGTCGCCGCCGGATAGCCTGAAACTCCGTACTGAAGCGCCGTGGCCTCGCCGGTGACAGTCCACCCCGGCGTCGCGACGGGCGAGCCGTCGGCAGAGCCGACCCCTTGCTCGGCGTCGCCGTTGACAATCAGATTGCTGGTGGAAAGCAGAGTGGAACCGTCGGCGCCAGCCGCCTCGACTCCGCCCGCGTCCTTGATTCCGCCCGCATCCTTGATGGCGACTGGACCATCTGCTGCGCCTGCGTCGGCGGTTGCGCCCACCAACCAACCGTAGACCCACGCGCATCCCTCATTCCCCAGATCGCTGGTATAAGCCCAGGTGGTCGGGTCGGAGTCGATGACCTGGTAGGTGCCAGCCGGAACCGTCTGGGCCGGATACGCTGCCCAGTAATTGTCGGGCGGGCCCAGCACATTCGCGGGATCGCTCTTGCTCGTGCCGAGGTTGCTGTTGAAGCTCTTGTATCCGATCTGGCTCCAGGGACCGTAGATCGTGCCCGTGGTGGTGTCTTTGAACGCGACCGTCGGGGTCTTGCTACCGATGGTGGCCGCGTAGTGATAGGTCCAGACGCGTGTGATGTACGCCGACTGGGACAGGGTGAAAGTCGTGGGGACCGGCGGATTGTAGGAAACGCCTAGCACCGATTCCATCTTCAACAGGAAGGTTTCCGTGCCGCTGCTGGTCCCGCCAGTGCCTGCCGCAGCGATTCCGCCTGTGCCCGTGATCCCACCGACGCCGATGATTCCACCTACGGCGGTCACTCCGCCTGCGCCGGTGATTCCGCCTGCGCCGGTCTTTCCACCGAAGGCGGTCACTCCGCCGGCACCCGTGATGCCGCCTGCGCCGGTCATTCCGCCAGCGCCCGTGATTCCGCCTGCGCCCGTCGCACCACCATTTCCGGGCACGCCACCGACCGGGAATTTCTTGTAGTAGATCCGGCCCGTAGCGCGTATGGGGCTCGCCCCTGAATCGACGCCGACCGAGACGTAATACTCGATTCCGTTGGTCGACATGTACTTGTCGGCCTGGCTGACGTACGCGTAGTAGTAGTTGAATCCCTGTCCGTTCTCCTCGGGGTGAAATATGCTCACCGGGCTCTTGGTCAGCGCGGGAGAGAAAGTCCCGTAGCTGTCACCGAACTCGACGCTGAGCATGGGGCCGAGCGTGTCGACAGCACCCGCCTTGGCCTTGGTGTCGTCCGCCCAGCGCAGCTCGAGAAGCATCTTGGCGTGCTCGTTCTTGTCGGCGTCGAACTGTTGCGAGCAATCGTCGTAGGTGCTCACTTTGAACGGGTGGGCTGAGTCCACGATGCCGACCTTGCGAACGATGGCAAACCCGTCAGAGTCGGGTGCACCGCAGTCGGAAGTGTCGGTCATCTTCAAGCCGAGTCCGAGTTCGGGCGAATTGAAGGCCACCACGCCGTAGTCCGGGTGGTACCAGAGTTCTCCAGAGAGCGGCAGCGCTGTCACAATGGACGGCAAAATGTCGCTGGTCACAGTCGACGAACCCGAAACGTGTTTGCACCCGTGAATCGTTCCCATGCTCGTGTCGACCGTCGCATTGTCCTCGATCAATGTGTATTGGCCGGTCACCTGGCCCTGGTGTGCGGCGGAGTCGCCGGGAACGGTGATGGTGGCGCCAACGGTCCCCTGCTGTGGGGTATTGAGCGGCGGATTGAGCTGCACGGTGAGCGGTTGGTCGAGGACCACGACGCCGGGTGGAATCGAAAGGCTTTGGGCGAGTTGCGAATGGCCGTCCCAGCCGGCCAGGGTGACGCTCTCGCCAGGCTTTTCGTTGATCCACCATTCGACCCCGGACGACGGATCGCTGGCATTGGTGTAGCTCAGCCGGCTGTATGTCGTTCCGCCGATGGTCTTGCTACCAACAACCTGGGTGACACCGTTGACGCTCGACGAACCGAGCTGGACCGTCGAGTGGCTCACTGTCGTCGGCGTGCGATTGCCGAAGGGCGCGTTCTGCGCGTCGAATGAGCCGTGGCTGCCACTGCTGCAGCCTACGAGCGAGACAACAAGAACGACCGGCGAAACCCAATGTCCGAGATGATTCTTCATGTCAAGAAACTCCTTTGGGATAAAAAGTATCGCACAATTCATTTCTACAAACAATAAGCTGGCGTCATTGGCCCAGCGGCCGCGCCGAACGGGGAATCGCGGCGCCCGCCCAGCTCAGGCGTTTGGAGCGGGGAGGGGCCCGGCGAGCCCGTTGGCGACGTACACAATCACGCAGGTGATGTTGTCGTCGCCGCCGCGTTCGTTGGCCATCGCCACCAGGGCCGAGCCGGCTTCGCCGTAGAAATGTTCGCTGAGTACGACGCCCAGTTCCTCGGTGGAGAAGTAGTTGCACAGGCCGTCGGAGCACAGAAGGAAGCAGTCACCGGCTTCCACCAGCATGGTCGAGACGTCGGGCGAGGCGCCGGACTCGAAGCCCACCGATCGCGTGATGATGTTGCGAAAGCGAGAAACCAGGATGTCGTCGGCCGCCACCAGTCCCGCGCGCACCTGTTCCTGAACCCACGAATGGTCCTCGGTGAGCTGGCGTGCGCGTCCGTCGCGGAAGAGGTACGCGCGCGAGTCCCCCACATGGCATACGGTTGCGCTGCCGCCGTGGAAGCACAGGCCGGTCAGCGTGGTGCCCATGCCCGCGTAGTTCGGCTCGGCCTGGGCACTGTCGAAGATCGCCCTGGACGCAATCACGGTCGATTCCCTCAGCGCCTCCGCCATGGCCTCGGACGACATCTCCGCGCGAGGGACGTTCGCGAGGCGCGCGGCCATCTCGCGTTCCAGGATCTCGGCTGCCATGCGACTGGCGCGTTCTCCCCCGAGATGGCCGCCCATGCCGTCGGCCACCGCGTAGAGCTGCAACTCATCGCTGCACAGGAAACTGTCCTCGTTGTGCTCGCGTTTGCGGCCAACATCGGTGACGGCCCAGCCTCGGGGTTTCATGTCGCTTGCGCCAGTATAGACTGTTCGGCGATTTACGGCGTCTGAGATGGCGGTGTCTCGGTCGGAGGCGTCTGGGGGGAGGGCGTTTCCGCGGACGGTGCCTGGGGTGTCCCTGAAAAAGGCATCTTGAAGCTCTTGGGTGTCACGCGGCTCTCGATGATGAACTGGACCCGACTGGAGCCGGCGCTGACGTTGCCCAGTTTCAGCCTCTTGGCATCCACGCCGTGGGCGGAAAGCGTCTTGGCCACTTCCTGGGCGCGCCCGCGCATGGTGCCTTCGTTCACGCCGTCGGCGCGCACGTCGATGCGGACACGCGCCAGCTCGGTGTGCCCACGCATGACCATGGCCACGAGTTTGACGATGTTGAGGCCCGCGGGACTGATCTCGGTCTGGCCGGGCAGGAAGGTGATGCGCTCGAGGACGTCGATCTTGTCAGGCCGAAGCACGACGATGGGCGCGCCCGGGTCAGGGCAGCCGTCGTCGTCCCGGTAGCCATTGAGGGTCTCTGGTTCGTTGGGACACTTGTCCTGCTTGTCGGGAATTCCATCCTTGTCATTGTCCAGGTCGGGACAACCATCGTTGTCTTCAAACCCGTCCATGTCTTCGGGGTCGTTGGGGCAGGCATCGTAGATGTCGGGGACGCCGTCGTTGTCGTTGTCGGGGTCAGGGCAGCCGTCCTCGTCCTGGAAGCCGTCCTTGTCCTCGGGCTCGTCGGGGCACTGGTCCTTCACGTCCGGGACGCCATCGCCGTCGGAATCCTCCACCGTGCTGGGACAGCCATCGTAGGGCCGCTTGCCCTTGCCGTCCTCGGGCTCATTGGGGCAGGCATCGTCGACGTCGGGGATTCCGTCGTGGTCGTTGTCCAGGTCGGGGCAGCCGTCCTCATCCTGGAAGCCGTCGAAATCCTCGGGTTCGTTGGGGCACTTGTCCACGGCGTCGGGGATGCCGTCGTTGTCGTTGTCTTCGTCGGGGCAGCCATCCTCGTCTTGGAAGCCGTCCTTGTCCTCGGGTTCGTCGGGGCAGCGATCGACGGCGTCCAGGATGCCGTCATGGTCGCGGTCGCGGAAGTCAGGGGCCCACCCCAGGCCCACGAAACCGCGGAACATGGGGCTGCCAATGCCGCGGTCAAGGCCCACGCCCACGCCCATCAAAAGACTGAACATGGCCGGCAGATAGGCGCGCATGGCCACGTCGACTTCGGTAGGATTCGCGTCGAGGTAGCGGAAGGAGCCCACGCGACCATTGACCTCAGCCAACAGGGACATGTCAGGCAGCACGCGGTAGTCGACCGCAGCGCCGTACAACATCTGATCGCCCACCACGGCGCCGAAGAAGTTGGATTTTTCCCGCAGCAAGCCGCCCACCATGACCAGGGCGCGGAAGCGCTCCGACCGTTGGTATTCGAGCAAGGCGCGACCCCGACCGGTGACGCTCTTGTCGCCCAGGAAGGTCGCGGCACGACCCGCGCCGCCGGTGGGCAGGGTGGCGCCCGCGGACAGGCCAAACACGAAGGCTTGATCAGGGCCAAAGGCCCACAGCGCGGCCTTGCCCTCCACGCGGATGTCGCCGACTCCGTAGGTACTGATGGACGTGTTGGTGCCTTGGCCGGTCGAATCGAAGTTGTCGCCCCCCAGGTACAGGGTCATGGGCACGGCGACGCCCAGCTCGAAAATGTTCCAGAGCCCCACGGCTCCGTAGAGCTCGGCCATGGCCTGGTGGCGGACAGCATCGAGCTGTGTGGTGCCGCCATTGACCGTGGAGTCGAGCGCCAAGGCACCGTACTGATAGTTGGTCAGCAGGCCGACGTTCAAGCGGAGGTGACCAGGAACATCGGCGCTATCGAGGGTGATGTAGCCCTTGGGGCCGACCGCTGGGTGGAAGAGCTGGACGTCGAATGATCGCTCTGCGGGCGCGCTGGTCGATAGGCTTTGTGCCCAGGCTATCGCGCCCGGGCTCACGGCGCCGAGAAAGACGGCTAGGATGAAGGAGAATCCACGCATGGCGCCCAGAACGACCCTCACCGAGGATAACCGGCCCCCAGCCGCCTTGTCCATATTACGTTCTTGTCAGTCTTGTAGTCGAAACGTGTAGGTGTAGGTGATGATCTGATCGACCACGCGGCCATCGCAGGCATGGGCCGGCTTGAATTTGGACCGGCTCAGGCCCTGTTTCGCTGCTTCGTCCATGCCGTAGCCAGGAGACTTGATGACCCGGGCCCAGCGCATGTTGCCCTGGCGATCGATGGCCACGCGGACCTTCACCTGGCCCTCGATCTGCAGGCGGCGCGCCTCGGGGGGGTAGTCGGGCTTGATCTCGACGATCCTCGCTGCATCCTCGCAGATCAAGTTGTCGGCCACAGGCGCAAAGGCGTTGGGGTCAACGGCCGGCGGCAGCGGCGCCAGCGGCTCCTTGGCCGGCGTGCGGTCCTTGGTCATGAGAGTGTTTCCCACCGGCACTGCCACCCCACTTTCGCCCTCGACTACGGACTCTGGGGTCACGCCGAAAACCGGCGGCGGGGGTTCTGCGCTGGGTGGCGACGGCGGCAGCTCGCGGTTCGGGGGTGGCAGGGGCGCGGGCGGCTTGGCCGATGGCCGTCGGATGGCCAAGCGTGGGGCAGGCGTCGCGGGCTCGAGCCTCTTTTCCGGTGGCAGAGGTTCCAGCGGGACAGGTTGCTTCTCCACCGTGTTGATTTCGACGGTGACGGGCGTTCGTGCGGGCCGGGGCCGGCGCAGGCTCGAGGACAGGGTCCACGCCAGGCCGGCGTGCGCGACCAGCGCCGCCATTGCCCCCCAAAGGGTCGCATGAGCACGCCACCCGCGGAGCGCCACACCGTTTGCCACGATTGCTCTTCCTAGGGCGAAGGCACCGCGGCCGGCACGCCGCCAGCAGGCAGCGCAGGCAGGGGCGTACCCGATTGGTAGGCAGCGTCGACGTTGATGGCGAACTTGCGCACGCCTGCGCGCTTGACCAGATCGATCAAGTGCACGACGTTGCCATGAGGAACCACCTTGTCGGCGGCGATGATGGCCTGCAGGTCGGGGTTCTTGGGCAGATCGGTTGCGATGGAGCGGACAACCCCGGCGTCGTCGGAGGGCTCGCCATTGAGGTAGAGAACGCCGTCTTTGGTCAAGGTGAGCGCCAGGGTGGTGCGCGTCTGCTCGGTGCCGCTGGCGGCCTTGGGCAGTTCGACCTTGATCGACGGGTTCACGATGTACGTGGTCGTGACCATGAAGATAATGAGCAGGACCAGCGTGATGTCGACCAGAGGCGTGACGTTGATGTCGGTGATCATCGATCCCGAATCATCTTCTTCGAAGCGACTGGCCGCGCTGACCATCGACTACGCTCCCTTGCTCGACGATCCGGGAGCTTCCGGTTGATCATGCGAACGGGCCAGGAGCAGGTGCGCCATGGCGTCCACGCGACCCAGCGTGCGCCGCACGCGGCCTTGGAAAATGTTGTAGGCGATGACCGCCGGGATGGCGACCATCAACCCTACCGCAGTGGCCACCAGGGCCTCGGCGATCCCAGCCATCACCACAGCAGCCCCGCCGGTTTGATTGTGGGAAAGGTCGGCGAAGGCCTTGATGATGCCCAGCACGGTCCCGAACAGACCGATAAAGGGGCAGTTGTTGCCCAGCGTGCCGAGGATGCCCAGGTGCTTCTCCATGGTCAGCCGCTCGTTCGATCGGGCGCTGGCCATGGCTTCGGCCGCAGCGACGCGTCCCTGCGGCAACTCGGCCAGACCAACCAGGGCCACGCGCACCTCAGGCGAGCGCGGCGGCCCCAGGAGTTCACGGGCGCCGGGGAAATCGCCAGCGGCCAGCAGCTTGAGCAAAGGTTCACTCAGATCGCTCAGTCGCGGCGCGCGGCCTGACATGAGGATGGCCCGCTCGACCATGATGGTGACCGACAGGATGGACAGAAAAACCAGCAGCCACAGGACCCAATCAGAGCCGACCAGGGTGGCAGCGAGTATGTGTTCAGTGATGCGCATGGGACACGTTGTATTGAAGGACCAGCCACGAAGGCGGTTCCGTCGCGAAAGCTAGCACAGGTTGGCGGTCTAGATCGCTGGCTTCACCAGGTAGTCGTACGACCCGAGGTTGAAACGCCAGATGGTCTTCAGCCTTTCCCAGCTAAACAGCGGGCCGCGCGTGATGACCGAGAGATGGTCATAGAACTCTCCCAGCCGCTTGTCCGCAAATTGGTTCTTCCCCATCTCCAGCGTTTCCAGATACCCCTTGGGCACCACGCGCGCCACATGGCCGATGCGCCAATCGTTGGGATTTTCGGCGGGCAAGCGCGCCAGCAAGGGATCGGTCAAGCCCCACAGATCCACGATAATGGCGTTGGCAGGCGCGGCGAAGCCAAAGAAACCCAGAGTCATATGCACCGATGCCTTGGCCGGGGGCAGGGCCTTGCCTTGTTCCGTGAACCAGCCGCCCAGCGGTGCGTCGCGGTCCCGCCAGAAGAGCGAGCTTTCCTTGAGATACCAAAGACGCTCATCGACGATGCCGTGAGGGTAGAAACTTCTTTCTGCCTTGCCGTCGGAGAAAAGCTCGGTGGTCAACACCGGCCTCGGGGTGATCGCAACGCCCAGGCCGACAATCGCCACGGCAGCCAGTGCACAAAGCCATGGCCTTCGTCGCAGGCCAGCTGGCGCGCACCAGAGGATTACGAAAACGCCCCCCACGACCAGCAGCGAGAAGAAACGTCCGGCCATGAAATCGCCGCCGATGCGAACCACGTAGAAAGCGTAGAGCAGGAAACCCGCGCTCACCGGTTGCAGACGGCGCTCCCGCACCACGAAAGGCGCCACCGTGGCCACCGTCAGGATCACCAACGCCAGCGGATCGAAGACCAGCGCGTTGGCGAAGTAGGCCAGTCCCTGTCGCATCATCGACAGCGCGGGGATTCCCATCCCCAGCTTGGCGTAGGCCGTGTTGGGAAAGGGAAAGCCGAAGTAGACCAGCGCAACCAGCTCCCACAGCAGCAGAGGCGCAAAGGCCTTGGCCAGCTGCCACCAGGTTCGCCGGGATCGCCAACCTGGACGCAGCACCAGCGCCAGGGCGGGCAAGGTGAGCAAGAAAGTGTCTGGTCGATTGAGCGTCATCAAGGCCGACAAGAAGGCCAGGCGAAAAGCATCAGGCTGCGTGGTGTCGGGCCGAGTCGAGCGCCGAAAAGGCCAGCGGCCCACCAGTTCCAGCAAGAAAAGCACAAAGAGGAAATGCGACAGCGCGTTTTCCAATCCGCTGGTGCTGAAATCCACGAATGACTTGCTCGAAACCAGCAAAGCCAGGCCGAACAGGCCAAGAGTCTTGGATGGAGTCGCACGCCGCACCAGAAGGATCACTGTGGCCAGCGATAAAAGCAGCGATGTCAGCAGCGCTGACGCATAGAAATTGCGCAGCACCAGGGTCAGCGCGCTCATCACGAAGAACCACAGGGGATGCGTGAAACTCTGCACGCGCTCGAAGTGGTTCCAGCGCATGCCGTGGCCGTTGATGAAATTCCGCGCGCTTCGGAAGGTGATGTAGGCGTCGTCGCAAACCCAAGCGGTGCGCAGGATAACCACCAAGAAGAGCAGCAACGCCACCATGAGCAGGATCGTCGGCGCGGACCAGAAGCCCGCACGCGCCTCTGGTCCCATAGGCTCTCTTGCCGGAATGCTCATCGTCCGCCTATTCAGTCACGAGCCCAGGGCCACGCCAAGCGCCTCGAGCAGGACCGTGGCGTAGCTGCCTGCGGGAAGAGAAAAGAACAGGCGAGACGTACCCGGGCCATGGCTATCTTCTTGCAGCGGCGGATCCCCCAGCGTGACCGGCGTGACCACCGGCCGCCGGGCGCCAGGCAAGTCGCGGCCAGCTTGGGCAAGCTCGGTGGGGGCAAGCCCGACGTCGGCCAGCGCCTGCTCCTCCAACGCACGCGCCGGCGAGCCTGCAGGTGGTTCCATGAAGCGGCTGCCAGGCAAGGGCGCGGTGGGGACCAGCTCGCCGGCATCCACGCGCGCTTGCTCGCGCTCGGGCTCGTCGCACACGAAGGAGCCGCCGGTGTCGGTCTTTTGCAGAACATCCCCCAGCCGCACCAGCGTGAGTCCGCCGCTGGCTGCGCGCAAGTCGAGCACCCGGTTGAACACAGCTGACTGCACCGCCGAGAGCAACAGCTTGCGCCGCCGGTGGTCCCGCTCGCGTCGGCTCCCGCGCAGAATCTCGAGGCCGACTTGCACGTTGTCGCCCGCGCTGCCAAAGCGCTGGTGGCCGTAGCGGTTGGGCAGACCATGGCTGGCGATGTGCCCGAGTTGTGCACGCAAACTGTCGCTTTCGCCCGCGACTAGCTCGCTCAAAACCACCTCGAAGCGGTTGCCGCGCAGGTGTCCCACGCGCAACTTGTTGCGGTGCTGGCGCGCCTCCAGCACGCTCAGCCCGTCCAGCTCGACGGCGGCAGCCAGCGCCGGTTCGACCGCAGGCACGCTCAGCCACTGGCGGGTCGTGGCATTGCGGTCCTTCATGCCCGCGTAGCCCATGTCCCGGGCCTGCACGCCCAACGCGCGGGCCAGTCGAGCGACCGCTTCCAGGGTGGTCAGGCCGCGCTTTTCGATCCACACAAAGGTGTGCGGCCCTTCGCCCGTCGGGAGATAGGCGGGCAGTTCCTCGACGAAGAAAGTCTCAGGCGTAGAGATGAAGCGGGCCACTAGTCAGAGCTTGTCGGGTAATTGCGAGCCGCCCGCAGGGCCGGCCCGCGGATCGCGGCTAGCGTGGGCGTGGGCGAGAGCGTGTTCGTGTGCGTCTTGCGGGGAGACGGAACGCGTGTCGCGAGCCGCGCACGCCGGCCGCCCACGCAAGCCGCAGCCCGCTGGTCGCTCACGCTCACGCTACCGCTCACGCTACCGCTCACGCTACCGCTCACGCTGGCCGATCCGCGCCACGAGTTTCCCGACAGACCATACCTGGGGCTCTCTTGCGCGAAGTTCCCAGCGCCCGATCAGCCGTGCGGCAGTTCATCTTTGGGCTCGTCGCCGTCGTGGCGCTTGATGAAGTCGAGGAACAACCGGGCGCGCTTGACATCGACGGTCGAGGCGTTGTCCGGCGTGATGCGAAGGAAGGTCTGTTTGGCCGTGGCTGGCTGGCCCATCTCAAGCTGCGTCTCGCCCAGGGTGAGCAGCAGCTCGGCGTCTCGCCCCGAGTCTGGGTAGCGGCGCAGGGCCTCCTTGATGCGCAGAATGGCGCCCTTGGGATGGCCCTGGTCCAGGTAGAAACGCGCCACGAAGACCTCGTGGTCGATGAGGCGGCGCAGGACGGCCCGTCGGTACTCCTGCGCCGGTTTGACGTATTTCGAGTTGGGGAAGCGCTCGACAAGATTGTTGAGCTCGTGCAAAGCATCCATCACCGCGGACTGGTCCTTCTCGTAGGACGGCGGGATGAGAAACCAGTCGTCGGGCATTTCCTTCACCCGTGCCTCGGCGATGCGGAACGACACGTAGCCCTCTTCGACCTTTTCGTGTTTCGGGTGCAAGCGCTGGAAGCTCTTGTAGGCGTCGATGGATTCCTGATAGCTGCCGCGATCGAACTCGGTGTCGGCCGCTGCCAGCTCGGCCAGGGCCGCGTACTTCGAGAAGGGGAACTTCTGCTTGACGTAGGTGAAGTAGCGCAACGCCTCGGCGTAGTTCTCTCCTTTTAGCTCAGCCAGGCCCTTCTCGTAGTTTTCCTTGGCGGTGAGCGAGAAGTTGATGGGCTTGCCGTCGTCGCTCGTGGCGCAAGCCGGGAGCAACAAACAGGAAAGCAACAAGATCTTGCAGGCAATACGAAGCACGGGCGTAGTATCCTACGTGCGCAATGCGGTTGCGTCCATGGCTACTCACGATGGTTCCCCTGCTCGCGCTAGAGTGCGCGCACGGGGCCGGGGACAGCGCTGTCACGACGGCGCAGCATGTTGACAGCGCGGCTTCGCTGCCAGACGCCGAGCTGGCCGGGGCGCGCTGCCAGGGCGGGCAGTGTCGCTGCCGCGGGCCGCGTGACAACGCGGAAACGGTTCCGCCGGCCCCGGACAAGAAGCGCTTCGAGATCCGCATGTCTGTGGCGGCCGGGGAGGTCGTTCTCACATCTCCGGCACTGGGGCGCCTCCACCACGACGGGGCGCAAGAGGCGTGCTTCTACGTCGACCTGCCCGCGGGCAGCAGCCACGAATTCGTCATCGAGAGCCGCGAAGCACAGAAGGGCCAAGGCCTGACGCCGTCCGTGCGCATCGCCGAGTACGGTCCCAAAGGCCCCTGGTGGTATGACGTTCTCACGGTTGGGTGTGGGGCTGGCGAGCGGCGCTGCGATCGCGAGGTGGCCCGAGAGTGGGAGGTGGCCTGGCTCACCCAGCGCAAGCGCGGTCGTCTCGATGCCTGCGGCTCGACGGTGGTTTCGGCCTTGAAGTGGGACACGTCCGGTGGCCAGCACATGCGGGACGGCGGACTTCTGCGCGACTTTCGCGTTCAGTTCGTGCTGCAGGTGAAAGCCTTTGCCACGCAGTTGCCCCCGCGCGACCCCCGGTGCGTGCCCCAGTGACGGTGGTTTACCCGTCGGACAGACGACGGACGACGCGTCTACTGCAGGAAAATGTCGGGTTTGGGCGGGTCGGCCATGCCCGGGCCGATGTGGAATCCTACGTGGGGCGGCTGGTTGTAGCTGGACTGCTCGAATGACACCTGCGCCCGGTAGGTCGGATCGTGCATGAGCGTGTAGATGCGGCGTTTGGTCACAATGGTCGTGGTGTACACGCGCAGGGCCGTATTGCCGGATTCGCGCAGCACCAGTTCCTCGCGCCAGTCGCCCAGCAGGTCTGCGGTCAGCGTCGGGGTCGACTTGGTGCTGTTGTTCGACGAGCAGCCGCTCGCGGTCAGCAAAGTCCCGCCTCCGTCCTTGGTGATCGATGTCCCGTTGTTGAGCTCGCGTAGTTCGTCAGCGTCCCAATAGATGAGGAAGTCGGTTCCAGCATCGGAGGCAACGTCGACACCAGTCTTGCAGTTCTTTCTGCCATGGGTGCTGGAGCACACGGCCGCATCGACGTCGAGGGGGTTGACATAGTCGGCGACGCCACGTCCGTTGTCGCTGCCTCCGGTCATGTTGAAGTAGAGCGTGCAGGTGGAAGCGTCATGGCAGTCCTGACCGCCTGCCATCTCGTGCGGCAGAAATACCGAGATGCCTTTGCCAACCAC
>Ga0265316_10004626_pt1 | contig 13648 bp, 10 predicted proteins | sample 4522metaG_FD_202092 | JGI IMG/M metagenome (GOLD analysis project Ga0265316, IMG submission 202092) | Rhizosphere microbial communities from Carex aquatilis grown in University of Washington, Seatle, WA, United States - 4-5-22 metaG | ecosystem: Host-associated > Plants > Roots > Rhizosphere >... | reverse complement strand
GGGATGGACACCAGCACGCAACTCCTGCAAGCTGGCGTAAACGGTGTCGATCAACGCGGTGTATCCTTCGGCATGCTCGGATTCGACCCGGCGCATGGTCTCATCGACGCCGTCCTCGAAAGCGGAGTAGGCCCGCGGCTGTGTGGATACGCCGTTGAGAAACAGCTCGTCTTCGGGGTTGGCGTCCTTCATCAGGGTCCGCAGAGATTCTTTGGCCGCGCCGAGAACCCCTTTCATGCTGCCGCTCATGTCGAGCACAACTCCCAGCGAGACGGGCGCGTCATCCTCGCTGAAGGACCGGATGGGTTGTGGCACCCCGTCCTCGGTCAGCGTGAACGCATTGCCTGCCAGGCCGTTTACGATGGCCCCACGGCGGTCCACCACAGTAACCGGAACCACAACCAGCGCAGAGTCCGTGCGGAAGGCCGAAGCTCCCCGCACTGAATACGTCTGCGCACAGGCGGGCCGCACGATGGCTATGGCCAAGACGGCCACAGCGAAGATCCTTCCAGATGTCCCATTACGCAACCGCATGAGAGACGCGCTCCTCGTCGCGTTGGTGTAACTCTGCGCTCGCCGCCGTTCTCAGCCCTCGCAAAAGCGTGGCAGCGCGAACCCAGAACTCGTCGCGCCCTTCCTCGCATCGTGCGACCGCTAGATCCAGGGCGGCTATGACATCAAGCGGCCTGTCTTCCAGGGGTGTAGGCAGCGACCTGACTTCGGCCAGCCGAATTTCCGTGCCGCGGTCGGTGCGGACTTCGTCCTCGAGCCCGCAGCACACCGCGAACGCCTTCGGGTCGATGACCTGAACGTAACCGAGCGCCAAGGCGCGGATGGACCAGTCGTTCAGAGCTTTCGAGATCCGGTGTATCGGCACCCTGAAGCGCGCGGCGATAGCCGGCTGGCTCCAACCGCGAACAAAGTACAAAAGAACCATGCGCCACTGCATATCGGCCGCAGGCTGCTTTAGGAGAACGGGCACCTGCGCCGGGAAGGAGACGATGTTCATGTGGATGGCCCGCCGCAGAATCGCCCCGCCCGGGTGCACCGTCGTCTTCCGAAGCGCCTCGCCTACCGTATCCCGTGCGCACCGCGTCGCCTCTCCAGAGTGCATACAGAAGTCTAGACCGGCGAACGTGAGGATCGCATAAAGGTCCGCTAAGTGAATGACTCGCGTGAAGCCCTGTTTGACCTAGGTCAACTAACTGGCCGCTGTTGGCTCAAGCCTTCGCGCAAATAGGAAAATCTGAGGACCCCCATAAAATCTTTGTCTGGGCACATAAAGTCCAGACGATCGAGTGGGTTGCGGGCCGCCGCCGCGCCCGCGTGAGGAACGGCATGAGGATCCTCATGCATTCCTTATGAGGCTTCCTTCACAATCATCGTGAAGTTACAAATCAGCGGCTTCACCACCCCGGAGAATGTCTCGATGAGTTCGACGCTCGAAGCGATGCCACTTGGGCCGGAGAACGGCATAAAGGGCAAGCTGCTGATCGTGGACGACGAAACAGTGATCCGGTGGGCGCTACGGAAAACCCTTCAGGGTATGAACTTCGAAATCGAGGAGGCCGAGACCGGTGAGCAGGCGATCGCACTCGTTCGTACGATTCGGTTCGACGCCGTCCTGCTGGACATCGGCATGCCAGGCATGAACGGAATCGAGACGTGCAAGGAGATTCGCAAGCTGATGCCGACCCTTGGAATTGTGATGCTGACCGTGAAGAACGGGGAAGAGGACAAGATCCGGGCGCTGGATGCCGGTGCGGACGACTACGTAACGAAGCCGTTTCACATTCGGGAGCTGGCGGCGCGCCTTCGCGCTGCCGTGCGCCGGGCCCAGGCGTCCGAGGCCGATGAAGCAGCCGCGATCCGAATTGGCGAGATAGAACTCGATCCGGCGCTACGGCAGGTAAAGCGAGCCGGAGAGCCAGTCCACCTGACCCCCAAGGAGTTCGAGCTGCTCTATTTCCTGATGTCGCACCCAGGTGTTTCCCTTGCACACGGGCGCATACTCGGGGCGGTTTGGGGGCCGGAATACGGAGGCGAGTTGGAGTATCTCCGCACGTTTGTCCGGCAACTGCGCAGGAAACTCGGTGATGACGCCGCCTCTCCGAAATACCTGATGACGGATGCGCAGGTCGGTTATCGGTTCCGAGCGAACGACAGGGTGGCGGGAGGGCGGGAATGAGAACCGTCGCTACCGCTAAGTGTTATAGTCGCGACTCACGACGTTGCCTGCTCGCCGCTGCGGATCGCCACCTGTGCGCGAGGACGCCCTGGAAGTGCGGGTACGCAAAGGCGCGCGCAGGATGGAGCGCCGCTCGTAGGCGTTGCCCCGCTATCGGGAGTTCCAGATACAGCAACCCAGAATCTTCATGCATTCCTCATGAGTCGCGTTCCATACTGAACGCGATAACAAGAGCTGTTGAGCCGTGAGGCAGCAACACAAGCCGCCCAGGACGTCGGCAGTGCTCGCGCCACGCTAAAGCGCCACACAAGCAAGAGATCGACACTTTGACTTTGGAAAGGACACTAAATGACGCGCAGCTTACTTGTTTCCGCCGTGGTACCTGCCTGCATCGCGTTTCAGCTTGCAGTGTTGCCCATGCCTGCCCGGGGGCAGGAGTCGTTTGGCGGCGTGAATGGGGTCACTCGAGACTCCTCCAGCAAACAGCCGGTGGCGCAGGTGCGAATCACCGTGCACAACGTAACGAAAGGTACGGACCGCAGTGTCATCAGCGGTTCCGATGGGACGTTCACGATAGCGAAACTGGAGCCCGGCCCGTATCAGGTCGCGGCGGCCAGGGACGGGTTCCTCAAGTCGACCGTTGACGTCGAGGTGGCGGCGCCGGGGACTTACCGGGTCGATTTCCTGCTGGCGGCCGACTATCCGCCGGCTCGCGCCTCCGCTCCGGTAGCCGACGCAACAGTCGTGGATGAGCTTGCGGCCCTCAAGAAGAGGATTGAGCAGCTCGAAGCGGCGCTGGCGGCACGCACGGCGCCAGTTGAGCGGAGTGAGCCGGTGACGGTCGCCGCAGCCGCCGTGCCTGTTCCTGCGCAGGCTCCACAGGCCGCGCCGGCGCCAGCAACTCCCTCCGCGCAACACGTTCTTCCGGAAGCCCTGGAGGCCCCCGATCCCGCTCCCAGCCCGGACAACTTTACCCCGTTCGCGTACGGCGACTTTACCTGGCTCAACGGCACGCCGCGCAACAAAGACACCGTGCTGGACACCAAGTTCTTCACGCCGGAAGTGCGGTTCGACACTCACTTCATGGAGGACTTCAATCAACCGAGGGACCACACCATGGGCGGGGCGACCGAGTCGTTCCGGAACGGCGAGTTTCAGGTGGAGCAGATCAGTTTCGGCGGGGATTTCCATTGGCAAAACGTCCGCGGCAGGGTTCTGACCATGAACGGACTGTTCGCCGCGACCACGCCGCGCAACGACGGCAGCGCCGGCGTCGGCCAATGGGACGTCCGTAGCGCCTACAAATACGTTTCGGAGGCATGGGGCGGGTACCACTTCAACGTGAATCACGGGCTCAATGTTGACGCAGGAATCTTCGTGTCGTACATCGGCTTGTTCAGCTACTACAACTTCGACAACTGGACCTACCAGCCGTCGTTCGTGTCCTCGAACACGCCGTGGTTCTTCAATGGACTGCGCATCCAGTGGTTCCCCACGAACAAGCTGAAGATCGAGCCCTGGGTCATCAACGGGTGGCAGTCTTACAACAAGTTCAACGGCCACCGCGGTCTGGGGGGCCAGATTCTCTATCGGCCGTACGAGTGGCTCTCGATGGTCTTCAACAACTACGGCAACGGTACAGATACGCTCGGCAATCCCGGCCGCTCGCGCATCCACACTGATGACAGCTTCGAGGTCAGATACTTCAACAAGCCGGACAACCCGGGCATCGACAAGATGGCGTTCTCCTTTACGGGCGACCTGGGGTGTGAATATGGCGGTGGAGTCACCTGCCACGGTGGCAAGGGCGGCCCGAAGCAGGCGTTTCTGGGCTGGATGGTTTACGACCGGACCTGGTGGGGTAAGGACAAGTATGCCGTCACGCTCGGCGGCGGCATGATGAATAACCCCGGCCGGTATCTGACGCTGCTTCCGCCGATCAACGGCGCGGATGCCATATCAGGTTCGCCTTACTTCACGGCGAATCCGGGTGACCAAGCCCATATGTGGGATGCGACGGTCAACTTCCAGTGGATGCCCAAGCAGTACATCACATGGTGGGCGGAGGCTGGGTATCGCCACTCGGATGTTCCGTATTGGACGGGCCGCGGCGGTATTACGCCTCCTGGTGGCAACAACGGCTCCCCCGGAAGCTATGCCTGCAGTAGTGGCGCTTCGGCCGGGACAAACGACCTGAGTACAGCGTATGCGAATTGCGGTGGAGCGGGCACTGTCTGGTTCCCGGACCTTCGCCGGGGCCAGGCCACCGTCAGCGCCGGGGTAATGGTCAAGTTTTAGGCGTATCGGGGGCGGGTCCAAGCCCGCCCCCAGGAGCGGAATGGAGTCTATTATGAAAAGCAAAACTCTGAAGGGCGGTCTTCTCCTCGCTTTCGTGCCATCGCTGCTGTTGCTCGATGGCTGCGGAAACGCGCAAGCAAACACAACGGCGGAGGCGCCGCCGGCCGCGAAGGTCGTCTCCGGCTTCGATGTCAATATGTTCTCTGTCGAACATCCGGAGCAGTTCCCGGTGGCGACGGCGTCATCCGAGGCCGCCGCTCCGGAACTGGTGGTCACCGGCACGGTGAACCCCGACATCTCCCGTAATGTCCCGGTGATCTCGCTCGCGTCCGGCCGCGTCGTGGCTATCCACGCGCGCCTCGGCGATACCGTGCGAAAGGGCCAGCTATTGTTGACCGTCCGCAGCGACGACATTTCCGGCGCCTTTTCAAATTACCGAAAGGCCCTGGCGGACGAAGTGCTCTCGCACACGCAATTGGAGCGCGCGAAAGACCTTCACAGCCACGGGGCCACGTCCCTGAACGACCTCCAGGTCGCACAGGACACGGAAGACAAAGCCAAGGTGGACGTGGAGACCATGGCGGAACACCTCCGCCTGCTTGGCACCGACCCCGATCACCCCAACAACATGGTCGACATCTTTGCGCCCGTCTCGGGAGTAATCACCGACCAGCAGGTGACGATGGCGGCCGGCGTACAGAGCCTGGCTACGAACCCGTTCACGATCTCCGACCTCTCCAGCGTCTGGATCGTCTGCGACGTGTACGAAAACGATTTGCCCAATGTGCGGATGGGCGACATCGCCGAGGTCCGCCTGAATGCTTACCCCGACCGCGTCCTTCGGGGATCCGTGAGCAACATAGGCACGATCCTCGATCCCAACATCCGCACCGCCAAGGTTCGTATCGAGGTGGCGAATCCGGGGACTATGCGCATGGGCATGTTCGTCACGGCCACCTTCCGCGGCCGAACCAAGGAATTGCACACCGTTCTGCCGGCGGCGGCCATCCTGCATCTGCACGACCGCGACTGGGTCTACGTACCCGCGCCCGACAAGAAGTTCCGGCGTGTCGAGGTGGCCAGCGGAGATCTCTTGCCAGACAACCTGCAGGAAATCAAGTCGGGCATAGCGCCGGGCCAGCAGGTGGTGGCCAACGCCGTGGTCCTGGATCACACCATCGCGATCAACCAATAAGTAGCGCATAGCACTTACATTCCGCTCCGGAGAACGAAATGATTCGAGCTCTCGTCGATTTTGCGCTCAATAACCGCTTTGTCGTGATTGCGATTGTGGTTCTGTTGACGGCGTGGGGGGTCGTCTCCTTTCACAACCTTCCGGTCGAAGCGTATCCGGACATCGCCGATAACTACGTGACGGTTATTACCCAGTGGCCCGGCCGGTCGGCGGAGGAGGTAGAGCAGCAGGTCACGATTCCGGTCGAGATCCAGATGAACGGGATTCCGCACCTCTCGTTCCTGCGCTCCGAGTCGATCTTCGGGCTGTCGTTCGTAATCATGATCTTCGACGACAGCTCCGAGAACGACTGGAACCGGCAGAAGGTGGTGGAGCGATTGACGGGGGTGACGTTACCGACGGGCATACAGCCTCAGATAGGCACGGACTGGAGCACGGTCGGCCAGATTTACTGGTACACGCTGAGAAGTACCAACCCGAGATACGACCTGATGGAACTCCGGTCCATCGAAGACTGGACGCTGGAAAAGGAGTTCAAGTCAGTCTCGAACGTCGTGGACGTCTCCGACTTCGGGGGAACGGTCCGGGAATACCAGGTGCGCGTGGACCCCAACAAGCTCGTGTCCTACGGATTGAGCATCGGCCAGGTGGAGCAGCAACTGGCCATCAACAACATCAACGCCGGGGGCAGCTTCGTGGAGGTCGGCCTGCAGCAGATGAACGTGCGCGCGCTGGGACTCTTCCGCAATGTCAGCGATATCGAGCAGACGGTCCTGAAGACGCAAAAAGGGACTGCTCTTCGGGTGAAGGACATCGCCGATGTGGTGCAGGGTCCCAAGATCCGCTTGGGACACATGGCCCGGGCGAACCGCATGGAGAACGGGACCATCGTCGACGAGCCCGACGTCATTCAGGGCGTCGTTCTGATGCGCAAGGGCGCGGACGCGGGGCCCACGCTGGCAGCCATCCACAAGAAGGTGGACGAGCTCAACAACGGGATCCTGCCTCCCGGCGTGAAGGTCGTTCCCATGCTCGATCGCGCCGACCTCCTGCACTACACCCTGCACACCGTGATGCACAATCTGGGCGAAGGAATGATCCTGGTCACCATCGTCCTTCTCCTCTTCTTGGGTAACATACGCGCCGCTCTGATTGTTGCGCTCACAATTCCGTTCTCGCTGCTGTTCGCCTCGATCTGGCTCAATGTCAGCCGTATTCCCGCAAATCTGCTCTCGCTGGGCGCTCTCGATTTCGGGATGGTGGTGGACGGCGCGGTGGTCATGGTGGAGAACACGGTTCGGCATCTGAGCCGCCAGAGCGGCGGAGCGACGGCGCGGCCGGTCGCCCAGGTCATCCGCGACGCCGCCCACGAAGTTCAGCGCCCCGTATTCTACGCCATCGCCATCATTATCACGGCCTACATGCCGATCTTCACGCTGCAGCGGGTGGAGGGCCGGCTGTTCAGGCCCATGGCATTGACGGTTGCCTTCGCGTTGCTGGGTGCGCTGACTTTCTCGATACTCATCGCGCCGGTCCTATCGAGCGTCCTCTTTCGCAAGGGAGTTCGAGAATGGCGCAACCCGGTCATGACCTTCCTGACCCGCGTTTATGAGACGAATCTGCGTTGGGCGATCCGGCACCGCTGGATCACGCTCAGCGTGGGCGTCGCGGCCCTCGGTGCGTCGGCCTATCTGGCATTCAGCGGAGTGATCGGCTCGGAATTCCTGCCGCACTTGGACGAGGGTGCAATCTGGGCTCGCGGAACACTGGCCGACAGCACCAGTCTCACCGAGGGCACGCGCTTCACCGACCAGGCCCGCCTGATCTTCGCGTCCTTTCCTGAGGTGACGAAAGTCGTGTCCGAGGTGGGGAGGCCCGACGATGGAACCGACACCGGAGGATTCGGCAATACCGAGTATTTCGTAGACCTGGAAGAGAAGGACCAGTGGAGGCCGGTGTTCCATCGGGACAAGGAGGAACTGATCGCGGCGATGAATCGCGAAGTCAGCAAGCTGCCGGGGGCCCTGTGGAATTTCTCGCAGCCCATCGAGGACAATGTCGGCGAAACGATCACCGGGACGAAAGGACAACTGGCGCTCAAGCTTTTCGGGAAGGACCTCAAGACTCTTGACGAGAAGGGCGAGGAAGTCGTCACCGCCATGGCGACCGTGCCTGGCCTGAAGGACCTCAAACTCTTTCACACTCTCGGCCAGCCGAATCTCGACTTCACTATCGACCGCCGGCAGGCGGCCCGTTTTGGAATTAACGTGGCCGACATCCAGGACGCCATTCAGACCGCCGTGGGCGGCAACGCGGTCAGTCAGGTGCTCCTCGGCGAGGAGCGATACGACGTTGTCGTGCGATACCAAACGCCGTATCGCGACACCGAAAAGGCCATCGCCAATATCCGTCTTCTCTCTCCGTCCGGTGAACGGGTCTCCCTGGCCCAGTTGGCCACGGTGGAGGTGAAAGACGGCGCCTACGACATCTACCGCGAAGGGAACACCCGATACGACGCCGTGACCTTCAACGTGCGAGGCCGGGACTTGGGCAGCACGGTTGGGGACGCTATGCAGCAGGTTCGTCAGAAGGTCAAGCTGCCGCCCGGTTATCGTGTCGAGTGGTCCGGCGAGTACGAGAGCGAGAAGCGCGCGGAGGCGCGGCTGCTGATCGTGGTGCCGCTGACCATCCTGGTGATCTTCATCATTCTTTACACCATGTTCCGTTCGTTCAAATGGGGGATGCTGATTCTGCTGAACGTGCTGCTCGCCCGCGTGGGTGGTCTGCTGGCGCTGCTGTTCACCCACACCAACTTCAGCGTGTCTTCGGGGGTTGGATTCCTGGCCCTGTTCGGCGTCTCCGTGCAAACCGGGGTCATCATGCTCGAGTACATCAACCAGCGCCGCGCACGAGGCCACTCGATCTTCGACGCGGCAGTGGAGGGTGCGGTCCTCAGGCTTCGCCCGATCATGATGACCATGCTCGTGGCGACGTTGGGGCTGTTGCCTGCCGCGCTGTCCCATGATATCGGCTCCGACTCGCAGCGGCCATTCGCCATCGTGATCGTTGGGGGTTTGATTTCCGACCTGCTGATGAGTATCGTCCTGCTTCCAACCCTGTATGTGTGGATGGCCAGGGAGGGGGACAAGCTGCCCGATCCGGAGGAATCCTTTGAAAGCTAGACGCACATTCTGGGCCGTCTCCGCGCTGCTTCCCGCTCTCACTCTCGGCCAGACGCCTTCGGCGCCGGTCACCATCACACTTGACCAGGCCACGCAGATGGCGCTCGATCACAACCATAATCTGTTGGCCGCCCGGACGACGGTGCAGCAGAGCGAGGCCCAGGAGATTACCGCAAACCTCCGGCCCAATCCGACCTTGTTCACCGACTGGGAGTACCTGCCTCTGGTCCACCCTAACGGCGCCAGCTTTCTCGATTACCTCCACGACTCCACGGAGGGCGACATCGGGATGAGTTACCTGTTCGAACGCGGCAAGAAGCGCCAGCACCGCCTTCAGGCGGCGAAGGACGCCACGGCCGTCACACGGTCGCAGGTAACGGACAACGAACGGAGCCTTACGTTTCAGGTTGCCCAGTTGTTCATCAATGTGCAGCTCGCGCAATCGACCCTCGACCTGGCCGAGCAGGACCTGAAGAGCTTCGAGAAAACGGTGGAGATCGGCGAGCGGCAGTTCAAGGCCGGCGGCATCAGCGAGAACGATTACCTGAAGATCAAACTTCAGTTGCTGCAGTTCCAGCAGGACGTGGACCAGGCGGAACTCGCGAAAGCCCAGGCGCTGTCCGACCTGCGGCAATTGCTGGGGTATGAATCCGTGCCCGCCGATTACGAGGTGACGGGTACGTTCGATTACCAGCCGCTCCTTCTTACCCTCGCGGACTTGCAGACCAAGGCTCTTCAGAACCGTCCGGATCTGCGAGCCGCAGTTCAGGGAGTCACCGCCGCGGGCAGCCAGTTCGAACTCGCCAAGGCGAACGGGAAAGTGGACGTGACCGGTTCGCTCAACTACTCGCACGTCAACGCCATCAGTACCGTCACTTTCAACATCAGCTTCCCGCTTCCGATCTTTGACCGGAACCAGGGCGAGATCGCGCGGACGCATCACGCCATCACCCAGGCGCAGCAACAGAAGGAGGCGGCGCAGGGGCAGGTAATGACCGACGTCCGGGACGCCTTCGAGGCGCTCCAAACCAGCGACCGGGTGGCTCGATACTTCCGCTCCAGCTATCTCGAAGTGTCGCAGAAGAATCGGGACATCAGCGAATACGCCTACCGGCGCGGCGCCGCGAGCCTGCTCGACTTTCTCGACGCCGAGCGAAGCTACCGCGCCACGCAACTTGCCTGGCGCCAGACCATCGCCGCATACCTGACCGCGCTCGAACAGCTTCGCGAAGCGGTGGGAGCCAGGAGCCTGCCTTGACGAGGGAAGAGATTCGCGCGCGCATTGTGGAGATCGGCATCATTCCGGCCGTACGCGTGTACTCCGAAGGGGAAGCCTTGTTCGCCGCCGAGGCGGTCTGCAGCAGCGGGATCCCCATTGTCGAGCTCACCATGACGATCCCCGGCGCAATCGGCGTGATTGCCCAGTTGATGCGGTATCGCACGGATATCATCGTGGGCGCCGGTACCATATCGGATGTCGAAACCGCGTGCCGCTGTCTCGATGCCGGCGCCGGGTTTCTGACCACTCCCGGTCTCGATCTCGAGATCGTCGACTTTGCGTTGAAACGCGGCGTCGTGGTCCTGCCCGGAGCCTTGACGCCCAGCGAGGTGATGGCAGCCTGGAAGGCTGGTTCCGATTTCGTCAAGGTGTTCCCGTGTTCGCAGGTCGGTGGTCCCGAATACATCCGGGCCCTGAAAGCGCCGTTCCCGCAGATCCCTCTGATTGCGTCCGGCGGCGTGAACCAGAAGAACGCGGCCGATTACATCCGCGCGGGCGCGGTCGCGCTCGGGATCGGCCAGCACCTGATCCACCAGAATGCGATCAAGAAACGGCAGCGGGAGTGGATCCACGAACTTGCCCGGCGCTACACCAACATGGTGACCGAGGCGCGGAGCGTGGAGGCAACATGAGCTTGACGCTGTTCGGCCTCCTGGCTGTGACGCTGATGTTGGTCTTCTATGCCCTGGAAGAACGAAGCCACTGGTTCATCGTGGCCTTCTCGGGCTCCTGCGTGCTGGCTTCGGTCTATGGCTTCCTGCAGGGAGCCTGGCCCTTCGGCCTGGTCGAGGCGGTCTGGTCCGGCGTCGCGCTCAACCGCTGGCTACGCGAACGCCGCGCCTTGAGATAGCGCGCCGGCCTCATTCGTACCGCAAGGCCGTGATGGGGTCCAGGCGGGCCGCCTTCAGCGCCGGCCAGAGGCCAAAGAACAGACCGACGCTGGTGGCGACGCTGAACCCAGCGATCACGGACCACAGCGGAACGGTGGAAGGCAGGCTGGGAACGAGCGTGCGGATGGCCACGCTGAGCAGCCAGCCAATGAGGATGCCGATCAAGCCCCCGGATGCGGTCAGGGTCATGGCTTCCAGCAGGAACTGCCACGTGATATCGCTGCGCCGCGCGCCGATGGCCTTGCGTAGACCGATCTCCCGCGTTCGTTCGGTCACCGACACCAGCATGATGTTCATCACTCCGATGCCGCCCACCAGCAGGCCGATCGATGAGATCACCACCATGACCAGGCCCACCGTGTCGATGACCTGGCGGAACTGGCCAATGACCGACTCGGCACTGGAGATGCCGAAGTTGTCGGGCTCCTCGGGTTTCACGTGGCGCCGGCGGCGCAGCAGTTCGGTCACTTCGTCGCGGGCCTGGTCCATTCTGCCCGGCTCGACCAGCACGCAGATGAAGTTGTCCTTGGCCTCGGGGTAGGCCTTTTGGAACGAGTGGTAGGGGATGAGGATGGCCTTGTCGTTCTGGTCGTCGCCCAGGAACGACTTGAATTTGGTGAGGGTGCCGATGATTTCCAGGCTGTGCCCGTCCACCAGAATCGTTTTGCCCACCGGATCTTCTTGCGCGAAGAACCTCTCCCGCACGCCGTTGCCGATGACGGCCACGTCGCGCCGGTGAAGGTCCTCCGCTTCGGTGAAGAAACGGCCTTGGCCGAGCGTGGCATTGATGAGCCGCAGGTGGTCGGCAGTTACGCCGACGAAGAGGGCGTCGAGCATGTCCAGGCCTTTGTACCTGGCTGTGACCGGGGGCAGGCCAAAATCCCCTACTTCGCGAAAGAGCTCCACGGAAACCGTGGTCGCGGCGGCCGCCTGCTCCTTGATGGCCATGGCGTCTTCGTAGCTCAGGGGCTTGCGCAATCGCTCTTCGCGCGTCAAGAGGTGCGGAGCGCCGAGTTGGAGCTTGTAGACCCACAGCGTGCGGGTGCCGAATTGCTCTGCCACGTCCACCAGTTGCTTGTCCAGGCCGGCGATGATGGATGTCACCGCGATCACCGTGGTGGTGCCGATAAGCACGCCGAGGACCGTGAGCAACGAGCGGAATTTGTGCGTACGCAGCGTGTCCAGCGCCAGCAGCATATTCTCGCGAACGTCTTGACGGGGGGCTTGCGGCATGGGGGACTTCAAGTCTCCAATCTCAGCGCCTCGATGGGCTCGAGCCGCGCCGCCTTCCTGGCTGGGTAGATGCCGAAAAAGAGTCCCACCGCGGCGGAAAGCGACACGCCCACGACCACTGCGGCCAGAGGGACCTCGGCGGTGAAGAAGATGTTGACCACGCGGGCGACGACCACGGCGAAAAGCACGCCCACGATTCCCCCCATGCTCGCCATCATGCCGGACTCGAAGACCACCTGCCAGAGAATGTCGCGGCCGCGCGCTCCCAGCGATTTGCGGATGCCGATCTCGTGAGTGCGCTCGGTTACGCTGGCCAGCATGATGTTCATGATGACGATTCCGCCCACCAGCATAAATACGGCAACCAGCCCTATGGTCACGGCGAAAATGGTGCCGGTCAGGTTCTTCCAGGCGCTCATCAGCGTGTCGGAAGCGTTGATGCCGAACGTATCCTCCTCGTGATAAGGGACGTGGCGGCGCGCACGCATCAAAGCGCGGACTTCGTCCTGGAGTTCCGCCATGTGTGGGCCATCCGGCGACTTGATGAAAACCATGAGCTCCGGCCGGCCCATCCAGGTATTGCGAAAGGTGCTTAGGGGAACCAGGGCGAAGTTGTCCTGGCTCTGCCCGAAGGTACTGCCGACCTTCTCCGTGACACCGATCACGCTGAAGGGAAGGCCCGCCAACTGAACCTCCTTGCCAAGAGGATCGACGTTGGGAAACAGCTTCTCCACCAGATCCTGCCCGATTACGCAGACCCGGGCGTTGTGCTGGTAGTCGGCGTCGTTGATGTACCTCCCCTGTTCGACTTTTTCTCGACCGATATCGACAAAGCTGGGAGTCACCGCGTTCAACTGAATCTCGTCGATCAGGTGGCCCTTATAGCGCGCCGTGGGGTTGGGGCTTAGCTGGGCCAGGGCTCCGATCTGTTGGTACCCCTGGAGGCTGTCCCTCAGATACTCGTAATCCTCGATCCGAATCGGCTTGTTGCGCCGCCGTGCGTTGAGGAACGAGTCGAACCCCTGCGCCCATTGGAACTGGTGAAGGACGAAGGTGTTGGTGCCCAGGTTGGCAATGTGGTCCGCAATGTAGAGGTTCATGCCGTTGACGATCGACATGACCACGATCAGAGTGGTGGTAGCAATGACCACGCCGAGCAACGTCAGGAAGGAGCGGAGTTTGTGACTGCGCAATGCCTCCAGGGCAATCCAGAAGGCCTCGCGGGCCGTCACCCACAGCGTGATGCCGCGACCTTCCCTGGGCGCTCGCCCTTGCGATGGAGTCACGTCTGCCTCCGATGTGCGCTGCGACCGCCCTGTGCCAGCGGCTGACCGGCGGATCGGGCTAGGGCTTCGCGGCCCCTATTTCGAGCAGCTCGATCTC
>Ga0265316_10004625_pt1 | contig 13651 bp, 8 predicted proteins | sample 4522metaG_FD_202092 | JGI IMG/M metagenome (GOLD analysis project Ga0265316, IMG submission 202092) | Rhizosphere microbial communities from Carex aquatilis grown in University of Washington, Seatle, WA, United States - 4-5-22 metaG | ecosystem: Host-associated > Plants > Roots > Rhizosphere >... | reverse complement strand
TCATGGTCTTGCGCACGACGGTCAGCACGATGACCACCATGGCGAACCCGGCAAAGATGGCGCCCGCGACGAAGTAGGGCGGGAAGATGGTCATGTGCCAGCCCGGCACCAAGGACACCGCAAAGTCGAAGGACACCACGCTGTGCACGCTGATGACCAAACCGGTGGCCAGGCCGGCCAGCAACAGATAAGCCTTGTCGTAGTGAACCCAGTGCGAGGCGGCACCTCGCCAGCCCAGGCAGAGCACGGAATAGATGCGCTTGCGCCATCCCTCGGGCGTGCGATCGCGCAGCGACGCGAAGTCAGGCACCAGCCCTAGGTACCAAAAGAGCAGCGAAACCGAAAAGTAGGTGCTGACCGCGAAGACGTCCCAGATGAGCGGCGACCGAAAATTCACCCAGATGCTTCGTTCATTGGGATAGGGGAACAGCCAGTAGGCGAACCACGGCCGGCCCGTGTGAAACACGGGGAAAATCGCTGCGCAGATGACCGCAAAGATGGTCATGGCCTCGGCGAAACGGGCAATGGCATTGCGCCAGCGTGCGCGCAGCAGAAACAGGATGGCCGAGATCAGCGTGCCCGCGTGTCCGATACCGACCCAGAACACGAAGTTGATGATGCCGAAGCCCCACGCCACCGGCCGGTTGTTGCCCCAGACGCCGATGCCGTAGAACAGCGTCCAGCCCATGCAGAAGACCCCGATGGCCAGCGCAGTCAGGGTCACGGCCAGGGCCACGAACCAGGCGCGCGGCGGCCGCTGTGCAGGGAATTGCAGGACCTGATCGTCGAGCGAGCCCGGCGTGACCTGACCTTGCAGAAGTTCCATCGGTCGCAAGGCCTCGGGCAGGGAAGCGGTTGCGACTTTCATCGTTCACCCTCGCCGGATGGGTTCTGGAGCGCGGCCAGGTAGGCGATGGCCGGCTTGGTGCCCAGTTCCTCCAGCACGTGGAAACCGCGGTTGCTGCGCGAAAGCTTGGCCACCTCGCTCGACGGGTTGCTGATGTCTCCGAACACGATGGCGCTGGCCGGGCAGACCGAGGCGCACGCGGGCACCACGTCTCTGTCGCGCAGATCGCGATTCTCGCGCTTGGCCACCTGTTCGGCGTTGCGAATGCGTTGTACGCAGAAGGTGCACTTTTCCATCACGCCGCGAGGACGAACCGTGACTTCGGGATTGAAAGCCAACTGCATCGACGCCGGCGTCTCGGCAGTGAAGTCGAGGTAATTGAAGCGCCTGACCTTGTAAGGGCAGTTGTTGGCGCAATAGCGAGTGCCCACACAACGGTTGTAGGCCATCTGATTGATGCCGTCGGGGCCGTGGTTGGTGGCTTGCACCGGACACACCGACTCGCAGGGCGCGCTGTCGCAGTGCTGGCACGGCAGGGGCTGGTGGATCACGCGCGGGGAAAGCGCGTCGCCTTCGTAGTAACGGTCGACGCGGATCCAGTGCATGGCGCGGCCCTTGCGCACCTGCTCCGGCCCGACCACGGGAATGTTGTTTTCCGACTGACAGGCCACCACGCAGGCGCCGCAGCCCACGCAGGACGAAAGATCGATGGCCATGCCCCAGCGCGGACCCTTTTGCTCCTGCTTGTCATAGAGCGACGGAAGTTTTTCGCGCTCGAGTTCTTGTTGGGGTTTCTTGGCGTATTCTGCCAGAGTCCACAGGCGCGCAATGTCGCGGCCATCCTTGCTGTCGTGATCTTGCGCCAGCGAAAGATCCTGGCGGCCGCCGGTCGGCGTGATGATCTTGACGGGCGCGACACGCACGCCGATAGCCGGAGCGAAAGCCCACGCCCGCGTGCCCACGCCCGCGGCCACGCTGCCCTGCCAGCGGCCATGGCCCAGGGTCAAGCTGGCGACGCCTTGGGCCTGACCGGGCTGGCGCAAGATGGGCAAAGGCGGCCCTTGTCCCAGGCTCACCAGGTCGCCGTTCTTGAGATGCAATCGATCGGCATCGGCTGGCGACAGCGACAGGGGATTTCCCCACGAGGTTCTGGCGATGGGATCAGGCATTTCCTGAAGCCATCCATTGTTGGCGTAGCGACCGTCGTGAAGGCGCGGGTCGGTTTCGAGAACCAGCTCGAAGCCGGTGGAAGACGACGCCTGGGCGGCCCGGGTCGCGGCGCGGGTGCAGGCTGGTCCGTCAAGCCGGCGGGCGGGTAGCGGCGTGGCCCGCCGCCGGTACAGGCCGTCGTGCAGACAGGCGTTCCAGAAACGCGCGAATGAGACGGGGCTGTCCTTGGGCGCGACCTCGTCTTGCCAGCGCTGCTTGAGCAAATCGAGGTACGTCTTGGCCAGCGGGCGGCCCATCTCGTCCAAGCAGCGCAAGAAGACATCCTCGCCCTGCAGGGTATCGTAGAGCGGCGCCACCACCGGCTGTTGCAAGGTGAGCGCATCGCCGCTGGCTTCGAAATCGTTCCAGCTTTCGAGCCAATGGTTGGTGGGCAGAACCAGATTGCACGTGGTCGCGGTTTCGTCGTGCAATTGGCCCATGCGAACTCGTAGCGGGATCTTCGCCATGGCAGCCCGCCAGACACTTCCGTCCGAGTCGCCGTCGGGAAGATCATAAGCAGGATTCACGTCCCAGAACACCGCCGCCGCGAACCGGCCTGCAGCCATGGCGTCCACCACAGACTTGAAGTCGTCGGGCGTGCTCAAGGTAGGCGCGCTTGGCGCGCGGTCGTCCGCGACTCCCAGCATGCGGTTCAAGATCAGGCAGGCGGCGTGGGCCTCGACCGAGGCTGCGGGACCAGCCAGGACCAGGGATCTGTCACCCGACGCGCACAGGTCATTCACCAGACGCTTGAATTCAGCCGCGAAGGGCTTGACCTCTGGCAAGCGGTCGAGAGCGAATGGTTCCAGTGCGGCGAGCGCCAGCCCGTCGGGCAACGCGCGTCCGCTCTGCAGATGAACCGCACGCACCAGAGCGAAGGCGATACGGGCCAATGCCGACGGCCGCATCGGGATGCGCACATCCGCCTTGCTTCCGGTCAGGCTCATGCCGCCCTCGATGGCGTATAGACGGTTCATGGCGCCAGCCGAAAAAGCCGGTCGGCGCATGGATGAGAAGCCGGCAATCGCGGAAACCGTATCGCCGAGCGTTCCGAGAAAATCGGCTTCCAGCGCGACTATGGTTTGCGCCTTGTCGAAGCGATGCTGGGAAAGTCGCTCTTCACCGAACAGCTCGCGCTGGGCCTGACGTTCCTGATGGTCGGCCGCGGGATCCCATGGGATGTAGAGCAAAGACGGCAGGGCCTTGGCCAAGCTTGCGATCAGCGCCTTGCGGGTCGGAGAAAGCACCGCCGGCGTGACCAGCGCGATGCCCTTGCCCTGCGCTGCTGCACCTCTTAGCGCGCGGGTGAGCTGCTCTATCGCTGCCTTCCAGGTGCCTGGCCGGCCGTCGATCAGCGGGGCGCGCAGACGATCGGGATCGTACAGGCCGAGCAAATCCGCGGTGGCGTGGAAACTGGTCTTGCCCCGATACAGCGGGTGTTCGGCGTTGCCCTCGACGTGGATCGGCCGACCCTCGCGCGCCTTGACCAGCACCGGGTACGCGATTTCACCCTCTTGGAAAGTGCTGGCGTAGTAGTTGGCCACGCCAGGAACGATTTCTTCCTGTTTCTTGGTGTAGGGAACAACGGCCGCGCGATTCTTCGCCAGCTTGCAGCCCGCGCCCGTGGCCAAGGCGGCCGAGGCGCCAAGCAGAGCCAGAAAGCGCCGACGGGAAAGGCCGTCGCCTTCGCCGCTGGTGCCGAGCACGGGCAGGTGAAAGGAATGCGTGTCTGGTTTCATCGGTGGCACGCGAAACAGTTGGTGGGTCCGGACGTGATCCTCGAGCCTGCGGGAACCGCCTCACGCGCGTCGCGATGGCAGTCGAGGCATTTCCCCATGCGCATGAGCATCTCGCGCGAAACCTGCTCCATGGTTTGCACTTCCCCGTGGCAACTCTGGCAGGCGATGGCTGCCCCGACGTGAGGCCGGTGATCGAAGTAGACGTGGTCAGGCAGGGCATAGATGCGCTGCCACAGAATGGGCTGGTTGGCCTTGAAGGCTGCGACCACGCGCTGAACTTCGGGTTTGTCGGTTCGGGTGACCGCGTGGCAGTTCATGCAGGTTTCCACGGCGGGAACCCCGGCGTGGCGCGAGCGCTCGGCACCGGTGTGGCAGTACAGGCAGGGAATGTGGTTGTCGCCAGCGTGCAACCGGTGGGAAAAGGCAATGGGTTGCCTGGGCGAATAGCCTCGCGCAAATCGGTCGGGCTCGGTGGCGTACCCGACCGCCAGCAGGGTCGACAAGACCGCAATTGCGCCAGCGGGCAAGACTATGCGCCAGAAGCGGTCTCGTGGATGCACGCGGTCCTCACGTCGGAGTCTATGCCAGGAAAAGAGATTGCTTCAACCCGGTGTGAAAGAGGGTGATGGAAGAGCTGGTTGGATGCCGGAACACCGCGCGAAGTCACAGGACTTTATAGCGCATCTAAAGCTCGCTTTGGCTCCCTTGCCACCGCCGGCGCGCCTTCGCACCGAAGCACATGGGCGCATTCGTGACTAGAAATCGTCTTTGGACAGACGACCGGCACGTGGCTCGTCGAACTTCGCCGATGCGCTGGCCCTGCGCGCCGCCGACGAACGAGCCGGTGCATAGCTCTGGAATAATCGTCGCGGAACCTGCCGCTCAGACGGAATATCGGTCGACGACTTTCCCGCTGCCACGCGCGGGCTCGTGGAAGTCGCAAGAACTGGCAGCACGCGGCGCATGGCTCTGTCGTGCTCGCTCGTCGCGGATGGTACGGGTGGCGAAGGCGAAGCGGTCAGAGGGGCAACAACCTCCAGCGGAATGACGGTCGCGTTGAACATCGTGGAAGGAACAGCCTGGCGCACCATGGGCTGCGAAATAATCAAGGCTGGCTCAACCGTCTTCGCACGGCGAGCACCTCGCATTGCCATAGACACCGTGAAGAATCCGATCACCACCGCGAACCCGGCGCCCGCCAAACTGCCCCAGCCGCGAAGCCGAGAGAGCGTCCAGACCCCAGCAGATGGCGTCGGGCGCACCCAAGTCGGCGGAGCCGGCAATGGCGTCTCGCGCTCCGTTGCTGGCGCACGCGCTCTGCCGCTGGGTTCTCCATGGACCGCGCTGTCCTCGCTTTCCGTTGCCAAGGCAAACCCGAAAAGCATTCTCGTTTCCTGATGCCGCTCGGACGCCTCCGCGTTGAGGATGGCTTCCACTGCAGTCACGCGGGACTCTGACAGTGGCTCGTGTGCGACAAACGCCGGCATGCCGGTGAGGGGCGTAAGCAGGCGTGGCGGAGGGGTGGCCGGCATCAATTCGTCTTCGAGTGCCATCACCATCAGATTCACGTCCGCGTAGCGCTCCTCGCGGCTTTTGGCCATGGCCTTTTCGATGATGCGAATCAAACCGTGGGGCAAGTCAGGACGTATCTCGGTCACGGACAGCGCAGGCTTGTGGAGGATGTGGTCAAACAGAGTCGGGTTTAGCTCGCCCGGGAAAGCGATCTGCCCGGTCAACGCCTCGTACAGCAACACACCGAAGCCGTACACGTCAGCGCGTGCATCTATGTCCGGAACTCCCTGAATATGTTCAGGAGACATGTACGCTGGCGTGCCCATGGCCGGCTTGGGGCCTGCCGAAGCATCCATTCCTCGCTCCACCATTACCGATATGCCGAAATCCAGAACCTTGGTGGTCACGATCCGTCCGTCGGGCTCCATGCACACGAAGATGTTTTGCGGCTTGAGATCTCGATGGATCACGCCACGTCCGTTCGCCGCGGCCACCCCACGCATGGCTGGCAGAAGTAACGCTGTCGCCTCGTTGACACTGAGAAATCCCTTGCGCGCGATGTAGCTGCCCAGGGGCTCCCCTTCGAGCAATTCCATCACAATGCACGCCATTCCGTCATGCTCGATGACGTCGAACACGGTCACCACATTGGGATGGTTCACCAGGCTGGCGGCCAAGACTTCGCTGTGAAACAGGCCCTGCGCCAAGCTGGTCGTGGCGAGGGACTGCAGAATTACCTTTAGCGCGACTCGTTTGCCGGTTCGTTCATTGGTCCCGGCCCATACCGCAGCCATTCCGCCTTGCCCAAGCAGGTGCTCGACTCGATACTTTCCGTCGACCAACTGACCTGCGCGCAGAATGGTGTCGACGGTGGACTCAGGCTGAGCGCCCGCTTTCGTCACGGCACACCTCCCGCATGTCTTGGGGAGCTGCAGGTCGGAAGCGGAAAATAGCAGTGCTCGCCGACTTGAAACGCGCACGCTGGCTGGTACCGCGCCAGGCCCATGCGTCCTCACGCCAGCAGAATCCGATCCAGGCGCAGGAGCTTGAAGATGGCCAACGGCTGGTCATGAAGACCCCGTACGCTCACCACGCCACCGTACTCTTTGGCTTTCTTGTACAGGAACACAACCGCGCCCACACCCTGGCTGTCGATGATCCGCAGGCGCGACGCATCCACAACCATGCGGGGATGCCGTTCAGCAAGCAAGGCGTCGAGCGACGGGCGAAGATTCGGAGTGGTTACAGCGTCCAGTTCTCCAGCGATGCGGAGCGTAGCCACGCCTTCGGTTCTGCTCGTTGAGAAGTCCATCTGCTTGTCTCCTGTTGCTTGATCCTGAGATTTCTGTCGGCCTCCCGAAGTGTCGTGGAAGCCCGGATTGCAAGCAAAGCAACGATTGTGCCGGCCGAGGTTTGCCGATGTGTGGCAGTGCCTTGTCCGCCTATCTCAGGGGCTTTGCCCGGCAGGATCGATCACGCACACTCACAAGCAGCGTGGCGATGTCTCGTTTCGGTTTCCCACCACAGACCGTGCATTACCGCCTGGTAACGCGAGCTCGTGCTCGCATGATGGGCGTCACTTCTTGCGTCAGTCGCCTACTCAGGCAGCGGCGGTGGCAACGAGTCGTCTTCGCCGGGCGCCAGCAAGAAAGAAGCGCGGGCCTGGTGCAGGATCTTCGGCGTGATGCTGGCCGACCAGAACGCCTGCGTGGCCGACAGAGCGTGCGTCCCGAGGACAATCAAGTCGGAGTGCATTTCTCGGGCAGTGGCGAGCACGCCTTCCGCCGGATCAACGTGCATTACCCGGCCAGAAGCCGAGACGCCCATCTCTTGCAATTCGCGGACGTGGACGGTCAGGTGGCGTGTGGCCTCTTGCTCGGCGAGGCGCAGGACTTCCTCTGTGGCTCTGGGAAGGAAGGCGGCGGTGGCGGAATCCTTGCCCTTGAGCGCATCCGCGGGCGGGATCGCCGTGAACAGGAGCATGGGAATCTTGAGCTGCAACGCCAGTTGTGCCGCAGGCCCCAATCCTTGTTCGTGTTCGTCGGCGCCGTCCATGGGCACAAGAATGTGGTGAAATGGGAAATCCACCTGGCCGACTTGGTCGGGCTGAACCAGCAGCACTGGCACGTGGCTTTCCGTCGATGATTGACCTTTGAGTGCGTGCAGGAGTTGCTGGGCCAGGTTGCCGCGAAGACGGTCCTTCCACCATTGGTGGCCGTGTGCGCACATCACGACGAGATCGGGCTGGAATTCCCGCGCGTGCAGCGCGAGCCCATCCGCCACGTTGCGTGTGGCCTCGTCGTGGACGTGCCAGTCGACTCCTGGCCGATTCGGGAATTCGCGCGCGACCAAGGCACGCAAATAGGCTTCGGCTGAAGCCCTGTCTTGCAAGTGAGCTTGCCCATGCCTTTCTTTCGGGGCCGAACGTTCGATCACGTGCAGAAGTGTGATGCGGGCGTCGCTGCCTTGGACCACGCCGCGCGCGACCGGTATCACCCGTTCGGCCATCGGGGTTCCGTCGAGCGGCAAGAGCAGGTGCTTGAACATGGCGGTCAGCTCCCGAAGAAAGTGTTGCAGAGCAGATAGAGATTCAAGGCGAGGATCAGTGTGGCGATTCCTGCCGCAACCGCTGTGGTCGCGGGCCGGTTGACCAGCGGGCCCATCAAGCGCTTGCGGCTCGAAAACACCACCAGCGGGACTACCGCGAAAGGCAGAGCGAAGCTCAGCACCACCTGGCTGAGCACGAGCGTCCGCGTCGGATCGAACCCCAGCAAGATCACCAGCAGCGCGGGCGCCATGGTTGCAGCCCGGCGAACCCAGAGTGGAATGCGGAATTCCAAGAAGCCTTGCATGACGATTTGACCGGCCATCGTTCCCACAGCCGAACTCGACAGGCCCGACGCCAGCAGAGCAATCGCGAAGAGCGTGCCTGCGGCCGATCCCAGAAGCGGCTGCAGTGTCAAATGCGCCTTCTCGATTGCATCCACGTTGTGGAGACCTCGCGCATGAAATGCGCACGCTGCCATAATCAGCATCGCGCAGTTGATGGCACCCGCCACTCCCATGGCCAGGACAACGTCGAGCGTCTGGTAGCGGAGCAGGCGCTTCTTCTCGTCGAGTCCCGAGGCGATGATGCGGCCCTGGGTCAGCGCGGAGTGCAGGAAGATCACGTGGGGCATGACCGTGGCGCCCAGGATGCCGGAAGCGAGCAGAAGGCCCTGATTGCCGCCAAATGCGGGGACCACGGAGTGAAACGCCGCTTGCCTCCAATCGGGACGGGCCAGAAAAAGCTCCGCCAAATAGGAAACTGCGATGGTCGCGACCAGCAATGCGATGACCAGTTCCAAACGGCGGAATCCGTGGCGCTCCAGGCTCAAGAGCAGGAATGTGACAAACGCGGTGAGCAGACCGGAAATCCCGAGCGGCAAGCCGAATAGCAGATGAAAACCGAGAGCCGCACCGAGAAACTCCGCCAGATCGGTGGCCATGGCCACGATCTCCATCACCCCCCACAGCAGGAAACACAGTCCCCGCGGGAGACTCAAGCGGCACTGTTCCGCGAGGTTGTGTCCGGTGGCGATGCCCAGCTTGGCTGACAATGTCTGGATCAGCATCGCCATCAGGTTGCTGGTCACAATCACCCAAAGAAGGGTGTAACCTAGTTGCGAGCCGCTCTGCAGATTGATGGCGAAGTTGCCCGGATCGACGTACGCCACCGACGCAATGATGGCCGGTCCCAGAAATGGCAGCAGGCGCGCCAATCCACGCCGCTGGCCGGTGCCGGATAGCACCTCGATGGCCGCGGCCAGCGTGGCGCGATCGCCGGGCGGGGCGGACTGAAGCGGAGCTTCCGATGGGATTGGCAAGTGAGCAATCATAGCTGAGCTGCGCACGGCGACCCTACAGGCATTCCCGTACGCACTAGGAAAGAGCTACGTCGCCAGCCGGCGTACGACAACCAAGGTCCGGTCGTCGCGCGGCAGCTCGGTGGTGCCTCGGTCAGCGGCTTCGAAGACAGCGTCCTGGATCTTGTCGGCGCCGCTGGCCCCCATGTGGCGGACGATCTGGGCCAGTTCGCGATCTGCGGCTCCGGGTTCGGGCCAGGCGTCACTGATGCCATCTGAGTAGACCACCAGCGTATCGTTCGGTTGCATCGCCACCTGGGCCTCGTCGTAGCTGGAATCGGCAAAGGCACCGAACGCCGTGCCCCCTTCGCCCAGTGTCTCGCAGCGACCGTCGGCGCCGACCAGCAGCGGATGATTGTGGCCCGCATTCACGTAGTTGAGTCGGCCGCTCTCCGGAGACAGCCGGCCGAGAAAGAAGGTCGCGTATCGGTCCGCGGGGATGTTGAGGTGAAACTGGCCATTGATTCTGGACGCGGCATCGGCCAGCGGCCCGCTTTGCCAGTGGGCACGCACAGTGGAGCGCAACTCGACCATGAGCATGGCTGCCCCCACGCCCTTTCCTGCGACGTCTCCTAGCGCCAGGTGAAGCAGCTTGCCGTCATAGGCGAGATCGTAGAAGTCGCCGCCAACCGCTTCGCTCGATTGCGTCCGGCCCGCCAGATCATAGCCCGGTACGCGCGCCGGGGAGCGCGGCAAGAGGCTCGCCTGGATCTCCGCAGCCAAGCGCAGCCCTTCCTGCATTCGCCGCTGTTCCATGCTCGCCTCAAGCAGCCAAGCGGTCTCGATCTTGGCAGCAGCCGTGTTGGCGAGCACGGTCAGGATCTCGAGATCGGCTTCGCGGAAGGGCGCGCGGTCCAGTCGCGCGCTGGCGTAGAGCACGCCGATCACGCGCACCGGCTCGCTCGGCTGGGTCGACACCCACAGTGGGACGCAAATCACCCGACGGACAGCATCAGCCACCAGAGCCGGCTGCGGCCGCAGGTTCATGTCCTCGAAGACATCGCCGGCCATCACCGCCACCCGTCCCTCGATGACCTTGCGTACGACCGCATTGCTGATCCGCTGCTCGACCGGGCGGCGCAGACGATCGCGACTGCCCTTGAGCACTGGCTCGTGGCTTTGGCTGTCGAGCAGCATAATGGCGGCAAAATCGGCTGGCACCGCCTCGAACACCAGATCCAGGATGCGATCGAAGAGCACGGGAAATGGATGGTGAACCAGCAGGCTGGCGGTTGCGTTCGACAACACACGCATGGCGCGGCTTTGCGAGACGAACTCGGAAACGCTGATGATGCGGTCTGAGCTCACGCGTGTGCCCTTGCCCGGTGTAGGCCTGCGCATGATGGAACTTGTCGCCGCATCGGATTCCTGCTCGTCGGGAAGGGCCAAGCGAAAGCGAATCTCGCTATCCCCAACCCTGATTACGTCGTGTTCGCGCAGGCGTGCCTCGCCCAGCACCGGCCTGCCGTTCACAAGAATGGGCTCGTCGGCGGTTCTGGCGACGATGAAGAACTCACCCTGTCGCTCGACGATCTCTGCGTGTCGCGGGCAAACACGCTGACCCATGAACAGAACATCGCGCTCTCCGTCTCCGCACAATACTATGCGACGTTTGGATGCTTCTGTCTGGGTCGTGGTCGCAGGCCAGCGTATGGTTATGCTTGGCATCGGCTTCGGCACAGCCTCGAGTGCACTTTCTGTCACTTGCCTCATAAGTCACTGCTCCTATCGCACTATGCGTTCCCATGCCGATGCAAAGCCGACGCCACGCCGTGGCTTGGGAAATCGCGTGCTCGATCACGCGCAAGTTTGGGGAAATGCGCAATTCCTGCGCCCGGCCTGGCCAATTCGATTTTGGCCCCGACCTGACGCGGACGGTTTCCGTGATCTCCTGTGGCCGTTCGGTTACGTTGGCTCGATCACGCACTGTCATGATTACGCTGCTACCCTGGTTGTTAGAAATCGTCGAGCGATAGCCGGCCGGCACGCGGTGTCGCGGATCTTTCGGATGCACTATCGCTTGGCGCAGGTGGCGCCGTCTCTGCCGGCTCCAGACCCTGCGAAACATCGCGTGCTTGCGGCCGTAGCCGAGGCTTTGTGGGGATTTCCCGCAGCGCCACACGGGAGCGACTAGCAATGACGTGAGCACGCGCAACGAGCACATGGCCGGCGAGCTGCCTGGGTGAGGGTGTGGCTGGTGTGGCTGGGGCAGGTGCCCATGGCGGCGGCGGCAAGGCGACCGGAGCCGCCACCGGGGGAAAGCTCGCGATTGGCACCGGCACAGGACCAGCGTGCGGAGCGGCCGATTCGCTCGGAGGCGGCGTGAGATGCGCGACCGATGCTCGCGTAGCTGGTTTCACCGGACGGGCATCGCGCATCGCCATCCACACCACCGAAACCAGCGCGACCGCGATGCCAGCGGCGGCGAATCCGCGCCAACCACGAAGAGGCGAAAGCGACGCGGGGGCAAGAGACTCTCTGGGGACCGCAGGCTTCCGATACACTACTGCAGTGGCGCGATCGATGCGTGGCCGGGCGTTGCCGTATTCTGAGCCATCATCGGATCCTTCATTGGCCTCCCAATTGGGAGGGCTCTCCCGTCCCGAGCTATCATTGGATGCTTCATTGACGTCCCAATCGGGGGGGATTTCCGCGCGCTTCTGTTGCAGGGGAGTCCCGAAAAGGAACTTCGTCTCCTGATTCGATGGTTGATTCTGGATAATGGCCTGTTCCGCCAGCTCGGAACTAGCAGGTGTGGGCTGGTGCGAGGGAAGGGCAGGCACATCAGGCGGCGGGAGCAAACCCGAAGACGGGGTGGACAGCGCCAGTTCGTCCTCGAGAGCGCTCACCATCGAATTCAGACTTGAGTAGCGCTGGTCGCGCTGCTTGGCCATGGCCTTTTCGATGATGTGCACCAGACCAGGCGACAGATCAGGACGGAACAGCGTTATCGGCGGAGCAGGGTGGTTCATGATCTGGTCAAATAGCGCAGGTCCCGGCTCACCCGAGAACGGAATCTGTCCCGTCAACGACTCGTACAGCAATACGCCGAAGCCGTACACATCGGCGCGTTCATCGAGGCGGGCCACCCCCGAAATATGCTCGGGAGACATATAGGCGGGCGTGCCCAAAGTCGGTCCTGGGACCGGCGCTGCATTGAGCTCCATCGCTCGTCCCACCATCACCGAGATTCCGAAATCCAACACCTTCGTGGTCACGACGCGCCCGTCGGGTTCCACGCAAATGAAAATGTTCTGCGGCTTGAGATCGCGGTGGATCACGCCTTGTGCGTGGGCGGCTGCGACCCCACGCATGGCTGGCAAGAGCAACGTTGCGATTTCGTCGACGCTGATGAATCCGTTGCGAGCGATGTAGCTGCCAAGCGACTCTCCATTGAGCAGCTCCATGACGATGCAGGTCATCCCCTCATGCTCGATAACGTCGAAGACCGTCACGACATTGGGATGATTCACACGACTTGCGGCCAAGGCCTCGCTGTGGAGAAGCTGTTGCGCCTGGCGCGTGCTCGCCAGCGACTGCAGAATCACCTTGAGCGCGACTTGTTTGCCGGTTCGCTCATTGGTGCCGGCCCACACCGCCGCCATTCCTCCTTGCCCGAGCAGGTGATCGACCCGGTACTTCCCATCGATGATCTCGCCTTCTCCCAGTATCATCGCGCAGGAGCTTACGGGCTGGGCAAAAGCCTTCCTCACTCCTCACCCTCCCGGCGACCAAACCAACCAAAGCCTGGATCGGCAGTCATGTTCGTAAGATGCCCCGCCAGGCACGTCAGATACCGAGCAACGCGCGCTTGCACACGCGCCGACGGACCAACGCAAGATCTGCGCGCTTTGCGTCCAGTCGCGCCGGCCATGGACAGCCGCCACTGCTAAGTCGAGGGCTACGGGCAGCCGCCTGGTGTGCCAGCGCAAATCCCCGCCGAGCACACGTCCCCGGTAGTGCAGGGATTACCGTCGTCGCAAGGACTGGTGTTGTTGGTGTGAACGCAGCCGGTCGCCGGGTCGCAGGAATCGTCGGTGCATACGATGCCGTCGTCGCAGTTTGGCGCTGCGCCGCCGACGCACTTGCCGGCCGCGCAGGTGTCACCAGTGGTGCAGGGATTACCGTCGTCGCAAGGACTGGTGTTGTTGGTGTGAACGCAGCCGGTCGCCGGGTCGCAGGAATCGTCGGTGCATACGATGCCGTCATCGCAGTTTGGCGCTGCGCCGCCGACGCACTTGCCGGCCACGCATGTGTCGCCAGTGGTGCAGGCATTGCCGTCGTTGCAAGGATTGGAGTTGTTGGTGTGAACGCAGCCGGTCGCCGGGTTGCAGGAATCGTCGGTGCATACGATGCCGTCGTCGCAGTTTGGCGCTGCGCCGCCGACGCACTTGCCGGCCACGCAGGTGTCACCAGTGGTGCAGGCATTGCCGTCGTTG
>Ga0265316_10004622_pt1 | contig 13654 bp, 9 predicted proteins | sample 4522metaG_FD_202092 | JGI IMG/M metagenome (GOLD analysis project Ga0265316, IMG submission 202092) | Rhizosphere microbial communities from Carex aquatilis grown in University of Washington, Seatle, WA, United States - 4-5-22 metaG | ecosystem: Host-associated > Plants > Roots > Rhizosphere >... | reverse complement strand
GTGCCGCCGCCGATATCGACGATCATGTTGCCGCACGGCTCGGTGATGGGCAACCCGGCGCCGATCGCCGCCACCATGGCCTGCTCCACCAGGTGCACTTCACTGGCCTTGGCGCGATAGGCCGAATCCACCACCGCCCGCTTTTCCACCTGCGTGATCTCGCAGGGCACCCCGATCACGATGCGAGGGTGTACCAGCATCTTGCGGCCGTGGGCTTTCTGAATGAAATAATTCAGCATCTTCTCGGTCACTTTGAAGTCGGCGATCACGCCGTCCTTCATAGGCCGGATGGCGACGATGTTGCCCGGCGTCCTGCCCAGCATCTCCTTCGCCTCTTTGCCCACCGCCTCGACCTCGCCCGTGTTCTTGTTGATGGCGACGATCGAAGGCTCGTTCACCACGATCCCTTTCCCTTTGGCATAGACCAGCGTGTTGGCAGTGCCCAGGTCGATAGCCAAATCGGATGAGAACAAACTGAATAGGGAACGAACATTCATTGCCGTAGTTGTTGAACTCCTTAATGCGGCTGGAAGTGCCGGAAAATAGCGCGGCCGGTCCTCTCCGAGCGTAACACAGCTTCTACGCATGGAGGGCGGGCTTTAGCCCAATGCCACTTGCATTGTGGGGCAGGATGGCATCCTGCGCGCCGGTTGCCAACCGGCGCCTGGCCGGCGGGTCTGGAGACCCGCTGCAGGACTGGAGTCCTGCCCCACGGCTACCGCATGTTGTACGTGAACGTGAATTGCAGCCGCACCTGGCTTCCCTGAAACTCCGGCGGCAGAGGCGGAAACGGAGCCGACGCGCTGATGCCGGCCACCGCGGCCCGGTCCAACGAATCGGTGCCCGATGGCACCGCGATCACCAGTTTCGGCACCCCACCCTGGCGGTCGATAGCAAACTGGATCTGTACCCTGCCCTGCCGTCCCAGCCGCGCCGTCTCCGGGATCACCGCCTGCCAGTTCCGTTTCACCGTCGCAAGAATGCGGATCAGGTAGGGTTTGAAATCCACCCCCGCCGGGTCGCTCAGCAAGTCCAGAGCGGTGGCCCGCCGGCCAGGCGCGGGCGCCTGCTCGAATCCGCTGCCCAGGCTCGGCGCCAGGTCAAGATCGCTCACATGCGTTCCGCCCGCGGAGGGATGGGGAGCGGCCCGGGTCGCTTCGGTGATCACCTCGCCGGGAGGCTTTGGCCGCCCCAGATCCTGCCTTCCCGGCTGCATAACGCCCGTCGGCACTCCCTGCGTCAGAAACGGGAGCCGCGGCTGCTCTTCCGTCTGAAGCTGTGGCGGCGGGCCGGGCATCTGGCTCGAGCCCAGTTGCGGAGCCGGCGGCGTCTGCGTGTTCGGCGCCGCCGAGGACACCACCTTGGGCGGCTCCGGCAGCGACGCCATCTTGCGCGTCAGGGGCGGAATCGTCGCCGGCGATCGCAGCGCCGGCCGCGGTGTCAGGTTGTCCAGGCTGAATTCCTTGCCGATCTTCGCGTGGTTCGGCGATGTCTGCGTGAACTCCAGGGGTGGCGCCACCAGAACCGTGGACGCGCGGTACCCGTTTGACGGACTCTCCACCGGAACCGAACCTGCTCCCGTCAGCGCCAGCACCACCACCGCGACGGCGTGCAGCAGCAACGAAACGGCGAACGCCGGGCCGCGAACGGCCGGCTGTTTGAGGCTCGGCCATTCCAGAACCAGTTCGGGAGGAGTCCGATTGTCCGGGGGGCGCGTCAGAGCTGCCATTCACCACTCTTCGGCCGGCGCGCGGATGGCCGCCCGTCAGCGCTTCCAGGCCGCCAACGTTTGCTCGACCCGGCGGGAATGCTCTTCAATTTTAGCAAGTACGGCCAGCGCGGCTTCGAGGGCGCGGATTCCGTCCTCGCCCGCCACCAGCGGCCGCCTGCGCGTCTCGCAGCACTCGAAGAAGTGCTCCAGCTCGAGCGCCAGCGGCTCGCCTTTGGCGACCTCCAGCAGCCGGAAGCCGATGCCGTCCGGTCCGCCAACCTCGAAAATCGCCCCCTCCTGCCGCGCATAATCCAGCGAAATGTATTGACGCGGTTGGAAGAGCCGTAGTTTCCTGACCCGCTCGGTCGAGACCCGGCTGGCCGTCAGGTTGGCGACGCAGCCATCCGGGAAGGCCAGCCGCACGTTGGCGATATCCACCTTCTGGGAAAGCACCGAGATCCCCGCCGCGCGGATCTCTTCCGGCGGCGCGCCCGCCAGGTCGAGCACGATGTCGAGGTCGTGAATCATGAGGTCCAGCACCACGTCCACGTCCAGGCTCCGCGGCGTGAAGACGCTCATTCGATGGACTTCGAAGAACAGCGGCAGCGTGGTCGCCTTCCGGAGCGCGGCCACCGCCGGGTTGAACCGCTCCAGATGCCCCACCTGCAGGATGCGCCCATGCGCGCGCGCCGTTTCCACCAGCAGGTTCGCCGAGGCCAAATCCGCCGCAATCGGTTTTTCGACCAGCACGTCCAGGCCGGCTTCCAGCAACTGGCAGCCGACGGCGGCGTGAGCGCTGGTTGGCACCGCGACGATGGCGGCGTCCGCCCGGTCCGGAAGCTGGTCCAATTCGAGCACCGGGCAGCCGAACCGGGCCGCCGCCGCTCCCGCGCGCCCCGGATCGAGATCGCATACCCCCGCCAGTCCGGCCCGTTCCGACTGGCTCACCACCCGCATGTGGTTCGACCCGAACTGCCCCGCGCCCACCACCGCCACTCGTAGCTTCGGCATGTGCTTTAGTGTACTGCCGCCGGCGTGGCGCAGGCACTCTTGGCTGCCGCGCCGAGACTCGTCTCGGCGCTTGGTATGCGCTTCCATGAAGGCCCTGTTACGGCTTCGTGAATTCCTTGCGACATGCCGAATTCTTTAGCTTGTCTTAAGACTCGAATGCTCTAATCGTCCTCCAGCCTAGGGAATCTTGAAAGGAGTTACTCGTGAAGCACCTATTTGCATTTCTGTTAGTTCTCGGCATCCTCGCATTGCCCACGTGGGCGCAGGACCGTACCGCTATCAACGGCACCGTCACCGACCCGTCCGGCGCGGTCGTGCCAAACGTCAAGGTCGAATTGAAGTGCCCGGCGACCGGCCTGTCCCGCGACACGGTTACGGGCGCTACCGGCATTTATGAATTTCCCGCGCTCCCGATTGGCACTTACAAGATCACCATGTCGAAGGCCGGCTTCAAACCGTTCGAGACCGATGACGTCGATCTCCTCTATGGCCAGGCCCGCACCGTGGACGCCGCCCTGCAAATCGGCGCCACCACCGATACCGTCCAGGTCACCGCCAGTTCCGAGCTGTTGAACCGGACCTCTCCCGAAGTTGGCCAGGTCATCGAATCCGAGCAGATCAGCGAAATCCCGGTCAGCGGCCGCAACTGGGCCAGTCTTATGCTACTCGCGCCCGGCGCCATCAACTACGGTGACGGTGCGCAACGCGCGATCCAGTTTAACGGCCATTCTCTCGACGACAGTAACTTCACCTTCGACGGTGTCGATACCTCCGGCGTCCAGGAGCAGACGCAGAAGGCCGACACCCGCCTGAACATCGCCCTCGAATCCATTGCCGAGTTCCGCGTCAGCGACGCCGTCTACACCGCCGAGTCCGGCGACGCCGGCGGCGCGCAGATCAACGTGGTCTCGAAGTCCGGCTCCAACCAGTTCCACGGCACCACCTTCTACGCCCTCCGCAACGACGCGCTGGACGCCCGCTCTCCCTTCGACCAGCAGAGCCTGCCGCCCTTCACCCTCAACCAGTTCGGCGCCAGTTTCGGCGGCCCCGTCATACGCAACAAGGCTTTCTTCTATATCAACTACGAAGGACTCCGTCAGAGTCTCGGAGAGACCCTCTACAGCTACGTCCCCAACGACGCGTTTCGCGCCCAAGTGATGGCCAAATCGCCCGTGCTGAAGCCGATACTCGACGCCTGGGCCACCGGTGGGACGCCCATCGACAGCATGACCAACGAGCTCATCAAGGTCGCCACCGACACCATCCGCGAGGATGCCGGCATGGCCCGCTTCGATTACCGCTTCAACGACGCGAACTCGGCCTACGTGCGCTACAACGTCGACAACGCCTATATTGACACTCCAACGGACGCCATGGGGGGCCACGAAGTAATTCCCCACATACCTACCAACGTCGTCCTCGAATACCAGCACATCTTTTCGCCGACTACTTACAACGAGGTTAAATTTGGACTCAATCGAGCCAACTACCACGACTGGGGCTATGGCACTTCGCCGGTCGCTGTGAGTGTTGGCAACGTCTCCTTCGACAGCGTCAGCGACACTTCACTTGACACCGAGGTTGGCACCAGCTTCTCCTACATCGATAACCTCACCATGGTCCGCGGCCGCCATACCTTCAAAACCGGCGTGGACATCCGGCGCATCCGCCTGAATAACTCGGGCAACACCCTCACCACATCCACCCTTACTTATGACACCCCCGAGGATTTCATCAACAACACCGCCGCGTCGGCCACCTACCTGCAAGGCGAGGGCGTGGTCGGCAACCGGCGCACCTTTGCCGCCGGTTACTTCCAGGACGAATTCAAGGCCACTTCGAACCTCACCCTGAACCTGGGGCTGCGCTATGAGTACTACTCGGTAGCGCACGAAATTCTGAATCGTTCCGCCGTCGTCGATATTACCGGCTGCGGTGGCTTCTGCCCCAAGGGCACGCCCTATTACAGCCCCAACACGAAGGATTTCGGCCCGCGCATCGGCCTGGCTTGGGCGCCCCCCATGTTTCACGGCAAGACCGTCATCCGCACCGGTTTTGGCATCTACTTCGGCGGCAATCAGAACGACGACTTCAGCGATCCCGCCGAGAGCGCCGTGCCACGCTACTCCCTGACGCAGGCCGATTTTCCCGCGCTCTCCTATCCTCTGGTGGCCTTCCTCGATCCGGCCAACCAACTCTTCTCGCCCAAGGCGATCGCCCGTGACCGCAAGGATCTCTCTTACAACAACTGGGATTTCATGATCCAGCAGCAACTGCCGAAGGAATTCGTCGGCCAGATTGGTTACGTGGGCGGCGAGGGCCACCACCTGTTCGACAAGTACACCGTCAACCTCATCAATCCCGCCACCGGCCTCCGCCCGCTGACTAACTTCAGCTCTTTCGGTCTGAAGGCCAATGACGGCAACAACAACTTCAACGCGCTCCAGGCGACTCTACAACGGCGCTTCGTCCACGGCCTGTTGTTCCAGGCCAATTACATGTGGTCGCACGGGATTACCGACGCTTCCGACGGCTCGGGGACCAGCGTAGGCTTTGAGAACATGGCATGCCGCGCCTGCGACCGTAGCAGCAGCGACATCGACGTCCGCCACACCATCACCATCAACGGCATCTATCTGTTGCCCTTCGGCCACGGCCAGCGCTTCGTGAACACCGGGCTCGCCTCGCGATTGATAGGCGGATGGGAGCTCTCCGGCCTGGCTGCGGCCCGCACCGGCCTTCCCGTGAACGTCACCGTGACCCGCAAAGCCTCTGCCATGCCCGACGGCAACACATCCAACCAGCGTCCCAACCTCGTCGCCGGACAGTCCATCTACCCCGCCGATCAGACCATCAACGACTGGCTGAACATCGCCGCGTTTTCCGTGCCAAAGAACGGCACCTGGGGCAACGCCGGCCGCTTCATCGCCGATGGACCCGGTACGTACGAGATCGATACTTCTCTCGAGAAGAAGTTCCACCTAACCGAACGCTTCGTCTTCGATCTGCGGGCCACCGCGTTCAACCTGCTCAACCACCCGCAATACGGCAAGCCGGCCAGCAACATTTCGAAGGCCGCCACCTTCGGAACGATCACCAGCATCATCAACGACGGAGCGACGGGCTCAGGCGCTCCGCGCCGCGTCGAATTCATGCTCCGCCTCGAATTCTAGTCCGATAACAATGCGCAACACGCTTATCCCGCTAATCGCTCTGGGCGCGACCGCCTGCCTGAGCGGCCAGACAAAACTGGCCGGCGGACCCTTCGTGGTCAACGCCGGCCAAAGGTCCGCGACCGTGGTCTGGATCGTCGAAACCGGGCGCGCCTCGCTCGGCATGGCGCCGGACAAACTGGAAAGCACTGGAGTAGCTCTGCGCGCGGTGAGGGTTCCTTTTACCGGACTCACTCCCGGCACCACTTACTACTACAACGTTACAGGCGGTGAGGAAGGGAAGGGCTCCTTCAAGACCGCGCCTCGGGACGAGGCTGCCTTTCAATTCGTGGCGTATGGCGATACGCGCACCCGGCACGATATCCACCGCCAGGTGATCGGCGCCATCTTGAAACAGTCCTCGCCCGATTTCGTGGTGCAAACGGGGGACCTGGTGGCCAACGGCTCGGACACCTCGCTCTGGCCCATCTTCTTCGACATCGAACGCGATCTGCTGCGCAAGGCGGCCTACTTCCCCGTCCTCGGCAACCACGAACGCAACGATCGGAATTTCTATGAGTTCTTCGATCCTCCCGAAGGCACTCCCTACTACTCGTTCAACTGGGGAAACTGCCACTTCAGCATGCTCGACAGCGACATTGGCAATGCGTCCAAGAGCGAGTCTGCCCGCCAGGCCTTCTGGAACGAGCAGGTGCGCTGGCTGGAGGACGACCTCCAGAAAAGTCAGTCCGCCGCCTTCCGCTTTGTCGTCGCCCACCATCCGCCAATGACCGCCGTCGCTAAGCGCCAGGGCGACAATCCGCACATGATCGCGCTCATGCCCCTGCTCGAGAAATACAAGGTCACCGCCGGCCTGTTCGGACACGACCACAACTACCAGCACTACCTCCGCAACGGCGTCCATTACTTCATCACTGGCGGAGGCGGCGCGCCGCTGTACGACGTGGACAAGCCCCCCGAGGGGATCACCGTGAAGGTGGCGCGCACCGAAAACTTCCTGATCATCGACGTCAACGGAAAGACCGCCCGCGTCCGCGCCCTCACCCCGTCCGGAGAAACGCTCGACACCGCGGAACTGGGAACTCGGTAAGGCGGCCCTTTAAGGCTCTTCCCGCCGCAGCGTGTATCCGATCCCGCGAACGGTATGCAGATACTGCCGTTCCCCCTCCACCGCGATCCGCAGCCGCAGGGCCCGAATGAAGACGTACAGCGTGGCGTCGTTGACGTCGGCGTCGCTGCCCCAGCCCGCCTCCGCCAGAACGTTCTTGGGAACGATGGAGCCGGCCCGCCGCATCAGCGTCTCCAGCAGCGCGTACTCGGTCCGAGTCAGCGCGACAAGCCGCGAGCCGCGCTGCAACTCGTGCGTCCGCGCTCTGAGCCGCAGGTCCTCGAACTCCAGGTCGGGCGGATAGGCGACCGGATTCCTCCGGTGCAGCGCACGGATCCGCGCCAGCAGCACCTCGACCGCGAACGGCTCGGGCAGGCAGTCGTCCGCGCCCAGGTCCAGGCCGCGCACCACGTCCGCCGTCGAGTCGCGTGCCGTGACCATCATGGTCGGCGTGTTCCGGTTCGCCGCACGCAGGTGGCGGATCACTTCGAATCCGTCCCGGCGGGGCAGCATGACCCCCAGAACGATGACGTCGAGGCCCTCGCACAGCCCCATCGCCAGCGCCTGGTCGCCGTCAGAAGCCAACGCCACGGAATGGCCGTCCCTCTCGATTGCGCGCACCAAAACCCGGGCCATGCGCGGCTTGTCCTCGGCCACCAACACTCTCACCCGGACATTATGCGGCTGCCTGCGTGAACTTCGTGTGACGCCTTCGTGAATCCTCGGTGACAGCCCCGGCGCGGCTGCACCGCCTACCGATCGACCCCTAGCAGCCCGTCCCGGTAGTTGATTCTCAGGACCGAGCGGCGCAACAGCGGATATCCGAGCAGGCCGGAGATCCGAACCCCGTACGACTTGCTTGCCGGACCGAAGTCGAACGTGGCCACTTCCGGTTCGGTGAACTCGCGCCCGCCGAACTTGAAACTGAGCGGTCCCACCGACGCCGCGCCCGCCACATCGCCTCCCGCCGCCGCCAGCCCCAGCACTCTCGGCGTATCCGTCGGGCGCTCGGCCGCTGCAATGGACCTGTCCACCGCAGTGTGCGCCGCTCCCGTGTCCAGCACGAAGTAGCCCGTCCGCCTGCCATTCACCACCGCGGGCACGATCACGAGTTGGTCGACGCTGTAGAAGGGCAGCTCGCCGTTACTCGCGGCCGGCGCGCTCGGGTACGGAGACAGGTCCAGCGTCTGACGGCGGGCGTCCAGACGCAGCAGGAACTTCTCGAAGAAGCTGGCCCCGATCGCACCATCCGCCCCCTCCGTAATCGGCTGGCTCGTCACATACACAAGGCAATTCCGGAACTGGAGATCGCCCACCTGGACCGATTCCGCCAGCGCCAGCCGGCTGTCCTGCCGCCCTTCGCCCAGCCCGGTTACCGCCGCATCCGCCATGTCCTCCAGGCCGAGTTTCTCCACCGCCTTGCGGCTGACATAGATGCCGCTCGCGCCCGTGTCGAGCGCCAGCAGCAACGGCTTGCCCCCGTTGATGCGGACCTTCAGGAGCACGCCCGTCGCCGGTCCGGCTGTCGGCACCCAGGGAATCAGCTTCAACTTGTAAGGCTCGTACGGGCTGCTGAGGACCGCCGTCTCGCGCCCCTGCAAGCGGGAGAGGACCTGGATTCGCGCCACCGCCGTCTCCAGGTCTTTCCGGCTCTGGTGCGCCCCTCGCTCCAGATACCGCTTGAGAAGGGCCATCTCTTCCGCGGGAGTCTGCGCCAGTGAGGCGTACGCCCTCAGAATCTCCGGATCGTCCGGATCGAGTGCATACGCCTTTTCAATCCGGACACGCGCGGAGTCCCGCCGCAACTGCACCTGATCGATTCTCGCCAGCCAAAGATAAGCGCGCGCGGCACTGGGACCCGATTCGAGCGCCGCCGCAAAATGACTGGTCGCACCGTCGAAGTCGGCTCGACGGTAGCAGACCTCGCCCGCCACCACCTGTAACTGCGCATCCGTACCCGCCGGCGCTGCCCCGCGCAGCGGGATCGCCAGCACGACTATGAATACCCAACGCATCGTCCCAACCACATATTACAGGACGATGTCGAAAATGTCACAAAAACATTACAGCGAATCTGTGGTGCGGCCGCCCCCGGCCGTGCGAGGTCCCCTGTGCCAGCTCTCGGCTACTTCCCAACCACCAGGATCCGAAACGTTCCCGGCAGCACCTGGCGCCTTGCTCTCGCTTGCCCGCCGGTCGCGGCAGGTACGGGACCGTACTCGGCAGCCGGCAAAAATAGCCGCTGCGTTTTCGGATCCAGTGCCATGGTCTTGGCGCCCGGCTGGGTTGGCACATTCTCGAGGACGATGTACGAATCCGGAGTCGCCTGCCGGATCACGGTAACCGTCCCGTCGCCGTTGGAGTTGAACACCAGCTGGCTTTTGGCATCGTATGCGGTCGCATCCACGCGATCGCCGATCGGCGCCGTTGTAATCACCCGCCCGCTATCCGCGTCCAGCACGGCCATCTTCTGGTTGTGGCAACCCAGAAAGAGCCGGCGGTTCTTTCGATCCATGGCCATACTACTCGGCCCATCGCAACCCGCCACCGGCCAGCGGTTGCTGATCGTGAGTTTCTGCGCATCGATCGCCAGGACCGTGTTCTTGTCCTCCAGATTGAGATAGACCTGGCCTTTTCCGTCTGCGACCGCGAACTCGGGGCGCCCGCCGACGTCGATCGTGCCTGCCACAGCTGCGTCCACCGCGCTGATGGCGGTGACGCTCTGGCTTCCGCCGTTTGAAACAAAGATGCGGTTCGTGATCTTGTCGTAGATGATGGCGTCGGGATTCTTCCCAGCCGTCACTTCGGCCACCGCCTTCAGCGTGGTCAGGTCGAACACCTTCACGACGCCGGCTTTTCCGCAGCTAATGAACCCGCGGCCCAGCTTCGGCGCCACGGCGATTCCGTGGACACCCGGCGTATCCGCTATCGTTCCCATCACGGCGCCAGAATCGACATCAATCACATCGACCTTCGTGCCGTGAGACACAAATAACCTACGGGACGCGTTGTCGACGGTCAGATAGTCCCAACCCCCGTCTCCGGGGACGGATATCTTCTGCACCACGTGATAGCCGCCGGCGTCTGGCGTCGCGGCGATCACCGGAGCGGACATCAAAGTTGCGAACAGGAATACGGCTTTCATGACTGCTGATTGTACCCAGCCAATATGTACGCATGATGTATAAAGCGGTCCCTAAGTGGAAATTACCGTCCCGTCATCGCGCTGTAATCAGCTCTTCATGTAAGGTTCCGTATCATTGTGGCTCGCCCGGACAAATCATGCTTAAGCAACTGCGCCTTTATCTCATGCCCCTCGCGGCCGCCGCACTGTTGGCGGCGCCTCCGCCTCCGGGCGCCGCGCCCGCCCGCATCATTCTCACCTGGGCCGGCGATCCCACCACTACACAGGCCGTTACCTGGCGGACCGACGTTCCCCGGCAGACGCCACAGGTGCAGTTCGCCAAACTCGACGCCGATCCGGATTTCGAGAAGAACGCCACCGCGGTCCCTGCAACCGCTGCCACCGGCGACCTCGGCAACGGTCAGCGCGTGAACCACTATACGGGAAACCTCCAGGGCCTGGAGCCCGACACGAAGTACTCCTACCGGGTCGGCGACGGGCAGGTCTGGAGCGAATGGAACGTGTTCCGCACCGCGGCGGCCACGCCGCAGCCGTTCCGCTTTATCTACGTGGGAGACGCTCAGAACAGTATCAAGTCGCTCTGGTCGCGGGTCATCCGCACGGCATATGCAACCGCTCCGGACGCGCGCTTCATCGTGCACGCCGGCGATCTTGTCGCCGAGGGCTGGGATGACAGTCTCTGGGGCGAGTGGTGCGACGCGCTCGGCTTTATCGGCGCCACCATCCCCAGCGTTCCCGTGGTGGGTAACCACGACCTGCATCGTCCAGCGGTGCCCGCGACCGGCGGCAAGCCTGAGCCGGTTCTCACCGTCGCGTCACCCTGGCGCTGGCACTTCGCCCTGCCCGCCAATGGGCCCGACCTCGAAGCGATGCCCTCGCAATCCTATTCCATGGACTATCAGGGCGTGCGCTTCATCGTCCTCGACGTGAACGCATTCGAAAGCTTGAACGCCGAGGGCTCGAGCCACGTGCGCGAACAGGAGGTCGCGTGGCTGAATAAGATCCTGTCTGACAACCCGAACCGCTGGACCATTGTGGCCCAGCATCAGGGCATTTACTCCATCGCTCACGACCGCGACTACGCGGAGATGCGCGCCGCGCTTGTGCCCCTCTATGAAAAGTACGGCGTTGACCTGGTTCTACAAGGGCACGATCACTCTTACGCCCGCACTTACAAAATCGCCGGCGGCAAGATCGTGGACCTAGCCGCCCCAGGTGTGATCTACGCGACGTCTGTGAGCGGTTCTAAGATGTACAAGACCCATCAGGCCAACCGGGAGCTCATGGCCAAAATCATCGAGCAGAAGCAGTTCTTTCAGGTGATCCTGGTCTCTCCGGATCGCCTCGAGTACAAGGCGTACTCAGCCGACGGTGCCGTCGCGGACCAGTTCGAGCTCCGCAAAAGCGCCCTTCACGCCAGCGCAAGATAACGCTCCGCTTCCGGAGGCTCGATTTTGTGGGGCAGGCGTCAACGCCTGCGCGGGACGTTCAGGTCCCGCGCGAGCCAGGCCTGTCCCGCGCCTAGGGCCTGAGTTCTGGAGAGCTTGCCGCTCACTCCCGCCCAACCATCTTCGCCGGATCCACCACGCGGTCGAACTCCTCCTCCGTCACGAAGCCCAGCTTCAGTGCCGCGGCCTTCAGCGTGAGGTCGTGGTCCATCGCGTAGTGGGCGATCTCGGATGCCTTGTCGTAGCCGATCACCGGCGCCAGCGCCGTCACCAGCATCAGGGACCGGTCCACATACTCGCGCATCTTCGCCAGATTCGCGTTCGTCCCCTCAACCAGGAACCGGCGGAAATTCGTGCACCCGCCACTCAGAATCGTGATGGAGTGCATGACGTTCGAAATCATCAGAGGCTTGTAGACGTTCATCTCCAGGTAGCCGCCGGCCCCGCCGAAGCCCACCGCAACGTCGTTCGCCATCGCCTGCGCGGCGACCATGGTGAGCGCCTCGGCCTGGGTCGGGTTCACTTTCCCCGGCATCATGGAAGAGCCCGGCTCGTTCTCCGGAATCGCCAGCTCGGCGAAGCCCGCTCGCGGCCCGCAGGACATCAGCCGCACGTCGTTGCCAATCTTGTAGAGCGACACCGCCAGCGTGCGTAAAGTCCCCGAGAGATGCACCAGCGCATCGTGCGCGCCCTGCACGGTGAACTTGTTCGGAGCGCCGGCGAACGGCAGATTGGTAAGCTTGGCGATCTCGGCCACGGCGGCCTCGGCGAAGCCGGGTGCTGCGTGGATGCCAGTGCCCACCGCGGTGCCTCCGAGCGCCAGCAGGTAGACGCCTCCGAGCGCGTACTCCATCCGCTCCAGATCGTCCGCGAGCATCCCCGCGTAGCCCGACCATTCCTGTCCCAGCGTGAGCGGCAGCGCGTCCTGCATGTGCGTCCGGCCGATCTTGACGATGCCGCTCCATTCCGCGGCCTTCGCATCGATGGCGTCTCGCAGCGCCTTCACCGCCGGCATCAGCCGCCCCTTCACCTGGACCGCCGCCGCGACATTCATGGCCGAGGGAAAGGTGTCGTTGGACGACTGCGACATGTTCACATGATCGTTGGGGTGAACCGGCGTCTTGCTCCCCAGCGTCGTGCCCGCGAGCTGGCAGCACCGGTTGGAGATGACCTCGTTCACGTTCATGTTGAACTGCGTCCCGCTGCCCGACACCCATACGTGCAGGGGAAACATGTCGAGATGCCGGCCCGCGAGGATTTCGTCGCAGACTTGAACGATCAGTTTGCCGCGCTCCTCGTCGAGCCGCCCGCCTGCATGGTTGGCAATAGCGGCGGCTCTCTTCACGATCGCGTACGCCGGTATCATCTCGCGCGGCATCAGGTCGGTCCCAATGCTGAAGTGTTCGATCGCGCGCTGAGTCTGCGCTCCCCAGAGCTTGTCGCTCGGGACCTCAACCTCGCCCAGCGAGTCCTTTTCGATGCGAGTGCTCATGACTACGGTTCCTTCCGGTCCCAATCCCAACCGGCAAACATCTCGCGCAAGCTCGATTTTCGCAACTTGCCCACTGAGGTGTGCGGAATCTCCGGAACGAACACGATGGCGTCGGGCAACTGCCAGGAGCTGAACCGCGCGGCCAAGTGCTCGCGGAGTTCCGCGGGTGTCGCACAGCAGGCCTCTTTCAGGACCACCGCGGCCAGCGGGCGCTCACCCCACCGGGGATGCGCGATCGCGACCACGGCAGCCTCGCGAACGGCTGGGTGACCGAGCAGAGCGTTTTCGAGCTCGACCGAACTGATCCACTCGCCGCCGGATTTGATGAGGTCCTTGCTGCGATCCGCGATCTTGATATAGCCTTCGGGATCGATGGTCACTACGTCGCCAGTTCGGAACCATCCGTCGTCGGTCCAGCTCTCGCAATTCGGCGGTGGATTGTGATAGCTGGCGGCGACCCAAGGCCCCCGCACCTGCAGTTCGGACATCGTCTGGCCATCCCAGGGCACTTCGCGGCCGTCTTCGAATCCGCGGGCTTCGACGAACGGCAACGGCGTGCCTTGTTT
>Ga0265316_10004621_pt1 | contig 13655 bp, 11 predicted proteins | sample 4522metaG_FD_202092 | JGI IMG/M metagenome (GOLD analysis project Ga0265316, IMG submission 202092) | Rhizosphere microbial communities from Carex aquatilis grown in University of Washington, Seatle, WA, United States - 4-5-22 metaG | ecosystem: Host-associated > Plants > Roots > Rhizosphere >... | reverse complement strand
GCCCCGTTACCTCCATACGTGATAAGTTCTTGAGGATGCTGGGCGACAGTTATATCCAGGTTGTTGGAGATCATCAGCATAATTGCCGCCGCTGAACGTGAACGGTAAGGAAAATCATCAATATGGCGTGCTTTAATTTCATAATCAGGTATGAACCTGTACATATATATTCTTCCATATGTTGCCAGTTCGTCAGCAAATTCCTTCGCAAGACTAAGATGAAATTTTTCAGGAAAATATCTCAGGGCATTCTTTATTGCAAGTTTTTTTTCAGCTCTGTTCAGGATCTCTTTTCTCTTAGGTGCATGATTAATATTCCGATCGTAGAATTTAAAAGCAGGAAGTTCGGAGGGAATTCCTTCTGCGATCAATTTTTTAAAATCAGTAGTGGACATAAAGTGAGGTTGTGAATTATTCTGTAAAGTTAGTAAAAACAAAAAAGCCGACCCTTACAGAGTCAGCTTTCTTTATTTCGTGCGGTCGTCTACAGGTGACCTTCTTTTATAATTTCATCGTCAACAAGAATTCGTCCGCAATATTCGCATACGATAATCTTCTTTCTCGATTTAATATCAAGTTGTCTCTGAGGAGGTATCTGATTAAAGCAACCACCGCAGGCATCCCTCTGTACCGGAACTACTGCGAGACCATTCCTGGCATTTAAACGGATCCTTTTGTAAGCAGTAAGAAGTCTTTCTTCAATTATTGCCTCAACTTTTTCAGATTTTTTATAAAGACCTTCTTCCTCTTTCTGAGTATCGGAAATAATCTCATCGAGCTCTGATTTTTTGTTTTCAAGATCTGACTTGCGGTCAGCAAAAGTGGTCTCTGAATCGGCAATAACCAATTTCTTTTCTTCAATCAGAAAATTGAATTCCTTAATTTTTTTATTGAACAGTTCAATCTCGAGGTTTTGATATTCAATTTCTTTCGAAAGCGAATCAAATTCTCTGTTATTGCGCACGTTTTTTTGCTGTTCTTCATATTTTTTAATGAGTCCTTCAGCATCGGTAATCTCATTATTCTTCTTTACAACCGATTTTTCAAGGTTCTCTACTTCCTCTTTCAGATTGCCTAACCTTGTCTCAAGTCCTGCTATCTCATCTTCCAGATCCTGCACCTCAAGAGGCAGTTCTCCTCTAAGTGTTTTGATTTTATCTATCTCTGAATCAACTAATTGTAAACCATATAATGCTCTTAATCTCTCTTCTACTGAAATTTCAGATTCATGTGATTTTGCTTTTTCCATCTTAAAAATAGTTTATCGGATTCGAATTTATTTCAGAAAACCGGACTGCAAATTTAGGGAATTTTTTAATAATTAGGCTTTTAAAAATTTCTCCCGAAAATTTTTCGGTTTCAAAATGCCCGGCATCCACAAGTAATATCTTATTCTCAGTATTAAAAAAATCATGATATTTAATATCGGCAGTTATAAATGCTTCGGCTCCTGAACAAATTGCATGGTTTAAAAGAGATGCACCTGAACCGCCACAAAGGGCGACTTTTCTTACTGTTTTTCCTGTCGGTTTAGAGTACCTGATCCCTGTTGACTCAAAAACAGAAGAAACAAGTTTTAGAAAATCATTTTCCGATAATGGATCATGAAGTATTCCAACACATCCTAACCCAATGCAGGCATTTTTATTTTTAAGAGAGTAAAGATCATAGGCTACCTCTTCGTAAGGATGAGCTTCAAGGAGAGCCTTTGTTACTTTATCAGTAAGATGAGAAAACAATATGGTCTCAAAGCGTATTTCTTTTTCAAAATGGATCTTCCCTTTTTCACCCCTGAATGGTTTTGCCAGCTCATTTGCCCTGAAACTACCTGTTCCGGAAGTTGTGAATCCACATTGGTCATAATTTCCAATTACACCTGCTCCTGCTTTAAAAAGTGCATTTCTCACAGCGTCAAGATGTGATTCGGGAATGTAGGTAACAAGTTTCATCAATCTGTTCTCAGAAGGTGATAGTACAGATATTTCTTCCAGACCAATCTTCTCTGCCATCATTCTACTGACTCCATTACTAATCACATCGAGGTTGGTGTGAGCGGAATAAACAGCAATATCGTTCTTTACAGCTTTATACAGAATCCTTTCTGTAAATGATTTGCCTGTCAGGCTCTTTACAGGGTTGAAAATAAGAGGATGATGCGAAACCAATACATCACATTTATAAGAAATAGCTTCATCAATGACTTCCTCAGTAATGTCAAGTGTGATAATCGCAGAAGAGATCTCTCTTTCAGGTAACCCTATCTGCAGTCCTGAATTATCATACCCTTCCTGAAATGAAAGGGGAACAGCTGAATCGAGATATGAACAAAGATCTTTTAGTTTCATATTGTTTTTTCTCTGATAGCTCCGTGGATCCTCTTTGGCTCTCTGTGTAACAAAAGATTATAAGAACTTACACAGAGTTGCACGGAGAAGACACAGAGTGACACAGAGATCCTTTATATATTATCTCTTATATCAAGAAGCATTGATTTAATATTCTGAAGCGATTCGTTGATCTCATATTTATATTCCGTCTCATCCCACTTTTCTGACAGTTTCTTTTTAGCGCCGGAGAGAGTCAGACCCTCTTCTTTCACAAGATGATGGAGTATTTTAAGGTTCTTAATGTCAGCTGGTGTGAACAGCCTGTTCCCTTTTTTATTTTTCATGGGTTTGAGAATATCGAACTCATTTTCCCAGAAACGAACTGTAGAGACAGGCACTTCCAGCATTTCAGCCACTTCCCCTATTGAATAATAGAGTTTTTCGACTTTTCTTTCTTTGTAAGGCATAACAATTATTTATAAGAGATTTCACCTCTCTGATAACATAAAATTTGTTACCGATCCCAACATCAGCAAGTTAACCAGAAATGGTGCAAAAAAATCCTAATCAAAAGACTGACCGGTTTTAGATGCAATCTCAATCATTTTTTCATATTCTGCCGGAGAGAGATCTTCGAAATAATAATTTACCGGATCGACATTTACGCCATTCAGTTTTATCTCGTAATGAAGATGGTTGGCAACCGACATACCTGTACTCCCTACATAACCGATAATATCTCCTCTCTGTACCTTCTGGCCTACTCTTACATTGAAATTGCTCAGATGAGCATAGGTACTTGTATATCCGAAACCATGATCAATAGTAATATGTTTACCAAGACCTCTCTGTGATGATGATACGTCAACAACAGTTCCATTTCCTGTCGCATAGACATCAGTTCCTGCAGGAGCTGTGAAATCCATCCCGTAGTGAAACTTACTGATTTTATAATAAGGATGAATTCTCCAGCCAAAACCTGAAGCTGTTCTCGTCAGATCCTTATTAGAAATCGGAATGATAGCCGGAACTGACTTTAGCATCTCTTCCTTATTTTCAGCCAGTTTAATCAGATCGTCAAATGATTTTGACTGAACATAAATTTTTTTCCTGATCTTGTCAAGTCTGGTTGCTGTTTCTATAACCAGATTTGAATTATTATAACCCTCGAGAGCTTCATATCTGTTTACGCCTCCAATTCCTCCCTCTCTCTGCTCAGAGGGGACCGGTTCGGCTTCAAAAATAGTTCTGTAAAGATTATCATCGGTTTTCTGAAGATCTTCGAGAACATTTTCAACATTTGCCATCTCCCTGTGTATCAGGTCGTACTGAATTGTCATCTGCTCAACCTCCCGTTTAAGAGCTTTCTCCTTGGGAGAATCGAAGAAGGATGCAAAAATGATCCAGTAAATCAAAGCGAAAATGAGTGACCCTATGAAATAGGCAAGAATCCTGAGCAATAAAGCTTTTATTCCTAGTCTGATTTTATCAAAACTCAGAGAATCGGGATCAAACTTATATTTTGTCGGTGTCATATTGTGCAAAGATAATCAATTCTGAAAAAAAAGAAACTTACTATCCGATATGGATATTAAGATGATAGTAATTGAATGGAGGAAAAGATTATCTTAATTTTGATTTAGATTCGAATGCCTGTATCATATCGCTATATTCATCAGCATTGACATCATTATTAAAGAAATTAACAGGGTTCTTATGTGCACCAAATTGTTCGACCTGATAATGAAGATGAGGACCTGAAGACAAACCGCTGCTCCCACTGATTCCTATAAGGTCACCTCTTTTAACACTCTGACCCCTGACAACTTTAATATCACTAAGATGACCATAGACGGTCTGAAGACCATAGCCATGATCGATTACGATGCAATTTCCGAATCCTCCCGGGTTCCAGCCCGATTCAATAACTGAACCATCTCCTGTAGCGTAAACATCAGTGCCATAAGGTACATCAAAATCCTGTCCGTTATGCATCCGCGGTATACCCAGTACCGGGTGAATTGTCCGCCACTTGTATCCGTCACCGAGTCTGAATTTCACATTCACCGGACTAATTCCCGGGAAATGATCAATCTCTCGTTTCCATTCAGCACTTCTTTCAGCGATGGTCTTAAACGATTCGTTCTGAATAGTCGCCATGCTTTTTATCTCATCAATTTTTGATTTGTATTCAATAAGAATGTCTGAGTTCAGATAGCCTTTAAGATCACTGTATCTATCGACACCTCCATATCCGGCTTTTCTGTATGATTCCGGAACACTGTCCATGTCAAGTATCGGCCGGTACCGTCTGTCATCAGAGAGTCTGAAACTGTTAAGAGCAGCAATTGAATTATCAAGCTCCCGTCCGATAAGTGTATATTGAAGTTTCAGATTTTCGATTTGCTGACTAAGCATCTTCTCTTTGGGAGAACCAAACACATTTTCAATAAATGTTCCATAAAGTGTTGCTAAAATAAGTAAACCGGCAAACCCTAAAAGAATATGTAAAAACTTCTTCTTCCATGGCAGCCTGATCTGTTTAAACTGCAGATCAGACAAATCGAGCACATATTTTCGGTTTCTTAACAACAGGAAGAGGTTTTTTTAAATTTTGTTTTGCAATATTACAAATCTAAAGCAAATAAACTAATTTTACAAACTAATTTTGAAGAATGATTATTTAACACTCTTATAGATGTTTAACGTACATCTGATCTAAAATGTTACATTTAAAAAAATGATTATTAAAAATAAATTCGTTTTTGACAAAAACCTGAATAATATGAATTCACAGGAACTGAGGCAGTTGTTTTTTGATTTTTTTGAATCTGAAGGTCATCTTATAGTGCCTTCGGCGCCAATGGTAGTCAAAAATGATCCTACACTGATGTTTACTAATGCAGGGATGAACCAGTTTAAAGACATATTCCTGGGTAACAGTCTGCCTGCATACAAAAGAGTTGCAAACTCACAGAAATGTTTAAGGGTATCAGGAAAACATAACGATCTTGAGGAAGTCGGGCATGATACCTACCATCATACAATGTTTGAAATGCTTGGTAACTGGTCGTTCAATGATTATTTTAAACTCGAAGCTATAAGATGGGCATGGGTATTCCTTCATGAAAAGCTGAAAATTGATGAAGATCGTTTATATGTTACAGTTTTTGAGGGTGATGAATCTGAAAACCTGGATTTTGATGAGGATTCTTTCAAAAAATGGAAATTTCATATTAAAGATAAGAATCATATTCTAAAAGGATCCAAAAAGGACAATTTCTGGGAGATGGGTGAAACAGGGCCATGCGGCCCATGTTCTGAAATTCATGTTGATATCAGAGATGATAGTGAAAGGGAAATGATACCCGGACATAAACTTGTAAATAAAGGACATCCACAAGTAATTGAAATATGGAATCTGGTTTTTATTCAATATAATCGCAGATCTGATGGTTCTCTGATGTTTTTACCCGACAAATTTGTTGATACAGGCATGGGATTCGAGAGGCTCTGTATGGTTGTCCAGGATAAGAAATCGAATTATGAAACTGATATTTTTCAGGATATTATTAAAGAGATTTCTTCAATCACAAAAAAGCCTTATGGGATCAACGAAAAATGGGACGTTGCCCTTCGCGTAATTGCCGATCATCTCAGAGCCGTTTCATTCTCAATAGCTGATGGACAGCTTCCTTCAAATAATAAAGCCGGCTATGTTATAAGAAGGATCCTGCGTCGAGCAGTCAGGTATGGTTATAATAACCTTGGTATGGAGGAGCCATTTATGTTTCGTCTGGTCCCTGTCCTTGCTGCTACTATGGGTGACCAGTATCCTGAACTTCAATCAGGTAAAGAGCAGATAGCAAGAATTATCTTTGAAGAAGAAACTGCTTTTCTTAAAACTCTTGGCAAAGGGTTGAAGATGATTGAAAGGACTATTACGGATCTCAGGAAAATAAATAAGAACGTGCTTCCGGGAAAAGTAGCCTTTGAAATGTACGATACCTTTGGGTTCCCTGTTGATCTTACACAACTTATTCTTAAAGAGAATGATATGCATCTCGATCTGAAAGGTTTTGAAGAGGAGATGAAAAACCAGAAGAACAGGTCTCGTGAAGATGCCTCGGTTGAGACCGCAGATTGGAAAACTTTGAGAGAAATTGAAGGAACTGAATTCACAGGTTACTACAAAACCACGGATGATGTTTATATTACAAAATACCGGAGCGTTAAGGTCAAAGGTAAGGAGAATTTCCAGCTTGTTTTTAATAAAACTCCCTTCTATGCTGAATCCGGCGGACAGACAGGAGATACCGGGTTTATTTCATCAGGAAATGAAAAAACTGTAATAACAGATACTGTTAAAGAGAATAACCTTATTATGCATATTGCAGATAGGTTGCCGTCTGACCTTTCTGCAGTTTTTAAAGCAACGGTCGATATTGAAAAACGTCTTATGACCGCAAATAATCACACGGCTACTCACCTCATTCATTTTGCATTACGTTCTGTTCTCGGAAAACATGTAGAACAAAAAGGCTCATTAGTGACTCCTGATCGTCTTCGCTTTGACTTCAGCCATTTCAGCAAGATGAGTAAGGATGAATTAACCAGGGTCGAAGAACTGGTGAACCAGATGGTCCGGGAGAATTATAGAGGTAAGATAACTGAAGGCGTTTCAATGGAAAGCGCCAAATCGATGGGTGCTATGGCTCTCTTTGGCGAAAAATACGGTGATCATGTCAGGGTCGTTGAATTTGGGAAATCAATAGAACTGTGTGGTGGAACACATGTCGAAACCACGGGCAGTATCGGAATTGTGAAGATTATATCAGAAGGAGCAGTAGCAGCCGGGATACGAAGAATCGAAGCTGTAACTGCTGCAAAAGCTGAGGAATATATTAATGACAGACTAAAAACAGTTGATGAAATAGCCACACTTCTCAAAAGCACAGGGAGTATTACGAGCAGTGTCGAAAAACTTATAGCAGAAAATAACTCTCTTAAGAAGAGTGTAGAGAAATTCCAGGTTCAATCATCTACTCTCAGGTTAAAAGAACTGGTTGAAAAGGCTGTTAAAATTAATAATATAACTTTCGTTTCCGGTCAGATTGAAACCGATTCAGCTGACATAATAAAGAATATTGCATATCAGTTAAGGACATCCTCAAACAATACTGTAATGGTCATCGGATCAGAGAATGCCGGAAAAGCAAATATACTCGTCGCAGTAAGCGACGATCTTGTCAATGGAAGAAATATCAGTGCAGTTGCAATAATCAGGGAAATTTCCGGTGAAATTAACGGAGGAGGAGGAGGACAACCTTTTCTTGCCACAGCCGGAGGAAAGAATCCTGAAGGTATTCAACGTGCTATCAAAAAAGCAGCTGAATTCTTAAAAAAATCCTGACTTTCCAATATAGACTTCGTTAATAACTTCTGTGATTCGAAATATATTATAAAACATATTTTTGTAATATATTGATAATGTGATATATACACATATCATAACTATTTGTTTACATTCTCATAATTATTTGTTCGAAAATAATTGCTAGACTTGCGTCCATTTTAATTCATAATGATGATGGAAGTTAAAAGGACCTTCGACATAATTCAGTGGAATCTGGAGAAATATCCACGTAAAGATATGTTTGGCGGAAAAAGAGACAAAGAATGGATAACCTACTCCACTGAAGATGTAGCCAATTATGTGAACTGGGTTAGTTATGGGCTACTCTCGCTGGGATATAAAAAGGGCGACAAAGTTGCAACAATAAGCGGGAACAAACCAGAATGGAATTTTTTAGATATGGGACTTGCTCAGGCAGGACTCATACATGTGCCTATCTATCCTACAATCGGGACTGATGAGTATGAATATATACTTGAGCATTCTGATGTCAAAATTATTGTACTTGGCAATAAAACCATATATAATAAGGTAAGTCCGATTGCAGATAAAATTCACGGGCTAAAAGATATCTATTCATTTGACCCGGTCGAGGGAGTAAAATCCTTTGATGAAATAGTAACAGCAGGTAAACAGAATACTGAAAAATTCCATGATGAACTGGAGAAAATAAAAGATAGTATCAAACCAGAAGATCTGGTGACAATCATTTATACCTCAGGCACAACCGGAAATTCAAAAGGAGTTATGCTTTCTCATAATAACCTTGTTAAAAATGCCATCACCACTTCAAAGGCCCACCATTTAGGTTATGGGCACCGGGCTATAAGTTTTCTCCCTCTTTGTCATGTATATGAAAGAATGGTAAACTATCATTTCCAGTATAAAGGTATAAGCATATACTATGTCGAAAATATGGGTACAGTTTCAGAGACAGTTAAAGAAATTAAACCACACATTTTCAATACTGTTCCCAGGTTGCTCGAAAAAATCTATGATAATATAATAGGAAAAGGACGTAACCTTCCCTGGATTAAGAAGAGAATATTCTTCTGGGCGGTCAAACTTGGACTAAAATTCAGATTAAAAGGCAATTCTCAATTTTACAGATTCCGGCTTAAGATAGCCAGGAAGCTAATCTTCAGCAAGTGGCAGGAAGCTCTCGGAGGAGAACTTCAGGTACTTGTTTCCGGAGGTGCGGCACTTCAGTCGAGGCTCGAAAAAATCTTCTGGGCGGCAGGTATTCCAATAATTCAGGGTTACGGACTGACAGAAACTTCACCTGTAATCTCGGTCAATCCCTTAAGAATTGACGAAATAGGATTTGGAACATGCGGACCTGTTATCGAAGGAGTGGAAGTAAAGATTGCAGATGATGGTGAAATTTTATGCAAAGGAGTAAATGTTATGATGGGCTATTATAAATCTCCGGAGCTTACAGCTGAGATGATAGATCAGGATGGATGGCTACACACAGGAGATATCGGTGTTATGGAAGATGGTAAGTTTCTGCGGATAACTGACAGAAAAAAAGAGATGTTTAAACTTAGCGCCGGGAAATATATAGCTCCCCAGTCAATTGAGAACAAACTAAAAGAGTCATTCTTTATTGAGCAGGCAATGGTAATCGGTGAGAATCAGAAATTTGCCAGCGCCTTACTATCTCCTAATTTTGGATTCCTCCATGACTGGTGCTCAATACACAAGATCCAGTACAGAGACAATAAGGAGCTTATTGAATTGGACGAAGTAATTGAAAGAATTAGCAGGGAGGTCAGGGAGGTAAACAAATCACTTGGTGAATTTGAACAGATCAAAAGGTTCCGTCTGGTTACTGAAGAATGGACTCCCCAGACCGGTGAATTATCCCCGACCCTTAAGCTGAAAAGGAATTATCTTTCAAAAGAATATAAGGATATTATTGCAGAAATATATTTTAACGGAGAAAGAGACACCAATATGCTCCTCAGGATAAAAAACGGCATAAATGGAATGCTGAAGAATCTTCCGAAGTTCTAGTATTTTTTAACTACTAAGATCACAAAGAAAGGAATACACAAAGGTCACAAAGAGTCCTGCATCAAGAAATAGCTTCTTATGATATTTAGGTGAAAGCAGCAGAATGTATCATTGGCTTTTAACTTTTTGCACTTTGTGGTTATTGGATTTAATACTTTCCACGATATTTGATGTATTTGCAGATCACACCAATATTTTTGTAATTTTGGGTCTTTCAACTGAGTAATGAGAAAATTTATTTCGGGAAGTCTTCTTTTCATACTGCCATGTATTTTACTGTTCATGATTTCATGCACACTTGGATCATGTTTTGAGGAAACAGAATCTTACTTGAAAGTTTCGTTTTACACTGGTGATGTCACACCAAAACTTCAGGCTCCAGATACTTTGACTCTTTATGGGCTGAACCAGGATTCAATTATCTATAATAAACAAACTAATGTGCAACCTGCTCTTATACCTCTGAATGCTTCGACAGAAAGTTGCACATTTATTATTATAATAAACGGAGTCGCTGATACCATTGAATTCCAATATAACAGCTACCCTCATCTTATTTCCAAGGAGTGCGGTTATACATTTTATCATCATCTTGATACAGTAAAAAACTATACAAGACATTCAATCAAGGATATATATACTGGTAACACTACTATTACAAATTTAAATGTGGAGAACATTCGCATATTTTATTAACCTGTTGCTTTTACTGACCTTCAGCTTGATTCAGGTTCATGCCCAGGATACAATCCCCATTCCTCTTAAAATAAAGGTGGGGGTGGAAGTATCGGGTCCTGTAATACACTATTCAGATAAAAACATTCTTAATGAAGAAGGCTACATTTCTATCGATCTTGATGAAAAGCGTTCAGTAGTGCTTGCTGCCGGATATCTTAATTTCAAGTATTCACAATATAATTACGTTTATCTGAATCACGGAAGTTTTGTACGTATGGGCATAGATTTTAATCTCCTGAAACCTGATAAATCGAAAGGTAAATACTGGGCAGGTATTGGATTAAGATATGGTTTAAGCCGGTTTATTTCTGAAACACCTTCCTTTGAGAAGGAGAATTACTGGGGCACTACCTCCTCCTCTATTTCTCAAAAAACGAACTGGGCACATTTCGCTGAACTTTCTCCCGGGGTGAGAGCCGAGATTTTCAACCATTTCAGCTTAGGATGGTCAATAAGTGTACGAATGCTGCTCTATTCCGGGACTGGAAAAGACCTCAGACCGGTTTATTTTCCGGGATTCGGCAACGGGACAAAAACATTCAGCGCAGGCATCGGTTACTATCTTGTCTGGAATATTCCATATAAAAAGATAAACGCCATAATTAAAAAAGAGGTTAAGGAAGATACTGAAGATAACGACGATACTAATACTAATGGTACAAACAGCACTTCCGGAGACAGGCAGCAAGACAATAGTATCAGGCATTAACCCATAGAAGAATGGCCCCCTGGTGGTTGGGAGGCAAAATTATTGACAATACAAAATATTAGTACTTAATTGGAATCCAGGTTCTTTCTGCTGAAAACAAATAGTCCGACAAAAGTGAGTAAGCCATTTAGAAGAAGCAATTCAAATCCAAATTTATACCCATTAAATAAGACAACCGAATACTTACTCAGAAAGAAACAGGCCACCGGAGAAAAAACCGCAATTGCAGGCGTTATTTTATCGTTAACTATTCTTTTTGTAAACAACCCGAAAGAATATAATCCGAGTAACGGTCCATATGTATAACCGGCGATTGTGAAAAGCTTATCTATTACTGCCCTGTCATTCAAAGCGCTGAACATTAGAACACTTAAAAAGAATACCAGAGCTATTGTAAGATGAACTACATACCTGATCCTTGTCTTTGCCTTTTCGGAAATACCTTTCCTCCTTTCAAGTCCGAGGAAATCGATACTCACTGAAGTGGTAAGAGATGTCAATGCCCCATCTGCACTCGGAAATGCTGCTGAGATAAGGCCTATTAAAAATACAACACCTGCCACCGGACCAAGGTACCTTATCGCGATTGTAGGAAAAATATCATCGCTTGAGGCTATATTCAGACCCTTATTCTGCATAAAAATAAGCAGAAGGGCCCCGAGAAACAGGAACAACAGATTAACTACAACGAGTATACCGCTGAATGTAAACATATTCTTCTGCGCCTCCTTAATGTTCCTGCAGCTGAGATTTTTCTGCATCATTTCCTGATCAAGTCCTGTCATGACAATTGTAATAAACATCCCGCTGAAGAACTGTTTTAGAAAAAATCTTGGATGATGCCAGTCAGTTATAAATATTTTCGAAACGGGGCTTTCTTTCACAATGGAAACCAGCTTAAACATGGTAATATGCATGTTTTTCCCGATATAAATTACAGATAGAACGACTGCAAGCAGCATAAAGGTTGTCTGGAGGGTATCGGTCCATATTATTGTTCTGATTCCTCCTTTCAAAGTATAAAGAATGATCAGGATGATGAATACAAGAACATTAATCCAGAATGGCACATGCCACGCATCAAAAACAAAAATCTGCAGAACATTTATAACCAGAAACATACGCAGAGAGGCCCCAAGTGTTCTGGATAATATAAAAAAGCCTGCACCGGTTTTGTAAGACCAGAATCCAAACCGTTGTTCCAGATATGAATATATTGATGTCAGTTTTAACCTGTAATATAAAGGGAGTAAAACAAGCGCAATAACAAAATAGCCGAACAGGTATCCTAAAACAACAACCATATAACTGAACTGCGTATCTTTTACCCAACCCGGGACCGACATAAATGTCACCCCCGAAAGTGATGCACCTATCATTCCATATGCGACCACAAACCATGGAGATATTTTATTTCCTATGAAGAAAGACTGGCTGTCCGCTTTTCGTGCTGTGAACCAGGTAATGGAAAATAAAGCCAGTGTATAAATCAGAAAAATTCCAAGGATCAGCAAAGGCGACATACAATTATCAATTAGTTTACAAGAATAACAAAAAGAATGGAAGACAAAAAATTCCCCGACTGATTAATAACACCGGAAAATTGAACTAATTTTGTCTTAAAGTATTTAATCATGAGTTTTACTGAATTTCCTTCCAGGCTCCTGGAAAATGCCGTAAATGAATTCGCATCTCTTCCGGGTATAGGCAGAAAAACAGCTTTCAGACTGGTAATGAATCTGTTAAGAAGAGATTCAGAAGAGGTTAGAAAATTCGGGGAGAGCATTATCAGGCTTCACCAGGATATTCACTATTGCAAGATTTGCAACAACATTTCAGATACTGAAATATGCAATATCTGCAACGATGAAAAGAGGGAGAGATCGGTAATATGTGTAGTGGAAAACATTCAGGACGTGATGGCTATTGAAAACACACGGCAATTCAGGGGAGTGTATCATGTTCTCGGAGGTATTATCTCCCCTATTGACGGGATTGGCCCTTCTGATTTGAAAATCGACAACCTTGAAGAAAAAGTGAAGGCAGGAGGAATAAGTGAGATAATTCTTGCATTAAGTACAACCATGGAAGGTGACACTACAAACTATTATCTTTTTAAAAGACTGAACAAATATGAAATACACATCACCACGCTTGCAAGGGGTGTTGCAATTGGAGATGAACTGGAATATACCGATGAGATTACTTTGGGCCGGGCAATTAATAACAGAAATCCATACCAGCAATGATAACATCAATTGACCAATTCCTTTCAAATTCCGGAAAGAGCCTGAAGCGATCTGCTATAAGAGAGATCCTCAAACATATGCAGAAGCCGGGAATGATATCCTTTGCCGGCGGACTTCCGGCACCTGAAACATTTCCTGTTAATGATCTCAGGGAGATAGTCAATGAAATACTTGAGAATGACGGACCTGAAAGTCTT
>Ga0265316_10004619_pt1 | contig 13660 bp, 15 predicted proteins | sample 4522metaG_FD_202092 | JGI IMG/M metagenome (GOLD analysis project Ga0265316, IMG submission 202092) | Rhizosphere microbial communities from Carex aquatilis grown in University of Washington, Seatle, WA, United States - 4-5-22 metaG | ecosystem: Host-associated > Plants > Roots > Rhizosphere >... | reverse complement strand
TTCAGAATCTGCGGAACTCGTTGGCCGCCGGCACTCCCGAACCGCCGCCACCCGAGTGGGTAACTCTGTTGCTCGCAGGCTCCTGGCAGGATGCCCTGGTCCTCTTCGGCGGCGACCCGCCAGCGCCCGAGTTCAAGCCCCTCGCCGTCCTTCTTGCCGACGCCTGCCAAGCCGCCGACCGGCAGGAGGCCGCCCAGTCGCTTCGCGCAAAGGTGGCATAGGAGACCAACTTTGGCATCCGGCGGAAGGTTGTCGCGAAGATGCCGGACCACGCCAGGCGCAACGTGATCCTTGCCAACGGCCCGCAACGCCTGAAGTGCAACTCCAGCCTTCGTGCCTGCTCTCAAGAGGGCGCGTGGCCCGGCGTGCTTCAGAGGGCGTGGTCTGGAGGCGGTGGCCGACCGGCGGGCCGCTGCGACGGCAACTGAATGGACCTGCGGCAAGTCGTATGGGCCCCGTGCAAGGCGGCGGATACTACCGTCCCTTACCCGGCATGGATTCGAACCGCCATCCCCGGTTCTCCGCCGCCCTACTGTGCCGTGGATTTTCTGGGCACGGCGGTCGACTTCGGCGCGCTCTTCCTCGCCGGCGCGCCCATCGCCAGCAGCGCTTCAATCTGCCGGCGCAGGTTCTCGTCAAGCTGGTCGCCGAAGAATGGATCGTCGCCTTCGTACTGCGCGCGAATGTTGCCCTGCCTGTCGAGGAACGCCATCAGGGGCATCATCGGTATTTTCGCGACGGAGTGCTGCATGAAATCGAGCGCCGATTGACCCTCGCTATATCCCACCGGAAACGCCGGCTGGAAATTCTTGAGGAACTGCGGCACCGCCGCGGCAGCGTTTCCCTCAATGGCGGAAGCCAGCACCTGCAGGCCGCGCGGCCCGTACTCGTTCTGGTCTTTGATCAGGAATCCGATGGCCCGCTGGCAGTGCGAACAACCCGTCAGGATGAAGGCCAGCACCACCGGGTGGCCTTTGTATTGGCCGAGCGTCAGCGTTTTCCCGCCGGCCAGGTTGATGGTGTAGTCCGGCGCTTGACGCGGCAGGTCGGCTGCCGGGGCCGAGGGCAGCAGCGCGCAAACCAGCGCCGCGGCTGCCGGAATCCATCGCGGGGTCTTCATGAATTTCAGTGTATCGCAGGGTCCAGCCCTTCCACGCTGGTCACCACGGCGCCCTTGCGGCGCAATTCGAAGCGGCCGTCGTCGCCCGTTCCCTCCATCGCGTCCGCCTCTTCGGAAGCCACCGTCATGGTCTTCCATTTTTTGCGCATGGCCTGCGCGTAGGCGCTGAAATACTGGCGTGCGCTCTCTTCGCTGTCCCACTCCGTGGCATAGAGCAGCACCACCCGGCGGGCTTTCTTATTCTCGTGGAGTTCGAACGCGCACCCGCGCCAGTGCGGCGCCAACTCCGCGGCGCGCTCCTTGCCGGCAAACTGTTCCAACAGAATGCCCTGCTCCAGCTCACCCAACTCTCCGCCCACCAGGCCCTTGTATCCGTGCGGCAAATGCACCACCGGCAGGGCCGGCTGGGTGGGCTGGACGCGGTCGAAATACTTCTCGGGGTGCAGAATCTGCTGGGTGGAGGCCGGCGCATGCAGAAACACCTCGCCGAAGCCCCGCTGCGCATCGCGCTCTAATACCGCATTCTGGAAGCTCATTCCCCTGGTGTAGGGAAACAGCAGCGTCAGCCGCAGGTAGAGCGGCTCCTGGTCGAACACCGGATAGTCGCCGGTGGCCCTGTCGCTGGTGGTATCGCCCCCGGCAAGAGAAGCCATCATGGCCGCCAAAGTGGCCGAATCCCGCAGGGACTGCCCGGCCTGGCGCGCCAGATATTCCGACATCAGCCAGGTGGCCTGGCCCTCCATCACCGCGAGGCGCGCGGTCGATCCGTCGTCGCTCTTGCGCCCCTGCCTGATGAACCTGCCCAGGTTATAGTTTTGGTCGGCCAGGGCGTGCGAGAGTTCGTGCGCCAGCACCGGCGCCTGGCTCTCGGAATCCGTGGTGTCGGTGATGAAGAGCTTCTTGCGGTCGTAGTCGTAAAAGGCCGCGGCCTGCTCGGTAAGCAGGTCCACTTCGCTCTTGGCGAGGTCGAAATCCTGCGGGATCAGGCCGAATTTCTTCAGCGTGATCTCTTCGGCGCGGAGATCCTCGGGGTTGGATTCCTCGGCCACGCGTTTCTTCAGGAACTGGTTGACCTGCTGCTTGGTGATGAAATCGCAGGGCACGGGGCGCCGCAGCTTCATGCCGGAGATCTGGGTCAGTTGCGCGGCGATGCCCGGCACCTGGGCGCACACCGCCTTGGCGCGCGGATCGGACTGCCCGCCGGCCGCGGCGGCATACATCAGGATTCCAAGTATCGGGGTCGCAAGACGTGATGGCACTTCTCCCAGCATAATGCGCGGTACAATGGGGGATCAAATCAGCACGCAGGAGAGCTCCTTTGGCGGACGAGAAACTCTATAAGGCCGAGTATCTGGGCAGTGGCACTTTTGTCATCAGCAAGCCCAAACGCAAGAAGATCAAAGTGCGGCAGTCGCAGTTGAAGAACCCGCAGCGCGGCTCTCGCAAGTAGCGGCGCGCGTCTACAGCGTCTCTGCGCCCGGCATCCATTCCCAGCCTCCTTCGGCGCGGGCGGCCACGCGGCCCACGCTGGGGAAGGGGAAGTGGAACGCCATCAAGCTCATGTTCTCGGCCACGGCGCGTTCGAGCAGGGTGCGGCGTGTGGCCAGCGCCTGCTCGGGATCGAGGTCGAAGCCACTCCTCCATCCTGGCTGCTCCAGGTGCAGGGGATGCACGGCCGCATCGCCCAGGTTGAGCAGTTGCCGGCCGCCGGAGGCCAGCAGCAGCGCCAGGTGCCCCGGCGTATGCCCGGGCGCGGGAATGGCGCGCACACCGGGAAGGATGTCGGCTTCCCGGCCGATCAACTCCACGTGGTGGCGCAGCGCCAACAGGCACCGCTTGGCCGTCGATTCCATCCTTGCCCGGACATCGGCCGGGACTCGCAGGCCGCGCAGGTCGACGCGCGCGGCGGTCCAAAAGTCCCATTCCATTTCGGACATCACATAGCGCGCGTTGGGGAACATCGGCAGCAGCCTTCGCGGATCCCGCGTGTCGACGGCGCCCCCGATGTGGTCGGGGTGGGCATGCGTGAAAACCACGGTGTCCACATCCTGGCGGCGGATTCCGGCCACGTCCAGGCGAGCCATCACCGCGCCCGAAGTGTTGGACCCGAGGCCCAGCCCGGTGTCGGCCAGCATCACGTGCCGGCCCGTTTCCACCAGCAGACAGGTGTACGGGCTGAGGACCTGCTCCTGGGGCAGACCGCGTTTATCGAGTGCCTGCGCCAGGTCCACGCGATCCGCATCTGGGAAGATCCAGGAGGTGGGGTAGGCGGCGTAGCCGTCGCTAAGAACGGTGCAGCAGAGCGTTCCGACTTGGAAACCGTGCGAACCCGCCGGCATAGGCCACGAACGCCGACAATTTTAACAGAAGTCGATGGAGACTTTTGGCTCAATCCCTCCCGGGGCCGCGCGCGCGATTCCGGCAGGCGCGTACACGGATCCAGTAGTCCCGGGCGTTGCGGGCCCCGGCCCCCAACCGGCCCCACCGCGGCCCCGCATGGGCGTTAGAACAGCGCCTTGCCCAGACGCCGCCAGCGCAACGGCCTGGGCCTCGGCCTCGCGCTGTCGCGGCAGACGGTGCCGAGTCGCAGGTGCTACGCTGAAGATTGTCGCGGCATCCTCTTTTCTGGCCATACCTGGCCTTGGTGGCTGTGTGTTTTTTTTGGGGAACCACGTACCTGGGGATCCGCATGTCCCTGGAGTCCTTTTCCCCGCTCGAAATCGTGTCCGCGCGCTACCTGCTCTCCGGCTCTATCCTGCTCGTGTACGCCAAAGCGCGGGGACTATACTTGCCGCGCGGGCGGGAGTTGGCGGCAGCCTGCGTCAGCGGGTTTCTGATCCTGGGAGTTGGCAACGGCACGCTGGTCTTTGCCGAGGTCCTCATCCCCAGCGGCATTGCTTCCCTGATCGTTTCCACCTCGCCGTTCTGGATGGTGGGCGCCGAGGCGTTGCTGCCGGGCGGTGCGCGCCTGCATGCCCCCACTATCTTCGGTATGGCAGTGGGCCTGGTGGGCGCGGCGCTGCTGCTCACCCCGGATGTAAGTACCCATGGCTTCGACCGCGGGCTGCTGAGCGGGTTTCTGATTCTGCAGGTGGGCATAGCCGCGTGGTCCTTCGGATCTATCTTCCAGCGGCGGAAGGCCGGCAGGGCTCACCCGGTAGTCGCCGGCGGAGTGCAGCAACTGGCGGCGGCTTTGATCCTGCTGCCCTTCGCGCTGGCCGTTCCGCAGGCGCCGGCCCATTGGAGCGCGCGTGGAGTGATGGCGCTGCTGTATCTGGTCTTTTTCGGTTCGCTGGTGGGATACAGCGCATTCGCCTACGCCATGGGCCGGCTGCCCGTCGCCATCGTGTCCATTTACCCGTACGCTAATGCGGTAGTGGCGGTGTTCCTGGGCTGGCTGTTCTACCGCGAGCCCTTCGGGCGGCGCGAACTGCTGGCGATGGCGATTATCTTCGCGGGAGTGGCGATGGTGAAGAGGGCGGAAGTGAGGAGGAAGAAGTAGGGATACCTGGCCGAGACCGCTCCCTGACGGGGTGCCCGCTGAAGAACGGCGCCGCGGATTTCCCGGGCATCCTGCAACTGGCTGACGAATACCGCAAGCGCAACGGCCTCGCGCCCGGCGCTCCCGTTCCCATCGATGCCGTGACGCGCTCAGGGAGCGGGCTCGATCCCGACATCACTCCCGCCAATGCGGCGCTGCAGATTCCGCGCGTGGCGCGCGCGCCGCGTGAGTGAAGAAGCCATCCGCCGCCTGGTGGCCAGGCACACGTTGGGGCCGTGGTTCGGGTTTCTGGGCAATGCGCGGGTGCCGGTGCTGGAATTGAATTGCGCGTTGGATCAGTCGCTGGGCCTGCCCGTGCCGGCGACATCGCGGTGAATCTATGCGCTGGATAGAATACCTAGTCTTCCTGGCGATGGTAGTAGCGCTCGCCCAACCGGCAGGTCTGTATCTTGCGCTCATCAGCTCGATCTGCATGTCGGGTGGGGCCTGTCTTCGGCCGCCGTGGATCGCTTCGTCGGAGTCGGCTACTCTTTTCGTTTTCAAGCAGTCCGGCGTTAGGGCCGAGGTGGAACGCCGCTCCCCACCCCGCCGCCCGGCCCGCACCGCGCGGCCGAGTCCGATGCTGCGCTGAAGAGGCCGGGGTGCGGGGCGTGGCCGGCAGCCGCTCCCTGGCGGAGCGCTCTCTGTGCCCGGCCCGTAAACCGCCGATACGCGGTACTCGAAACGGAGCCGGTCTGAGCCGCACCGCACTCCGCGGGGACCGGACGCGGCGTCTACGGCTGAACCAGGCCGGCGCGGATGGCGTAGCGGACCATGCTGGCGGTTTCGTGAACGCCCAGCTTTTCCAGAATGCGGCTGCGGTGGGAATCGGCCGTCTTGTAGCTGATTCCCAGACGGGCAGCGGCCTCTTTGGTGGACTTGCCGTCGGCAATCAGCACCAGCACCTGCCGCTCCCGCTCGGTGAGCGCAAACACCAGACGCATCGATTCCTGTTCCGGTGTGAAAGCATCGCGCTTGCGGCCGGTGATGTCCGCGACCATTCCCACGTAGCCGGCAAACGACCCGTCGGCGCAGGTGCGGGGCAGGCCGTTGTCTTCCACCCACGTGTAGGCGCCGTCCGCGCGCAACAGGCGATACTCCATGTGGAACGGCTGGCGCCCGGTGAACGACTTGATGTATGTCTCGATCGACAGATCGCGGTCATCCGGGTGCACACCGTCGGTCCACCCGCTGCCCAACTCCTGTTCCAGGGAGCGCCCCCGGAATTCCAGCCATGCCCGGTTTACGAAATAGCGCATGGCGTCCGTTCCGGAACACCAGATCGGGAACGGGGCGTGGTCCGCCAACCGCCGGAATTGTTCGTCGCCGGCCTGCTGGAGTTGTTCCACCTGCGCTTCCAGTTCGGCGAGCTTCTGCTGGAGTACTACTACTACGTCGATTTGTTGTCCCGGAGCCATTAAAATTCAACCTGAATCAAGATAATAGGATAGCGTGATATAGGACGTAAAGTACCAAATTCCTTTCCAGGACTCTTGACAAACCGGCCTTTTCGCGGTAAGCGCCTGATCTGGCTGGCTTTTTTGGAACTTTTCGGGGCTCTTTTTGGAAGTACCATTGAAGGCAGAATGGTGCAATATCCGCTGGAAACGGATGACGATCTATTTTTCCGCCTGCGAAAAGGGGACGAGCAGGCGTTTGCAGCCCTGTATCGGCGCAGGCAGGGTGCGATCTACCGCTTTGCCATGCACATGTCCGGTTCCCCGTCGGCCGCCGAAGATATTACGCAGGAGGTGTTTCTGGCCCTGCTGCGCGGGGAATGCGGGTACGACCGGGAACGTGGCACCCTTTCCGGGTACCTCTTCGGAATCGCCCGCAAATTAGTGTTGCGGAACCTGGAGCGTGGGCGGTCGGACGTGGCCCTGGAAGGCGATGAGGATGACGCCGTGCCCCGGGAACTGGCGGTGACGGACGATCCGCTGGCGGGGCTCACGCGGCACGAGACCATCGAGGCCCTGCGGCGCGCGGTCCAAGCGTTGCCGCGGCGCTATCGGGAAGTGGTGGTGCTGTGCGATCTGGAGGAATTGGATTATGCGGACGCGGCCGTAGCTTTGGGATGCCCCATCGGTACGGTCCGTTCGCGCATGCATCGGGCGCGCGCTTTGCTGCTCGAGAAACTGAACCAGGAGCGGAAGCCGCGGCTTTCGGTTGAGGCTTGGAAGCCAATGAGGTGCGCAGTATGAATTGCCAGGAGTTTTGGAACGCCCCGCCACGGCAGGGCCGGAATGTGACCCCGGAGCAGGCCAGCCACGTGGCGGCGTGCGCGGCGTGCGCCGCGCAGTGGGAGTGCCACCGCTCTCTCGGGGCCGGTTTGCGGTCCCTGGCGGAGGAGTTGCGCCGCGTGGAAGCTCCGCCGCGCGTGGAGGCGGGAGTGATCGCCGCGTTCCGCTCGCAGGCCAGATCCCAGGTTCGCCATTCGGGGCTTTCGTGGTGGACCCCGGTCTTCGCGTGGGCTTCCACCGCCGCCGCGATGACGGCCCTGGCGTTTTTCCTGCTGCGGACCGTACCGTCAACTACCGTGAAGCCCGGCACGGTGGCCGCGCCGCACCGCACCGCGCAGCCCAGTGTGCAATGGGCCGCGCTGGAGACGCCCGCGGCGGCGGATGCCGATCTGGATGAGGACTCCGCCGGTTTGGGCGACGGCTTCATTCGCCTGCCGAATGCCACGCGCATCGAACCGAATGAAGATGTCAACGTGGTGCGCGTGGAAGTTACCGGCTCCGCGATGATCGCCATGGGCCTTCCGGTGAGCGAGGACCGGGCTTCGGAAACGTTGCTGGCGGATGTGGCGCTGGGGCCGGACGGCATGGCCCGCGCGGTGCGCTTTGTCAACGATAGCGGAACTTTTTGAGGAGTAGGGAGATGTCGCGAATTCTTGTGATTGGCGTTCTGGCTTTGGCCGCGGCGGCGCAAGCGCAGCCGCAGGGCCGTGGCGGACCGGCAAGCTGGAGATTCGTGGGCGCCGCGCCGAGCCGGTCCGGGCCCGTGGTGAAAAATGCGCCTTTTTCGGCCGACGTGACTACGGAAACCACCGTGGTGCTGGCGGACGGCAACCACATCCGGCAGAGCGCCTCTTTGCGCTTCTACCGCGACGGCGAGGGCCGCACGCGGCGCGAGCAATCCCTGAACAGTGTGGGCGGTCTGGCCAGTAACGCCAACCTGCCGCCGGTGGTTTTCATCAACGATCCCGTGGCGGGTGTCAGCTACGCGCTCAGCCCGTCGTCCCACACCGGCACGCGGTCGGTAATTGGGGGCCGGGGAGGCCGCGCTGCGCCTTCGGCCAACGGGCCGGGCATGGGCCGCCGGATGCGCGCCGCGGCGGCGGACGGCAACCGGCCAAACGTCAAGACGGAATCGCTCGGGAGCAAGACCATCGAAGGTGTGGTGGCCGAAGGCACCCGCACCACAATCGTCACGCCGGCCGGCCTGATGGGCAACGAACAGCCGCTGCAGACGGTTCTGGAATCCTGGTATTCGCCGGATTTGCAGACCACCGTGCTCGCCCGGCGCAGCGACCCGCGCATCGGCGAGACGGTCACGCGGTACACCAACATCACCCGCGCCGAGCCGCCCCATTCCTTATTCGAAGTGCCCGCCGACTACAGAATCGCCGATTCCGAAGGCCGCGGCCCGCGCGGCGGGTCGAAGTAAAGGGCGGCCGTAACCGATTGGCAAGGCAATCAGGGTCACCCGCGCTGTGGCGTTTGAGTGGGACAGGCCTCCCGGCCTGTCGTCGCGGCGAAGGCGCGCTCCGCGCGCATGACAGGCCAGGAGGCCTGTCCCACTCAACGGAGTACTCAGTTGGCGCATGTGGGCCGCCGCCCGCGGAGCACAACCACCGCGAGATCGCTGACGTCGAGGGACGCGGCCTGAGCGGCGGGGCGAAGTAAAGACCCGCCTCAAAAAACCATCATCTCTTTCTTCGCCTCGACCTTTTGGGCGTCGAGGCCGGGGACCTTCAGCAGATCGCGCCATTCCTTGAAACCGGCATTGCCCTCGCGGTATGCCACCGCCGCCTGCGACTCCGCTATGGTGAAACCGAGTACCACGATCAGCTCCGAATTCGGCGCCGTATTCATGTTGACCTTCGAGTCCCGGCCGAAGTTCTTCGCCAGATAGGCCACGATGGCCGTCTGTTCCGGCTCGTTGGCCTTGGCGCCGCGGTCCACCATGTCGGCGACCTTCTCCCACCATTCGTCCCCGGTGAGCCGCAACTTGCGGAAATTGGCGGCGCCGTGGCAATCGATGCAAGCCTTGACGACGATCTCCTTGCCCGGCCCGTCAGGCAGCGCCTTCGCGTCATCCCCGGCCGTCACCGCCGAGCATAGCGAAGCAACGGCAGGCAGTATCCAGAGTCCCCTCATAGGTAGATTTTGACGCAGTACCGGCCCAAAAGCCAGCCCGTTTTTGACAGAGCCCCTTCAAACCGTGCGTGCGGTTTTCCCGCACCTTATGCGCCCTTGGCCGCCGATTGGAACACCAAATCATCCGGCCCGTCTGACCTCACGGCGCGGCCGCTTCCGTCGCGTTCCTCAAGAAGTTCGGGTGGAAGACCGTCTCGGGCGAGCCGATCGCCATACCACTCAAGAGTCTGGGTCTCGGCGTTCGCTACCCACGCCGCCCACCGCCCCCCCAATCTTTCCTCTTGACATCAATCGCAATTTGCAATATATTAATCACATATTGCGATATGAGGCTCGGTGAAAAACTTCGTTACCTGCGGGAAGTGGAGGGCACCCTCCGCGGATTGGACCGCGAGCTCTCCCAACTGGAGATGGCGCGGCTCATCCAGAAAGAGCTGGGCAAGTCTATCAGCCAGAGCTATCTCTCGCAGATCGAGAGCGGCGCGCGCCCGCACCTTACTAATTCTACGCGCATGCTGCTGGCGCGGTTCTTCAAAGTCCACCCCGGCTACCTGGTGGACGATCCCGAAGGCTTTCAGAACGAGCTGATCTCGGACGTCGGCGTCCTCGAAGACAAACTCGATCTGTGGCTCGTGAGCGGCGCCGAGCGGTTCAGCCGCGACGCCGACCTGCACCACGCCCTGCTGAGCATCGCGCGGCATTCCGATTCGCGCATGTGCCTGGTGCTGTTGGGCAACATTCTGGAAAACCCCGGGCTGGCCGAGCGCCTGCTGGAAGTCCTCAAGCCGGCGCCGCCCGCCCAGAAACCGAAGAGGCGGTCATGAACTGGTCGGATTTCTATCTCATCTGTTTCCTCGTCGGATTCGGCCTCAGCGCGCTGGCGTTGCTGGCCGGCACGGTGCACCTGCACCTCCCGCATCTGCACTTCCACCACGGCATTCACATCCCGCACGGAGGTTCCGGTTCCAGTGGGCGCGCCGAATTGCCCTGGTTCAATTTCGGCACCATCTCCGCCTTCCTCGCCTGGTTCGGCGGAACGGGATATCTGCTGGAGCACTACTATCACGTCTGGGTGGTCGTCATCGTTTTCGTGGCCACGCTCAGCGGGTTCGGGGCCGCGTCCCTGGTGTTCCTGTTTATCGCCAAGGTGCTGATGGCCGACGACGTTCCGCTCGATCCCGCGGATTACGACATGATCGGGGTGCTGGGCCGCACCACCATTACCATCCGTTCCGGCGGAACCGGCGAGCTGGTCTTCACCCAGGGCGGCACGCGCCACGTGGCCGCCGCCCGCAGTGAGACCGGCTGCGCCATCCCCAGGGGAATCGAAGTCATCGTTACCCGGTACGAAAAAGGGATTGCCTACGTGCGTCCCTTCGAAGAGGACGAAGCCATTCTTCGTCCACAGGAGAAACGCTCAACGTTATGAACTTCAACACTGTACTCATGGTCGTCGGCGGCTGTCTGCTGGCGCTCATGTTCATCATGGCCGTTTTTGCCAAGCTGTACCGCAAGGCGGGACCGCACGAAGCGCTCATCGTTTACGGCTTCGGCGGTACGCGCGTCATCAAGGGCCGCGGTACAGTCATCTATCCCATGGTGCAGTTGTGCCGTGGGCTGTCGCTAGAGCTGATGTCGTTTGACGTCGCGCCGAAACAGGACCTCTACACTCGCCAGGGTGTCGCGGTCACGGTCGAAGCCGTAGCGCAGATCAAAGTCAAGTCCGACCCCGAGTCCATCCTCACCGCCGCGGAACAGTTTCTCACCAAGCCGCCGGAGGAGCGCGAAGGCCTCATCCGCCTGGTCATGGAAGGCCACCTGCGCGGCATCATCGGGCAGCTCACCGTGGAAGAGATTGTGAAGCAGCCCGAAATGGTGGGCGACCGCATGCGCTCCACCTGCGCCGACGACATGAATAAGATGGGCCTGGAAGTCATTTCCTTCACCATCAAAGAAGTCCGCGACAAGAACGACTACATCAGCAACATGGGCCGCCCCGACGTGGCCCGCATCAAGCGCGATGCCGACGTAGCCACCGCCGAAGCCGACCGCGATACCGCCATCCGGCGCGCCGTAGCCTCGCGCGAAGCCGCCGTCGCCAAAGCCCAGGCCGACCAGGAGCGCGTGCTGGCCGAGACCCTCTCGCAGGCCAAACAGGCCGAAGCCCAGCGCGATCTGGAAGTGAAAAAAGCCGAGTATCTGGAGATGGTGAAGAAGCAGCAGGCCACCGCCGACAAGGCTTACGAAATCCAGGGCAACATCATGCAGCAGAAGGTGCGCGCCGAGGAAGTCACCATCCACCAGATCGAAAAGGAGCACGAAGTTCTGGTGCAGGATGCGGAAATTCAGCGCCGCGACCGCGAATTGCAAGCCACCGTCAACAAGCAGGCGGAGTACGAACGCAAACGCATCGAGACTCTGGCCGAAGCCGAAAAATCGCGCCTCATCATGGAAGCCGAAGGCCACGCCTCCGCCATCCGCGCGCAAGGCGAAGCCGAAGCCGAGATTATCTTCAAGAAGGGCGACGCCGAAGCCAGGGCCATGAACGTGAAAGCCGAGGCCTACCAGCAGTACAACCAGGCGGCCGTCGTGGACAAGTTGATTACCAACATGCCCGAGATCGTCAGAGCCCTGGCCGCACCGCTCGCCAACGTGGATAAGATTACCGTGATTTCCACCGGCGGTGACGCCGCGGGTCTGAATAAGATCACGGGTGACATCACCAAAATGGCCGCGCAGATCCCCGCACTGTTCGAGACGCTCTCGGGCATGCCCCTGAGCGAACTTTTCGCCAAGGTGCGGTTGATCGGCGACAAAGCGCCCAAGCCCGGGGACACGGCAACGGGCGCCAACCCGCAAACGTAAGGAATGTAGCACCGGGCCGCACTCGCGAGAATGCGGCCCGCCAGGAACCGCGAGCATAAGCGAGCGGCCTCTCGAAAGGAGAAAGCAATGGCACTTTTAGAACGAGTCTCAACCTTGATTCGCGCCAACATCAACGACCTTGTCGATAAGGCCGAAGACCCCGAAAAAATGATCAAGCAGGTCATCCTGGACATGCAGAACCAGTTACTCCAGGTCAAAACCCAGGTGGCCATTTCCATCGCCGACCAGCACGTGCTGGAGCGCAAGCTCAAGGAAAACGAAGAGAGCGCCCAACAGTGGGTCCGCCGCGCCGAGCTGGCCGTGGATAAGCACGACGATGCCCTGGCGCGCGCCGCCGTGGAGCGCTCCATGAGCTACCAGTCCATGACCGAGAGCTTCCGCCAGCAGGTGGAGGATCAGAAAACGCAGGTGGAAAACCTCAAGACGGCGCTGCTGAAACTGCAGCAGAAACTGGCCGAAGCGGAATCCAAAAGCGACATGCTGATCGCCCAACACCGCCGCTCGCGCGCCCTCGGCAAGGCCACCGACGCCGGCCGGACCATGGGCGACCAATCGAACGCCGCCGCCTTCGACCGCATGAAGAACAAAGTGCTGCACACCGAAGCGGCCGCGCAAGCCAAGTCCGAACTGTTGGCCGACAACGTCGACGACAAGTTCGCCGCCATGGAAAAGGAGGACGAGGTCAGCCGCCTGCTGGACGAGATCAAGTCCAAACGCAAGGCCGGGTAGGCCGCGTTACCGAGCCGCGATGGCAGGCGGCACCGCCTGCCCCACCGGTCTGAACCGGGCCTCCAGGCACATTCATGTGCCTGGGTGAAAGTGTCCTTTCCCAGGCAGTACAAGGTGCAAGCCCTGCACCTGCAACCAAGGTGGGGCAGGCGGTGCCGCCTGCCCGTCGAGCGGTTCGTTATGCAGAAACTCTTCCACTTCGATTGTCCGCAGGAGGTGTACCAGGCCGACGCCTGCGTCATCTCCTGCTTCGACGCGCGCTTCGACCTGGCCGTGCGCAAGTTCCTGAAGCGCCGCGGAATCGCCGTCTATGACCACATCAAGATCCCCGGCTCGGTGAAGCCGCTGGCGGCGCCGGATTCTGATCCGGGCCGCGATTTGGTTCTCGGCATGGTGCGCACGTCGCTCCGACTGCACCGCCCCGGCCGCCTCCTGCTCTTCGCCCACAACGAGTGCGGCGCCTACCCCGGCGTTCCCCCCGAAATCATCGCTGCCGACGTGACGAAAGCCGCCGCGTTCCTGCGCACCGCCGAGCCCATGATCGAGACCGAAAGTTTCTTCTGCGATTTCGACGGCATTTACGGCATCTGACGCAGCGTCCCCACCAGTTCCCCCACGTCCGCGATCTTTTCGCGCCGCAGAAACTGCGCCAGTTCCTGCGCGATCCGCAGCGGCGAGCGCGGATCCCAGAACGTCGCCGTCCCCACTTCCACGGCCCGCGCGCCCGCGATCAGAAACTCCGCCGCGTCCTCGCCCGTCGCGATGCCGCCTAACCCTACCACCGGGATCTTCACCGCGCGCGCGGCCTGGTAGACCATGCGCAGCGCGATCGGCTTGATGGCCGGCCCCGAAAGGCCGCCGAACCCGGCGCCGATGCGCGGCGTGCGCGTGTGCGCGTCGATGGCCAGCGCCACGAACGTGTTCACCAGCGAGAGGGCGTCCGCGCCGCTCTCCTCCGCCGCGCGCGCCAGCGGCTCGATGGCGCTCACGTTGGGCGAAAGC
>Ga0265316_10004618_pt1 | contig 13660 bp, 12 predicted proteins | sample 4522metaG_FD_202092 | JGI IMG/M metagenome (GOLD analysis project Ga0265316, IMG submission 202092) | Rhizosphere microbial communities from Carex aquatilis grown in University of Washington, Seatle, WA, United States - 4-5-22 metaG | ecosystem: Host-associated > Plants > Roots > Rhizosphere >... | reverse complement strand
GGCCATCGGGAACCATCTTGCACGCCTCTATTGGCACGGAAAGATCACCTTTGGTGATCGGGACAAGCTGCTCGACAAGTTCCTTTCCAACGCCCCCGCCTCCGTGACCGGAGAATTCATGGAGGACATCGGCCATTGGCTTCACACCGACGGCCAGCCGGCACCTGAAGTTATCGCTCGCCTGGCGGCCCTTTGGGTCAAACGCTTCGCGGTCGGGCGACCGGAGGAATTGGCCGTGTTCAGTTGGTGGTTTTCGTCGGGGTGTTTTGGAGAGACTTGGTCCATCGACAACTTCCTCGCCGCCCTTCAGACTCTCGATACCCTCGCCGGCGGATTTTCGCCAAAGTTCGCGCCAAAGGTGGGCGAGCGGCTAGCGGACCTGGCCCCACGCCACCCTCTGAAGGTCGTCACGTGCCTGGAACTACTGGTGAAAGCGAACGAAGTTGGGTGGGCCATTCTCAGCCTTCGTATTCCCGCGAGGACCATCCTCGGTGCAGCACTGGCCTCCGACGACAACAAGGTGAGAAATGTCGCGGAGGCGACCATCAACCGCCTCGCAAGGAAAGGCTACGTCGAGTTTCGGGATCTCCGCTGAGGGCAAGGCCTGCATTCCCAAGACATGGAAGGGTTTCACCGCCATCCGCAATTCCGCGGCGTTGAGAAACCCATGGGGGTCGGCGGGATGGGGTCGTGGTTCAGGTGAGCCACGTCGAAAACGGGCAAAGATTCGCGCTCAAGTTTCTCCGGCCCAGTGTCGCGCGAACCATCGGCGGCGGTGTGCTTCCTGCGCGAGGCCAAAGCAGGCGGGCGGATCAATAGTCCGCATCCCGGCGGCGTCCGCGTGGCCCGCCGGGGCGGGTTTTGACGGTCACGGCGAAATTCGCCCACACTCCTCGGGATCGCCGCGCAGCTTGCGTAGGCCGTGCGGCAGGGCGGGCAAGATCGCTCGCAGGTTCTCGACCGCTGCGCGCTCGGAGCCGGGCACGGACAGTACAAGGGTCCGGCCGCGCACGCCTGAGCAGGCGCGCGAGAGCATGGCTAGCTTGGTGTGGACCAGCGAGGCGGCGCGCATGGCCTCATCGAAGCCTGGTGTGGGGCGCTCGATCACGTCGCGCACGGCCTCGGGGGTGATGTCGCGCGGGGAGAGACCGGTGCCGCCCACCGCGACGACGAGATCGATGCTATGGCCGTCGGCGTAGTGGCGCAGGCGCTCGGCCAGCGGGCCGCGCTCGTCGGGCAGGATTTTGGTGCGGTAGATGTGCGCGGGCAAGGACTCGCGCAGCAGAGCGGCCACCGCAGGGCCGGCGGTGTCTTGTGTGACGCCGGCGGCGCAGCGATCGCTCATGGTCAGCACCACGGCCTGGAAAACTGAGCGCGGAACCGTCTCCTCGATCTCGACGGGATCGCCGACGGTCACTGCGCCGCCCGCTAGCACGCGGGCAAACAGGCCGACGCGCGGCATGATGCAATCGCCGGTCTGGCGGAAGATGGAGCAGCGGTCGTGGCAGCGCTTGCCGATCTGGGTGATGCCGAGGATCGCCTCGCTGCCCAGGCGCACGCGGCTGCCGAGCCCGAGCGAGCCGAGGTCGAGTTCGGCGACGATCAAGTTCTCGGCGAAGGCGCCTGCCTGCAGATCGAGGCGACCGGCCTGCTTGAAGGACTCAATATCGTCATGGCCGAGGATGCTGACCTGACGATGGCCGGGACCACTGTGCGCGTCGCCCTCGATGCCGTGATCCGCGCGCAGCCGCGCGGCGGACAGCGGGGTCTTGGGAATGCCCCTGCGCTCGCTGATGCAGATCGCTTCAACCTTTCCGGGCATGACGCGCTCCCTTGCGCAGGAAATGCCCCGAGCGCCCTCCGGATTTTTCCAGCAGGCGAATGGGGCCGATGATGATGTTCTTGCTCGCGGCCTTGCACATGTCGTACACGGTCAGTGCCGCGACGCTGGCCGCCGTCAGGGCTTCCATCTCGACACCGGTGGCCGCGCGGGCCCGCGCCATGGTCTCAATGAGCACGCGATCGCCGACGATGGTCGCGTGGACCTCGACAACGTCGAGGGGCAAAGGATGGCACAGGGGAATGAGGTTCGCGGTCTGCTTGGCGCCCTGGATGCCGGCCAGGCGTGCGGTTTCGAGCACGTTGCCCTTGGACAGCGCTCCCGTGCGCCGCAGCCGCGCGGCAAGGGCGCGGCCCAAAATGACGACGGCCTCGGCGCGCGCCAAGCGCGCAGTCGGCATCTTGGCCGTCACATCCACCATGCGGGCGCTGCCGGCTTTGTCGAGGTGAGAGAGGAGCGGTTCTTTCATGTCACACGCTAGCCTCCGACCGAGGACATGGGTATGGGGATGCAGAAGGGGCCAGACGGGCGTTTGCATGCGAGGGCGACGTGCAAGGCGGCGGCGATGCGCTGGTCGGCGGAGGCATCAGGGTCGCGCAAGAGGCCGAGAATGCCGATGTGGTCGCGGCGGCCGAGGCAGCCGAGCAGGCGACCATCAGCGGTGAGGCGCAGGCGGCGGCAGCCGAAACAAAAGGGTTGGCTGTTGGCCGAAATGAAGCCGACTGTGCCTTGCTTGCCGTTGCGGGTGGTCACGCTGAAACGCCGGCTCGACGAGGCGATCTCGTGGGCAATGGGTTTGAAATCGAACGTGCGGGCCAGGCGCTCGCGCAGCTCGGCGGACGGCATGAACCAGGCCTGGAAGTCTTGAGGGCGCAGGCCCGAGGGCATGAGCTCGATGAATCGTTGCTCGCAGCCGCGTTCGAGGGCGCGGGCGACGAGAGCCTCGGCCTCATGGTCGTTCACCCCGCGCATGACCACGGTGTTGATGCGCACGGGAGCAAGGCCGGCGGCAAGAGCGGCGTCGATACCAGCGAGGCTGTGCGCAAGCACGCCGCCCTGAGCGGTGCGCGTGAAGGTTCCCGGGTCGAGGGAATCGAGACTGACGTTGACACGGTGGAGTCCGGCCTGGCGCAACGGCTGCGCGAGCAGCGCCAGGCGCTGGCCGTTGGTGGTCAGCGCGAGATCGGGCACGCCGAGGGGCGCGAGTGCCGCCACCAAGTTCACGATGTCGCTGCGCCCGAGAGGCTCGCCGCCGGTGAGGCGGACCTTGGCGACGCCGTCCGCAGCCTGGGCCACGCGGACGAAGCGGACGATGTCCTCGGCCCGCAGGCGATCACGGGCGCGCGCATCTTTCTCCTTGTGCGGACGGCAGTACACGCAGCGGAGCGGGCAGCGGTCAGTAACCGAGATACGCAGGACGAGGGGCGCCGTCATGGTCATCATGGCCACACCCGCCAGGGGCGAAAATCGACCAGCGAGCCCTGATCCAGGCCGCGCGCGTCGGCGGGCACGATCACGGCGCCGTCGGCGCGAGCGCCGGCCGCGAGATCGGCCGAGCTTTGGCTTGCCACCGGCGTGACCTCGGGCCCCGCGGTCGTCCACGCCAGGGTGGCCAGGACATAGCGCTGCCAGCCGGGCGTGTTCGCGATCGCCTCGCCCAGGCGCGCGCGCATGAGTGGGCGACAGTCCGCCTCAGGCCAACCGGCCATGCGGCGCAAGGCCGGCAACACGAATTCGTGCAGGGTAGTGGCCGCGCTCAAGGGATTGCCGGGCAGGCCGAAGACCAGGCGAGAGTCAGGCGCGGTGGCGAAGAGGAATGGCTTGCCCGGCTTCATGGCCACGCCGTGAACCTGGGGGCTCGCGCGGACGGCGGTGATGGCCGCCGGAACGAAATCGTACGCGCCCACGGACACACCGCCGCTCAGCACGACGGCGTCTGCGCTCGCGAGCCCTTCTCGCAGCGCCGTTGTCACGGCATCGAGATCGTCGGAAACCCGGCAGGCAGAGGCAACAGGAATTTTCGCCGCGCGGAAGGCCGCCGCCAGCATGGGGCTATTGGCATCGCGCTCCTGGTGCGTGCCCACCTCAGTCCCCGGGGGCACAAGCTCGCGCCCGGTGGCGATGATCGCGACGCGCGGCCGGCGAAACACGCGCAGGCTCGTGCGCCCGGTAGAGGCGGCGATGGCGACTTGCAGACTGCCGAGCACGCCGCCCGCGGCAACGAGGTCGCGGCCCGCCCGTGCGTTTTCCCCCTGGCGCAGGATGTTTGCGCCCGCCGGCTCGGCCCTGACCAAGGTGACTTCACCGGCTCCGGCCGAGCGCGTGTCTTCGACCTTGACCACGGTGTCGGCACCGGGCGGTACGTTGCCGCCGGTGAAAATGCGCGCGCAGGTTCCCTCGGTCACTACTGGCGCCGCGCGCGAGCCGGCCGCCACTTCGCCGACAATCGGCAGGGTGACGGGCATTCGTCGCAAGTCCGCAGCGCGGACCGCGAATCCGTCCTTCGCCGAGCGGTTGGCAGGAGGCATATCGCGATCCGCAAGCACGGGCTCGGCTAGCACGTAACCAAGAGCCTCGTCGGCGGAGATCTCGGTCTCGGGCAGGCACGTCGTGTGCGCTAGGATGGACGACCAAGCCTGCTGTGGTGTGAGCAAGACAGATCCTACTTCTTGGCGCAAAATCCGCGCTGAGTATCCCCGGAATTTAGCGCGCCGGCTTCTGTCCCTTTCGATTCCCCGCCCGGCAAAAACGTTTCGCAATAGATGGGGATAGAAGCCAAACAGATGCGGAGCTTATCCAGTGGAGCGAACGATGGGCACGAAGCGGCCTTCGCGGAGGGTGCCTGCGGCGGCCAGAGCCGAGTGCAGCCCGGGCAGAAGCAGGCCGATGCGGCCCGATGTCGCCGTCAGGGGCAGGAGCTTCTTCTGCGGGTCGATGCCGCTGGGCGTGCGCTGCAGGACCAAAACGTCGAGCGCCGGTGAATTAGTTTCTGGCGGCAGGGCCCAGGCCACGGTCACCTGGTCTTCACCGAGCACCAGTGAAACCCCGGGAATGGCAGGCAGGGCCACGTCCGCCGGAGGAACTTCGGCCACGCGCAGGGGCTGCCAGCTCGCTTGCAGGGTGTGAAGGCGCGTCGTTGCTCGCGCCCTCATGGCAGGGTCGGCAGCGGTTTCCGCCAGCCCACGGAAGATGGCGATGGATTCGCTCAGGCGGCCCTGGCGCGCGCACAACTCAGCCATGGTTTCGGTTTCGTACAGATGTTCCAAGGTCATGTAAGGATCTCCCGCGTTCGGAGGATGTCGCGCCTGATCTCGGCCACCAGCTCGTCCGCCGAAGCAAACGTCCGCTGGTCGCGCACGCGGCCGGCAATTTCCAGGCGCAGGCGCGCGCCGTAGAGATCGCCGTCGAAATCCAGCAGGTGGGCTTCGACGGTCACGGCTGATGCGCCCCCGCGGCCTTCGGCGGCAAAAGTTGGATTGCTGCCGATGCTCACGGCGGCGCGCAGGCGCGAGCCGTCGTCCAGGCGACAAACCCAGGCAGCGTAAACGCCGGACTTGGGCACAAGGTCGCCCTCTGGATCGATGTTGGCGGTGGGAATGCCCATGGTGCGGCCGCGCTGCACGCCCGGGACGACAGGGCCGGTGATCTCAAAGGGGCGACCGAGAAGCATGGCCGCGCCTTCCACCCGGCCCTCAAGCACGAATTCGCGGATCTTGGTCGACGAGCAGACCAGCCCGGCCACCATGACCGACGGCACGATGCTGACGTCCATGTGCAGGCGTGCGCCTTCGCTGGCGAGCATGGTCGCGGTGCCTTTCCGGCCGGCCCCAAATGTGAAATCCCCTCCGACCACAACGTGGCAGGCACCCAGGTCCTCGCGCAGCACTTCAGTGATGAAGCGATCCGCGGGCAGGGCGGCGAATTCGCTGGTGAAGGGCTCGACCACAACCACATCGGCGCCGGCCTCGGCCAGCAGTTCCAGCCGACGTTCCAGTGTCATTAGCATGGGCGGCGCCAACCCAGGCGCAAAGAGGCGCGCGGGATGGGGATCGAAGGTCAGAACCACCGCCTCACCGCCAGCCGCGTGGGCAAGGCGCTGGGCCGTGGACACCAAGGCCTGGTGACCGCGATGCACGCCATCGAAGTTGCCGATGGCGACCGCGGGCGCGCGCAGGGGACGCCCTAGGTCGGGCGTGACGCGGTGGCGGCCTCGAATGACATGCACTCTCACGGGCATAGACGCCCCAGCCACCGACGTCAAGTTAGGCGATCATGTTGGGGACCCCGCACACGCCGGCATTCGCCCCTCGACAGCGGGCCTGGTTTCGCGTTGGATGGAGACATGGCGAGAACCTGGCCAATCCTCGATCCGGTCCTCTTTGTTGGGGGACTGACGATCTACTTTGCCGGTGCGCCGCTCGGGCTGGATCGGGTGGCGGCGGCGCCTGTGGTGGCCGCGGCTCTCGCCTCGCCGTCACAGGATGCGGGTTCACCGTTGGCTCTTCTGGCCATGCGCCTCGGTGCCTTTCTGCCCTTCGGCGATGGGGCGGCGCGGGCCAATCTGGCGACGGCGGTTCTGGCCGCCCTGGCGATGATGTTGATGGGGCGACTCTGCGTGGATCTCCTGGTCGGCTTGCGTCCGCCCCCGCACGCGCGCCAGGGCGAACGCGACTTTTTGTACGAACCGTTTCTCGCCGCCGGGGCGGCGCTGGCCGGCGGCCTTTCGCTGGCCACGTTTCAGTCGGCGACATCGGCGGGCGCGGCATCAGCCACGCTCGCGCTTTTGGCAGGGGCTTGGTTGGTCGCACTGCCTTTGCTGCGTGGACAGGGCGGGGCAGGGCGCGGGCTTGCCTTGGCCGGCCTGGCAGGTCTGGCCGCGGGAGTGGATGCGGTGGCGGGCCCGCTGCTCTGGCCGTTGACCTTGGGACTGTGGCTGTGGGAATTGCGTCGCGGGAGCCGCTGGCCGCTTTGGGCTCCGCTGCTTTTTGTTGCAGCCCTGGGCGGAGCGGCGCTGGCCCGCGTGGCAACCGCGGGGGCGCCCATGAACCTGGGGCATCTGCTCGGCATGCTTTGGCCGGAGGGCACACATGATCACGCCGCCGCCGTGGGGACCGCGGCCGAGCTGTGCGACGAGTTTGGTGTGGTGGGCTTGCTGATGGCCGGGCTGGGAACACTGGCCTTGCTCCGGCGGGCGCCGCTGGTCGCCTGCTGGTTCGGGTTCACCCTGGTTACGGCGATCCTGCTCGGTCATGGGCCTGGGCAAAGTGGACTGGCTTTCGAGTCGAGCCGTTCGGCTTTGCCCGCGGCGCTGCTGGCGGCGGCGGTTCCCATGTGCGCGGGCGCGGCCGCCGTGGCGGGACGTTTGGGCCGCGCGCGCATTGCCACGGCCATAGTGCTGGCGGCCTTGGCGGTAGTGTCGCCTTTGCTCGACGGCGGTGCCAGTCGTTGGCAACGCGACATCCGCGGCCCCGAGCGACTGCTGGAGATCGCACATCAAAGGGCGACCCTGCGCGGGTCCGTGGATCCCGGCACAGCCGAAATGGACGGCCTGTTCCGCTACGCCGCGGCCTTAGGCATGCGCCCGGATCTCGAAATTGCCGGGCCTGCGAAGGTGGGTTCGACGACGCCGTAGGTATTTGCGGGGAGCAAGGACGGTCCGCGCAGTTTCTCGCTATTTGACAGTTGGAGTGATCTGGATCGCTGTCCGGCACACAGCGCGGATGCTACGGTTGACGGGCCGTTACGCTGATGGCGGCGTGGGCAACGGATCGGCCGGCCAGCGGTCGACGTAGTCGACAGTCATGACAGAGACTATGAAAGGGAATCCACATGGAAGAACGGTGTCCGGTGCCTCCGTGCCGCAATGCTGCTCGGGTTCTTCTTGCCTCGATGGCAACCATCTCGTTGGCAATTGGAATGGTTGCCTGCAGTCAGACAAGGAATAGCCAACCGGCGATCCCTGCCCTGTCACCCGATGCATCTCTGGATTTGGTGCCGCTTGCAGGTGACGCCGGCAATGCGTTGCCTGGGACTGATAGCCTGGCAGATGCAGCTTCGGACTCCTCGCCCACCGAGGTTGAGGCTGGGAGCATGCCGAGCGGTTGGGATGGATCGGTCGACACGGGAAGCGACGCCAAGGGAACCGACGCCAGTGACGGCGGCGGCATTTCGCGGCCTCCTATCACAGCATGCACCGATATCCAGGCCCGCGATACCGACGAGATCCTTGCGGAGGCTTCAAACAGGACGTGCATGGGGGACGTCTACTGCGAACTTGGCCCCAGTCTCAGCGTATGCAGCCGATCGTTCGGCGCAAGCGTGTATTGCTCCTGCAGAAACAATCTGATGTCTTGTCGCGACGAGCGACCGAATGCCATAGGTCAGGAAAGTTTCGACCTGAGCATTGACGGCGGCGTCGGTTGTCCCATGCCCTCGTGGCCCCACGACGCTGGCTCTGACCTGCGACTGCCTGCTGGAAACTAGATAGTCTTCCTTGTGTTGGGTCGCTCGCTCAATAGGGCATGAGGGCCTGCAGACAGAGGTCGTAGCTGGCGGCGGCGTTGCCACCCACCACGGTCGTGTGCAGGGCATACCAAGGCCCGGTCGTGCTGCATCCCGTGGCGCCTGTCGGGCAGCGGACATCGCCGAAGCAGACGTTCGCCGTGGTGATGCCGCTGATGGGTGGAAGTTCGACAAAGGGCCGGGTGTGACCGGTCATGTCGGCAAGATTGTCGAACCCGACCCGCACGGGATTCCCGCCCGAGTTGCCGGTGAATCGCAAGGAAAAACAGGTCGCGGGTCCGGGGTAGGCGAGCTTGCCCGCAGTCGATCCGTTCTTGAGGTCCAGGCCCACGTCGCATCCCCAGGCGATCAACGGGTTGCCCACAATGGTTGCGCCAAAAATGCAGCAAGCTCCCGAAGCGCAGGGATTCGCGGGTGGCACGCAACTCACTCCGTCGCCGTATGCGTGGAACGCGCCCTGCACGCCAACCGGATCATCGTCGGAGCGCTCGGGGTAGGTGCCGACCCATGCGCCGCGACTCACGATGTTGGGGCCAGGTGGGTCGGTATACGTTCCGCATTCGAGGCGAACGTCGCTGAACTCGTAGTCGTCAGTAGTGACGCCGTTCACGATCTTGAACGTATTCGTGCCCGTCACGAGGGTTGCGGAAACGTTGGTGTGAATCTGCATTGGCAGGTTGTAGTCGTGGCTCGTCGGCGTGTTGAATTGCCATCCGGCGCCCTCGGTGGCGGGAATCGGCGGGAAGAACGACATGAGGGACTGGAGCTGGACGTTGTTCAGGTAGATGCGTGGTGGCTGCTCGTAGTTGGGCTGGATGATTTGGAACGAGAGCCAGGGCGTTGGGCACGCACAGCTCACCGTGAAGGTCTTGGTGAACTGAGTGCCTTCGGCGCCGACGCCGTCGCCCAGGTGGTGATTGAGGGGCTCGATGGACACGGCACAGATGCCCGTGTCCACCCCGCTGTCGCCCGCGTCGCTTCCCCCGGAAAGAGCATCAACACCACCGTCTCCTGTTCCACCGCCCGCGTCGCTTCCGCCCGAAGGAGCATCAACGCCAGTGTCTCCGGTCCCACCGCCACCGTCGCTTCCAGCGGAAGGAGCATCGACGACCACCCCTCCGCCGCCGCCTGTCCCGCCGGCACCAGTCGTGCCGCCGTTGCCTGTCGTTCCGCCCGTGGCCACCTCACCGTCCGTGCCACCGCTGCCGCCAACGGGAACGTCATCCGGTCCGTCAGCCTCCGGCGTGTCGCCCGGCTCGTTTGGAGCGTCCACTGCGGGCGTTCCCCCATCCGTCCTACTCTCGCCGCCGCTGTCCATCGCATCGCCGCCGCCCGCAGCGCCGTCGCTGCCCGTGGCTCCGCCGCTGTCCATGGCCGCGTCCATGGGCACATCGGCTGCGCGCAAATCGCCGGCAGGGAACCCACCGTCATCTGGTTCACCGTCAACGAACCCATCCGTGCCGGCTGGGGCATCCACGGCGCCGTCCCTCCCCCTGAGTGCCGAGTAGTCGAGCATGCAGGACGAGGTTGCCAACACCGCGATCAGAAGCCGGCCGCGCATCAGAAGCTCCAGGCTGCGTTTGTGTCCAAGATGACCCCAATTATAGGGCGCGCCACGAGGACTTGCTCACGTCATTGTTGGGGTGATTCGATGGCTCGTCGAGCGCTTCAGAAGGCGTACCCTATCGACCACGTGGGCTGGACGGCGTACAGAACGTTGCCCTGGATTCGCCGTTCCATGCTGCCAAGGGATCCGTCCACGTTCGATGTGGTGTTGCGATTCTCCCAGTTTGCGGAAACGCTGACGTCGATACTGCGCAAGGGACAGCACGGAGGACCTTCCCGCTTGTGCCCTGACCGGTGTACTGTCTGGCGATGGCACTCCTCCGCTCGACGATTCTTCCTGTTCTTAGCGCTTCGTGCGCTTTTCTGGCCGCGATCTTAGCGGTGGCCGGTTGCGTGGGCATGCAGTCCAGCAAGTCCGCAAAGCAACTGGCCGCCACCCGCACCAGTGTTCCGACCCCGGACATCGAGGAGCTCCTCGCCAAGATGACCCTCGACGAGAAGATCGGGCAGATGACCCAGATCGACTGGAAGCTGGCCAACAACACCGACGACGTACGCAAATACTTCATCGGGTCGGTGCTCAACGGGGCGGAGTCGCGGCCCGAGCCCAACACGCAGGAAAACTGGATCAAGCTGGTGAATTCCATGCAGACGCGCGCTTTGGGCACGCGCCTGGGCATCCCGATGATCTGGGGCACTGACGCGGTTCACGGCAACGCGCTTGTCAAGGGCGCCACGGTTTTCCCGCACAACATCGGCATGGGCTGCACGCGCAACCCCGAGCTGGCCGAGAAGGTGGCGCGGGCCACGGCGCTCGAGATGCTGGCGACCGGGATCCTCTGGACCTTCTCGCCGTGCATTGCCGTGCCTCGCGACGAGCGCTGGGGTCGCACCTACGAAGGCTTTGGCGAAGTGCCCGAGCTGGCCGAGATGATGGCCGGGGCCATGGTCAAGGGTCTGCAGTCCACGCCTGACCAGCCCGATGGGGTGCTCGCCTGCGCCAAACACTTTGTCGGCGACGGCGGCACCGCCGGGGGCAAGGACCAGGGCACCACCATCTGTAGCGAAGAAGAGCTGCGCGCCATTCACCTGCCCGGCTACATCGCGGCGGTCAAGGCGGGCGTCGGATCGATCATGGCGTCCTATTCGAGCTGGAAATCGCCCAGCGGCGGCGACGCCATTTCCATGCACGCCAACCGCCACCTCATTACTGAAGTACTGAAGGGCGAGCTGGGCTTCGAGGGTTTTGTGGTGAGTGACTGGGAAGCGATTGCACAGATCCCGGGCTCCAACGACACCAAGATCGAGGCCGCGGTCAACGCTGGCATCGACATGGCCATGGTGCCGCTCAGCTATCAGTGGTTCATCCCCGGCCTGCGCCACCTGGTGCAGAAGGGCCGCGTGCCCATGGCCCGCATCGACGATGCTGTCCGCCGCATCTTGAAGCAGAAGGCGCGTCTGAAACTGTGGGAGCATCCTTTTGCCGATCCTCAATACGCTGGCGAGCTGGGCTCGCCCGCGCACAGGGCACTGGCGCGCGATGCCGTTCGACAGAGCGCGGTCCTGCTCAAGAATGAGGGCGGCGTGCTGCCCCTGTCGAAGACGGGGCGTATCTTGGTCGTGGGCAGCAAGGCCGACGACATGGGCATCCAATGCGGCGGCTGGACTGTGGGTTGGTCGGGCCGGCGGGGCAACGTCACGCCTGGCACCACCATCCTGGCGGCCATTCAGAAGGCGGCCAAGGGCGGGAAGGTGTCCTACGCTCCGGGAGTGCGCGGGGCAGACGCGGCCGACGCGATCGTGGTGGTCGTCGGCGAAGAGCCCTACGCCGAGGGCAAAGGCGACCGCAAAGAATTGAGCCTTTCGCGCGACGATCTGAGCCTGATTACCTCCGCGCAGGCTTCGGGCAAGAAGGTGGTGGTGGTTCTGGTCACCGGCCGTCCCATGCCGCTTGATTCTGTCATCGCCGGCATCCACGGATTGCTTGTGGTGTGGTTGCCCGGCAGTGAAGGCGACGGCGTGGCCGACGTGTTATTTGGCAACTACAAACCGACGGGCAAGCTGTCGCATTCCTGGCCGCGGTCGGGGACCCAAATCCCAATCAACAAGGGCGACGCCAATTATTCGCCGCTTTTCCCCTTTGGCTTTGGCCTGAGTTACTAATGAATACAAAGTACGAGTCTACAGGTGGTTCGTTGCGCCGATTGGGCGGACAAGCGCGCGCATTGACTTTGGAGATTGCGGCCGAAGCGCGTGCCGAGTGGGGTTATCTCACTGACATCATTGCGGGCGTGTTTCGCGCCAACCGGCAATTGGGCAGTGGCGATCGGAAACTGATTTCCGAAACAGTGTATGGACTGGTTCGCTGGGAACGGCGACTAGAGGCCATTGTGGACGAATTGTTGGCGGTGGTGCAGGGGCGCGGAATGCCGGAGCTGCTTTCGCCGGCCAATCGCCAGGAATTGAAGCTGCTCGTCTATGAAGTGCGCAATGGCTTGCCCGTCGACGCGGTCAAGGCCGACGTGCGTCGGATTGTGCATCGGGATGTCGATCTGACGAAGCTCCTAGCGGACGACGCGGGCCTGGGCCAAAGCGAGGGCATCGAACGCGAGGCCCTGCGGCTGTCATTCCCAACCTGGATGATGGAACGCTTTGTTCACGACATGGGCGAGGCTGATACTCTGGCCATGGCCGCGGCGATGAACGAACGGGCGCCGCTCACTGTGCGCAGCAATGGGGTCAAGGCCTCGCGCGAGGAATTGACTGCGCGTTTGGCCGAAGAGGGCGTGGTGGCGCGGTCGACGGATTTGTCGCCCACGGGCCTGCTCTTTGAAACGCGGGTCAATGCCTTTGGCTTGTCGGCCTTTCGCGACGGCCTGTTTGAAGTGATGGACGAGGGCAGTCAACTGGTGGCGGAAGCCGTGGCGCCTCCGCCTGGCGGCCGCGTGGTCGACGCCTGCGCCGGTGCCGGCGGCAAGACCTTGGCCCTGGCGGCCTTGCTCGACGGAAAAGGGCGCATTCTGGCCCTTGATTCCAACGGCAAGAAACTGGAAGAGCTGCGCCGTCGCGCCCGTCGCGCCGGTCTGTCCAATGTGACCGCGCGCGAAGTCCACGCCATGCAGATGCCTGGCGAAGCCAGAATGGGCGCGTGGGATCGCGTGTTGGTGGATGCGCCCTGCTCGGGCCTGGGGACCTTGCGCCGCAATCCCGAGGCGCGCTGGCGTCTCACCCCCAAGACCGTGGATACTTTTCCCGCGCAGCAACTTTCGCTAATGGTGACCTATGCGCCCCTGGTGGCGCGCGGCGGTCGGATCATCTACGCCACCTGCACAGTTCTTCGGCAAGAGAACGAAGAAATCATTGAACGGTTTTTGGCCGAAAGGCCGGACTTCGTCGTCATGCCGCTCAAGGAAATCTGGGGCAAAGAGCGCGCCATGCGCATGGGCGACGGAAAATACTTGAAGATCTATCCGCACAGCCACAGCACCGACGGCTTCTTCGCAGCGGTGCTACGTTTGCCACCGCAGACGTAGATCGATCGCCGGGAAGGGCGGGCGGTGCCGATCGAACCGCCAATCGGTACCTTGAAATGTCGATGGCTAGAAACCCGAGTTTGACGAGCGCCGCATCGCGGCTGCATGCACTTCCCCCGTGATCACAGATAGATCAAGCACATGCCGCGCTGATCGTCGTGTTACTAGGCGCCTGGCCTAGGAAGGCGGGCTCAGGGCT
>Ga0265316_10004617_pt1 | contig 13661 bp, 9 predicted proteins | sample 4522metaG_FD_202092 | JGI IMG/M metagenome (GOLD analysis project Ga0265316, IMG submission 202092) | Rhizosphere microbial communities from Carex aquatilis grown in University of Washington, Seatle, WA, United States - 4-5-22 metaG | ecosystem: Host-associated > Plants > Roots > Rhizosphere >... | reverse complement strand
ATCGGCGACGGCATCGCCCGGGTCTATGGCCTCGACAAGGTCATGTCGGGCGAGTTGCTCGCCTTCCCGCACAACGTGGCCGGCATTGCCATGAACCTGGAAGAAGACCAGGTGGGCGTGGTGCTGATGGGCGAATACACCGCCATTGAAGAGGGCGACGAGGTCAAACGCACCGGCCGCATCATGAGCGTTCCGGTAGGCGATGCCATGATTGGCCGCGTGGTTAATTCCCTCGGTCAGCCCATCGACGACAAGGGCCCAGTCAACACCGATCGCTACATTCCGCTGGAGCGTCTGGCGCCGGGCGTGATTGCCCGCCAACCGGTGAAAGAGCCTATGGCCACCGGCCTGAAGGCCATCGACTCCATGATCCCGATTGGCCGCGGGCAGCGCGAGTTGATCATTGGCGACCGTCAGACCGGCAAGACCGCAGTGGCGCTGGATGCGATCATCAACAGCAAGGGCCGCGACCTGATTTGCATCTACTGCGCCATTGGACAGAAGCGTTCCTCGGTCGCGCAAGTGGTGAAGACCCTGGAAGACTTCGGCGCGATGGAGTACACCATCGTCGTCTCCGCCTCGGCTTCGGACCCCGCCCCGATGCAGTACATCGCGCCCTACGCGGCGTGCGCCATGGGCGAGTTCTTCCGCGACAACAAGCGGCACGCACTTTGCATCTACGACGACCTTTCGAAGCACGCCGTTGCCTATCGCGAAATCTCGTTGCTGCTGCGTCGTCCGCCGGGCCGTGAAGCCTATCCCGGAGACGTCTTCTATCTCCACTCGCGCCTGCTGGAGCGCGCCGCTAAACTCAACAATGAGCTGGGTGGCGGTTCGCTGACGGCGCTTCCTATTATCGAGACCCAGGCTGGCGACGTTTCGGCTTACATTCCGACCAACGTCATCTCGATTACCGACGGACAGATCTACCTGGAGACGGACTTGTTCAACTCGGGCGTGCGTCCCGCGGTCAACGTAGGATTGTCGGTGAGCCGCGTCGGCGGCAGCGCGCAGATCAAGGCCATGCGCCAGGTTGCCGGTACCTTGCGGCTGGACCTCGCGCAGTATCGCGAGCTGGCAGCGTTCTCACAGTTCGGCAGCGACCTCGACAAAGCCACGCAGTCGCAGCTTGCCCGTGGACAGCGCCTGACCGAGATCCTGAAGCAGGGGCAGTATCAGCCGCTGCCCTTCTCCAAACAGATTTTGATCATCTTCGCTGGAACCCAGGGACTACTCGACGACATGCCGGTCGAGGACCTGCGCGACTTTGAGAAGAGCTTGTATTCGTACGTGGAAACCGTCAATGCGGGCATACTGCAAGCCATCGAAGAGAAGAAAATCCTCGATGATGAGCTGAAGGCCGCGATGACCAAAGTTGTCAAGGAATGCAAGGAGCGCTTCACCAGCGAGCGGCAGGCCGTAGCCAAAGCGAGCGCGTAGAAACCAATGGCGAACATTCGCGACATCCGGCGACGCATTCGCAGCGTGAAGAACACGCGCCAGATCACCAAGGCCATGAAGATGGTCTCGGCGGCCAAGCTGCGCCGGGCGCAGGAACGCGCCCTCGCGGCGCGTCCTTACTCGGTGATGATGACCAACGTCCTGCGCTCGCTCGTCGACCGCACCGATCTGGTTGATGAGAAGACGGGCGAGCCATTGCACCCATTGCTGGCGCAACGGCCGGAGAATAACATTCTGCTGGTGGTAGTGACCGGCGACCGCGGACTCGCTGGCGCATTCAATTCCAACGTGCTGAAAGCCGCCCTCAAGTTCATAGACTCTTTCAAGGATAAGAACATCGACATCGCGGCCGTCGGTCGCAAGGGACGCGACTTCATGCGCCGCCGCTTTCCCGTGGCGAAGCCGGACAGCGACACCCGCGCGGCCCAGGTACACATTGTCGGCGAGCACCTCAACCTGCTGGCGAAGCTGGAGTACGAAGCCGTCGCCGAGATTGTCGAGCGCGTGCTTGAGGCATATAAAGACGGCGAGATCGACTCGGTCTACGTAATCTACAACGAGTTCAAGTCGGTCATCTCGCAGCGGCTCATCGCGCAACGCATTCTGCCGGTGCAGGAGATTGGACGGCGCGAGGTGGTCCTGACCGAGGAGTTCTCGCTGGAAGCGCGCGAGCGCATGGGTGAGGCTGCGAAAGCAGCCGGCATCAGCTTGAAGGAAGCGCCGGAGACGGAAGAGGAGCGGAAGGCCAAGGAGTTTCCTCCGGGCGATGTCGACTTCATCTATGAGCAGCCGCCGAAAGAGATTTTCAAGAACATGCTGCCGCGGTACGTGACGCTGCAGCTTTTCCAGGGAATGCTGGAATCGGTTGCGGCCGAGCACGCCGCCCGCATGACGGCGATGGATTCGGCGAGTAACAACGCCAACGACGTGATCGACTCGCTCACGCTGACCGCGAACCGGGCGCGTCAAGCGGCGATTACCAAGGAGATCATCGAGATCGTCAGCGGCGCAGCAGCACTGTAGGCAGTTTCTAGTTTCAAGTTTCAAGTTTCCAGTCGTCGGAAGTGCCATTCTGGAGCTGATGGCTGACAGCTGACGGCTTCAAGCGAAGAGCGAACAGCGAAGAGCGCAATTCATATGGCAGAGAACATCGGACACATCATTCAGATCTCAGGTCCCGCGGTGGACGTGCAATTCACCGAGAGTGCGTTGCCGCCGATTTACTCGGCGCTGCGCGTGGTCAGTGACGGCTTTAACGTCCCCGAACCCATTAGCGTCATCCTGGAAGTCGAACAGCAGCTCGGCGAAGCCCGCGTGCGCTGCGTCGCCATGGAGCCAACCGAAGGCATGGTCCGCGGCATGAAGGCCATCGACCTCGGCGGACCGATCACCGTTCCGGTCGGCCGTGGAACTCTCGGCCGGGTGCTCAACGTCATCGGCGAGCCGGTGGACAAGCTCGGTCCCGTGCCGTGCGAGAAGCGTATGCCCATCCATCGCGAGGCGCCGGCGTTCGACGAGCAGTCCACGCAGATGGAGATGTTCGAGACCGGCGTCAAGGTCATCGACCTGATCCAGCCGTTCCTGAAGGGCGGCAAGATCGGACTGTTCGGCGGCGCTGGCGTGGGCAAGACCGTCGTTATCATGGAACTCATCAACAACGTCGCGCTCAAGCACGGTGGATTCTCCGTGTTTGCCGGCGTCGGCGAGCGCACCCGCGAGGGCAACGATCTCTGGCTGGAAATGCAGGAATCGGGCGTGGTCAATATCAAGGAGCCGTCGAAATCGAAGGCGGCGCTGATCTACGGCCAGATGACCGAGCCGCCCGGAGCGCGTCTGCGCGTGGCGCTGACCGCGCTCACCGTCGCCGAGTACTTCCGCGACGAGGAAGCCTCGGACACGCTGCTGTTCATCGACAACATATTCCGCTTCACCCAGGCGGGTTCGGAAGTGTCCACGCTGTTGGGCCGTATGCCTTCCGCCGTCGGATACCAGCCGAATCTGGCGACGGAAATGGGCGAGTTGCAAGAGCGCATCACCTCGACCAAGAAGGGCTCGGTAACTTCAGTGCAGGCGATTTACGTGCCAGCCGACGACTTGACCGATCCTGCTCCGGCAACCACCTTCGCCCACCTCGACGCGACCACGGTGCTGTCGCGCCAGATTTCCGAGCTGGGTATTTATCCTGCGGTCGATCCGCTGGCTTCGACCTCGCGCATTCTCGATCCGCGCGTGGTCGGCGAGGGACACTACAACACCGCGCAAGCGGTGAAGCGCGTGCTGCAGAGCTACAAGGACTTGCAGGACATCATCGCCATTCTCGGTATCGACGAGCTCAGCGAAGACCAGAAGCTCACGGTGTCGCGCGCCCGCAAAATCCAGAAGTTCCTCTCGCAGCCGTTCCATGTGGCCGAGCAGTTCACCGGCATCAAAGGACGCTACGTGAAGGTCGAGGACACGGTGCGCAGCTTCCAGGAAATCGTGGACGGCAAGATGGACCACATTCCGGAGCAGGCGTTCTATATGAAGGGCGCAATCGACGAAGTGCTGGAAGAAGCCGAGAAGATGAAGGCGGCGCACGCGTAAGGAGCAATTAGCATTTAACATTTGGCAACTCGTAGGCGGTTGCTGGCAACTGGCCTCCGACCGCTGGTAATTGACAAACTGGCAACTGGCCACTGACAACTGCTTTATGGCTGACACGCTCCAACTCGATATCGTAGCGCCCGACAAGCTGCTGGTCCGCGAGCAGGTCGACCAGGTGCAGATACCCGGCAAGGGCGGCGAACTGGGCATTCTGCCCGGACACGCGCCGCTGATCACCGAGCTGACCATCGGCGAGATCAGGTACGTGCAAGGCGGAATGTCACACTACCTGGCGGTCGCGTGGGGCTTCGCCGAAGTGCTGCCTAACAAGGTGACGATCCTCGCCGACACCGCAGAACGGGCGGAAGAGATCAACATCGCGCGCGCGCAAGAAGCCAAAGCGCGGGCGGAGGCCGAACTAAAGCAAGGCGCTCCCGATCTTGACTACGCGGCGACACAACACGCACTACAGCGTGCCGAAATCCGCCTGCAAGTGGCTGCTCATGCTGGGCACGTAGCGCCCACGCACTAGCCTGCGTGGTGTATGCTTAAAACGCCGGGACAAGCGCCAGCTATGGTTACCCAAACCGTCAAAGGGAAACTAATTGAGTGACCTGATTTGGGGAGCGCTGGCGATAACATTTCTTCTGGTTGCGGCCAGTCCCCCCTCATCATTGAAGAGGTACGTGGCGCGCGCTTGTTCTATGCACGAAGACCGAGTGCCAGCCTTTCCCCGCAGTGCTGCAGCCGCCCTCGTTGTGTTCTTTGCTTGGGTTTTGCTGCTACCTGGGTTGAGCACCATAATGCATTCGCAAGTGCTTTCCTTGGCGCCCCGATTATTCTTTCGAGTGTTCGGTTCCGCGCTATTGATATGCGGCACAGGTCTGGCCGCGTCACCAACTCTTGCAGTAAGGGTCTTACACTGGCCATCCATTGGCGGCGGATCTCAAATGCTAGTTGCGCGGATGGTTGGTGTGTTGTTGGCAGTCGGTGGGATCATGTTGTGGATAAAGATCTGAGGCTGCTCGCCAGAATGCAGGAGACCGACGCGCCGGAAATCCTGGCGCGTTTTCTATTGCCGGCAGACAAAAATGCGACCGCGGATGAACGCGGACTCTGCGAGACTAATGCAACGCTTGCTACGGCGAACGTTGCATCACAGTTCCCGCGAACATCCGCGCCCTCCGCGATCGCACGCTTTTACTTCGCCGCGCCTGCCAGCTTCTTCTCGACCGCGACGAAGCGAATCGCCTTGGCCAGAAGGACGGTCTCGATGTTGCGCAAGGCGTCAAGCACCTTCTCGCTGATCTCGCCATCAACCTGCACCACGGCGACAGCTGATGCCTCCTGCCCCTGCCGGCCGCGGCCGAGGGAGAAGTTGGCGATGTTGACATTCTGCTGACCCAGCACCGTCCCCACGCGGCCCACGACTCCGGGCACGTCGAGATTGCGCAGGTAGATGAAGTTGCCCTCGAGCGGCGCTTCCACGTCAATGCCGTCGATCTCCAGCAACCGTGGCACGCCACCGGCTTGAACGCAACCGGCTACTGTGTTTTCCTGCTGACCCGTCTTGAAGGTCACGCGAAGCACGTTGGCGGTAGCGCCGCCGGCGTCGCGCGTTTTCTTGCGCTCGGTCAGGCGAATGCCGCGCTCCTCGGCGATGGAAGCGGCGTTCACCAGGTTGGCCCGCTCGTGGGCATGAGCGATCTGGTTGAGTGCTCCAGCCACGGTGGCATTGCGGATGAGCGCGGTCTTCCAGTCGGCGATTTCGCCGCTGTAGCCAAGACCGATCTCTTCCACACCGCCTTCGCCGGATTGCGCCAGGAACGCACCCAGGCGCTCGCCCAGCACGATGTAGGGCAACATCTGCTGGTATTCTTCTTCGCTGATCGAAGGCACGTTGACCGCGTTCTGGATCACGCCCTTGAGCAGGTACTCGCGAACCTGGAGCGCGATCTGCACTCCGACGGCTTCCGACGCCTCGTGGGTGGACCCCGCGATGTGCGGCGTCAGGATGACGTGGGGGAGAGTCGCCAGGGGAGAGTCCTTGAGCGGTTCATGGCTGTAAACATCCAGCGCAGCGCCGCCCAGTTGTCCGGACTGCAAGGCCTCGATGACGGCGGCGTCGTTCAGCAACTCGCCACGCGCGCAATTGATCAGGCGTACGCCCTTCTTCATCTTGCGAATGGCCTCGGCGTTAATCATGCCTTGGGTCTGCGGCGTGAGCCCGACGTGCAGTGTGATGTAGTCGGACTGGGCGAAGACCTCATCCAGCGGCGCCAGCGTGATGTTCAACTGCTGGGCCAGACTAGGCGCCACGTACGGGTCGTGGGCGATGACCTTCATGCCGAAGGCCAGCGCTCGTTTGGAAACTTCAACTCCGACGCGGCCCAGCCCGACGATGCCCAGCGTTTTGCCACGAAGCTCGGTACCTTGCAGGGTCTTCTTTTCCCATTTGCCGTCACGCATGGTGGTGTGAGCGCGCACCAGGTGACGCGCCAAGGCCAGCATGAGAGCGAAGGTGTGCTCGGCGACGGCTACAGCATTGCCGCCGGGCGTGTTCATCACCACGATGCCACGCTTGGTGGCAGCGTCGAGATCGACGTTGTCGACGCCCACGCCCGCGCGTCCGATGACGCGCAGCTTGGGAGCCTTGTCCATCATGGCCGCGTCGACGAAGGTAGCCGAGCGGACTAGGATGGCATCCGCATCGGTCAATTGGCCGGGAAGGGTTTCCTTGTCGGTGGTTACGACTTTCCAGTCGCCGAAGATGGCGGACGCGGAAGAGGAGATTTTGTCTGCGATTACGATTTTCATGCCTTCACCGCCTCAGCGAATTGCTCCGCAAATGTTTCCTGCACGGCGCGGACGCCGGCTCCGATCTGGAATTGGTGTGCGGGCGCGACCTTCAGCAACACATGCTCCAGCGCGCCAATCACGCCGATGGCGTCGAGGTAGTCGTAATAGCCGAGGTGAGCGACGCGGAACAGCTTGCCCTTCATCTCGCCCTGGCCGTTGGCGACCACCATGGCAAAGCGCTCGCGGAATTCCTTCACGATGGCGCTGGAATCGACTCCGGCAGGCGCCAGGATCGCGGTCACAGCGGCCGCAGGACAGGTGGGCGCAAACAGCTTCAGCCCGAGGGCCTTGGCTCCCGCACGCACCATCGCGGCCGAGGTTTCGGCGTTGTGAATGAGAGCATCGCGTCCGTCAGCGAGATTCCCCCCGCCAGAACGGCGGATGTAGTCGAGCGCTGCGGCCAGTCCGCAGACCAGCGCGACCGCCGGAGTAAACGCCGACTCTCCCTTGGCGGCCGACTTGCGCTCCTTGCGCAGATCGAAGTAGAACCGTGGGTTCTTCGTCGTCTCCATGCGCTGCCAGGCGCGCTCGCTCACGCAGAGGTAGGCAAGGCCGGGCGGAATCATGACCGCCTTCTGCGAGCCGCCGATGAGAATGTCGATGCCCCAACCGTCGACGTCGAAGTCAGTGGTGCCGAGTCCGGTAATGCCGTCCACGACGAACAGGGTGTCGGTGCCTTTCAGCAGCGCAGCCACGCCTTTGACGTCGTGACGGGCGCCGGTCGAGGTCTCGGTCGCCTGCATGTAGAGCACGCACGCGCCCTCGAGCTTCGACTTCACTTCCCGCAGGTCGAAGGTCTCGCCGTAAGGAACGCTGACCAGCTCGATCTGGAGCCCGTAGGCCTTGGCCAGGTCGCGCCAGCGCTCGCCAAACTTGCCGGCGGTCAGCACGACGACCTTGTCGCCGGGCGAAGTGAGGTTGGAGACAGAAGCTTCCATGGCGCCGCTGCCGGAGGAGGCCAGGATCAGAACATCGTTTTTCGTGCCGATGAAGGTCTTGAGATCGGCGAGGGTTCGGGTGAAGATTTCGCGGAATTCCGCTGTCCGATGATGCATATCAGCGGCAGCGATTGCGGTCTGAGCAGCGGGAAGCAGCGGCGTCGGACCGGGAGTAAAAAGACGCATTTTCCGTAGCATGAAGTACCTCTACAGGTTGATTGCCGGCACGCACGAGCGCCGACAGAACAAATATAGGCTTCCGCAGCGATGGGAGCTACGTCAAGTTAGCACTACGACTGTGCTCTGAATCACAGGGCGGCGTGACATCAACTGACCTATAATTGCGCCATGACTTTGACTGAACAGGTGCAAAAAGACATGGTTGACGCCATGCGCAAGAAAGAGGAGCTTCGGCTCTCGACCCTGCGCATGATGAAGACCGCGCTGCACAACAAAGAAATCGAGAAGCGCGGCAAGCTCGACGAGAAAGAAGAGCTGCAGATCTTCGGCACCATGATCAAGCAGCGCAAGGACTCCATCGAGCAGTTCGAGAAGGGCAACCGCCCCGAGCTGGCCAAAATCGAAGCCGAAGAGATTGCCATCATCGAGGCCTACATGCCCAAGGCCGTGGGCGAGGACGAGATCGTTGCCGCTGTGCGCGCCACCATCGCCGAGATGGATAGTCCCACAATGAGGGACATGGGAGCGGTGATGAAGAACGTGATGGCGAAGTTCGCCGGCGCGCGCGTCGATGGCAAGCTGGTCAGCGAGGCGGTGAAGAAGCAGCTAGCAGGAGCCAGCAGTTAGCAGCTAGCTATTAGCAAGTAGCTAAATCATGGCTGCTCGCCCTCGTTAGAGATAAACCAACTGGAGTAATCACACCCAAGTTGCGGTTTTGGGCCGCATCGGGTCGCGATTCAGTCCGCGAACCGCAGATCCCTCGACTCGGACTGAAGTCCTGGCTCGGGATGACAGCCATGATAGGAACCAGCACTCTGCGACCTGGCGAAGAGTGCCGCCGCTACGCGGCTCGGGATGGTTAAGACACGCTGACCGCGGGCTCACGCCCACGGCTAGAACCAATGTCGCCGCTACGCGGCTCGGACTCGCCCCAACTCATCATCTGTCGTGCCCGAGGCACTCCAACTCCCGTGATTTCCTTCCCCGCGCTGAAGCGCGGGGCTTTCACCTTGCGTCGCGCAAAGCGCGACTGGCCCAGCGCCACGGCTGGTTCCTCCTTCTACTCCTGATTGTTGTAATCTGAACTCGCCGTTATGACGTACCAACGCACTGTGGAGGAGTTGTACGCGCTGGGGCACGAGCTGGCCTCGACGTCGCCGCACAAGTTCGACCTGGCGTATGTGCGCGCGATGCTGGAGGCGCTCGGGCATCCTGAGCGGCGCTTCCCCAGCGTGCTGATTGCGGGGACCAACGGCAAAGGCTCGACGGCGGCGACGCTGGCGTCCATCCTGCGGGTCGCGGGGTACAAGACCGCGCTCTACAGCTCACCGCACCTGGTTCGTATCAACGAGCGCATACGGGTGAACGGCGAGGCGATTTCCGACGCCGAGTTCGGCGAGATGCACGTCCGGGCGGAGCGCATCGCGCAGCAGTTGCTGCTCACGGGCAAGCTGCCCTGGCATCCCAGCTTCTTCGAGATGCTGACGGCGATGGCCTTCGAATACTTCGCCAGCGTCGGGGTGGAGGTTGCGGTGCTGGAGGTTGGCATGGGCGGGCGCCTGGATGCGACCAATGTAGTCGAGCCCATGGTTTCGGTCATCGCCGATATCGCGCTCGATCACCAGAAGTATCTGGGCGACACGCTGGCCGAGATTGCCGGCGAAAAGGCAGGCATCATCCGGCGGAATGGGACGGTTGTGACTCTGCCGCAGCATCCCCACGCCAACGATGTCATTGGACACGCTATTCTGGAGCACAACGGGCGCGGGGTGAGCGCGGTGAAGTACGTGCCGCCGGTGTCGCCGGGAGCGGCGACGTATCTTGCCGGGCGGACTGTGCCCGTCGCGGGCCGCAATCGTTATCCGCTGACGGTGATGGGCGAGGAGATTGACGTGGACTCGCCGCTGGCGGGGCGGCACCAGTTGCGCAACATTGCGCTGGCCATCGCGACGGCGGAAGAGCTGGCGCAAGTCGGGTTCAGAGTGACGCCGAAGCAGATCGAGCAGGGCATCCGCGAAACGCACTGGCGGGGACGCTTCCAGGTGCTGCCGCCGTCGGCGGCGACTCAGCAGCGCGAGATGGTGCTGGATGTGGCGCACAATCCTGCGGGCGCCTGGGCACTAAGATCGACGCTGTCGGAAACTTTCTCCGGACGCGAGTTGACCCTGGTCTTCGCAGCCATGCGCGATAAGGCGGTGCAGGAGATGGCGGAGATCCTGTTTCCCATCGCCGAGCAGGTCGTGGTGACGCAGGTCGCCAATCCGCGGGCGGCGTCGCCGAGCGAGTTAATGCAGGCCGGCTCGCGCACCGGAGCTGCGATGTGTGCGGAGGAGACCGTGCCGGGAGCGCTGGCGCGGGCGCGCGAGTTGAGCAAGCCGGAGAGCGTGATCGTGGTAACGGGGTCGATCTTCCTGGTAGGAGAGGCGATGAGGGAGATGGGGATGGAGGGATGAAGCCGAGAGGCCCTCAGCGTCGAAATCGCAAGCCGAGAGGCTTTGAAAGGGCACGGCGTTTAAGAGTCTGCGTAAGAACTATATTTCGACAGCGGTAGTGAGATGAGGTGGCTGGGAACCCAGCGCCGTAGGCGCGAAAGAGGTTAGCCCAGCGCTTCAGCGCTGGGTAGAGTGGGAGATTGACCCGAGCCCCGTAGGGGCGGCAGGGGTCTCACGCAGACACTGGCTGCGGAAAAATTCGGCCATGAAGATCTGCCGCCGGCTAAAGCCGGCTCCGGATAAACTAAATAAAACGACTTATCGACTGAAGTCGTGCCCTGACACGCAGCGCGAGCAAACCGAATTTTTCCGCCGCCTGTTAAGCCGTGCCGTACGGAGACGACGCGAGTCGGGCTTTAGCCCCTGAGGGAACGCGTATTTCCTCGGAACCCGAAGTCCCAAAAGCGGCTAAAGCCGCGAACATACAAAGGTCTGACGGCACGGCTGAAGCCGTGCCCCTTCAAGGATGACAGAACTAGAGTCTTTCTGAGGCAATGAATGTGAGTGAAGAGGAGCTTGGGCTGCAGGCGCTCGCTCCGGGTGACAACGCAGAGCAATGCCTCCTGTAGCCGGAAGCGATGCCGCTTCAAGTCTCGCAGGTCTGATAGATAATCCTGATGACGCGATGAACACCAGCGAACAACAGCTCATGAGCTACCGGAGGAGCAGGGGATCGCTATTCACACGCTTGCGTTCGTACTTCTTCTTCGTGCCCGTCGTGTATCTGTACACGGGAGTCATGGGGACGCTGTCGCTAATTGCGTCGCTGTTTGACGGCACGGGACGGGTGCAACATTGGTTCGCGCGCACCTGGTCGCGCATGATTCTCGCGACTATCCGCGTCCGGGTACAGGTGGAGGGGCGGGAGCACATTGACCCGTCGCGGGCGGCGATCTACGCTGCCAATCATCTGTCGGCGATGGACATTCCGGTGCTCTACGGGTTCCTGCCGCTGCAGTTCCGCATCCTGGCGAAGAAGGAGTTGTTTCGCTATCCGTTTCTGGGCTGGTACTTGAAGCGCTCAGGGCAGATTCCGATTGTGTACGGTGACGCGCATGCCGCGCTGCGCAGCTTGAACCGGGCCAGCGACTCGCTGCGCAAGGGCACACCGTTGGTGGTCTTTCCCGAGGGCGGGCGCTCGGAGATCGGACACCTGCGGCAGTTCATGGGCGGCGCTTTCTATGTTGCCATCCGGGCGCAGGCGCCAGTGGTGCCGGTCGCCCTGGTGGGGACGTACGAGCTGCTGCCCATCAACAGCTTTCACGTGTTGCCCGGAAAGGTCGAGATGATCATTGGCGAGCCGATCCCGACCACCGGCTTGCGGGTGCGCGACATGGAGAAGCTGGCGGCGCAGGTGCGGCAGGTGATTGAGGAGATGTACTATTCGCGGGCAAAGATTGCGCTGCCGGCGGAGAGCGGCGAGGAGGGTTCGGGCGGTTGGTGACGCCGGAAGCGTGGGGAGCGACTTTCGCGCGAGTGGCCGCTTTCGCCGCGAGTCGAAGGGACGCGATAGACGCGGTTGAGTAGATATAGCGGTCCTTCGACTCCTCGCGACGCTCGTCGCTCAGGATGACAGCAGGTAGAGTGGTGAGGAAAGAGAGATGTCCTTCGGCAAGCTCAGGGCAGGCTCTCGACTCGTTCAGCATGACAGTGTCTAGATATTGTATGAAGCCACGCATCGCCATCCCGGTTCCCAACTCGACGCGTCTGGAGTACGTTGCACGCGCGTTGCCGCAATACGAGGGCGCGGTCCGCGATGCGGGAGGCGAGCCGGTCATCATCCCGGCGAATGCCAGCAACGCCGAGATCGCGCAGGCTGCCAAGCACTGCGACGGAGTGCTGCTGCCGGGCAGTCCGGCGGACGTCGATCCGGAGAAGTACAGGGCGAAACGGCATCCCAAGACAGCGCCGGACGACGCCTTTCGGGACAACGCCGACGAGCTGCTGCTGCAGGATGCTTACAACATGCGCAAGCCGATCTTCGGTATCTGCTACGGTCTGCAATCGCTGAACGTGTGGCGCACGGGCACACTCGACCAGGAGCTGCCCGCCGGGGTAAAGCATGAGGCTGGGCGCAGTGTGGCCGAGGCGCACCGGGTGAAGATCGAGCCCGGGTCGAAGCTGGCGGCGATCCTGCGCGATGCGGGAGCGCTGGCCGAGGGCAACGAACTGGTCATGCCGGTGAATTCGAGCCATCATCAGGCGCCGGACGTGCCCGGCGATGGGTTGCGGTTGGTAGCATGGTGTCCGGAGGACGGAGTAAAGGAGGCGGTCGAGAGCACGGCGCTCGACCACTTCGTGCTGGGAGTGCAGTGGCATCCCGAACGGACGTATGAGAACGATGCCGCATCGCGGGCGCTGTTCAGCGCCTTTGTGCGCGCTGCGGTCCAGTGGCATCGGCGGTTGAGCCGGAAGCAGCAGGATTTTGAGTCCGTGCCGGGGAAGAGCTGATTCACCGCAGAGGCACGGAGAACACAGAGAAGTCCAAGATCAAAATAACGCGGAGCCTGAGGGTTTCGAGTTGGCGGAGAAGCAGCCGGTCAGCGCTGGGAGGAGTGTTACACCCGAATCAATCGGAACCATGCCGGAAGACGCAACAAATCGGCCCCAACGGGTGCTGGAACCTCTGGAAAGGTTTTCGGAGATTCTGTTTGGGCTGATCATGGTGCTCACCTTTACCTGCTCGCTCCACGTCGCCCAAGCGGGACGGGGCCAGGTACGGACCATGCTGATAGCGGCGCTGGGTTGCAATGTGGCCTGGGGCATCATCGATGCAGTGATGTACCTCATGGCGTCTCTCAGCGAACGCGGGCATGGCATCGTTACGTTGCGGGCGGTGCGGCAGGCGGCTGACCCGCACGAAGGACACCGCATCATCGCGGACGCTTTGCCTCCAGTGGTGGCTTCCACCATGCCGGCTCCGTGGTTCGAGGCGATACGGACGAAACTTCTTCAGCTGCCCGAGCCCCCAGCGCGACCCCGGCTCAAGAATGACGATTGGCGGGGCGCGGTGGGCGTCTTCTTGCTGGTCTTCTTCTCCACGTTGCCACCAGTGATTCCGTTCATGCTTACCGGGGAGGTCAGGCTGGCGATGCGAGTATCCAACGGAATCGCCATCGCGATGCTGTTTCTGACCGGCTTTGCCTAT